>Ga0209916_1000128_pt1 | contig 166411 bp, 183 predicted proteins | sample ThiBio_1000_plan_FD_183956 | JGI IMG/M metagenome (GOLD analysis project Ga0209916, IMG submission 183956) | Wastewater bioreactor microbial communities from Cape Town, South Africa - Thiocy_solids_2 (SPAdes) | ecosystem: Engineered > Bioreactor > Thiocyanate-remediating > Anaerobic-Aerobic ...
CGTTGGCCAGCACGCTCACCATGGCGGGATGCTTGAGCGCATCCAGCTCGGCCTCGCTGAAGCCCATCGCCTTGCAGCGGCGCAGTTGGCCGTTGCGCAGGTCGTAGAGCGCCTGGGCGATGACGGCTTGATTGAGCGGGTGCGGGGCGGACATGCTGGTCTCCTTCCTTCATGCCCCAGGGCCTGCGACACCGGATTCCAGGTCCAGCAGGCGCCGGGCCAGGCGCAGCAATCGGAACAGCTTGACCAGCGCGGTGTCGCTCAAGCGGCGTGTCGCATCGCCTTGGCCGTGCAGCAGCGCCGGCAGCTCGGCGGCAAGCTGCCCGCCGTCCAGATCAGCATCGGTGAAGCTCTGGCCTGCCAGGCTCGCTAGCAATGCCAGCATGGCGCGGCCCTGCGGTGATGGGGGCTGCGCGCTGGCATGGCATGCGAAGCCAACACCGTCCGCGCGTTCCTCGATGCACTGATCGAGTCCTGCCTCGCCCGCGATCTCGCGTGCGAACTGCGCGATGTGGATGCGCAGGCGATCTGGAGTGTCTAGGCCCGCGTCGATGTGCCAGACGTCGGAAATCGGGTAGAGACCGCCTGCCTGGACGGGAATGGACTGCAAGACGTTGGCCGAGAAATCGGGCAGCGCATCCCCCAGCTCGTCGGCAACCATCCGCTGAATGGATTGCAGCCGCTCCGTCGTCGGTGCAGGCGAAACGATGTGCCCCTGCAGCAGATCACCAGGAGCAGAAACGGGGCTTCCTGCTGGTGAGCCGTCCGTCCCCGAGCCGCCCTCGCGCTCGCGCGACCCAGGCGTGGTCGCTGGCGTCGGGGCCGATGGGGCTGGTGCTGCGGGCGGGCGTGCCATGGTGCCAGGCTCAGGCAGCGCGGGCGGTGCCGTTGGTGGGGTCGGATCGCTGACCAGGGCGCGATGGCGGCTTTCGGATTCGGTGAGGTCGAGTGCCAGCACGTCGTAGTCGATGCCGAGCAGTTCGGACATCTGGCCGATCAGCTCGTCCTGCACACGCTGGGGGGCGAACTCGTCGGCCTGCGTGTCGAACTGCGACAGCACCTCCTGAAAGAAGTCGCCGAAGTCCTGCACCAGCGTGCGGCCCTTGGCGTAGCGCTCCCACGCGAGCATGCAGGCCTTGCGCATGACCGACAGACGTTCGACCTGGTGGCGGCCGAGCCCGCCATAGAGCACGGTCGGGATCGCCGGCAGGAGGTAGCGCACCGCGTCGTTCATCCGGCTGATGTGCGACTGCTGGACCGGGAAGCCATCGGCGGCGAGGCGGCGGGCCAGTTCGGACTGGCTCAGGGCGGCGCCGCTTTCCTGCTCGTAGAACTCGCGCGCCTTCTCGACGCCGAGGGCGCGCTCGATGAACGTCAGGCCTCCACGCAATTCGTTCTCGGCCAGGTGGCCGGTCAGCATGACGACTTCGCCGCGGCTGGGCCAGGGCCGGAACAGGCACGATATGCGGAAGAACCGCTCGTCCTTGGTCTCCGACCACAGTTCGCGCAGGATCGCCAGGCGTGTGTTGCCGCCGTTGCGGATGATGTAGTGGTCCTCGCCCGGGCGCCGGGTGATCGCCGGCGCCGCATCAAGGCCGCGCTCCCGGATGGACGCCTTGATGTCCTCGTAGGCCGGGTTGCGCTTCTTCCTGGGATCGTGGTCGTAGGGGCGCAACTGGTCCAGGGTCACGACCATGGGCGTGTCGGCGATGGGGTCGCTCAAGGCCGAGGTGGACGGGCCGCTGCGCTCGAACCCCGCCGCGAGCAGCTTGCCGGCCATCTGCTGGGAGGTCATCTCAGCCATGGCGGCGTCCCTGCGCTTGGGACCGGGCCTCGCGCTCGGCGCGGCGGATCTGCGCCCGGGCATTGAGGGCCGCCCGGTGGTCGCTGGCGGTCGAACTGGTGTAGATCGCAGCGCAGCCGGCCTTGGTGAATTTGAGGTGGCCGCCTGGTGTGCGCTTGACGTGCCAGCCCTCGCCAACGGCGAACTCGATCAGGGCGCGCAGCCGCTTGTGGCCTCGGGCCAACTCATGGGCGTTCGCCATGGGGCCTCCCGGCATCAAGAGGAAATGGCGGGCGGCCGGACAGCGTGACAAATCGGTGCTGCCATTGCGGGAATAGTTCGCCAGCGAGGCCGCGCATGGTGTCGAGCGCGGCGGGGGCGACTCTGCCCGGCGGCTGGCGGTACTCGACCCGATGGACCGGCAAACCGCGCGTCGCGGCGCGTGGATAGGCTTCGATGGCCGGCACGTCGGTGGCCAGCACGCGGATGCCGGCGTGGTCCTGGAACAGGTCGCGCAGGGCCTGCTGGATCAGTCGGGCGTTCGCCGACACCGGGTGGACCCGGTTGATGAGCAGATGCAGCGGCGGCGGCTCGATGCCCAGGTGCCTGTACGGCGCGATGTCCTCCAGCAACTGCATGGTGCCGCGCCGCAGTTCTCGGGCGGCGAGGATTTCCGGGGTCACGGGTGACAGCGCGAGATCGGAGGCGAGCACCGCCATCTCAAGCGTCACCGAGCGTGCGCCCTGGGTGTCGATCAGCACCAGGTCATAGAGGGGAGCCAATGCCGGCAGCAGGTGCCGCAACCGCAGGCGTCCGTCCGGCGCGTGCAGCAGCAAGGTGTTCAGCTCGCCCCGGTGGTCGTTGGAGAGCACCAGGTCCAGGCCTGTGATGATCGTGCGGGACACGAGCTGGCCGAGGTCGCGCTCGTTGAAGGCCAGCAATTCATAGATGCCGCCAGGCGCGCGGTGGGCCAACTCGTAGTACGAGGACAAGGTGGGCTGCACGTCGAGATCGAGCAGCAGCACGCGCAGCCCCGCGTCGGCGGCGAGCCCACCCAGGTTGGCGGCCGTGGTCGTTTTACCGACGCCCCCTTTGGTCGAGACAATGGATACAACCTTCATGGCGTTCTCCGGTGAGGATGAGAAATCCGTGGGAGAACGGGTCAGGCGCGGCTGTTGACGCGCTCGGCGATCCACTGGTCGATTTCGATGGAATCCCAACCGACGGCGCGTACGCCCAGGCGCAGGGCCTTGGGGAACTTGCCGGCGCGCATCAGGTTGTAGAGGTGGGCGCGCTTGAAGCCGGACTTCGCTTCGACTTCTTCCAGGCGCAGGATGCGGCGCTCGTTCGGCGGCAGTACTAGTGTTTGCGACATGGCGGTCACTCCTGAACGCTCAGTGGCGTTTGTTGGCGTGACCTCTATTCAATAGACACGGCTGCGGAAAGACATTGCAAATGCAATCTCCGCGACTGCACATACAAGCTGGAAAAACTCAGAGAGTGACGCTATGCAGCCGGCGCTTGGCTGTGGCGAATTTGCCGTTCAAGGTCCGCTCGGCGAGCCCCATGACGCCATGGTGATGGGCGACCAGTGCGCTGACCACCGCCTCCTGCGTCTTGAAGCTGGAGTACGGCGCGCCCGACGGCGACTGGCCGAGCATCAGTTCCAGCATGCCCCCGATGATGTTCAGGTAGGTGGCCTCGGCCCGATCGCTGATCGGGCACTGCGCGCAGGCGGGAATCACCGAGGACTGCTTGAGCAGCGCGTCGTGCTTGTCCTGCAGCTCGCGAAGTTGGCGCTTGGACTGCTCCAAGGCGGATTTCAAGGCAAGCTGTTCAACCAGCATGGCTTGCCCTGTCTCCAGCGAGATAAAGGGATGGGTGATGCGCTCGCTGCGGGAGAAGAGAAAGCCTGGTCGCTGTTCGGGGTAGTGCTGGCGCATCCACCGCTTCAGATCGATATGGCGGATGGTGAGATCGAGAGAGTCGATCAATTCGGTATCGTACGTCGTGATGCCGTCCCGCCCGAAGGGCAGCTCCCCATTGAGGATGCCGTCATAGATGCGCTCGGTGTGTAGCCGCAGTTCGCCCCAGCGCGGGCAGTCCAGCGAAAGTGGCAGGTTTCGGGGCGACGAAATCGAAGCCAGGATCACCTGTTCGTACCGCAGCAGCCCGGCCCAGCGAATGGACGCTTCGATCGGGCGGTAGAACACCTTTGATGTGGGTGCATCATTCTTGTTCTCGTGCATGCTCCGTCTCCTTCCAGGAGAAGAACTACATGGCCGACTCCTTTGTGGTCGTACTTATGCTCGGGCTTGGTGTTGGCAGGCAGCGAGTCCCGAAGCAGCTCCGCCACCGGGCTTGAGTGGATCATCGTTTCATTCGACCAGTAGCCGTCGTATGCTCAATAAGTCCGGCACAAAAGCATAGAAGTGGTGGAACTGCCAGCCAGTGGCGAGGCTCAAGACTGAAGCGTTATAGGTTGTTGCGCTTTGAGCAAATCCTGTTTGGTATCGTCTGATACAGAGAGGGTTTCACACGTGCCCCCGGGGACCTTCAATCGACAAGGACCCAATGGGTATGGGTAGTTTTCGCGGCCTTCCCTGCATTCTGGGAATCCTGATATACCGACATGGCATTGGCGTCGGGCAAGCGGTTCGGTCGCGCTCCCACACATCAAGGAGACTCAGATGGAAACGCATTCCAAGAACGAGCACAGTCAAACGCATGCCGGGATGGGCCCGTACGCGAAGTTCTGGGTGAACATGATCCTGGGGCTCGTCGTCATGTACGTCGTGATGTTCACCATGATCGACGGCATCGGGGACTTCAGGAACAACCTCAACATGCTCTACATGGCAGTCACGATGTGGGCACCTATGGGCATCTTCATGCTCGCGACCATGCCAGGCATGTTTCCGAATCGAAGACTGAATCTTGCGCTCTACGCAGTTTTTGCTGTGCTGACGTTGGGCTCTCTTATGGCTACACGGGAACAGGCGGCGATAAACGACCGACAGTTCGTGGCCTCCATGATTCCTCACCATTCGGGGGCCATCCTTATGTGTCGCAAAGCGAAGCTTTCGGACCCCGAGCTTGTTGCCCTGTGTCAATCAATTTCAAGTGGCCAGCGGCAAGAGATCGAGCAGATGAATCGTATTGCGGCGCGTCTTCACTAAGTTGTGGATGGCGATCGCCAGAATCGTTTGCTTGTAGCGCAGCAGCCCAGCTACAGCAGACCGATGCTTCAATGGGAGGGGAAGTTCGCGACATCCGAACTGCATCGGCAGAGGAAGCATCGGGCTCCTCCTCGCGATGACGGATGTGGGGGCAGAGAGGGGCGGGGTGTGGCCAGTCAGTTCGAGACTGCGGTGGACTGAGTGCGCCAAGTGCTGGGTTGATGCGCTGAGTGTTGATCTATGGACGTCCTTGGAATTCTTTGGACGATCTTGTTGCCGAGGACCAAAAACAAGGCTACAATTGAGGTCTTCGCTGGCCACCTCAGCGAAGAAAGTGTTCGGGAAACAACGACTTACGCGCCTAGTGCATGTCTCGTTTCCCGCTCCAGTTCATGCCGTGACGACCCGATGCGGCAGTGAAGCACGGTTTGCCTCGGACCGCATCGTGCGTTAGCCTTGACGCCAGGGCCGCGGACGCCGCAGTCCTGCCTCGGTGGTGAAATTGGTAGACACTGCGGACTTAAAATCTGTTTTGTCAAGTCTTCTCTGCTTGCGCCAACGAGTCACAAGGTCAATAGTGACAACGGTTTGCGAGCATTCAAGATGCAGCTTCATAGCTTGGCTTGGCGGTTAGGGGCCAACTAGGCGCCAGTAGATGGAAGTAGGTGTTCCTGCGCATTGCGCACTACGCCCGAGTGGTGAAATCGGTAGACACAAGGGACTTGAACAATTTGAGCCTTCGGGGGGAAACGCCTGAAGTGAAGCCCGTCAAAATCGGCGAAAGCCCTGGATGCTTCGGCATCCGAGCCAACGCCGAGCCAAGCCCAAGCTACAGTTTGGGAAGGTGTAGAGAGCAGACGGCGGGCACCTACGGCCGCAAGGCTATGGTGAAGGCGTGCTCCAGACCACGAACAGCGCGTGTGCGCTGGCGGCGAAAGTCGAAGTGGTAAGAAAATCCCTCGCCGAAAGGCGTGCCGGTTCGATTCCGGCCTCGGGCACCAATCCAGAGCCGCCCCCGTTTACGCAGGGGCGGCTTTTCCGTTCTTGGGTTGTGTGCGCTTGAATCCCCGATCGCCAGCCATGAAGGCTTCCAACATGTGCGGAATCAGCGTCAAGGCATCTACTGCCTCGCCGTATGCCTGCGCGTGCAGCGCGGCGTAGCGGTCGAGGTCGGCTTTCAGGCTGGCCGGGCAGGCAAAGGTCAGCTTGACGCTTTCGGTCTTGGGCAGCGGCCCGAGCCGCAGCTTCTTGGTCGTGTTCATCGCATCGCCCCCCTGTTGAAGAACAGCGGTTGGTACGGCCGCAACACCAAGTCACGGTTGACGATGATCCGCACCGACAACCCCGGCCGTTCGGTCAGCGTCGGTTGGATGTTCATGTTGCGCCGGGTCATCTCCTGGCCCACCTGATTGATGCTGTCCTGCGCGCTGTCGCGCCCGGCGATCACGATGCGGTTGCCATCCTGCCGGTTCTCCGGCGCGGCCAGCTCGGCGCCCACGCCCAGCAGGGTCGTCAGCGCCGCACCCGCGAAGACGCGATCCCAATGCCAATCGACACCATCCTCCAGCCCGGCATAGCCGGCCGGATCGGTGCCCGCGAGGTTGTCGAGCTTCAGCGATGACGTGTCCGGCAGGATGACGCGGTTCCACACCACCTGCACGCGGCTCTGCCCATAGCTCACCTGGCTGTTGTACTTGCCCAGGATGCGCGATCCCTGCGGGATCAGCAGGAACTTGCCCGTGGCCGTGTCATAGACCGGTTCCGTCACTGTGGCGATCACGTCGCCCGGCAAGTCCGACTTGATGCCCGTCACCAGTGCCCCGGCGATCACCGTTCCGGCCATGACCTGGTACGGCGAGGACGGCATTTGCAGATTGCCGGAATTACGGGTTTCCGTAGAACCGCCTTTCAGGAACGCCTCTTTCTGGTCTTGCCGGTTCTGCACGGCGGTCGGGTCGGCGGGCTGGGCCGCCGTCGAGGCCGGGCCAGCGGCCAGCGGGTCGAAGCCCGCCAAGCCTGATGCCGAGCCAGTCGCAGCGACTTGCGCCGTGCCTGGCGCTGCGCCCTTGCCGGGAGTGCCCGAGCGGAAGAACACCGAAGAAGCTGCGGCTGCTTCGGCCTCCTTGCGCTGTGCATCCTCCGGGTCGTGGCCCGGTGGCGCATACGTCGGCGCCATCGGTTGCTGCGACTTCACGATGGCTGGGCCAAGGTCGCCCGGCAGCGGCGGCCCCAGCTCCGGCACCTTCGGCAGCTTGGAGTAATCCGACGGCAGGCCGTCCAGCCCTTCGGACTTCGACACGCGATCCACGTTGTACAGCTCGGTCTGCTCGCCCGCACCGCGTCGATGCGGCTGCAACGACCAGATCGTGGCCCCGAGCACGGCGACCGACAGGCCGCCGGTGAGCATGGCCAAGGTGCGCCGGTTCAGGCGCGTGACCGGGCGCGGCTGGGCGCGCAGCGCCACCGCCTCGGGCGCGACCTTGCCCGTTTGCGGCGCAAGGTCAGGGGAATCGTCCTGGCTCATGGTCAGTTCCTCCGCGTGCCACCCGAGACACCGTCTGTGCGCTCAATGCGCACCACGTCGCCCTTGTCGCCGCCCAGGCGCAATTCGGCCGCGCCGAACAGCCGATCCACGATGTAGTACGGCGAGCGGAAACGGTAGTTCACCAGTTGTCCGTCACCCTGCGCGCCGATGACAAACAGCGGCGGCAGCTCGCCTTGTGCGATGCCGGCGGGGAACTGGATGTAGACCTTCTCGCCATCGTCGAAGGCGCGCAGCGGCTTCCACGGCGGATTGCTGCCGCTGACCGCGTAGCGGAAACGGATCTTCTCCAGCGACAGGCCGCTATCGACCGGCGCGGCGGCGCTGGCCGCCTGCGACTGGCGCTGCAGGGCCAGCATCTTGTCCTTCGGGTACTCCCAGGACACCGATGCCATCCATGTCTTCTCGGTCGAAGTCAGTTCCAGCAGGTACGTCCTGCGGCTGGTGGTGATGACCAGATTGGTCTTCAGGCCCGAGCGGATCGGCTTGACCATCACGTTGACGCGCAGCGCATCGCCGCTGCCGCTCGATGTATCACCCACGATCCAGCGCACGGTATCGCCCGCCGCCACCGTCACCAGTTCCTCGCCTGGCTGGAGCGCGATCACGGTCACGCGGCCCACGGCCGCGTAGACCTGGTACAGCGCGCCATCGGTGAAGGGCCAGACCTGAATCGCGTTGACATAGCCCTCGCGCGTAGGCGCAATGCGCGCTTCGGCATTGGCGCGCGAAACGCGCACGGTTTCATCGGCAGGTTCTGCGGCGGGCTTGGCATCCGGCACAGGCTTCATCTGCGCCGGCATCGGCAGCACCTGCGATACGGCTACTACCTCCACGGGCACAGGCGGCTCCGGCAGCGGCTGGGCCTGCACCGGCTCATCGAGCGAAATGGTCGGCGGCGGCTTGCCCTGCGTGGCGCAGCCAGAGAACAGCACCGTCGAAGCTAACAGCGCCACCGGCAAGGCAGATTTACAGAAAAGATCATTCATGGTTTTGCTCCTTCATTCGCTTCCAGTTCGCGGCTCCACGACAGGCCGTTGACGTAGATGCCCAGAGGGTTCTTGCGCAGGCGCTGCTCGGTGCGCGGGGCTTGCAGCACCGTGGAAATCACTGCGTTCCAGCGTTCAGTGCGATCCAGCACGCCATTGACGAAGCGCGTCTCCGTCCAGCGCACGTTGAAAGACGTGTCGCTGGCGCGGGTTACGCTGGTGATCTGCACCGTCACCGACTCCTTGCCGATGCGCGCGAACGGATCGGTCACGCGGGCGTACTCGTTGAGCACCACGGCGCCCTTGTCGGTCGTGTAGTCGTAGGCATCGAGCCAGTTCTGCCGCACAACGATGGGATCGATGGACAGCGAGCGCACCAGGCCGATAAAGCGGCCGAGGTGGTAGGCGATCTGCGCATCGCTCGGCTTGTAGGGCGTGGCGGCTTCGCCGACAGCACGCACCTGGCCCGCGTTATCCACCTCGATGACATAAGGCGTGACAATGGACTGGGCCGAGCGCCAGACCAGGCCGCCCGCCATCAACACCGCCAGCGTGAGGCAGCCAAAGGCCATGAAACGCCAGTTTCTGGCCTGCACGCGGGTCGAACCGATGCGCTCGTCCCAGACTTGCGCCGCGGATTGGTACGGGGTGGCAGGCTGCGGCGTATCGGCGTAGCGCACCTGCGGTCGTTTGAATCGCATGGGGGTTCTCCTTGAGGATCAGGAATCGCTTCATTCATCTGGACTACGCAAGCTCGGCCCTTGTCCCGAGCCGCCGCCATCGCCCCCGCGCAGCGTGTGGGCGGCAGTGGTCGCGGCATGGGCGAGTTGCTGACGGCGATGCAGACGTTTGGCCCAGGCGGGTTGCTCGGTGGATGGGGATGAAGCGGTGGCATTGCTGGCGCCCTGCGCCTCGGCACCAGCCCCGGGTGCCGAGGCAGCTTCATCGGGCCGGAAGGCGGCAGCGACACGCTCCTTCATCGAGCGCGCCCCATAGGCCACCTTCTGCCCGGCCGCCTGCGCGCCGGTCTTGGCAACATTGCCTACACCAGCGGCGGCGCCCTTGAGGCCGCCGCCGGCGGATGCGGAGCTGGCCTGGAACGCCGACCGCGCGCTGCTGGCGGCTCCAGCGGCGACCCGCGCGCCGCTACCAGCCAGCCTGGCGGCTGCGGGCGCCATGCGTGCCCCGGCGGCTACCGCACCGCCGACGCCCGTGGCCGCAGCACCCACGGCAACGGCAGCGCCGGCCGCACCCAGCGCGGCCCCGGCCATCGCGCCAGCGCCAAGCTGTGGCGCGCCCGACACCAGTCCGGTGGCAATGCCCGGCCCAAAGATGCCCAGGGCCAGCATGGACAGCGAGGCCAGCATGATGACCAGCGCCCGGTCGATGGAAGGTTCGGAGCCAGGCGGAATCCTGAATTCGGCGAACAGCCCCGAGCTGATGCCCACAATGACGGCCAACACCAGCACCTTGATGCCCGCCGACACCACATTGCCCAGTACCTTCTCGGCCAGGAACGCAGTCTTGTTCCACAGCGCAAACGGAACCAGCACGAACCCGGCCAGCGTGGTCAGCTTGAACTCGATCAGCGTGATGAAGAGCTGCACCGCCAGCACGAAGAAACTGACGATGACCACCAGCCAAGCGAAGAACAGCACCACGATCATGTCGAGGTGGACGAACACCTCGGGGAAGCCTGCCAGATCACCGATCTGCTGAAGGATGGGCGCTGCCGCATCCAGCCCTGTCTTTGCGAGCCACCCCGGTTGCAGGAAGCGACCCATGCTCAGGGTCGAACCGCTGGCCGTCAGTCCCAGCCCAGCAAACGACCGGAACACGATGCCCGCCAGGGTATTGAAGTTTCCGATGATGTAAGCGAAGGCGCCCACGTAGAGCACCTTGCGGATCAGCTTGGCCATGACGTCCTCACCCTGGCCGCTGGCATGACCCATGGCCCAGAACAAGCCCACCAGCGTCATGTCAATGACGATCAGCGTCGCCGTGAGGAAAGCCACCTCCCCCTGCAGCAGACCGAAACCCGAGTCGATGTAGCGCGAGAACGTGTCGAGAAATCGGTCGATGACCGTCACGTCATTCATGACCCGGCTCGTCAGTTGCCGTAGAAGTTGACGGTCTGCGGCGTGTACGGCGTGCCCGTGCCAAGAAAACGTCGCCGCACCTCACGCCCGCGTTCCGCAGCCGCCGCCTGCCGCGCCAGTTCCAGCGAGGCCGCCCGGTCCTGCGTGATCTGCAACCGTTGTGTCTGGATCGACTGCTTGGCCTGCAAGGCCAGCAGCTGGTTCATGGCCTGCATCGCTTGCAGCGCGCCCTCGGCCGACTGGCTCTTACCCACGAGGTCAGCCAGCACGCTTTCGTCGTCACTCAGGTTCTGCGACGCCTGAGCCTGCATCTGCATGGTGGTTCGCAGACCATTGAGCGTGTTCTTCCAACGCTCCTGCGCATCGAGGTACATCTGATTGCCGCTCACCGTGGCGGCGTACTGCTCGGGATACAGGCGCTTGAACTCCTTGTCCAGATTCGCCACGTCGTAAGCCAGCCCCTTGGCCTGCTCGATCAGCCGCTGGGTCAGCGCCAGATTACTGCGCAGGCGGCTCACTACGCTGAACGGCAGGCTGGCCAGGTTGCGCGCCTGGTTGATGAGCATCTGCGCTTCGTTCTGGAGCTGGCGGATCTGGTTGTTGATCTGCTCCAGCGTGCGAACAGCCGTGAGCGTGTTCTGCACCAGATTGGTCGGGTCGAGCACGATGTCGCCGACACCGAACAGTGCGTGCGCGGGCTGCACGATGCCGAAGGCGAGCACGCAGGCGGCGGTCAGCGAGGCAAGTTTTGGGGTATGCGGTTTCATAGGAGGTTCTCCTGTGGGTGGTTAGCGGTACGGAGGGAACCCGACGCGAGGCCGGGGAACGAGGTCAGCAGGTCGGCTGCCCAATCGAGATGGCGATGGCGCAACCAAGCACCCGCGAAGTCGGGCACGCCGCCGTCCAGCAGCAGGCGGCCAAGAACTTCGTCGATAGCGCGCTGGTCCTGCGGCATAGAAGCGCCCACAAAGGCCAGCGTCGCCGGCCCCAGGTTGAGGTCGAAGACGCGGTTGCCAAGACGGGATTGGTAGTAGTAGTCCCGCTTGGGCTGTGCGGTCGCCACGATTTCGATCTGACGCCTGTTGAGGCCGAAACCCTCATAGATCGTCCTGATCTGAGGCTCGGTCGCCTGCGGATTCGGCAAGAAGATGCGGCTGGCGCAGCTTTCGATGATCGCGGGCGCGATGCTTGAATCCTTGATGTCTGCCAGGCTCTGAGTGGCGAAGATGACGCTGACGTTCTTCTTGCGCAGGGTTTTCAGCCACTGGCGGATGCGCGCGGCAAACACCGGGTCATCCAAGAACAACCAGGCTTCATCGAGCATCAGCAGCGTGGGAGCACCGTCGAAGCGTTCGTCGAAGCGCGCGAACAGATAGCCCAGCACGGCCATGACGGCAGCCTTGCTGTGCATCAGCTCCTCCATTTCGAAGCACTGCACGGAGCCGGCGCCCAGGCGATCCGAATCCGCATCCAGCAGCTTGCCGTGCGCGCCGCCGAAGACATAGGGCGCGAACGCCTGCCGCAGCGCGTTCGATTGCAGCAGCACGGAAAACCCTGTCATCGTGCGCTGCTGCACGGGCGCACCGGCGAGACTGCCGAGCGCCGACCAGACCGCCGCCTTCTCGTCCGGGCCGACAGCTACGCCTTCATGCCGCAAGCGGCCTTCGATCCATTCCGCCGCCCAGGTGCGGTAGCCCTCCCGGTCGATGCGAGCCAAAGGCTGGAAGGCAATCTCGCCATCCGTACCCAGGTCGTAGTGCTCGCCGCTCAGCCCGAGGATGGTGGCACGCATCGAGCGCCCCATGTCGAACGCGAAGATGCGCGAGCCGGGGTAGCGGCGGAACTGCATCGCCAGCGTGGCGAGCAAGACCGACTTGCCCATGCCCGTCGGGCCGGCGACCAGCGTGTGGCCCACGTCGCCGATGTGCGTCACCAGCCGGAACGGCGTGGCGCCATCGGTGCGCGTGATGATCAGCGGTGGGCCATCCAGATGGTCGTTCTTCTCCGGCCCGGCCCATACCGCTGACACCGGCATGAGGTGCACCAGGTTCAGCGTCGAGACGATGGGCTGGCGGACGTTCGCGTAGGCGTTGCCGGGGATCGAGGACAGCCACGCATCCACGGCGTTGAGCGTTTCGGGGATGGTCACGAAGCCCCGACCCTGGATGACGCGCTCCACCATGCGCAGCTTCTCGTCGGCCACGGCGGCATCCGCGTCCATGACGGCGACAGTTGCCGTGAGGTAGCCGAAGGAAACCTGATCGCTGCCCAGCTCCTGCAAGGCGGCATCGGCGTCAGCCGCTTTGTTGCTGGCGTCGGTATCGACCAGCGGGCTTTCCTGCTGGAAGATCGTCTCGCGCAGCAGCGCGATGACGTTCTTGCGCTTGGCGAACCACTGGCGGCGCAGGCGCACCAGTTCCTTCTCAGCCTCGGCCTTGTCCATGCAGAGGAAGCGCGTGCTCCAGCGGTACGCAAAACCGAGGCGGTTGAGATCGTCGAGAATCCCCGGCCAGGTCGAGGTCGGAAAGCCCCGTACCGTCGCCACCCGCAAGTGCTGGTCGCCCAGCATCGGCGCCAGCCCGCCAATGAGCGCGGAATCGGCCAGCAGCGCGTCGAGATGGAATGGCACTTCCGGGACGCCCACGCGGTAGCTCCGCGTCGAGACCGTGGCGTGCAGGTAGGTCAGCGTCTGGCTGTCATCGAGCCACACGATTTCCGGCATCACGCCATCGAGCAGATCGAAGATGCGATCCGTTTCCGCGACGAAGGCCGAGAGGCGTTCGCGCCAGTCCACGCCTTCGGTGGGCCGGTTCTCGTACAGCATCCCGGCGGCACGGGCGCGGGATTCTTCGGGCGGCAGGTACACCAGCGTCAGGTGATAACCGCTCTCGAAGTGATTGCCCGAATCCTCAAACGCTGCGCGGCGCTCCTCGTCCACCAGCCATGACAGCGGCTCGGGAAACTCGGAGTGCGGATAGTCGGCCGCGGCGCGGCGCTCGGCCTCGATGAACAGCGCCCAGCCCGAACCCTGGCGGCGCAGCGCGTTGTTCAGCCGCGCTGACGTGGAAATCAGCTCGCCCTGCGTGGCGCTGTCCAGGTCAGGCCCGCGAAACCGGGCCGTGCGCTGGAAACTGCCGTCCTTGTTCAGGATGACACCCGGCGCCACCAGCCCGGCCCAAGTCAGCCAGTCGGCAAGCAAGGCCGGGCGCTGGCGGTATTCGGCAAGGTTCAGCATGGCATCACCTCACACGTCCAGCAGTGGCTTGTGCTTGACGTGCCGCGCAAAGACCTGCATGAACTGCGGATCGACGCGGGCACCCCAAACCGCCAGCGCATGGCCAACGATCCAGAGCACCAAGCCCGGAATCCACAGTTGCAGCCCCAACCCCACGGCGGCGGCCAGCGTACCGTTGGCAATCGCCACGGTGCGCGGTGCACCGCCCAGTAGGATCGGCTCGGTCAGCGAGCGATGCAGCGGCACCTCGAAGCCAGGCATGAATCCCAAGGTTCCATCATGAGCCACACTCATACGACGGCCCCACCCGAGAAGCTGAAGAACGACAGGAAGAAACTCGAAGCCGCGAAGGCGATGGACAGACCGAAGACGATCTGGATCAGCTTGCGGAAACCGCCCGACGTGTCGCCGAAGGCGAGCGCCAGGCCCGTGGCGATGATGATGATCACCGCGACGATGCGCGCCACCGGCCCCTGGATGGATTCGAGGATAGATTGCAGCGGGCTTTCCCACGGCATCGAGGAACCGGCGGCCTGGGCCGTCCCTGCCAGGAACAGCATCAGCGCGGCCAGCAGCAGGCCACGGCGGGCCGGCCCGGCCAGGTGGCGCAGACGCGCAAGAGGCGAAGCCGGATTCACGGAAACACGGTAAGCAGGAACGTGCATCTGCGTCATGACAGTTCTCCAGGGTGATTGAGGGACGGGGAAGAAAAATCGGACTGTGATGGCGGCTCAGGAAACGGCGTCTCCAACGCGTCCGCCAATCGGTAGCCCGCGCCGTCGAAGCCATTGAGGCGGGCGATGTTCTCGATGCGGCGCCTGCGCCCGCGCCCGGCGATATAGATCACCACGTTGACTGCCTCGGCGATCAGCGCACGCGGCGGGTTCACCGCCACCTCGAGAATCAGTTGCTCCAGGCGCAGCAGCGCCCCGAGGGCGGAGCCCGCATGGATGGTGGCGATGCCGCCCGGATGGCCGGTGCCCCAGACCTTGATGAGATCCAGCGCCTCGGCGCCGCGCACCTCGCCCACCACAACACGATCCGGGCGCAGGCGCATGGAGGAGCGCACCAGCTCCTGCATGGACACGACGCCCCGGCGCGTGCGCAGTGGCACATGGTCGCGGGCCGCGCACTGCAACTCCACCGTGTCTTCGAGCACCAGCACGCGGTCGCCCGTGGCGGCAATCTCCGCCAGCAGCGCATTGACGAGCGTGGTCTTGCCACTGCTTGTCGCGCCGGCAATCAGGATGTTCTGGCGCTCGCGCACGGCCCGCACCAGAAAGCCCGCCTGTTCAGCCGTCATCATGCCGTCTTCGATGTAGCGCGAGAGTGGGATCACGCCCACGGCGCGCTTGCGCAAGGCGAAGGCCGGCCCCGGAGCGGCAGGCGGCAAGATGCCCTCGAAGCGTTCGCCGGTTTCTGGCAATTCAGCGGACAACAGTGGTTGCCCGCGATGCACCTCTGCGCCGACGTGGGCGGCCACAAGACGGATGATTCGCTCGCCGTCCGCTTCGGACAGTTCCACGCCCATCGGCGCACGGCCCGAGGAAAGCCGATCCACCCAAAGGGTGCGATCGGGATTCAGCATCACCTCCACCACGTCCGGGTCTTCAAGTGCAGCGGCGATCAGCGGCCCCATCGCCGTGCGCAGCATCTGGATGCGGCGGTTGAGCGAGGTGGCGGTCATGGACTGCCCTTCAATGGGAATGCGGGCGCTCATGACGCACGCTCCCGCGCCTGCGCAACCGCCGCCGCGTCCTCCATCCGCATCCCGAACTCGTGAACTTGGGGGTGCAGCTCCTCCACCACGTCGCGCACCAGGCTGCGCCCGCGCAGCAGGTGGCGACCCAACTGCTCCACGAACTGCTCGAACCGCGCCTTGCCCTGGGCGCGGGCGGCCTCTTGATGCGCCTCGGGAACCGGCGTGCTCACGGTCAGGTAGTAGCGGATGAACAGCGCCAGCGTTTCGATCTGGATGTTCTGGTCGCGCTCCAGGCGCTCAGCCTGGCGCGAGAGACGATCCAGCCGCTTGGCAATCGCCGCCTCGCGCTGGTCGGCGGCATCGGGCGACAGCCACGATGCGAGTGCCGCTGCGACGATGGACGACTTGGACACGCCTTTCTTGGCGGCCAGTTCGTCCAGACGCCTGGCGTGCTCAGGTTGAATAAAAAGATTCAGGCGGTGCTGGCTCATAGCTCGATTCCGTCGTTGGGGTCGAGGGAAGCCAGCCGGGCCGTGCGCTGCATGGCCGGATCAAGCTGGCGAGGAAGGGGAAGTAGTAGGTCGTCGTCGTCGAGCAGCGCGAGGTCGGTGGAGGGAGCGGCCAGCCCGGGGTCGTAGGCGACGGCCTCAGTTAGCTCGGGCTGACGGCGTGGGCCGCCGTCGGATGCGGCAGCGAAGCCTTCGGCGGCATCGGCAACAGGTGCGACCGGCACGGCGGGAAGCGCCAGCCCGCTCCAGTCGTCGAGCCGCGAGGGAGGCACGTCGGCGTAGTGCCCATCCGCAAGCGAAGGCGGCGGCAACACGCGACACTTGAAATTGGCGTCCGTGTAGTAGCGCAGCTTCTTGGCCTTGATCGGTGGCAGGCTGGACACCATCACCACCGATTCATCCGGCGGAAGCTGCATCACTTCGCCCGGCGTCAGCAGCGGACGGGCCGTTTCCTGGCGCGACACCATGAGGTGCCCCAGCCACGGCGCCAGTCGGTGGCCCGCGTAGTTGCGCTGCGCGCGCAGTTCGGTCGCGGTGCCCAGCGTCTCGGAAATCCGTTTGGCGGTGCGTTCGTCGTTGGTGGCGAACGTCACCCGGACATGGCAGTTGTCGAGGATGGAGTGGTTCTGGCCGTAGGCCTTGTCGATCTGGTTGAGCGACTGCGCGATGAGGAAGCTGCGGATGCCGTAGCCGGCCATGAAGGCCAGCGCCGTCTCGAAGAAGTCCAGACGTCCGAGTGCCGGGAACTCGTCGAGCATCAGCAGCAGCTTGTGGCGGCGTTTGATGCCGTCGGAGCCGTCGAGCGATTCGGTGAGGCGCCGCCCGATCTGGTTGAGGATCAGGCGAATGAGCGGCTTTGTCCGCGAGATGTCCGAAGGCGGCACCACGAGATACAGCGATACGGGGGATTCGGCCGCGATCAGGTCGGCGATGCGCCAGTCGCAGCACGAAGTGACTTCCGCCACCGTGGGGTCGCGGTACAGGCCGAGGAACGACATGGCCGTGGACAGCACGCCGGAACGCTCGTTGTCGCTCTTGTTGAGCACTTCGCGCGCCGCCGAGGCCACCACCGGATGCGGCCCATCGCCCAGGTGGTGTGTGGTCATCATGCGGTGCAGGGTCAGCTCGAAGGGACTGGCCGGATCGGACAGGAAGTTCGCCACGCCGCGCAGCGTCTTGTCTTCGCCCGCGTAGAGCACGTGCAGGATGGCCCCGACCAGCAGCGCGTGCGAGGTCTTTTCCCAGTGGTTGCGCTTCTCCAGCGCGCCCTCGGGATCGACCAGGATGTCCGCGATGTTCTGCACATCGCGCACTTCATGCGCGCCGCGCCGCACCTCCAGCAGCGGGTTGTAGGCGGCCGACCGGCTGTCTGTGGGGTTGAACAGCAGGCAGTGCGAGAAACGCGAGCGCCAGCCGGCGGTGATGCTCCAGTTCTCGCCCTTGATGTCGTGGATGACGGCGGACGCGGGCCAGGACAGAAGCGTCGGCACAACCAGACCGACGCCTTTGCCGCTGCGCGTGGGCGCAAAGGTCAGGACGTGTTCCGGGCCTTCATGGCGCAGATACTGGCGATCGTGCTGGCCAAGGAACACGCCGGTCGACTGCGTGAGGCCGGCCTTGCGAACGTCTTGCGCACTCGCCCAGCGGGCCGATCCGTAGGTCGTGACCAAACGCGACTGCCGCGAGCGCCAGATCGACATGCCGATGGCGACCACCACCCCCAGCAAGCCGCTGCCACCCGCGATGGCGCCGCCCGTGTCAAAGACGCGCGGCGCGTAGGCGTCGAAGAGGAACCACCACTCGAACAACCGCCAAGGGTGATAGACCGGCGTGCTGAAGAAATCGAACCAAGGCGAGCCAAGGCGTAGCTGATAGCCCAGGGCCGCTGCCGTCCATTGTGTGGCTGCCCACACGCCAGCGATCACGATGCCGAACACGACGGCGATCTGACCGAACAGCACATTCGTCCCTTGCATGCCCCTGCCTCCATTTACGACACAACGACGTGCCGCAGGCATCAGGATCAGTGCCGCAGGGAGTGCCGGTCAAAGACTGTTATCGTGAGAACGGTCGAGAAAAAAGCAAGAATTCGCGCCGGGGCGCAGCACGTAAAACCGCCGCAAGCGCGGGCGCATTGCGGCGTGTCAAGCAAAAAGCGAATGGTGCGTGGCCCACCGGTCACGATCGGCAATTGGGCAGTTAGAACTTGGGTGGTTCTTTCGGCGGTGTGTAGGGTACGTTGCCATTCCCGTAGAAGCGTTTTCGCGTCGCCTCCGAGACACGATTGCACAGCTCATCACCCATCTTGGCCCTCTCCAGCCTGCACTGCTCGCGCAGCGTCTTGAGGCGCTCTGGATTGGCAGCCAGCGATTCCACAGTTTCCATCGCGGCTGACTCGGGTTTACCGCAGGCGACAAGAACAATGGCGGCGAATGCCGCAAGCATCACTGAATCACGCATCACACACCTCCCCGAATGGTGGCCGCATCACCGCCTGTCGAGCCGATAAGCTGAAACCGCTCGATGAAGCGCGCCAGCACCTGAGTCGGTTCAGTATCCCGACGCAGCAGGTAAGTAGTCAACATCGGTGGCCTGCCTGCCAAGGGGCGGGCCACCACGTTCAGTTCGCGGCTGGATGCAATGTGCGCAGCGCCTGCCAGCCCCAGGGCCAGCCCAGCGGAAACCAGCGTCATCATGACCTCGAACGTCGCCACCCGTTGCGCGATCAGCGGCTCCTGCGCTGTCTGCTGGCGCAGGAAGCGATCCACCTGGCGCGCGTGCCCTTCGCAGCTTGCCGGATCACCCAATGCCAATGGGTAGCGCAGAACCTCATCCAAAGGGATACGTTTGAAGGCCAATACGGGGTGGCGTGCCGGCACCGCCACCATCAGCTGATCGTCCCAGGCTGGTTCTACAAGGATGCCATCGCCCGCATCCTCGGCCATCGAGAATCCGGCGTCGTACAGGTCGTCATGCAACCCCTTGATCTGCTGGGCCAAAGGCACCTCGAACAGCCGGATTTCCACCTCCGGGTCTTCTTCGCGGCTGCGCGCGAGCAAGGCCGGAAGACGTGAAGGAGTGATGCCGTCGGACAAGGCGATACGTAACTGACCGTCGAACCCGTTGGCTGCGGCTTGCACACTGTCGCGCGCCTGCTCCAAAGCGGTGAAGACACGCTGCACATGCTCCAGGAACAACCTTCCAGCGCGAGTCAGCCGAGTGCTGCGCGTAGTGCGGGCGAACAGCATCACGCCCAGTTCTTCTTCCAGCTCCTTGATTGCGCGCGACAACGGTGATTGCTCGATATGCAATTTCTCGGCCGCGCGAGCAAAGTGAAGTTCCTCTGCGACTGAGATAAAGCAGCGAAGGTGGCGTAATTCCATGAATCAATCCTGCTGGTATTTCAAGCTAGCGCGGCTTGCGCATCAACACATATACAGCGGGAATCACGAACAAGGACAGCAATGGTGCCGTCACCATGCCTCCGAGCATAGGCGCCGCAATGCGGCTCATGACCTCCGAGCCCGTGCCACTACTCCAGACGATGGGCACCAGGCCCGCCAGGATGACCGCTACGGTCATGGCCTTGGGTCGCACGCGCAGCACGGCGCCTTCCCGAATCGCGTCCAGCAGTTCTGGCAGCGTCGGCCTGCGGCCATCAGGGCAGCGTTCCTCCAGGGCGTGCTTCAGATAAATAAGCATGACCACGCCGAACTCCGCCGCTACACCCGCCAGCGCGATGAACCCGACCCCTGTGGCGATGGACAGGTTGTAGTTCAGCAGATACAGGAACCAGATACCCCCTGTGAGAGCAAACGGTAAGGTGGCCATGATCAAGCTCGCCTCGTCCACGCGCCCGAAGGTCAGGTACAGCAGGATGAAGATGATCAATAAGGTGGCCGGCACCACGACCTTCAGACGCGCATTGGCCCGCTCCATGTACTCGAACTGCCCCGAGTAGGCGATGCTCACGCCCGGCTCCAGCTTGACCTGTTTCCCGACCGCATCGCGCAACTCGTTGGCTACCGAAGCAAGATCGCGCCCACGCACATCGACATACACCCATCCGGACGGCCGGGCGTTCTCGCTCTTGAGCATGGGCGGCCCATCGGTGATGGCGATGCGTGCCACCGTGCCCAGCGTGATCTGCTGCCCCATGGGAGTGAAAATAGGCAGTTGCTTCAGCCTTTCCGGTGAATCCCTCCATTCACGCGCATATCGCAGATTGATTGGGAAGCGCGCCAGCCCTTCGACCGTTTCCGACACGTTTTCACCGCCGATGGCGCCGGCGACGACAGCCTGGACATCGGCCACGTTCAGCCCATAGCGTCCCGCCGCCACGCGGTCGATCTGCACATCCACATAGCGGCCGCCGGTCAGCCGTTCCGCCAACGATGACGACACGCCTGGAATGCCCTTGGCGACCTGCTCCACCTCTGCCGCGATGCGGTCGATCACGTGCAGGTCGTTGCCCGTCACCTTGACCCCGATCGGACTCTTGATGCCGGTAGCCAACATGTCGATGCGGTTGCGGATCGGCGGAATCCAGATGTTGGACAGGCCGGGGATTTTCACCGCCTGATCCAGCTCCTCGATGAGCTTCTCGGGCGTCATGCCGGCGCGCCATTGCTCTCGGGGCTTGAGCTTCACCGAGGTCTCGAACATCTCCAGCGGCGCGGGGTCGGTCGCGGTTTCCGCACGACCCGCCTTGCCGAACACGGTTTCGACCTCGGGCACCGTCTTGATCATGCGGTTGCTGAGCTGCAGCAGCTCCGTGGCGCGTTGCGCCGACAGCCCCGGCAAGGCCGAGGGCATATAGAGCAGATCCCCCTCATCCAGCCGGGGCAGGAATTCGCCACCAAGCCGGGCCAGCGGCCAGGCCGTGGTCGCCAGCGCCAGCACCGCGATCAGCAAGGTTGCCTTGGGCCAGCGCAGCACCCATTCCAGGCTGGGCCGGTACACCGCAATCAGCATGCGGGTGATGGGATTCTTCTGCTCGTCGGGAATGCGTCCGCGAATCCAGTAGCCCATGAGCACCGGGATCAGCGTCACGGACAGGCCCGCCGCCGCCGCCATGGCGTAGGTCTTGGTGAACGCCAGCGGCCCGAACAGGCGTCCCTCCTGGGCTTCGAGGGTAAAGACGGGAATGAAGGACAGCGTGATGATGAGCAGCGAGAAGAACAGCGCTGGGCCGACTTCTTCCGCGGCCTGCGTGATCACCTCCCAGCGCTCCTTGCCTTGCAGTCGTTTGTCCGGATGCGCGTGCTGCCAGGCCTCCAGTTTCTTGTGCGCGTTCTCTATCATCACCACGGCCGCATCCACCATCGCGCCCACGGCGATGGCAATGCCGCCCAGCGACATGATGTTGGCATTGATGCCCTGGTAGCGCATGACGAGGAACGCCGTCATCACCCCCAGCGGCAGGGAAATGATGGCCACCAGCGCGGAGCGCAGATGCCACAGAAAGAGCACGCAGACCAGCGCCACGACCAGGAACTCCTCGCCGAGCTTGGTCGTGAGGTTGCGGATGGCGCGCTCGATCAGTGCACTGCGGTCGTAGGTGGTGACGATCTCCACCCCCTGGGGCAGGCTGGCCTGCAGCTCACTCAGCTTGGCCTTGACGGCGGCAATCGTCTCCTGGGCATTCTTGCCCGAACGCAGGATGACCACGCCGCCGGCGACCTCGCCCTCGCCATCGAGTTCGGCGATACCGCGCCGCATCTCCGGTCCGGTCTGCAGCGTGGCCACGTCGCCCAGGCGCACCGGCACACCGCCGCGCGCCACCAGCGGCACGGCGCGAAAATCGTCCAAACTTTTCAGGTAGCCGCTGGCGCGCACCATGTATTCGGCCCCCGACAGCTCCAGCACTGAGCCGCCGGTTTCCTGATTGGCGGCCACCAGCGCCGCGCGCACCTGCTCCTGGCTCAGTCCGTAGGAGGCGAGCTTGACCGGGTCGAGCACAACCTGATACTGCTTGACCATGCCGCCCACCGAGGCTACCTCCGCCACATTGGGCAGGCTCTTGAGCTCGAATTTCAGAAACCAGTCCTGCAGCGCGCGCAACTGCGCCAGATCGTTCTTGCCCGTGCGATCCACCAACGCGTACTGGAAGATCCAGCCCACCCCCGTCGCATCGGGCCCCAAGGCCGGCTTAGCCGTGGCCGGCAGGCGTCCCTGAACCTGGTTCAGGTACTCCAGCACCCGCGAGCGCGCCCAGTACAGGTCGGTGCCATCCTCGAACAGGACATAGACGAACGAGTCCCCGAAAAACGAAAAGCCGCGCACCGTCTTGGCCCCCGGCACCGACAGCATGGTCGTGGCCAGGGGATAGGTGACCTGGTTTTCCACGATCTGCGGCGCCTGGCCGGGGTAGCTGGTACGGATGATGACCTGCACGTCGGACAGGTCCGGCAAGGCATCCACGGGCGTGCTGCGCACGCCCCACACCCCCCAGGCCGTAAGCATGGCCGTGGCCAGCAGCACCAGAAAGCGGTTCGCCACCGACCAGCGGATCAATTTGGCAATCATGGCTTGATCCCTTCGATGGCGGTGATCACGTAGTCCTCTCCCTGCTTGGAGAAGGTAAAGCGCACCTGTTGCTTGGGTGCCAGGCCTGCGGCGAGGCGGGGGTCGGCCAGCTTGAAGCCCATGGTCATGGCGGGCCACTTGAGGACGGGGATGGCGTCATGCGCCAGCGTCAGCTCGGCAGTGGAGACTTCTTCCACCACACCGCGCACCGTGTAGGCCGGGGCCGCGCCATGCGCCCCATGCTCCGGCGTCGCCCCCGGCGATGCGGGCAACAGGCCGCGCAGGCTGGCCTCGGAGTCGATCAGGAACTGTGCCGAGGCCACCACCTGCTGCCCCGCCTCCAGTCCACCTTGCACCACGAGTTGGTCGCCGATCTCCGCCCCCAGCTGCACCTCCACGGGGTGGAATTTGCCAGGGCCATCGACCACATAGGCCAGGGCGCGCTTGCCGGTGCGGATGACGGCTTCGCTGGGAACCAGCAGTGCGGGCTGCTCGCGGCCCTGGAGCGTGATCTGGCCGGACATGCCGGCCTTCAGGCGCTGGCCGGGGTTGGCCAGTTCCAGCCGCACGCGCACCGTGCGCGTGTCGCTGTTGGCCTGCGGCAGGATGCTCACGATGCGCGCCCGCAGCACCTCGCCGGGAAACGCCGCCAGGCGCACCTGGGCTTCTTGCCCCAGTTGCAGCGGGCCGCTTTGCGCCTCGGGTACTGCGGCCTCGATCCAGACGGTGCCCAGGCCATTCACGCGCGCCAGGCTTGCGCCCGCAGAGATAGTCATGCCCTGGCGCACCATGAGCTCGGCCACCAGCCCGCCCTGGGGCGTGGTCACGGTGTAGACGCCCCTGGGCTCGCCCGTGCGCTCCACCTGGGCCACCAGGGCCTGCGGCATGCCCAGCAGCAGCAGCCTTTGCCGGGCGGCCGCCGTCAGCGACTCATCCTTGAGCGCACGCACCGCCAGAAATTCGCGCTGCGCCGCCACCCATTCCGGCAGCAGCAGATCCGCCAGCGGCGCGCCGGCCGCGATCACATCGCCCGGCGCGCGCGCATAGACCCGCTCCACAAAGCCGGCGGAGCGCGCCTGCACGATGCTGACATCGCGGTCGTTGAGCAGCACCGTTCCCACCGCGTCCACATCGGAGCCTATGGCGCGCTGCACCACCTCGGCCGTGCGCAGACCCAGCGCCTGCACGGTCTGGGCCGATACGCTCAGGCCCACGCTGTCCTGGGCATCCTCGTCGGCATACTTGGGTACCAGATCCATGTCCATGAAAGGAGACTTGCCGGGCTTGTCGAACTTCTGCGTCGGCGACATGGGGTCGTACCAGTACAGCACCTTGCGCTCGGCCGCCGCGCCGGCTTGGGGCGCTGCTCCGTCCACAGCATGTGTGCTGCTGCGCCATTGGGACAGGCCCCAACCCGCGGCCACGCCGATGGCGATCAGCGTCAGGCCCGCGAGGGATTTTTTCAGAGAGTTGTTCATGGTTGTGAGATCCGTTAATCAGCGATCAGGCTGTTCAGGCGCGTCGTCACGCCGTCGCGCTGGGCTTGCAGGTCGATCAGGCGCAGGCGCGTCTCCAGCACCTGAGCGCGGGCGCCGAGCACGGCGCCCAGGTCGCCCTTGGCGGCCCGGTAGTTGCCCAGCGCGAGCTCCGCTCGCCCCTGCGCCAACTGCAGCCCGGTGGACTTGAGGCGCTCGATCTGGCTGTCCAGGGCCTGCAATTCGGCCGCGCTGTCGTCAAGCTCCTGCAAATGCCGCCGCGCCACGTCTTCCTGCTCGGCTTCCAGGCGCTCCAGCTCGCGCTGCTTGGCCTGGATCATCGGGGTCTGGCGTCGATCCTTTTGCCATGGCAGATCGAACGTCACCTGGAACGACACCATGTCGCCCCATCGACGATCGCGTCGGCTATAGGCAATTTCCCAGGACCAGTCGCCACGCGATTCCGACTGCGCCTCGTTGGATTCCGCCCGTGCCATGCTTTGCATGGTCGGGTACAGCGCCAGCTCGGCGTGGCTGGATAGCTCGGCGCGCAACTGCGCAACGGGATGGATGAGCGGACCGGTGCCGCCCTGCAGCGATTCGTCGGCGCGCGGCCCGACCCAGCGCCGCAGCATGGCTCGCGCCTTGGACCGGTCGCGTTGCAGGTCGTCGCGCCGGTCCGACAGCGCCAGCGCCTCCTGCTGCGCGGCCAGCAGGTCGCCTGCCTGGGCCGATCCGCCCGCCACCCGCGCGGGCAGGCTGTCTTGCAGGCGCTGGTTCTCCGCCAGCAGCTCCGTCAGCAACTGTTCCCGCTGCTCGACTGCCTGCGCGGCGATCCAGGCCAGACCGAGTTCCTGCCGTATCTGCAGGCGCTGCAGCACCAGCGCCGCGCGTTCGCGTTCCACGCGCGCCTGGGCGCTGGCCACTTTGGCCGCGCGCTTGGCCTGATTGGGAACCTCCTGCATCAGGGCCAGGCGCTGCCCGGTCATGGACTCGCGCGTCAGGCTCCAGCGGTCCATGCCGCTGATGGGGAGGTTTTCAAGACCGACGGAGAGCTTGGGATCGGGTAGCGTGCCGGCGGCCTTCTGCGCGGACTCGACCGCATCGATCTGCAATCGCTGCGCGGAAACCCGCGGGCTTTGCTGTTCAGCGATTTCTCGTGCTTCGGCAAAGCTGAGCGCGTAGGTCCGGCTGGCGGCGAACATGCTGCCAGCCAGGGCAATGCTCAAGATGCTCAGTCGATGTATCCATGTGCGGCGCGGGATCGCACGCAATACGCCATGTCCAGGCGCGGGGCGACGCTCGCCGGGAGCGCCGGAGGAAGAAATAAGCATGATGGTCCTCGAAATTGATAGCCACGAAGTCACGTGTTCTGCCGTGCCAATGCACGGCCGGCACGACCTGGTGTGTCAATTGCGCAGGACTTGGAAAGTGAGATAGAGGGGGAGAGAGCCCGTTCGGTGGTCGAGCCACGCTGGGTCAGACCTGGCGCCGGTCGATGATTGCGGGTCGGGCACCACGGGAAGCAGGTAGGCAATCCAGACCGCATGGGCCGCCGCAATAGATGGAATGTCCAGTCCTTGCGGAGACGGCGCGGGCTTGCCGTCACCGCTGCAATGGGCACGGCACAACTGCGGAGACTCGTCGTCCATCGTCCCTGGCATGGCATGGCAGTCCGGCATGGCGGACATGCCGGCGGCTTCGTCCATGGCCATGCCCGCCATCTGCATCGATGCCGCGTGCGTATCCGCATCCAGCTTGGGGCAGGCATACATCGCCAGCGCCATCTGCGAGAACAACAAGGTCACGACGAGGCCGCCGACGATTCGGCGGCCCCACTGTGTGACGATGCGTCGGATGGAAACCATGGTGGGATGTTCGCTGTGCTGGATGTGTGACAACTTGCCGCGGATCAGAGAGCCGTCCCAGGAAAGAAGTGCCACCATGGCTCATCTACCCGCGTGACAGCCCAGTCACCGCGCATGCGAGGTCACCGAGACCCTGGATTCATTTCACCGGAATCCAACTTGTCGGCGCGTTTCGATCTCGGCCACTCCGAGAACGCAAGCACGTACAGTGCGATCAGGTTGACCATGGGGACGATCATCAGCAGGCCGAGCCAGCCGGAAAAGCCCGCCTTGGCAAAGATCTTCCAAAACGGCAGCACGATCACCACCGCACCCAGCAGCATCATCAGCCAGTGGGCGCCAAACCACCACGCCATGTCGTTCATATACATTCCGTTCATCATGATCGATCTCCTTTCTTTGATTGTCTCGATGCGGGTTAGCCTCGTGCGCGCCGCAGCCGCAGCGCGTTGAAGATGACGGAGGCCGAGCTCAGGCTCATGGCCAGTGCTGCAATCAATGGAGACAGCAACCAGCCCGTGATGGGATAAAGCACGCCGGCGGCGATGGGCACGCCGATACCGTTGTAAACGAAGGCGAACAACAGGTTCTGGCGCATGTTGCGCACGGTGTCGATGGAGATGTCGCGCGCGGCTGCGATGCCGCGCAGATCGCCCTTGACCAGGGTGATCTGGCCGCTGTTCATGGCCACGTCGGTGCCGGTGCCCATAGCGATGCCCACGTCGGCCTTGGCCAGGGCAGGTGCGTCGTTGATGCCGTCGCCGGCCATGGCGACGACGTGCCCCTCCTTCTGCAGCCGCTCCACCAAGGCCAGTTTGTCGGCCGGCTTGACTTCGCCATGCACTTCGTCGATGCGGAGCTTGGCGCCCACCGCCCGGGCCGTGGTCAGGCCGTCGCCCGTCGCCATGACGATGCGCAGGCCACTGTCGTGCAGCGTCTTGATGGCGTCGGCCGTGGTGGCCTTGATCGGGTCGGTGACGGCCAGGATGCCTGCCAGCCGCCCGTCCACGGCCAGGTGCATCACGCTGCCACCCTCGCTGCGCAGGCGCTCTGCGTCCGCCTTGAGCGCATCGGTGGCCACGTTCTCCTGCTGCATCAAGGCGGTGTTGCCCAGCGCCAAGCGCTTGCCTTCGACCGTGCCGCGCACGCCGATGCCGCTGCCCGATTCGAAGTCGTCGGCCTTGGTCAGGCTCAGCCCTTTGTCCCGCGCGGCGCGGACGATGGCATCCGCCAGCGGGTGCTCGCTGCCCTGATCCAGACTGGCCGCCAGGCGCAGCACCTCATCCGGCGTGTAGCCCGAGTCGGCGACGGCGGTGTCGAAGGCCGGCTTGCCTTCGGTCAGGGTGCCGGTCTTGTCCACGATCAGCGTATCCACTTCGCGCATTTTTTCGATGGCGCCGGCATCGCGGAATAGAATCCCCTGCGTTGCCGCGCGGCCGGTGGCGACCATCACGGACATCGGGGTCGCCAGGCCCAGCGCGCAAGGGCACGCAATGATCAGCACCGCCACGGCGTTGATCAGGCCGAACACCCAGCTCGGCTCGGGGCCGAAGAATCCCCAGACGAAGAAGGTCGCGATTGCGATCAACACCACCACGACCACGAACTTGCCGGCCACCACGTCGGCCATGCGCTGCATCGGCGCCTTGGAGCGCTGGGCATTGGCCACCATCTGCACGATCTGCGACAGCATGGTGGCGGCGCCGACCTTCTCCGAGCGCATCACCAGTGCGCCGCTGGTGTTCATCGTGGCGCCAATCAGGCCGTCGCCGGCGCGCTTGGTCACCGGCACGGGCTCGCCGGTGAGCATGGATTCATCGACGGCACTGCTGCCCTCGGTCACCACGCCATCGACGGGCACTTTCTCGCCGGGCCGCACGCGCAGCAGGTCGCCGACGTGAACATGGTTCAAAGGCACGTCCTCCTCGCTGCCGTCGGCATTGATGCGGCGCGCCGTCTTGGGGGCCAGGCCCAGCAGAGCCTTGATGGCCGCCGAAGTCTGCGAGCGCGCCTTCAATTCGATGATCTGACCCAGCATGGTCAGCGAGATGATGACGACCGCCGCCTCGAAATAGACGGCGACGCGGCCGTGGGCGATGAACGAGTCTGGAAACACGCCGGGCGCGAGGGTGGCGACCACGCTGTAGACAAAGGCGGCGCCGGTGCCCAGGCCGATCAGCGTCCACATATTGGGGCTGCGGTTGACGATGGACTGCCAGCAGCGGACAAAGAATGGCCATCCCGTCCACAACACCACCGGCAGCGACAGCACCAGCTCGACCCAGGTCTGGGTCTTCATGTCGAACCAGCCGAGGCGGTGGCCGAACATCGCCAGGATGGTGACCACCACGGTCAGCGGCAGGGTCCACCAGAAGCGGCGCTGAAAATCGATCAGTTCGCTGTTGTCCTCCTCATCCAGCGGAATCACCGGTTCGAGCGACATGCCGCATTTCGGGCAATTGCCGGGATGATCCTGCTGCACTTCCGGGTGCATGGGGCAGGTGTAGATGGTGCCCGCCGGGGCCTCCATGGGCACCGCGGCAGAAGTTGCCGGGGTCTGTTCGCCTGCGGTATGGCCGTGGTGATGCAGGTGTTGGTTCATGCCCATGCCTTTGTTGAGTTATCTCGATTCTTGACCTTGCCATCGCGGCAAGGTCAAGTCCCGTTCCTTGTGGACGCATTCGGTCCGCATTGGCCCATGCCCCGATGGCTATCGGGACAAAGACTGGCGGTACTGGACATTGATTTCGTCGTGGCGGCGCCGTATCTCTGGCGGCCATTGCGCCTTGATCCATGACAGCACGGCCACGATCTCGTCGTCGCTCAATACTCCACCATAGATGGGCATCGCCGTACGGTAGTCGGGCTGATTGATCAATTGGGCCAGTCCCTGCTTAGTGATGGCGAACAGTTGCTCGTCGGGATGGTGCCAAGTGTGGCCGCTGGGATCGTGCGGCGGCGCAGGAAGCAAGTCATCCGATCCACGATCACGCCAGTTGGGCTGGCCCTCGCCCTTGGCCCCATGGCAAGCCGCACACTGCTGCGCGTAGATGCGGGCGCCGACGCGCAGCACCTGGGGATCATCGGGACGCAGGCTGTGCGGCGTCGCCTGCCGCTCACCGGCGCGCAGGGAAAAGTAACCCGCCCCTGCGACCAGCAGCAAGGCCAGCAATCCTACGGCCCCCAGGATCAGCGGTTTCAACGTCATCGCAACTTCCTTGATTTCATGCTGATGGTCACATTCTGGTCATCGGATGCGTCGCTCAAGACTGGACCCATGCGCCCCAGCGCGGAATGAAACGCGGGACATGCTGCGCATACTCCTGCCAAGCCTGTCCAAAACGACGTCCGCTTTCCTGCTCCTCGTTGTGCGCCAGGCGGGCATACATCACCACAAGCACCGGGAACATCAACAGCGTCAGCAAGGTCGGCCATTGCAGGAGAAAGCCGAACATGATCAGCACGAAGGCGATGTACTGCGGATGCCGCACCCGAGCGTAAACACCGGTGCGCGCCAGCCGCCCCTGCCGCTGGGCCTCGTAGAGCACGGGCCAAGCCGCGGCCAGCAGCCAGAAGCCACCGCCAATGAACAGGTAGCTGAGAATGTGGAACGGCCCAAGGTGCGGATCACCGCCCCAGCCGAACAGCAGCTCCAGCAGGTGACCGGCGTTGTGGTTCAGCAGGTCCACGCCCGGGAGCTTCTGGCCCAGCCAGCCCGACAGGAAGTAGATGGTCAGCGGGAAGCCATACATCTCCACGAACAGCGCCACGATGAACGCTGTGAACGCCCCGAAACTGCGCCAGTCGCGCGCGCTGGCCGGCTTGAAGAAGCTGAAGGCGAACATGACGAAGATCGCCACGTTGACCACCACCAGAGTCCACAGGCCATACGACGATCCCGTGTGCTCCATGGCCTCAGCCCCTGTCGGAGTTTTGTCCAGTGCCCTGGCCAGTGGCTCCGGAGCCACCACCGTGGCCGCCATGACCACCATGGCCTTTGTGCATGAAGACATGCATCAGCGGGCAGGCCAGCAGGAAGGCATAGGGCCACCATTGCGCCAAGTGGGCACGGTGCTCGGTCCATAGAAAGTACCCGGCGGCAGCGCCGAACACGAGCAGGCCGATGGCATAGCGCGAGCGCCAGAACCCGCCGGTCTGCACACTCTGCGGATGGGATGCATGGTCATGGGTCATGACGGCCTCCTCACTTTGTGCCGGGAGTGGAGGTTTGCGGCATGGACATTCGATCCATCATCATCTGCATCATCGACTCCATCATGGCCATGCGCTTTTCCATCATCTGCGGGTCGTGCTGCATGCCAGCCATACCGGCGGGCGGGTTGCCCGATGCCATCTGGCCGTGCATCGACTCCATCATGCGCATGCCGTCCTGCATGGTCTTCATGTGTTCGGCCATCAATGCCTGCCGCTCCTGGGGCGTCTTGGCGGCGGCCATCTTCTCGTGCATGGCTCGCATGCGTTGTTCCATCGCGGCCATCATGGCCGGGTTCATGGCCTGCGATAGCGGTGCTGCAGCCGGCGCCGGAGCTGCCGCCGCAGGGGCGGTCGTTTCCGCTGGATGGTGGTCCTTGTGCTCGTCGGAGCCTTGCGCCAGCACGCCCACGGAGGCGGCGGCGACACAGAGACCGATCAGAGCATGACGAATGTGAACCATGATGCTTCCTTCTTGCGGTGGAGGGGGTGACTAGGGCTGCCGCGTCCGGCGGCACGGCGCGGTTGTGACTCTGCTCAGCGCGCGGGTTGGATGTCGGTGACAACCATCTTTCCACCTTCCTGGACGACCATGAATTGCACCTTGTCGCCGGGCTTGAGCTTGATGAGCTGACCCTTGTCGCGAACGGTGAAGACCATGGTCATTCCGGGCATGTCCAGGTTCTTGATGTCTCCATGCTTGAGGGTGATCTTGCCGTTATCCGGATCGACCTTCTTGACCTCGCCATCGGTCATGGAGTCCGACGCAGGCGCCGCCACCTGACCTTGACTGGGGCTGACCTGGGCATGGCCCGCCATCGGCAGGGCAACGCCCATGGCCAGGGCGGAGATGGTGAGCAGACGTTGGATGGTGGTCACGATGATCTCTGAAGGAATAATCGATGGGGGTTCCAAAGGACTTGCAAGATCAGTTCAGCGAGCAACCTCGACTTGCCCGACCATGCCGGCTTCAAGGTGTCCCGGTTCGGTGCAAGCAAAATCGACCTTGCCCGGCTGGGTGAACTGCCACACCATCGTGCCGCGCTGGCCGGGCTTAAGGTTCACCTGGTTAGGCTCGCTGTGCACCATGCCGGGATTGGCGCGCATTTCCTTGGCGTGCTCCTTCAATTCGTCCAGCGAGCCGAGCACCATTTCGTGCCTGATCTTGCCGGCGTTGCGCACCATGAAGCGCACGGTCTCGCCCTCCTTCACATTGATGCTGGAGGGATCGAAGCGCATGTCGTCGTTCATCACCACGTCGATCGTGCGCGTGACCTTGGCGGGGTCGCCGGGCTGGCCGAACATGGCGCTGTGCTCCGACATGCTCATGTTGCCGTGCGAGGCGGGCATGTCGTGGCCACCAGCGTGCGTGCCAGCAGCCAGCGCAGCTAGCGGAAACGCCGCAGCGGCAAACAGGGAAATGACGATGCTTTTATTCATTCAAACGACTCCTTGGGAAAAATCAGAACCAGAAACTCAAGCCCGCCAACCAGCGCGTCTGGGTGGCACTGCCACCCGAGGCGCGCACGAAGTCTCCCGTGCGGCCAAAGCTGTGTTGCCATTCGACGCCGATGTAGGGTGCGATCTGGCGCGTGATTTCGTAGCGCAGGCGCAAACCCGCACTGGCGTTGGCAAGGCCGCTGCCGATAGCGTTGACAGGATCGCTCTTGCCGTAGAAATTCCATTCGGTGCGCGGCTGCAGAATCAGCTTTTGCGTGAGAAGCCAGTCATAGCTCCCTTCGAGCCGCAGCGCGGTGCGGCCGCCACTGCCCAGATAGGCCGTGGCATCGAGCTCAAACCAGTAGGGCGCGAGGCCCTGCACGCCAGCCGCAAGCCACTGGCGATCCTTGCCTGTGCTGTGGTCGAAGCGCACGCCGAGCTGACTGTCCCAGAAGGCGGCGATGGCGTGGCCCCAGAGCAGTTCGGTGCGCGAATCCTGTAGCTTGCCCTGTGCGACGTCGCCCTCGGCCTTGATGACCAGGTGATTGAAGTCGCGGCCGATGCGCGCTTGCAGGTCATACGTCGTGGCGTTATCGCCGTGGCGTGCCCATGCGCGCTCCAGACGGTTGACCCTCAGGTTCGCAAAGCTCATCTGGTCGCCCAGTTGCAGGCGCGGCACGCCCGTGAACGAATACTTGCCGCTGCCGCGCTCGAAGCCGTCGGAATAGCCGTTGGGGTCGCGCGCATCGGCGGGCGGGCTGCCGCCTTGCATTTGCATTGCACCGTGGCCCATGCCAGCCATCGAGCCGTCTGACGCCGGCGCCGCGCCGTACTCCATCGCGGGAGCGGGGCCGCTGGCGGTACCTTGGGATGGCGCGGTGCCGTGATCCATTCCCGGCATGACGCCATGATCCATGGGTGGCGCGCCAGGATTTGCAGCCGGAGCGCTGCCTCGCATGGGCATGCTGCCGTGATTCATGGCAGGCGCTTCAGCTCCTGCTGGCGCACTGCCCGCGGGCATCGGCATGCCCCCATGATCCATGCCTGCCATGGACCCCGCCGCAGGCGCGGCGCTGGACTGTGCCGCAACATCGTGTGCGCCATGCGCATCGTGATCCTGAGCCAGAGCGGACGTGGCGGCGCTCGAGAGAATCAGGGCTGCAGCCACCGGCGCCAGCCGCAAGGCCACAGTGTGCGGGGTAAGTCGGTTCATTTTCAGGTTCTTTTTCATGCCACCACCACTTCGCGGAACATGCCCATTTCCATGTGGAACATCAGGTGACAGTGCCAGACCCAGCGGCCGAGCGCGTCGGCGCTGACGAGAAAGCTCACGCGCTGCGCCGGCTGCACGGGGATGGTGTGCAGCCGCGCGACGAATTCGCCTGAGGCGTTTTCCAGCTCCTGCCACATGCCGTGCAGGTGCATGGGGTGGGTCATCATGGTGTCGTTGTGCAGGATCACGCGCAGGCGCTCGCCATAGCGGAAATGCACGGGGCGGCTGTCGGTGAAGTCCAGGCCGTCGAACGACCAGGTGTAGCGTTCCATGTTGCCCGTCAGATGCAACTCGATTTCGCGCTCGGGCCCGCCGGCATAGAGCGATCCGCCGACGGTCTTGAGATCGGCCAGCGTGAGCACGCGTCGGCCGTTGCCGCGCAGTCCGACGCCGGGGTCATCCAGGTTGGTGCGCGGCATGTCCACGCGCATGTCGGCGCCGGGGCCCCATTCGGTGCGAGCGTGGCGCACGGCGGTGCCGGGCTTTTGCAACGGATTGGACGCCATGCTGTGCGCCATGCCGGGCATGCCGCCCATGGCCGACATGTCGTGCCCGCCGCCCATGCCCTGCATGCCGGCCATGCCAGCGTGGTTCATCCCAGCCATGGGGCCGTGGCCCATCGCCGCCATGTCGTGGCCACCGCCTCGCGCCATGCCGCCCATCATGTCGGCCATGGTGAGCCACTGCACCGCATCCAGCGCGGGCACCGGCGCGCTCAGGCCCGGGCGTACCGCCAGTGTGGCGCGCGCGTAGCCGGTGCGATCCATCGATTGCGCAAAGAGCGTGTAGGCATCGTCTTTGGGCTGCACAATCACGTCGTAGGTCTGGCCGGGGCCGAAGCGGAACTCATCCACCGTCACTGGCTCCACGTCTTGCCCGTCGGCCTGCACCACGGTGAGCTTGAGGCCCGGAATGCGCACGTCATAGAACGTATTGCCGCTGCCGTTGATGCAGCGCAGGCGCACGCGCTCGCCGGGCTTGAAGAGCGCCGTCCAGTTGGCGCCAGGCGCGCTGCCGTTGACGAGGTAACTGAGCACGGTCGAGGACAAATCGGCCATGTCGCTCGGGCTCATGCGCATGGCGTACCACATGTCACGCTCCTGCAGCGCCGCGCCCAGGCCCTGCTCGCGGACGTCACGCAGGAATTTGACGAAGGTGGGCCGGTGCTGGTTAAACACGTCGCCTTGCGCCTTGAGCTTGGCCAACGCGCGCATCGGGTCGGTGCCGGTCCAGTCCGACAGCAGCACGACGTGCTCGCGGTCGGCGCGAATGGTTTCACGATCGTGCGGCTCGACGATGAGCGCGCCATACAGGCCGGTCACCTCCTGCATGCCGCTGTGCGAGTGGTACCAGTAGGTGCCGCTTTGCTCCAGTGTGTAGCGGTAGGTGAAGGTCTCACCGGGCGCGATGCCGGCAAAGCTCACGCCCGGTACGCCGTCCATCTGGAACGGCAGGATGATGCCGTGCCAGTGGATAGACGCCGTCTCGCGCAGGCGGTTAGTGACGCGAATCGTCACGGTCTCGCCTTCGCGCATGCGCAGCGTCGGCCCGGGCAGACTGCCGTTGATGGTGGTGGCGATGCCCGTGCGGCCGTCGAAGTCGACGCGGGTTTCGGCCAGCGTCAGGTCGAAAACAGGGCCACGCAATTCGGGTGGCGTTCCCGTATGGGCTGCTGGCAGGTCTTGCAGTGCCCAGGCGGGCAGTGCGGCATCGAGCGTGCCCAATGCGGTACCCGCCGCCAGCGCCCTCAGAAAGCGCCGGCGCTGGATGGCCTGGCCTGGGGAGGCGGAAAAGGAAGGGGTTTTGAATCGCATGTCGCAGATTCTGAAGAGCCCGCCCTTTCAGCAAGATGTTTGCAACATTACATTTTTGTTAGCTTCATGTCGGCAGGCCTTACACGGGGCACACTTGCGCCAGAACCGCAAAGGAGCCGAACCGGTGAAGATATTGATCGTCGAAGACGAGCCCAAGACTGGCGAATACTTGCGCCAGGGCCTGAGCGAGGCCGGGTATGTGGCGGACCTGGTGCCCCATGGCACCGATGGGCTGCACATGGCCTTGCACGGTGCCTACGACCTCGTGATCCTGGATGTCATGCTGCCCGGGCTGAACGGCTGGCAGGTGCTGCAATCGCTGCGCGAGCGCGGCCTGCAAATGCCAGTGCTGTTCCTGACCGCACGCGACCAGGTCGAAGATCGCGTCAAGGGGCTGGAGCTTGGCGCCGACGACTATCTGGTCAAGCCGTTCTCGTTTGCGGAACTGCTGGCCCGCGTGCGCATCATCTTGCGCCGCGGCCCGGCGGGCAACGAAAGCACCATGTTACGCGTCGCCGATCTGGAGCTGGATCTGCTGCGCCGCCGGGTCTCGCGCAACGGCAGGCGCGTGGACCTGACGGCCAAGGAATTCGGCCTGCTGGAACTGCTGATGCGACGCCACGGCGAGGTGCTGCCGCGTTCCCTCATCGCTTCGCAGGTGTGGGACATGAACTTCGACAGCGACACCAATGTCATCGAAGTGGCGATGCGCCGACTGCGCGTGAAGATCGACGAGGGTCACCCGGTCAAGCTCATCCAGACCGTGCGCGGCATGGGTTATGTGCTCGACGTACCGCAGGAGGAATAGGTGTTGTTTCGGGTTCGTTGGGGTCGGTTGCCGCTGACGCAGCGCTTGACCCTGCTCTTCACTGCGGTGGCGGCCTCGGTGGTGCTGGGGCTGGGCGCCTTGTTTCTGGTCGAAACCGAGCGGCATTTCATCGAGCTCGATCGGATGGCGCTGCAAGACAAGCAACACCTGATCGAGGAAATTCTGCGCAATGCCAACTCGGCGGACGACGCTCGCCGGCGACTGGGCGAGGCGCTGAGCTATCACCATGATCTCTACGCCCAAGTCCAGGATGGACAAGGAGCAGTGGTCTTTCAATCCCGAGGGTTCATCCCCACCATGCGCGGCGATATGCCTCTGCGCGCCGGTGAAAACAAGGTGTTTGGGGTGTTGCGGCACGACGGTGCCCGGTTCCATACACTGGTCTTCAAGGCCGCCCCTGCCTACTCCAGCACCCCCCTGATGGTCTGGATCGCGGCGGATACGGATCACCACACGCAGTTTCTCAACGGCCTGCGGCGCAGCTTGGCCCTGTATGTGCTCGCCGCCATCGCCATCTGCGGCCTGCTCTCGTGGTTCGCCGCGCGCCAGGGGCTGGCGCCCTTGCGCGACATGAAGTCACGGGCCGCCAAGGTGACGGGCCAGAAGCTCGGCGAGCGCATGCCCGTGCAGGCCGTGTCGGTAGAAATGGCAGACCTTGCGCAAGAGTTGAACCGCATGCTGGATCGGCTGCAGGAGGACTTTCGGCGCCTGACCGATTTCGCGTCCGATCTCGCGCACGAACTGCGCACTCCCATCAGCAATCTGCTGACCCAGACCCAAGTGGCGCTGGCGACCAAGCGCGATGCCGCAACCTACCGCGACATCCTGGCATCGAACGCCGAGGAATTTCAGCGGCTGGCGCGCATGGTGTCCGACATGCTGTTCCTGGCCAAGACCGAGCGCGGCGTGGATCTGCCGCACAAGGAGCGGTTTTCCGCGCGCCAGGACGCACTGGCACTGCTGGAGTTCTACGAGGCCGTGGCCGAGGAAAAGCGCATCCGGCTGCGGGTGGAAGGCGATGGCGAGATCGAAGGCGACCGCCTGATGTTTCGCCGCGCGGTCAGCAACCTGCTGTCCAACGCCCTGCGCCACGCGTCCGAGGCCGGCGACGTCACTATCCGCATCACCGCCACCGCACAGGCCACGACGGTGGCCGTGGAGAACACCGGTGCCGACATCGACGCCAAGATTCTGCCCCGGCTGTTCGACCGCTTCTACCGCGCCGATGCTTCCAGGACCCATCCGGACACCGACGGGTCGGGCTTGGGTCTGGCCATTACGCGCGCCATTGCCGAGGCCCACGGCGGTCGCGTCACGGCAAGCTCGGGTCAGGGGCGCACCTGTTTCACCCTGGTGTTTCCGCATCGCGTCGCGAAGCCCTGAAGCTGACAACAAACTCATCGGGCTGTCCAGATTCTGTTGGGGTGCGCTCCCTACGATGAACACATCTCCTCAGCGCCTAACCAAGGCATGGGAGATGCAAGTTTCATCCACCTTCGTTAGGAGCTTCAATCATGACCCAACAACGCCTCTCCCTTTCTTCCATGATCGCTGCCGCGGCCGCGGTGGCTGCCCTGGGCCTTCCAGGGATGGCTTCGGCAGCGTACGAGCATCCGGCCAATAATGAAATCGGCGTCATCGTTCACTCGGAGCACTTCAAGAGCGATAAAACCCGAGCCCAAGTCAAGGCGGAGGCCGAGGCTGCGATGCTGCAAGGCCGTCTTTCCTACGGCGAGAGCAACTACCCGATCCGCACGCTCGATGCAGGTCCTGGCAAGACGCGTGAGCAAGTGGTCAACGAACTGCGAAGCGAGTCGCCTGCCGAGCGCGACGCGCGTCTGCGCCTTTACTCCGCAGGTTGATTCTCCTGCTGCTACGCCGGCATCATTGGGGCGGCTATTCAAGGGACAGGCGATGGCGACACCCGATGTCTTTTGAAACAGTGCTGCTTGCGACCATGCCCGGCAAGCGACCTCAAGCGCCACCTGCGCCAGAAACCGTAAAGCAAGAGCCTCGCCATGCCCCGCATACCCGTTGGTTCGCCTGGCGTGGACGGCTCCGCCGATAGCTGCCGGCGCGCCCCCAACGGCACGCTGCTGGTGCTGGTGGATCAAAGCAGCCCGGGCATATAATGGTCGAATCGACTGGCCAGCTGGCGTCGCGGCTGGCGGCGGCTCCAAACGAATCAGGCACAGACCGCAGCGAACCGTCTCGGTTGGAACAGGATGATGGTCGATTCTTGGGGCGCGCCCAGATTGTGTGCATGCACCCGCGAGAAATCACCATTGAACTCTGGAGACCGTCACATGACGAACCACGAATCCCTCACCCGCCGCGACTTCATGAACGGCGTCGGCATGGGCACTGCGGCACTGCTGGCTGGTTTGCCGCAAGTCGAAGCCGCGCCCGCAATGCAAAGCGCAAGCGATACCTTTGAACCGGACGTTGCTCTGGAGTTGATCGCCCTACCGCGCAGTGTTTCGCTGCGACCGGGGCGAGCAACATCCGTGTGGTCGTACCAGTCGCGCGTGCTGAAAGGGGATCCAGTAAGCGTGCAGGCGCTGCCCGACAGCTACCTGGGCCCGATCCTGCGCCTGCGGCGCGGCCAAAAAGTCCGCATCGATTTCATCAACCGGCTGGACCAGCCGAGCACCGTGCACTGGCACGGCCTGCACGTCCCCGACACCATGGACGGGCATCCGCGCTTTGCGATCGGGCGGGGCGAGCGCTATCGCTACGAGTTCGAAGTGCGCAACCGCGCCGGCACCTACTGGTATCACCCCCACCCCCACGGCCATACGGGCGAGCAGGTGTATTTCGGCCTTGCCGGCCTGCTCCTGGTGAGCGATGAGGAGGAGCAGGCGCTGCCGCTGCCACGCGGCCAATACGATCTGCCGATCGTCATTCAGGATCGCAGCTTCGACGACGGCAACCAACTCCGCTACCTCAGCGGCACCGGGCCGACTGCGCGCGGCGACGCATCCGGCGCGCCGTCTGCACCGGGCAACACGATGGGCGGTGGGGGAATGATGGGCGGCATGATGAGCCGCGGGGCCATGATGTCGGGCGGCATGGGCGACATGATGACGCGCATGATGGGGTTCCTTGGCGACACCATCCTGGTCAACGGCCGCCCGGACGCATCGATCGAGGTCGCCACGCACCCCTATCGGCTGCGCATCCTGAACGGCTCCAACTCGCGCATCTACAAGCTGGCGTGGCAGGACGGCCGGCCGCTCACCGTGATCGGCACCGATGGCGGGCTGCTGGAGCGGCCGGTGCACAAGGACTACGTGATGCTGGCCCCCGCCGAGCGCGTTGAACTGTGGGCCGACTTCAGCAAGGACGATCTGGGCACGCAGCTCACGCTGATGAGTCTTGCGTTCGAGGGTTCAATGGGCGGGATGATGGGGATGATGGATGGCGGGCCGATGGCAGCCATGATGGACAACTCATCGTTGGCTGCCGGGGCGCAGTTTCCGATATTCAAGGTCAATGTGGCGCGCAAGACAAACGCCAGGCTCGAACTGCCCGAACGGCTGTCTGCGGTCTCCTGGCCGCGCCTGCAGGATGCGGTCAATCGTGCCAAGCCAAGAGCATTCCGCATCACGATGGCGCAGATGCAATGGGGCTTTGACGGCCGCGGCTTCGAGATGATGGCCGTGGCGCCGAATGAAGTCGTGAAGCTGGGAACCACGGAGGTTTGGGAGTTCGCCAACGACAGCGGCATGATGACCATGGCCCACCCGATCCACGTGCACGACCCGCAGTTTCAGGTGCTGGAGCGACGCCACGGCGCGGCCAGCGGCGGCGTGCGCGATGGCTACGTCGATCAAGGCTGGAAAGACACCGTGCTGGTGATGCCGGGAGATCGCGTGAAGCTCTTGATGCGTTTCGCCGACTATCCAGGGCTCTACCTCTACCACTGCCACATGCTGGAGCACGAGGATCTGGGCCTGATGCGAAATTACCGCATCGAGGCTTGAACACCGGAAAATGGTTCCGGCGCGGTCGGTCTTCTGTTCATGGTCTGCTCTCCTCTCAAGCCCGCTCCGCAGGCTCGATCATGGGACAAAACTTTCACTCATTGCCGTTTGCACATTTCCAGCGCCACTTGCTTTTCCAGATGAGGTTGCAGAGGATCACTTTGAATCCATTCTGTAGGATCGTTGACATTGGCCTGGCTAACCTTGGGACCGCCCAGGCTGCCGTCCAATTTCCCATGACACCCCACCGCCGCGCACCGTCGCGGCGAGTTGCTGCCCCAGTCGCTGCTCTATCACCGGCTTCCACGGCACCAGGCTGAACCCCATGCCGTCATCAAGCATGGCGTAGCGTCCGCTGGCAAGCATGACGGAACGCCTGTAGATCCCCGCCACGCGCCGGCCGTCGGCCACCGGGCGATGCTCTAGGCCAGTTTCTGCGGCAATATCCTTCGCGACCTGGGCCAGTTCGCGGCTGCGCAGCGTGTTCAACAGATTGCGGGCGAGGATGACGCGTTGGCCGCGTCGCTCGACCAGTCCCTGTTCGGCGAGGAAATCGACCCGCTTCTGCAGTGCGTCCTTGACCTCACTACCAAAGCCCAGGCCACCCAGCCCTAAGCCGCCACCGATCAGTTGCTGGTCGAGCCAGGTGGCTCCGATCACGCGGGCCTGCCGCTCGATGGGCAGGTGCGATTTCAGTTCCACGGCCACGCCGCCCAGGCGCTGTGCGTCGTAGCGGCGGCCCTGCTCAGCCAGGTCGTCCGGTACCTTCCATAGACCTTCGGTGACACGCTCCACAATGCCGGCGCGGCGCAGGGCTTCGAGCCGGCGGACGTGGGCCGCGGCGACCTCCTGCGGGTCGCGTCCGGGCACCGCCTGACCCTGCGCGATGGCGAGGTGGTGGTCGGTGCGGTACAGGCCATCATTCGCCAGCGCCGCGATATTCTTATCGGCCGCGCGCATGTCGGCCGACCCCTTCACCTCCACCACGGCGCCGGTCGGATAGTTCGCCAGTTCGACGCGGGCGTTGAGCGCAACATAGTGGGCTTTGCCGTCCACCCCGTCGATGACCAAATAGCCCCGGTCGCGCAGCTCGTCAGCCAGCCCCTTGGCGGCCACACGGCCGATGACCCTGCGACCATCGTCGCCCGGCTCGAATACGGCCAGCTCGCGAGGCTCGCCATTCATGGCTCGCTGCATGGTGCGGATGATGTCGCCGCGCTCGCCCAGGGCGCGCAGCGTCTTTTCCGCATCGGCATGAACGGCCCAGGTGCCCGGCTGCATCTCGTCGGCCAGGCCCAGGCGCTGCAAGCGTTGCAGGCGGCCGATCAGCAGCAGGCGCTGGCGTTGCAGCCGCAGTTCGTTGAAGCGTTCGATCTGCACCCGGCCGTCGTCACCGGCCTCGCGCTTCAGCGTGCGATCCAGGCTCGTCCACCGTTCCTGCTCCACCTCACACTGCAAGGTCTGCTGGATCTCCAGCTCGGTGCGCGGCCCCAGCCACTCGGTCGCCAGCTCAGACGCACGATGCCGGAAGCCATCGGCGATGTAATCGCCCGCGATGATGAGGTCTTTGCCGGTATCGTCGCGCCCGCGCACGATCAGGTGGGTGTGCGGGTTGTCGGTGTTCCAGTGATCGACCGCCACCCATTCCAGCCGCGTGCCCAGGTCGGCTTCCATTCGATTCATCAGGTGTCGCGTGTAGGTACGCAGATCTTCCAACTCGGCCCCATCCTCGGGCGAGACGATGAAGCGGAAATGGTGCCGGTCGTCGGCGCAGCGTTCCTTGAAGGCGTCGAGGTCGGCGGCATCGGTCTGCGGCCCGTAGGCTTGGCCCGGCTCGCCATCGCGGCCTACGCCATCGCGCTCGATGTAGCGCAGGTGCTTGGCGAGCGACTGCGGGCTGGCCCGCTGCTGGTTGACCAGCAGTGTCTTGATGGTCACGCGCCGCGACATGGGCGTGAGCTTCGCCCCGGCGAAGCGCGCCGCCGTATGGCCGCGCCCCAGCCGTGAGCCGGGCCGCTGGCCGGTGCCGGCGCCCTTGCCACGGCCACCAGGACGGCGCACCGTGGACTTGCCGCCGCTGGCCTTGCCCGCCTGCTTGAGCACCTTGGAGACGAAGCCCTGGCCCCGGTTCTTTTGGGGGTTGGAGCGGATGCGGAAATCATCGTCGCGGCGGTCGGTCATGGCTGCGCTCCCTGCAAGCTCCAGCGTGTCCGGTCGTGCGAAGCACGCGGACATGCCTGCATTGGCGCGGGCTTCGCGCCCCAAGCGGCACGGCGGCGAAGCCGCTGCGTGCCGCGCCACCCCCACGTGCAGACTGGCTTTGCGGCCCGACAGGTGCCGCACCCTTTTGTCTTGCCTTCCGCCTTTGCTCCTCGCTGGCACTCCGGGCAGCGGCGGCCCGGCGGCGCTGCTGCGCGAGCAGCCAGCGTGCCGGCGAACGCGGACACGGCCACAGGCCGGGCGCGTTCGAGGCAAGACGCCTGCACGTTGGAAGGCTGCGCCGGAGGCAGCGCGAAGTGCGGTGCGAATGCACCCGCACTGCATGCGCGACGACAAAGCGACGAACAGCAGAACGACACGCCCGATGGCACGATGAACTGCACGGCAACGTGCAGCGAGTCAGCAGCCATCATGGGCGGGACTCCAGCCAGACCTGATGCGCGACGCCGATCACGGCGGATGTGCTGACCGGCCCGAAATACCGGCTGTCGAACGACGCCGGGTTGGTCACACCGAGCAGGAAGAGTTCACCGGGTTCGAGGCGACGGCATTGCTGCCAGGATGGCAGCGGCCGGCCCCAGCGGTCGGCGGGCAGCACAGTGGCCGAAAGCACGCCGTCGATGCGGACGATGCGACCCGTGACGCATACCTCCTGCGACGCGACGGCACCCACGCGCTTGAGCAGCGGCACGCGCGCCGGCAGGTAGCCGCGCTGCGCGGCCAGCGCGGCGGCGTCTGGCGGCAGCGCGGTCAGGACGATGCTGCCCACGGACAAGGAACGTGGCTGCGAGCCGGTGCCGTGGCCCAGCGGATCGACGCTATACCAGCCGACCGCCACGCTATCGGACGGGTTGTAGATCAGGCGCGGCAGCGGATGCACGAAGGACGCCCAGGCCAGCGCAGCGAGGCCGCAGGTGGATATGCCCGCCAGCACGAGGCGAGCGCGCAGGCGCGAACGAGGACGTGGCGGAATGCCCGCTGCACCGGCAATGGCGGATGGAAGCGTCATGGCAGTGCCCTCCCGATGAGCCAGGCGGCGTGCCGCTCTGCGGTGTATTTGGGCAGTGGCAGGCGCGCAGCGAGCCGATTGGCGAGCGTGCGCCAGTACGCGGGCGAGACAGCGACGAGCGCGATGCCCAGCGCCTCGATGGCGTCGATGCGTTCCAGCACGGCACGGACCTGGTTCTCACCCTCGGCGTGCAGCAGCAGGCGCGCACCCGGCTGCACGCCAGGAATGCGCTGCGCCGCATCGAGCGGCGTGCAAGCCTGCATCATCATGAGCTGCCAGCGCACGGTGCCGTAGTCGTTGGCCTGCCAGCGGACACGGCACAGAACCGCGTTCGGCAGGAATACGGCGCAGCGCCGCCAGCGGTCGAGCCGGATGATGCGCGCCGGCTCGCCGAAGCGCAGATAGAGCTTGAAGCATGGCTCGATGTAGGCCAGCGCCACGCGCGTCAGCGGTGCGCTGGCAGGCTGGCCAGCAAGCGCGGCCGGTGATGGTAGCGGCGCAGCCGTGGCCGCGACAGCGGCAGACGAAGCGAATGCAATCATGGGGTGTTCTCCCTGCGGTGTTCTGGAAACTCCCGCTCCAACAGACCGCGCAGCAGGTCGGCCACGGTCACGCCTTGCGTGAAGGCCGAAACCTTGATGCGCGCCCGCATCGCGGGCGTGATGTCGAGGGTCAGGCGAGCCGTGTACAGGTCGCCCTTGCCCAGTGCATCGGCGTCGCCCTGGCGAATCCACGCTTCGGCGTGCGGATTTGCGGGCGGACGTGCGCCGATGCCGACACGCTTTGCCGTGCGCTTGCTGTTCGGTGGCGGCTTCGCGGTCATGCCGGCCACCGCAGCAGTTCGTCCACCAGCGCGGTGATTTCGCGTGCAGCGGCGCCGTCGGGCGCCGTTTCGCGTGCGAGCCGGCCAGCGGCCACGCTGTCGGCGAACACGATGCGCTGATGCACTTCGGCGCGCAGCGCAGGAAGCGGCTGCTCGGCGAGCGCCTGGCGCGCTTCGCGCCCGATCACGGTGGTACTGACGCGGCGATTGATGACGAAGGCCGCGCGCAGCGCAGGCCGAAACACCTGCGCCTCGCGGATCAGTGCCACCATCTCGGCGCTGGCCCACAGGTCGTAGGGGCTGGGCTGCACCGGGATCAGCACCCGCTCGGCCGCCAGCAGCGCGGAGCGCGCCAAGGCGGCGATCCTCGGCGGCCCGTCGATAACAACGTGATCGGCCCGCCTGGCGAGTTCTGGTGCTTCCTGATGCAGCGTTTCGCGTGCCAGGCCCACGGCGCTGAACAGCCTTGGCAAGCCTTGCTGGCTCCTGCGTTGCGTCCAATCCAGCGATGAACCCTGCGGGTCGGCATCCAGCAGCACGACGTGCTGGCCGCGCATCGCCAGTTCGCCGGCGATGTGGGTGGCGAGCGTGGTCTTGCCCACGCCGCCTTTCTGGTTGAGCAAAGCGACGATCATGGCCTGGCCCTCCGTGTTGGAAAGCCGGGCTGTTGCTGCTGGTTTTCGAGCCCTTCGTTCGCCGGTTTGGTGGTTGTCCACCGAGGCGCGGCGCTTCTACTACCAGTTAGAGTTTTTAAGTTAGGGAAGTTAAGGGAGGCCGAAACCCGCGCCAGCATTGGCTTTGCGGGCGATGGACACGCCTGATAGCACGATAGTCCCACGCCTGATAGCACGATACCTGGCACGCCTGATAGCACGAGCCCGTCCACAGGCTTTACCGCAGTTATCACCGTGCCGTGTACGGCACGGGCCGGAACGTCAGCAGCTCGGCGCCATCCAGCCGCTCGATGCCCAGGACGTAGCCCGGCAGCGACTGCCGCGCCACCAAGGCGCGCAGGTCGCAGGCGAAATCGTAGGGCTTGGCCGTGCTGCCCGATTTGCGGTGCAGGTGCCGGAAGTCGAATTGCCAGCCGCCGGGCTGGCGTCCGCCGTGCTTGCGCACCAGGCGGTACAGCCACCGCTCGATGCCGCCCGTCATCCGGAAATACGCTGGGTCGATGGTCAGCACCAAGGCGGCATCGAGCACGCCCGCGTAGAACCAGTCCGGCAGGATCAGCTCGATGCCCAAGGGCGCACCCTTGGCATCGGCCAGTTCCTTCCATTCGTTGATCCACGAGAAGCGATGTAGGCGCCGCCCGGTCGTCTCGCGGATGGACGTGGCCACGGTCGTGGATTGCAGGCGATCCAAGGCCGCTTTGAGGCGCTGGTAGTCGCGCAGCGACTTGCCGCGCCCGATGAAGCGCAGGATCTCGTAGGGCGTGGCGCGCATCAGCCGCGACGGCTGCAGGCCCGCGTCCTTGGCTTCCATGATCTGGCTGGCGGCCCAGATCAGGATGTCGGCATCCCAAATAGTGGCGATGCCGTGCTCGGCCGTGCCTTCCACGCAGATCGTCACGTTGCCCGCGCGAAAGTCGATGGGCTTGACCCGCTTGGACTTGCCGAGCGAGAAGAACGGATAGGCCATCAAATCCTGGCTGTCGCGCGGCGCCATGTCGCCGGGCAAGGCGCGGAACAGGTCGAGCTGTTCGCGCTCCTGCAATGGCCGCTGCCGCATGGGCAGCGCCGGGCTGGACATGGCGATGGCCTGCCGCGCGCCGCCGATCAGCGCGCACGGCTGTCGGCCGAGTGGTGCTCGGCATACTCGGGGTCCGAAGTCGTCTCGAAACTGCGATCGGCGGCCCAGGCATCGAGGTCGGCCACGGCGTACATGACGCGCCGGCCGAACTTGCGAAAGCGCGGGCCGCCGCCGATCACGCGCTGCTTCTCCAGCGTGCGCGGCGACAGGCGCAAGTAGTCGGCGGCTTCGTCGTTGGTGAGGTAACGCTGCGGCTGCGCAGCGGCAGTGGTCGAGACAGTGGCGGCAGGCCGCAAGGGAGCGGGACGCATGGTGTGAACCTCCATCGGTTGAAAACGCCCGGCCACACAGCGCAACCGGATGGAGGCAGTCTCAGAAAATGCGGCCCTTTTGCTCAGGGCCGTTTTGCGTCGCCTTCAAAACGACCCTTCTCAAGCGGGGACAGTTGTGCTAGGCGGCGGTAGCCGCCGCGCATCAGCGCATCGCCACGCCGTGCCAGGCGGCGCACCTTCGAGCGCAGGCCGCCGTCGCTGTACCAATCGACCACGGCATCGGCGCCGAACAGCCCTTCGGCGACGTCGCGTGAGGACGCGCCCGCCAGGGTCGCGTCCAGCGCCTGCAAGGTGTGCAGTTCCAGCAGCGCAGCGGGGGGCGGCCTGGGCCGGGCCATTGGCGCCGGCGTGTCGGGCGCATGCGTGACGCCGCGACCGCGATAGGCATGGGCCACGGCCATGCCGTCTTCCAGGCCGGGCGCCAGTACGAAGCGCTGCCAATGGCCGGGGCTTCGCGCGATCAGCATCAGCCCCTTGCCGTCGTGCAGCAGTTGCTTGTGGCCGGGGATGCGCCAGAACGCGAAGGTGGTGGCATCCTGCGGCGGATCAGCGTCCGGATAGAGCTGCACCACGGCATCGTGGCCGGGTACCCAGGCCGGATACGCCTCGCGCGCATCCAGGGCCGGGTCTTCCAGCAGGCGCAGGCCCCAGCGCTGCGCAGCATCGGGGCGGCGCGCACGGCGCAGCCAGTCGAGCCGGTAATCGGGATGCCTGCGCAGGTACTCCCAGGCCAGCGCGAGTGCATCCAGGCCCAGGATGTAGAGGTAGGCAGCGGTCGGATACCAGTGCGCGAGATGGTGAGGGTTGCCCATGATCGCCAAGCTCCTGTCGAAGATCAGGAACGTCGTCACGGGCGTTCAACACGGGGCTATCGCAGACGATCAGCTGCCATCACAATCGGGTTGGGCTGTAACATTGGGTGTCAAGACCGATGGGCTCCGGTGTATTGCGAAATTCGTCCGAATACGACGACCGCGCAATTCCAAAACATCGCGCGGCATCAGATACCGTGCCGCAAGCTGCATGAAAGATCGTGACTGTTTCCAGCACAAGTACAGGGCCTGCGCGCAAGAGTGCTGATTGAGACGTGGTGAGTCTGGAGCCAGACTGAAATAGTCTGAATGCGCCCCACTTGGCTGACGCGCGAACGTTTCAATCGACGACGGAACCGTTCTTCTGCGCCAGCCGCAGGTATTCCGACAGAGGCCGCACCGCCTGGAAATACCGATCCCGCATCACCGGCTGCTGGCGGGGCCCAACGATGGCAGCGAGGTCGGAGAGCTTCACCGTTCCCAGCTCGGGCATGCTGATCCCGAGGTCGATCAGGCCGTGGGCCGTATCGCCATCGGCCGGGTCAAGTGCAGCCAGCAACCAGGTGGCATGGGCATCCGGCGTGAACAGCCGCACCACGGGCAGCGGGTCGATGGCTTGGCCAGCGGCCCGGGATTGGCCGTGGGCCAGCAACTGCCTGCGCTCGTCTTCGGTGATGAGTCGGTTCATGGCAATCCCTTCTTGCTGCACAAATCCGCCAAAGCGTGAAAGCGTAGAACCGGATCGACGGGTTTGAGGAAAACCACGGATGCGGTTTTGCGCTTGCGTCGGAAGCCGTGAATACGGATTGCCATAAAAGCACAAGAGCGATAATCGGTCAGTAATGAACACTATAGATTGTAGCTCTATAAGGCGCAATCAACTGTCATCTTGGATTTCGGGGAGATCCAAGGTTGGCAGCGAAACACACATTGTCGGAGGCGTTGAAGACCATCAGGAAGGCGCGTGGACTGAGCCAGGAAGCCTTCTCGGATGTGTCCAGCCGTACCTACATGAGTTCGCTGGAGCGCGACCTGAAAAGTCCCACCTTGAACAAGCTCGCCGAGCTGTGCGAGGTCATGGAGGTTCACCCGCTCACGCTGTTGACGCTGGCCTATGCCGGCGACGACGCGCAGCGGGCCGAGCAGCTTCTGGCACAAGTGCGGCAGGAGCTGGAGGCCATGCTGAAGAAAGACGATGCGCAGTAGCCTGCATTGGCGTTGGCCTGGCCGATCCGGCACAGCCGGTTCGGAGTTTTCAGGGGCGCCAAGCGTCGCGCGGCGGGGATAGCCGCAAGGCTTTCCCCTGGAGGCAAGCAAAGCGCACAGCGCCGCAGGCGCGAAGGCGTGAGGGATTGAAGCCGAATGGCCGTGACGGCGCAGCCGGCACGGGGCCCAGCCCGAAAGCCCGGCGGTGCAAAGCACCGGCACGCCATGCTGTCCGTGCAACCACGGTCTCAACGCTGTAACAGGCCGACACGGGTCGCGCTCCAGTGACGATGTTGCCTCCATGCCGTGCTGCGAAAGCAGCCCAGCGCCCCGCCGCTCGGGCGGGGCGCTGGGCGGCCGTCAGGCCGCCTGGGGCTTGCTGCGCGACCAGATCAGCGTATGCGTGCCGTCTTCGTCCTCAATCAGCCGGGCATAGACCGTGGCCGGGAACGAAGGATCGTCGAGGGTCACGGACACGTAGGGCCGTTCGGCCTTGCTGACCTTTTTCCACGCCGCGCCGATGTCGAAGCCTGCCGCCTGTACCCGGAAGTCCGGGGCGTGCTCGTTGTCCCCCTTGTCGTTGGGAACCAGCTTGGCCTTGATGTTGAGGGTCAGGGTGCGCAGCGTGCCGGTGAAGCCGTCTTTGTCCGCGGTGAAGGTGCCGATGGTTGCCATGATGAATCTCCTTACGGTTGAACAAGGTTCGCGCCTATCGCGTCCTTGTTGTGATCCGACCGGCGGTGGACGGGCGGGCTGCACCGCTTGCGGTCGCAACGCAGTGGAGAACCGGGGGGCAAAAACAATTTGTCCTGCGAGGAGCCGCACAGCGGCGGGGAAATTGTTTTCGCCGGACGGTTGCAGCCATGAAGCCCGAGGCGCAGCCGCGCCCCCGCCAGGATTCACAAGAACACAAGGACGCCTTGGGCCGAACCACCCCCCATCCGAAAGGAGCCATGGCCACCCCGGCATCCCCGCACGAAGGCTTCAGCGGCACGCCCCCTGACTCGACAAGGCCATTCCCCAACGACCAGCGGGAATGCGCCTCATCCCATGCAGGCGGTCATGCTGAACGCACGGTGTGGAGTCCCCAGCAAGGCCGAGCGACCATCCGTGAACCGTCCTTCGTGACAACACGGGCAATGAGCCCCCAGCGTCGTGGACGGCACGCATTCGCACAACCTGCCGCAGCAAGCCCCGGCGTACCCACCGGGCACTGCCCATGCGACGGGGCGCTGGCCCGGCCGATCCGGCGCTGCCGGTTCGGTGGTATCGAGGGGCGCCAAGCCTGCGCGGCGGGGATAGCCCGCAGGGCTTTCCCCCGGAGGTAAGCGCTGCGCCGCAGGCGCGAAGGTGCGTGAGGGATAGCCGCCGAATGGACGTGACGACAAAGTCGGCACGGGGCGCAGCCCAATAGCCCGGCGGCGCATTGCGCCGATACGCCCTGCTGCATCAACGCTCAAACCAGCCCCGCATCATCGAGGCGTTATGGAATCGGTGTAAGGTGATATTTGCCCCTCGATTCGTAAGTTCACCCTCCATGACAGGCCGCTCCTCCATCCTCGCCGCCCTGGCCGCCGCACTGCTGTTCGGTGCTAGCACGCCCTTCGCCAAGCAGATGGTCGGCGACGTGTCGCCCATCATGCTGGCCGGCCTGCTGTACCTGGGCAGCGGCATCGGCCTGTGGACCGTTCGCCTCATCAGAGATCGCGGCTTTGCCGCGCTCGGCCTGCCCGCGCGGGAATGGCCCTGGCTGCTTGGCGCCATCGCCAGTGGCGGCGTGCTGGGCCCCTTGCTGCTGATGATCGGGCTGGCGCACACCACGGCCGCCGATGCCTCGCTGCTGCTGAATATGGAGGCGGTGCTGACGGCCGTGCTGGCATGGGTCGTCTTCCGGGAAAACGCCGACCGACGCATCGTGCTGGGCATAGCCTTCATCGTGGCGGGTGGCCTGCTGCTGGCCTGGCCGCAACACGATGGCATGGGACAGAGCAGCACGCTGGGCAGCTTGGCCGTGGCCGGCGCCTGCCTGTGCTGGGCCGTGGACAACAACTTGACGCGCAAGGTATCGGCCTCTGATGCGGTTTTCATCGCGGGCACCAAAGGACTGGTGGCGGGCGCCACGAACCTCGCGCTGGCACTGGCGCTCGGCGCAACGCTGCCGGCCTGGCCGCGCGTGGCACAGGCCATGAGCGTCGGACTGGCCGGCTACGGCGTCAGCCTGGTGCTGTTCGTGCTGGCCTTGCGCGGCCTCGGCTCGGCCCGCACGGGGGCGTACTTCTCGACAGCACCCTTCATCGGAGCCGCCATCGCCATCGTGGCCCTGGGTGAGCCGACCTCGGGTGTGTTCTGGCTGGCGGCGGCGCTGATGGGGGTGGGCGTCTGGCTGCACCTGACCGAGCGGCACGAACACGCGCACACGCATGAGCCCCTGGCACATGCCCACCGGCATGTGCATGACGAACACCACCGCCACACACATGACTTCCCCTGGGATGGCGTCGAGCCGCACGCCCACCCGCATCGGCATGAGCCCCTCTCGCACCGCCATCCGCACTTCCCGGACGTGCATCACCAACACAGCCATTAGCGCATGTGAGACCAGGCCCTGACCGAGCCGGCATAGCCGGTTCGGCGGTGCAGCAGGAGCGCCAAGTGCAGCGCCGCAGGCGCGAAGGCGTGGAAATCTAAGCTTCGCGGGTGTCAGTCTGACCCCAAAGCATGAATGATGGGGCAGTTCCCCTTCATCGCACCTGCATCGCACTGGCACAGCAGTGCCGTGAGTGCCTTGCGCATTGCCACCAAATCGGCCAGCTTGGTTTCGATCGTTTGTAGCTTGTGCGAGGCCAGTTCGCGCGTTTCGGCGCAGGCATGGGCCTCGTCGAGTTTGAGCAGGCCGCCGATCTCCTCCAGTGTGAAGCCCAGCGCCTGCGCCCGCTTGATGAAGCGCACGCGCTTGACCGTGGTGGCGTCGTAGCGGCGATACCCCTGGGCCGGCTTGTCCGGCTCCGGCATCAGTCCGCGCCGCTGGTAGTAGCGGATGGTCTCGACGTTGACGCCGGCCTCGTCGGCCAGGCTCCCTATCGTCAGCTCGCTCATTGTTCGCCCCCTTGACTCCGTAGCATGGTACGGAGTTTAGAGTGGCAAGTATCGAAGACGTTTCCACACACCCATGCCCACCTTCAACTTCAAGAACTCGCTCGTCGCCGGGGCGCTGGCCGCCATCGGCGCCTCGGTGTGCTGTGTGGTGCCGCTGGTGCTGCTGATGATGGGCATCGGTGGCGCCTGGATCGCCAGTCTCACCGCACTGGAGCCGCTGCGGCCCTGGTTCATTGCGGCAACGTTTCTGTTCGTGGGTTTGGCGTTCCGGCGTCTGTACTTTCAGCAGCCGGCCTGCGAGCCCGGCGACGCCTGCGCCCGATCGAGCGTCCTCAAGCGCCAGCGGCTGATCTTCTGGATCGTCGCGCTGGTGCTTCTCGCCTTGTTGTCCGTGCCCTGGCTGGCACCCCTGTTTCTTTGAAGGAGCTTTCATGCGCAAATCAGTCGTATCGCTGCTCGTCGCGCTGTCGCCGTTCGCTGCCCTGGCCGCAACGCCGCAGACGACTACGCTCCATGTGCAGAACATGACCTGCGAGCTGTGCCCAATCACGGTGAAGAAGTCCCTGGAGAGGGTGCTTGGCGTCAGCCAGGTCAGGATCGACTTCGCAAAGAAGACAGCGACCGTCACGTTCGACGCAGACCAGGCTCAAGTCTCGGCGCTCGTGCAGGCGACCACCGACGCGGGCTACCCTTCGACGCTGCGCAAATGACAACCGGCACACCCACAATGGAGTCGGTGCTGACCTGCCCGCACTGCGGCCATGCCACGCATGAAACCATGCCGACCGATGCCTGTCAGTTCTTCTACGAGTGCGAACAGTGCAAGACGTTGCTGCGGCCGAAGGCGGGAGACTGCTGCGTGTTCTGCTCCTACGGATCGGTCAAGTGCCCGCCTGTGCAAATGCAGCGGGGGGTGCTCAAGTTGCAGTGCATGAGGGACGCCTGCCACGCGGCGGCCATCTGACTCGTTGTGTAGGCATGCCACTCGGGTATTGCAGCGCCGCCGCCCGAGCATGAGCGAGGGCGGCGGTGTGGTATCCAGGTTGTTCGGATTTGACACCGGGTGCGGCCACCGCCGCACCCGGATTTTTGAATCCACCGGCCCCAGCGGTAAAACGCTGGGGCCGGTGCCGATGACGGTTATTCCTTCGTCTCGATGATCCACCACACGGCGCGCACCAAGGCGCGGCCCGTGATGGGGTGAACGTCGGTGAGGTCGGCGCGGGCCGTCCAGCCCGAGGGCGGGCGGTAGCCGCGTACGTCGCCATCGCCGTGCCAGCGGCGGGCGCGCACCGTGCCGGGGGCGTAGATTGCAGCCATGCGCGGGCGGCTGGTAGTGGTGCGGGTCATGGGCGGTTCTCCCTGAAAGGATGCGCCCCGGTTGAGGCCGGGGCGCTCTCCTTCGGCACGGGTCAAGCTGCCAATGCCTCGGTGGGTTCATCCGCCACGGCTTTGGTATCGTCCGGGGCGTCCTGCTTCGGGCCTTCTTCCTGCGGCTCTTCGGCCTTGAAGATGGCGGGCATCCAGCCCGTACCCTCGGCCAGTCGCGCCGCCTCGCTGGCAATGTCGGCCTTCTTGAGCTTCGCCAGCCGGTTGACGGAATCCGGCGCAAACTCGCCCACGGCATCCAGAATCACGGCCTTCGGAACGTGCTTAAAGTAGCCTTCCGCAGTCGGCTTCCACCATGCAGCCATATCAAGGCCCACTGCCTGCGCCAGTTCCGCGCCGGGCTGGTGCGGCGTGGCGCGTGGCGTCACCACGTCCACCGTCGAAGCCACGCACACGGCCAGCAGCTTCACCAGCTCGCCTTGCTCCATCGCCAGCAGCGCGGCGAACAGTTCGGCGCTGTCCTGCGGCAAGGCGTCGCCCGTGACTTGCTGCAATTCGCGCAGAGCCACGGCGGCGGGCGATTCCGGCCAGTCCGGGGCCATGCCTTCCAGCCGGTCTTGCACCGTGAGGCGCACGCCCAGCGGGAGGTCGTGGCCGTGGTAGCGGCCCTGCAGGACGGTCTGCACCATGCCATACACCAGTGCGGCCAATGCCACCTGCGGATGCTGGGCCACCTCGATTTGCAGCGCGGCGGTGCGGTGGGCGCTCAGGCGCTGAGCCAGCCTGTCGGAAATCGCTGCGACCTTGGGCGCTTCGTCTTCCTCGCCTTCGTCCTCGTTCGCGGTATCCGCGCCGCTGAAACCCTGCCGCAGCTTTTCCAGCGTGCGAAGGGCTTTCGCCTCGACCTCGCGCAGCAGCCCACGATGAATCACGGCCTGCCCGTTGCGGTCGATGGTGATGACGGCACCGGCTGCGGCCTTCACGTTCGAGGCATACCCTTGCAAACCATCCTCCAGCGCCTGCAACTGCTCGCCCAGGGCTTCGCCTTCCTCCTGCAGAGCATCGGCCTTGTCCTCGTCCTCGGCGTCCATCGCGGCATCCACAGCTTCGGCGACTTCCTGCATCTTGGTTTGCAGCTTCTCGATGCGCTGCGCTTCGCGCTTATTCGGCTCGCGGCGTTCCCTCGGAGCACGTTGGAAGGCTTGCAGGTCGGCATACGTGGTAGCGGGCGCAGCGTCCACCCACGCCCATCCCTCGGCGCGAACCGTGGCGGCGATGCCCGTCAGCTTGTCTTGCGCCAGCCGCTCCAACAAACCCGCATCGTTGAGATACACGCCCGCGTCATCTTCCGCGAACAGATCGCGCCGGATGCCACCGCCTGCGGCTTCGTAGGTATCCAGCCCCACAAACCGCACCAGCGGATGCCGATGGGCGTCAATTTCGCGCTCGGTCAGCCGTTCCCGCAATGCAGACGGGCCGCGCTGCCACTGCGGCGCATCGTAGAACGCGCTTTCCTGCGCAGCGTGGTCATCGGTGATGGATAAGGCCATCAACTGATCGAGCGTGACGGCATCGGCGCGATAGTCGGCTATCAATCGCGGCGAGACATTGGCGAGTTTCAGGCGGCGTTGCACCACCAGCGGCGTGACGGAAAAATCCGCTGCAATGTCCTCAATGGGTCTGCCTTCGGCCACCAGCGCGGCGAATGCCTCGAACTGGTCGGCGGGGTGCATAGCTTCGCGCTGCACGTTCTCGGTGAGGCTGGCCGTGCGGGCCGTGCCGTCGGCCACCAGCAGGCAAGGCACTTCCCATTCCTTGCTGATGCGGTGCTTTTTCGCCAGCAGCTTCAACGCGGCCAGCCTGCGGCCACCGGCCACCACCTCGTAATGCTCGCCATCGGCGGATGCAATCACGATCAGGTTTTGCAACAGGCCCACACGCTGGATGGATGCAGCCAACTCGGGAATGGACATGCGCGGGGTCTTGCGCACGTTGCGGCCCGTGGGGCGCAGCACCAGCCGCGACAGCGGCACCAGAATCAGGTTCTTCGTGGGGTCGGCAGCTTCCAGCGCAGGGGCTTGGATGGCGCGGGCTTCGGTTTGGGTGACGGCGTTCATGGTGAATCTCCAATCGAGTGAAACAAGGGAATGGAGGGGAAACCGCCCCTCCGACGGGGGGAACGGTCAGGCTTTGAGGGCGCGCATACCATCGGCCAGCAGCCACAGGGCGCGGTTCAGGCGCACATCGGAATCAATGCCCTGCACGGGGCGGGTGCGCTGGCGGCGTCCGTTGGCGCTGCGGCCATGCAATCCGCCCTTGGTCAAGTTCTCCTGTGCGCGGTTGAACACGCTCCACAGGTCGGGGCGGCGGTCGTCAAACCGGCGCGGCATCAGGATTTGTGACTCGGTGACGGGCGCGGGCTTGTTCGGGTCGTCGTACTTGAGGGCCAATGCGGCACGGGCGAATACTTCGGCCTCGCCATCGTCGAGCGTGACGGCCCGCATTGCTTCGCGGTTTTCCTTCACGCGCTCGAAGCCGCTCAACACTTGATAAGCGCCTTCGACGACGTGCCCGGCCACATCGCCTTTGTGGGGTACGCGCACGTCCGCCACGGTGTCGCCGCAGACAAGGCCATTGCTGCAAACGAAGCGGAACATCCCGGCCAGCATCTGATAGCTGCTGGTGCCGTCATGGGAGTTCAGCAGCACGATTTCATTGGCTTCCGCGCCGTTGATCTGGCTGGCGTGGCGCAGCCGGATCATGTGTTTGGTGTGCTCGCGGCGGCCTTCATCGCGCACGCGGGTCTGCGTCACCATGAAGGGTTGAAACCCCTCCTTGCGAAGCTCGGTCAGCACCGTGGCGGTGGGGATGTAGGCGTACCTCTGCGAACGGCTTTCGTGCGGGGCATCCGCGAAGATGGACGGGGCTACGTGATGAATCTGGTCATCGGACAGCGGGTAATCACTGCGTAGCGAAGGGGAGCGGGAAGCGAAACGGGATGCGAGTTGCATGGTCTTTCTCCTGACAAAAAGAGGTTTGCTGTTCACACCGCACACCGGATTCCTAGATTCGGAAGCCCAGCCTTTCGGCTGTTCGGTGCGGTCGGCACGAGGAACCCGGTTGGCCCTGTTGCCACCGTCTTTCCTGAGTTCATCGCCCGCGACGGTCAGGAGCGCGCGGCCGGGGGCCGTCAAGGAAACCAGCGCAGGGTGGGTGCGGCCCGCACGCGCAGCCGAGGACACGGCCCTGCGCGCCTTGACGGCACACGGCCGCGGGCTACAGTCGCGAGCAAGGTGATGAACTCAGGGGAGACGGCTGGACAAGGCAACGACCCCTCAACACGCCGACCGCACGGCAAGCGAAGCGCGCAGGCCCGGATCTGGAAGCCGGGCCGGAGGCGTCAGCCGAGCGGAGCGAGGGAACGATGGAAGCCCGACAGGGGCGAGACGCCGCAGGCGGCTCGATGCGCAACGCGCACGACAGCGCGACCGGCCATGTTTCTTGGCCGGGGACGCACGGACTTCAAGGCTCGATGCACAAGCTCATGCGCCAGTCATCGGGAAACAGGTTCGGCAGCGACTGCCGTGGTCTGGCCGATCCGGCGCAGCCAGTTCGGCGGTCTTTGAGGGGTGCCAAGCATCGCGCGGTGGGGATAGCCCGCAGGACTTTCCCCTGGAGGCAAGCGAAGCGCGCAGCGCCCCGCAAGGGGCGAGTAGGTATCACGCCGAGTCGTCAGAACGCAGGCTGGATTCCGATACCGGCATCCACGGCGATGACGAGTCCAGCAGGTAGCGCGCACCGCGCGCGTACAGCCCCGACAGCCCGGTGGGCCGGTAGAACCCGGTGACGCGGCGCCGGAACTGTGTGCCGTACTCGTTGGTGTAGATCACCGCGTCGCCAATCGTGAAGCGCAAGGGCTGCCATTCTCCGGCGCGAACGGCTTGAGCGCATCGTGCTGCGCGGTGATTTCGATGATGTAGTCGTGATGGCTGCTCATGACATTGATCTCCTTCGATGGTCGAGAAAGCACAAGGAGCGCCTTGCGGCGCTCCCAGGGCCAGGTCAGACAGCGATCCGCCCGGCCAGGCGCGCATCGCGCGCATAGGCGCTCAACCGCTTCTCGGCGCGGAAAGACAGGTCGCGCTCGATCGGCAAGCCCAGCCTGCCGCGCACGGTCGCCAGCTCGCCCAGGCTGACCCAGCCGATTTCCGGCTCACCCAGCCCCAGGTCGCAAAGACCAAAGGCGTGGTCGTGGTCGTCGGGATCGATCTCGGTCAGCAGCCAGGTCGCGCCGGCGTCCGGCGTGAACAGCTTGACCACAGGGGCCGGATCGAAGTCCGGGTTCTCCAAGGATTCGCGGCCGTTGGCCAGCAGCACGATGCGCTGCTCGGCAGTGATGAGTGCGTTGTTCATGGTGAACTCCTGAAAGGTTGCCGGGCGGAATTGCCCGACCCTTCCAGGGCACGGCACGGCGCAGCGCAAGCAGTCAGGGGTCAACGACGGCCGCCAGGACGCAAGCGCTATCGGCGCGCAGCCCTTGACGGCGAGCACGCCGTGGCACGATGAAGGGAATAGCAAGACCGCCTCCCTCGCACCTCCACGCGCTGAGTTTTCGGCAAGCGGAGCGCGCAGGCCCGAGAGGGCCGGAGGCGTCAGGGGTCAAAGCCGAATGGCCGCGATTCGGCACGAAGCGCGGGGCGCAGCCCGCGAGCCCGACGGTGGCACGCCGGGACGCCATGAGGGTTACTTGCGCTATGATTCAATAAACGTTGTACTATGGAACCATGAACGAAGATCAAGCTGTTTCCGCCCTCGGCGCCCTAGCTCACACCCAACGCCTGCGCGTATTTCGCGCCTTGGTCGTCGCAGGCTCCGAGGGGCTGACGCCCAGCGTCCTCGCCGACCAGCTCGACGTGGCCCGCAACTCTTTGTCCTTCCACTTGAAGGAACTGGCCCATGCCGGCCTCGTCACCATCGAACAGCAAGGCCGCAACCTGATCTACCGCGCCGACTTCGCGCAGATGAATAGTCTGCTTGGCTACATGACCGAGCACTGCTGCCAGGGCGGCGTATGCGAAGTCACTGAATCGCCCTTCACCTGTGCCTCCTGCTGAAAGGAACTCTCCATGAAGCGCTTCCACGTCCACCTGCATGTCGATGGCCTGAACCGCGAGTTGCGAAACATCGGCCAAGAGTGAAGAGCGTCACTTCATCAACAACCAGACTTGAAAGGACACCCCATGCCAAACATCCAGATTTTCGACCCGGCGCTGTGTTGCAGCACCGGCGTATGTGGCGTTGAAGTGGATCAAAACTTAGTGAACTTCGCCGCCGATGTGGATTGGGCCAAGCAAAACGGTGCTCAGGTCGAACGCTTCAACCTGGCACAGCAACCCCTCGCTTTCGCCGAAAACCCAACCGTGAAAGGCTTTTTGCAACGCTCGGGCCAAGAGGCGCTGCCCCTGGTTCTGGTCGATTGTGAGGTGGCCTTGGCCGGCCGCTACCCCAGCCGAAGCGAATTGACCCGCTGGGCTGGCATCGAGGCGCCCGAAGCCTCTCCAGCCCAAAACACCTGCTGCTCTGGCGACCGCTGCTGCTAAATAAGGAGATCCCATGCACTTCCTGACCCAGGCGCCTCGCTTCCTTTTTTTCACCGGAAAAGGGGGCGTCGGCAAGACCTCCATCGCCTGCGCAACGGCCGTACAACTTGCGGCCCAGGGCCAGCGCGTGCTGCTCGTCAGCACCGATCCGGCTTCCAACGTGGGGCAGGTTTTCGGCGAACGCATCGGCAACCACATCACGGCGATTCCCGCCGTACCGAACCTATGGGCGCTGGAGATCGACCCACAGGCGGCAGCGCAAGCCTACCGTGACCGCATTGTCGGCCCGGTGCGAGGCGTGCTGCCCGACGACGTGGTGCGCGGCATCGAAGAATCCCTGTCGGGTGCCTGCACCACGGAAATCGCCGCCTTCGACGAGTTCACGGCCTTGCTGACCGACTCGGCGCTGACGCAGGATTACGCGCACATCATCTTCGACACGGCCCCTACCGGCCACACCATCCGCCTGCTGCAACTTCCGGGCGCGTGGAGCGGTTTTCTGGAAGCGGGCAAGGGCGATGCGTCGTGCCTGGGGCCGCTGGCGGGCCTGGAAAAACAGCGCAGTCAGTACAAGGCTGCGGTGGAGGCACTGGCCGACCCCTTGCGCAGCCGCATGGTGTTGGTGGCCCGTGCGCAGCGCCCCACACTGCGCGAGGCGGCACGCACCCATGAAGAACTGGCCGCCATCGGCCTGTCGCAGCAACACTTGGTCATCAACGGTGTCTTCCCCGCCGGCGAGGCCGAAAACGACCCACTCGCCGCCGCCATCTACCAAAGAGAGCAAGCCACACTGGCCACCATTCCGCAGGCACTGCAGGCCTTGCCTCGGGATCAAATCGCGCTCAAGCCGTTCAACCTCGTCGGCCTCGATGCCCTGCGTCACCTGCTGGTCGATACCGACGCCACGCATGGCGCCGATGCCATCCAGCTGCCCGACCAGATCAATGCGCCAGACTTGTCCGCCCTGGTCAACGAGATTGCCGCCGATGGACATGGACTGGTCATGGTGATGGGCAAGGGCGGCGTGGGCAAGACCACGCTGGCCGCTGCCATCGCCGTGGAGCTGGCGAGCCGGGGCTTGCCCGTGCACCTCACCACCTCCGACCCGGCCGCGCACCTGGCCGATACGTTGGAAGGCTCGCTTCCCAACTTGGCGCTCAGCCGTATCGACCCTCAGGAAGCTACGGCGCGCTACCGCCAGCATGTGATGGAAACCAAGGGCGCGCAGCTCGATGCCGAAGGCCGCGCCCTGCTGGAAGAAGACTTGCGTTCGCCCTGTACCGAGGAAATCGCGGTGTTCCAGGCGTTCTCCCGCGCCATCCGCGAAGGGAAACGGAAGTTCGTGGTGATGGACACCGCGCCCACCGGCCACACCTTGTTGCTGCTCGACGCCACCGGCGCCTACCACCGCGACATTGCCCGGCAGATGGGGGAGACGGGCGTTCACTTCACGACGCCGATGATGCAGTTGCAAGACCCCAAGCAGACGAAGGTGCTCATCGTCTCGCTCGCCGAGACCACACCGGTGCTGGAAGCGGCCAACCTGCAAGACGACCTGCGTCGTGCAGGTATCGAGCCGTGGGCGTGGGTCGTCAACAACAGCGTGGCGGCCGCGCACCCGCATTCCCCGCTGTTGCGCCAGCGCGCGCGCAACGAGCTGCGCGAGATCGACGCTGTGGCCACGAAGCACGCGCAGCGTTACGCCATCGTGCCGCTGCTGACGGAGGAACCGGTGGGTGTGGAACGCCTGCGGGCTTTGGCGAATTGGAGGGTTTCATGATCCGCGCTGCCTCGCCCATGGGCCTGTTCGAGCGCTACCTGACGCTCTGGGTCGCGCTGTGCATCCTGGCCGGGCTGGCTCTGGGCAACCTGATGCCAGAGCTGTTCAGTGCACTGGCAGCCATCGAATACGCCTCGGTCAACCTCATCGTCGCCGTGCTGATCTGGGCCATGGTGTACCCGATGATGATCGCCATTGATCTGGGTTCGCTCAAGGCCGTGGGCCGGCGACCAAAGGGGCTGGTGATCACGCTGACGATCAACTGGCTGATCAAGCCCTTCACCATGGCGGCGCTGGCGGTGCTGTTCTTTGAGTATCTGTTGGCTGATCTGATCAACCCGGGTGATGCTCAGCAATACATCGCCGGCCTGATCCTGCTGGGCGCCGCGCCTTGCACCGCCATGGTCTTCGTGTGGTCACAAATGACTCGGGGCGATCCGAATTACACGCTGGTGCAGGTCTCGGTGAACGACCTGGTGATGGTGGTGGCGTTCGCACCCATCGTCGCCCTGCTGCTGGGCGTCACCGAAATCGCCATCCCCTGGGAAACCTTGGTGCTGTCGGTGGTGCTTTACATCGTGCTACCCCTGATCGCCGGCTGGTGGACGCGCAAGCGCCTGACCGCCCAGGGTGGCGAGGCGGCCGTCTCGGACTTCACCGCGCGCATCAAGCCTGCTTCCATGCTCGGGCTGCTGCTGACCGTGGTGCTGCTGTTCGGCTTTCAGGGCCCGGTGATCCTGGCCCAGCCCACGCTGATTGCGCTGATTGCCTTGCCCATCCTGATCCAGTCCTACGCCATCTTCGCCCTGGGCTATGCCTGGGCCTGGGCCTGGCGCCTGCCGCACCCGATTGCCGCACCCTGCGCAATGATCGGCACGTCCAACTTCTTCGAGTTGGCGGTGGCCGTGGCTATTGGCCTGTTTGGCCTGAACTCGGGCGCGGCGCTGGCCACCGTGGTTGGCGTGCTGGTCGAGGTGCCAGTGATGCTGTCCCTGGTGGCTTTTGCCAACCGCACGCGCGTGCGTTTTGCAGCGTTATGACGAATGTCGGCAAACGGGTATCTGGAACCTCTCACCTAAGGAGCCCATCTATGGACAAGCCGAATGCCTGCTGCGCCTCTGCGGCGCAGCCCAACGTATCGTTGACGTCAATGAGTGACGATGCGCATCGCCGTACCGTGCGAGATGCCTATGCCCAGGTGGCTCAGGTCAGCGGCAAAGGACAAAGCGGCGGCAATGCTTCGAGTTGCTGCGGCGTCAGCGACGATGGCGCCATCAACACGCTCATCTCCACCCGTCTGGGTTACAGCCAGGCCGACTTGGATCTGGCGCCCGCTGGCGCCGACATGGGTCTGGGCTGCGGCAATCCCAAGGCCATTGCCGCACTGAAGCCGGGCGAAACAGTCGTCGACCTGGGATCGGGCGGTGGCTTCGACTGCTTCCTGGCCGTTGGCGAGGTGGGGCGCAGCGGCCAGGTGATCGGCGTTGACATGACCCCGGAGATGGTCTCCAAGGCACGTGCCAATGCGCTAAAGGGTCAATACGAAAACGTGGAGTTCCGCCTCGGCGAGATCGAGCACCTGCCGATTGCCGATGCTGTTGCCGACGTGGTGATCTCCAATTGCGTCATCAACCTGTCGCCCGACAAGCCCCAGGTGTTCCGCGAGGCTTTCCGCGTGCTCAAGGCCGGAGGGCGGTTGGCCATTTCCGACGTGGTCGCGATTGCCCCGCTGCCCGAGGACATGCGCAATGACGCCGCGCTCGTTACCGGGTGCATGGGCAACGCATCGCTGATCGCCGACCTGGAGGCGATGATGCGTGCCGCCGGATTCGAGCAGATCCGCATCCAGCCGAAAGACGAGTCGAAGACCTTCATCGAGGACTGGGCGCCGGGACGCAAGGTCACCGACTTCGTCGTCTCGGCCACGATCGAAGCCATCAAGCCGGGCGCCACGCCGTCGCATCTCTCATGACTGAAGGGCCCGTGGGTGCTAAAGCGCTGTGGGCCTTGGCGAGCTGGAGAGTGTCATGGCCCGCGCTGCCTCGCCTATGGGCCGATTCGAACGCTACCTGCCGCTTTGGATGGCGCTGTACGTTCCGAGCGGCCCAGCCTTGGGCTACCTCATGCTTGGGCTGCTCAGCATATTGGCAACCATCGAATACGCCTGGGCCACAGGAACACAGATCCCCAACCCTACGAATTTCTGAGTCGGCATACAGCAATGAATCCAATCACTATTTATCACAACCCCGCCTGCGGCACATCGCGCAACGTGCTCGCCATGATCCGTAACAGTGGCGAGGAGCCTGTCGTCATCGAGTACCTGAAGACACCGCCCGACCGGGCCACGTTGACAGCGCTGATCGCCGCCATGGGCGTGCCGGTACGTGCCGTCCTGCGCGAAAAGGGTACGCCTTATGCCGAGCTGGGTCTCGATGACCCGAAATGGAGCGACGAGCAGTTGATCGGATTCATGCTCCAGCACCCCATTCTTATCAACCGCCCCATCGTGGTCACGCCGCTGGGCACCATGCTGTGCCGGCCTTCGGAGACGGTGTTGGACATCCTGCCCCAGCCGCAGCGCGGTGCATTCAGCAAGGAAGACGGCGAAGCCGTCGTGAATGCGGAAGGCCGCCGTGTCTGAATCCAGAGTTGACCTGCCCAATATCGACACCGCGCTGTTCCAGCAACCCGATGCCCAGCGGCTGATGGCGCCCGAGCGTGCCACCCACGCGCCGCGCTTCCTGCTGCTCTACGGCTCACTGCGTGAACGCTCGTTCAGCCGCCTGGCTGCCGAAGAAGCGGCGCGCATCCTGCGTGCGCTCGGTGGCGAAACGCGAATGTTCAACCCCTCGGGCCTGCCGCTGGTGGACGATGCGCCTCACGATCACCCGAAGGTCAGGGAACTGCACGAACTGGTGCAATGGGCCGAAAGCATGGTGTGGAGTTCGCCTGAGCGCCACGGCGCCATGACCGGCCTGATGAAAACGCAGATCGACTGGATTCCACTGTCCATCGGCGCGGTGCGCCCCACTCAGGGCAAGACGCTGGCGGTGATGCAGGTATCGGGCGGTTCTCAATCCTTCAATGCCATCAACCAGATGCGCGTGTTGGGCCGCTGGATGCGGATGCTGACCATTCCCAACCAGTCCTCGGTGGCCAAGGCATACCAGGAGTTTGATGAAGCAGGACGCATGAAGCCCTCTGCCTACTACGACCGCATTGTGGATGTGATGGAAGAGCTGATGAAGTTCACGCTGCTCACGCGCGATGTGGCACCCTATCTCGTGGATCGCTACAGCGAGCGCAAGGAAAGCGCCGAAGCCCTGAGCAGGCGCGTCAATCAAGCAGCGATCTGAGAACCGCCATCGCAGCAAAAAGGGGGCCGAAGCCCCCTCGCTCAAATCAGACCGCGTTCGGCGAAGGATATGGTGCTGCCACCCGCCACGATGATGTGATCCAACGTGCGAACATCCACCAGCGCCAACGCCTCCTTGAGCCGCTGGGTCAGTACTTCGTCGGCTCTGCTCGGCTCTGGATTGCCGCTCGGATGGTTGTGCGAAACGATGACCGCCGCTGCATTGAGCCGCAGCGCCTCCTTGACCAGCTCGCGCGGATACACCGATGCGCTGTCGATGGTGCCGCGGAACATCTCGGCGTATTCGATCAGGCGATGCTGTGTATCGAGGAACAGCACCGCGAACACCTCGTGCTCGAAGCCGGCCAGCTTGGCGCACAGGTATTCCTTGACCGCCGCCGGCGAAGTGAACGACGCACCGCGCTGCATCTTGTGCTCGATGGCCTGGCGCGCGGCCTCCAGAATCTGGTCCGCCGTGGCCAGCAGGTAGCGGCCCTGTGCGTCACGCACCATCAGCGAGGTATCGAACGAGGAAAAGGACAGTTGCGACATGATCGTGCTCCGGTTGCTCGGGCGGAATTGCCCGGAACCGTTGCCAGCACGGCGCAGCGCAAGCAGTCAGGGGGGCGTAGCCGGCCGCCAGGACGCAAGCGCGCATGGCGCGCGCTGCCCTTGACGGCGAGAACGCCGTGATACGGTGAAGGGAACAGCAAGACCGCCCACACCCGCCCACAGCACACAGTCGGCTTTCGGGGCAAGCGGAGCGCGCAGGCCCGAGAGGGCCGGAGGCGTCAGGGGTCAAAGCCGAATGGCCGCGATTCGGCACGAAGCGCGGGGCGCAGTTCGCGAACCCGACGGCGTATCGCGCCGGGACGCACGGCCTTGGCTTTCACAGATATTGGGGCGCGGGTCGGCCAGAATGTGCGAAGCGTTTTGTTACTATTCCAAAGGCAAGTCCGGGGCGATTGGGTATCCGGAAGTATCCAAATACATTTGTAGGGACGACATGACGACGCCACAGCCGACCACCTTCGGTCAACAACTTTTCTTCAGTCCGGAAGCCGGCACTTGGAAGGCGCTCAGGCCGGACGTGACTGGCGGGGCCGACGATGTGAAGAGGCAGCAGGTGCTATCGGAAGCTGCTGCCGCGCGCGAAGAACTGAAAGCAGTATTGCTGTCCTCGCTTCAGATGCAGCATGTGGTCGCCCTCGCAGGCAGTGGAACATCTCTGGGGGAGATCAACGGCCCTTCGATGTGGACGCTGTGGGATCACTGCGTGAACTCGAATCCTGATACTGGAAAGGATGAGCGAAAGCCGACCGAGCAGGCTAAAGCCGTCATTGCTGAGATCGGCTATGAGACTGCCGTCGAACACGAGAACATCGAGGCCTTGCTTTCGCGGTGCGATGCATACCTTCAGATCAAGAAAAGCGAGCAGGTCGAGAAATTCGTGTCCGCCTCAAAAGCCGTGATTCTGAAGAAGTGCTCCGCTTTTCTCGATGGCGCGGACGATTCCAAACTGGCCAGCCATCGCACGTTCTTGCACCGACTGTCTCGTCGCCGCGTCCGCGACTCGCGGATGAAGCTGTTCACGACGAACTACGATTTGTGCTTTGAACACGCTGCTGGCAAGCAGGGGCTGGTCTTGCTCGACGGCTTCTCGTTCACGCAACCTAGGCAGTTTGATCCGCGGTTCTTCCTGTACGACATCGTCCGCCGACCTTCAACAGGCGATGAAGTCGGCAACCCGCTGGAGGGCGTGTTTCACCTCTACAAATTGCATGGCTCGGTCAACTGGGATCAATCCAGTTCGGGCGATATCGAGATCAAGACAGATCCGACGCCAGCAACGGCCTGTCTCATCTATCCCGCCAAAGGCAAATACCAGCAGTCCTACGTACAACCGCACCTGGAGCTAATTTCCCAGTACCTGGCGGCGCTGCGTGAACCGAATACCTGCCTCATCGTTTCGGGCTTCGGCTTCAATGACGATCACTTGTCTGAACCCATTGTCGCGGCGGTTCGCACCAACCCGCATTTGCGGTTGATCATCGTCAATCCATCGGCGGACGACCTGGCCTCCCGGCCCAAGGAAAACAACCGATACTGGGATGCGCTCTACGGCCTCGCCAAGCAGGGCGAGGACGTGTGGCTGATCAATGCCACGTTCAGCGAGTTCGCCGAGATGATCCCGGATCTCAAGTCGCTGACGCCCGCGCAGCGGCTTACGCGCGACATCAAGTCGCTGGTCAAACCGACATGAGTACCGCGTTCGACGTTGCCGACGCCTTTCCGCGCGGCTTGCTCCGGCCAGAGTTGTATGTCGGCCAACTGTGCGCCGTCTCCGCCCAGGCGGTGAAGTTCAATCTCAACGAGGCGGGCTCGCCCAGCGGCTCCCACTTTCTCGGCGGCCGGTACGGAAAAGGTGAGGTGGGAGAGTTCGTCCTGATCGAAGGACAGATCAACTTGCTGCTTGGGCGGGTCGTCGAGATCCACTTACCGGACGCCGACCGGCGCCTGATCGACACCTCGCACGGCAGGGTGCCGGACCTGGATGGCATCGGGACGATCCAACTGCTGGGCTCCATTGCAATGGACTCGCTTCGGATCTCGGCGGGCGTTGACTCGTACCCTCGCTTGGGTGATCGCGTCTACGCGGCGCCGCACAGCTTCATCGCCAACCTGCCGAAGTTCATGGAGGCCGCGGAGGCTGAGGCTAGCCACGTCCTTCTCAAGCTGGGGTCGATCGATGTCGCGCCTGAAAGCTATGTGTCGGTGAAGCCAGAGAAGTTGTTCGGCCGGCATTGCGCGATTCTTGGTGCCACCGGCGGTGGCAAGAGTTGGACGACCGCTCGGATCATCGAAGAATGCCTGCGCTACAAGACCAAGATCATCTTGCTTGACGCGACGGGGGAGTATCGCGGGTTCGATGGAGAGCACGTCGCCAACTTTCATCTGGGCGCGCCGGTCAACACTGCGAAATCTTCCGCCCCTTGCACCTTGCCGCAAACGTCTTTCATTGAATCGGACTTCATCGCGCTGTTTGAGCCTGCCGGCAAGGTTCAGGGACCAAAACTGCGCGCGGCGATTCGCAGCCTTCGACTCGCCGCTCTCGCTCCCCACGTTGCGACGGGCGGGATCATCAAGAAGATTGATCAGTCCAAAGTCCCGATCATGACCGAGGAAGCCAAGGCGGGCATCGCGGAGAAGCTTGATGATCCGCAGCAAGCTTTCGACGTGTGGAAGCTCGTCTCTCAGATCGAACAGGAGTGCGTTTACCCAGATGGCTTCGGGTCAGCCAGGGGGCAGAAGGACTTCACCAAATGGGGTGGCGACTCGGGCGAGGTCTCGTTCTGCCTGTCCTTGATGTCGCGCATCAACGGCATTCTCAGTTCATCGTCCTTCGAGTGCGTCTTCAAGTCGAAGGCTCCCGCGTTGACCGAGAAAATCTCGTCCTTCGTCTCAAACGAGGATCGGTTGCTCCGGATATGCCTCAGCGGCGTTGCCTTCGAGTTCAAGGCCCGCGAGATCGTCGCGAATGTAATCGGACGGCATCTACTCAACATGGCGCGCAATGGCGCGTTCAAGAGCCGTCCTGTGGTCGTTATCGTCGATGAAGCGCACAACTTTCTCGGGCGACAGATCGGAGCCGATGATGCAGTCGCTCGCCTAGACGCATTTGAGCTGATCGCCAAAGAGGGCCGGAAGTACGGACTCAACATTTGTCTGTCGACTCAGCGCCCACGCGACATAACGGAGGGTGTTCTGAGCCAGATGGGAACACTCGTTGTGCATCGGCTCACGAATGATCGGGATCGCGAGGTTGTCGAACGCGCCTGCGGCGAAATCGACCGATCGGCATCGTCGTTTCTGCCCAATCTGAAGCCCGGCGAGGCTGCGATCATCGGCGCCGATTTCCCCATCCCGTTGACCATTCAAGTCTTCCCGCCGAGCGCGAAGCCTCTTTCTGACGGTCCCAACTACCAGACCAACTGGAAGGTATAGGGTTCTTTTCGAAACACTAATGACCGCAGCGGTCAGTAGATACGAATAGGCATCAGATAATGGCCTGCAAGCCCTTGTCGGCGATGACGTTGAGCAGTTTGAGTGCTGGCCCCGTGGGATGGGTGTCGCCTTGCTCCCACTTGCGTACGGTCGAGGCCGATGTGTGCAAATGAAGAGCGAACACCGGCTGGCTGAACTTCAAGGCTTCGCGCAGGCGTTTGATGTCGGCAGCGTTGAACTCCCGCACCGGCGGCGGGCAGATCGCGTCGAACTCGCGCATCGTCACCTTGCTGATCGCTCCCGCTTCGTGGAGCGCAGCCAGGTCGCCACGCAGGGATTCAATGATCTTGCTCACAATGCACCTCCAATAACACGCCCGACTGCAACGCCTTCGACAAGGCTTCGGCGGACAGTTCCAGGAACACCTTGCCGGCGAACTGCAGCGCCTTCTTTTCGTCCTGTGTGATGTTCGCCTTGTCGCTCTTGGGGAACCCATACAGGAACACGTAGCGGCTACCGAACCGGGCCGACAGCAGCGTGCGATAGCCGCCACTCTTGCCACCGCCGGGGCGGGCCACCCGCTTCTTGTATAGGAAGCCGCCCAAGTCCGCGTCAATCAGACCGCTTTCCATCTCCTGAACCGCCTTGCACAAGGTGGCATCAGGCAGCTTTTCGCCCGCCTGCCACCGCGCAAAGTCCCTCCGCTTGAGGACGATAGTCATCTTGACCCCCAAACTATACCCGAAACGGGTACACTTTTCCAGGCCCCAGCGCGATGTACGGGCGGGGAGGGCCGCCGAACCACTTGACTTGACGGCGACACGGCAATCAGGGCCGGTATGGCGAGTTTCTGCTCACTGATCATGTGGTTGCCTCTTTCGGTTCTTGGCGCGTGCTGACGACCGACTTGCGCCGGCTCGCCACCAACTCAGCTGCCTTACGCACCGGGTCGTCCTCGGTGTGGACGTAGCGCATGAACATCGCCACGGTCTTGTGCGCGGTCAGCGCCATGCCGACCTTGACGGGGATACCGGAATTGGCAATGTCGGTCGCCGAGCGGTGGCGGATACCGTGGGTGCCGACCTTCGGCACACCGGCGCGATCAAGGATGCGCCGCCATGCCTGATAGTAAGAATGGGGGCCAAGTGGCTTGTCATGGTCGAGGATAGCCGGGCAGACGTAGGGCGACTGGCCATAGCGAGGCGCGTTCGTCAGTAGCTGGCGGACTTCCTCGCTCAACGGCTTGGACATATCGCCCGTCTTGCTGTCCGGCCAGACAACCCGGCCATTGGGCAAGTCAAGCCAATCCCATTGCAACAGCAGGATCTCCGACATGCGGGCCGCGAACTCGAATTGCAGCCGGACGGCCAGCAGATAGATCGGATGTTCCAGCCCCTCGGCCTCGGCCTTGTCCAAGTAGGCGAACAGGCTGACCATCTGTTCGTCGGTGATGAGCCGGGTCGAGCCTTTTTCCGGGTACTTGGGCACGTGGCGGCAGGGATTGGAGCCATCGGACCGATAGCCCCACAGTTCGGCCAGGTTGAACATCTTTCGGACGAGCGACAGCACGCGGTTGGCCTGGGTGGGCGATTTCTCCATGCGCTTCATCAGCGCGGTGATGTCGTGGCGCGTGACCTCGTGAACCTTCTTGCTACCGAAGGCCGGGATGACGAAGCTGTCGATCTGGTATTGGTAGCCGGCCTGCGTGCTGGGCTTGTTGTGCGGCTTGGAGTGGTCGTCCATGAACCGGCCGCACAGTTCCTTGACCGTCGGCGCCTTGCGGGCTTCGGCCTTGTTGTGGCCAGGGTCGCCGCCACGTCGGACTTCGGCCAGCCAGTCTTGCGCCAGCGACCGGGCTTGTTCGACCGTCAGCTCGCCGAATTGACCGAGTGCCGGCTTGCGCCGCACGCCGGAGTTCGTGCGGTACTGAACCATAAATACCTTGCGGCCCGTTGGTGTAACCTTGCATAAGAAGCCTGGAACGAGCGTGTCACGGAGTTCCACGTCGCAGGTCTGCGCTTGCGCCGTGTCAACGACGGACTTGGTGAGTTTGATCTTTGCCATGAGGTGCTCCTGAAAGCCCCCGATTCCAGGGGCCGGCTAGGAGCCAGGCGAAAGGGAACCGGGGCGGTTTGCATCGCGCACCGGGATATGATCGAAGGCATTGGCCCTAGGGGAAACCTGCTACAGCAAGCCTCATCCAAGCCCAGCGTTAACCCGGCGCGGATGCCATGCTCTGGCTTAAAATCCGCCGCTTTCCTGAAAAGGGGCATGCCGGTTCGACCCCGGCCCGAGGCACCATTCATATCGCCGCCTGCTGCTGGCTCAAGGGCGGCTGAAACCGCCTGAGGCGCAGCGCATTGCCCAGCACGAAGACGCTGGACATCGCCATCGCGCCCGCGGCAAAGACGGGCGAAAGCAGCAGTCCGTAAGCCGGGTACAGCACACCCGCCGCCAGCGGAATCAAGGCCGTGTTGTAGCCAAAGGCCCAGAACAGGTTCTGGCGGATATTGCCTATCGTGGCCCTGGAGAGCGCGATCGCATTGGGCACACCCTGCAGGTCGCCGGACATCAGCACGACATCGGCCGATTCCATCGCCACGTCGGTGCCGGTGCCAATCGCCAGCCCTATGTCGGCTTGCGCCAGTGCCGGCGCATCGTTGATGCCGTCGCCGACGAAGGCAATCGGGCCGTGGCTGGCACGCAGGCGCTCGATGGCCTGCACCTTGCCCTCGGGAAGGACTTCGGCCACCACTTCGTCAATGCCCAGCTGCCTGGCAATCGCCTGCGCGGTGCGTGCGTTGTCGCCGGTGACCATGGCGACTTTCAGGCCCAGCTGGTGCAGTGCAGCAATCGCGGTGGGTGTGCCGGGCTTGATCGGATCGGACACCGCGATGATGGCGGCGAGCCGGCCGTCGATGGCCGCGTACAGCGGCGACTTTCCCTCATTGCCAAGGCGTTCGGCCACGGCGGCAAAAACCTCCACGGCCAGACCCAGGCTGCGCATGAACCGGTCGGCGCCCACTTCCACGCGCACACCGTCCACGCTGGCGCGTACGCCCATGCCGGTGATGGATTCGAATGCACCTAGCGCAGGCAGTGCATGGCCTTGCACGGTGGCGGCGTCCACGATGGCGCGTGCGATCGGGTGCTCCGAGCGCGTCTCTACCGCGGCCACCAGCGCCAGTACCCGATCGCGTTCAAAGCCCGCAGCGATCTCCAGATCGGTCAGTACGGGGCGGCCTTCGGTCAGCGTGCCGGTCTTGTCCACCGCGACCACTTTCGCGTCCTTGAGCAGCTGCAGCGCCTCGCCCTTGCGAAACAGCACGCCGATTTCCGCACCACGGCCGGTGCCCACCATGATGGAGGTCGGCGTGGCCAGTCCCATGGCGCAGGGGCAGGCGATGATGAGCACGGCCACGGCGTTGACCAGCGCGAAGCTCAGCGCGGGCGAGGGCCCGAAGACCAGCCAGGCGAGGAAGGTGAGCAGCGCGGCCAGCATGACGGCAGGCACGAACCACAGCGTCACCTTGTCCACCACCGCCTGGATCGGCAGTTTGGAGCCTTGCGCCTGCTCGACCATGCGGATGATCTGCGCCAGCAGGGTCTGCCCACCCACCGCGGTGGCGCGCAGCGTGAGCGCGCCCTTCTGGTTGACGGTGCCGCCCACGACGGCGCCGCCAAGCGATTTCTGCACGGGAATGGGCTCGCCGGTGACCATGGATTCATCGACGAAACTCTCGCCCTCGGTCACCTCGCCATCCACCGGCACGCGCTCGCCGGGGCGTACCTGCAGCACATCGCCCAGTACCACGTCGCCGAGGGGAATATCCACGCTGCGGCCATCGCGCACCACGTGGGCGATCTTGGGCTGCAGGCCGACCAGCCGCTGTATGGCCTGCGATGTTCGCCCCTTGGCGCGTGCCTCCAGGTAACGGCCCAGCAGAATCAGCGCCACGATGACGGCCGCCGCCTCGTAATAGACGTTCACCGTGCCCTGCGGCAACAGGCCGGGCGCGAAGGTGGCGACCACCGAATAGCCAAACGCCGCCGCCGTGCCCACGGCCACCAGCGAATTCATGTCCGGTGCCAGACGCAGCAGCGCCGGGAAGCCCTGGGCGTAGAAGCGCCGGCCCGGAATGGCCAGCACCAGCGCGGTCAGCACGAACTGCAGGTACCAGCTTTCGCTGTGGCCGATCGTCGCCATCACCCACTCGTGCATGCCGGGAATCAGGTGCGAGCCCATTTCGAGCACGAACACCGGCAGCGAGAGCGCGGTGGCCAGCAGCAGGTCGCGCCGGAGCCTGGCACGTTCGGCATCCTTCTTCTGCGCGGTCTCTTCTGCCGCGTCTGCGCTGGAATCGATGGGGTGCGCTGCGTAGCCGGCCCTGGCGATGGCCGCCAGCAGATCGGCCACCGCCGCCACGCCGCGCACGCTGGCGCGCTCGGTCGCAAGGTTCACGGCCGCCTGCTCCACGCCAGGCACGGCCTTGAGCGCCTTCTCCACGCGGCCGACGCAAGAGGCGCAGGTCATGCCCTCCACGGCCAGCTCGATACTGCTCGCCGGCACGGCGTAGCCGGCCTTCTCGACGGCCTGGACCAGTGCCATGCGGTCGATGGGGCCGGCAGGGCGGATATCCGCCCGTTCGGTCGCGAGGTTCACGGCCACGCTGCCGACGCCGCCCACCTTGGCAAGCGCCTTTTCGACCCGGCCGACGCAGCTGGCGCAGGTCATGCCTTCAATCGGCAGGCTGATGAAGGGAGCGGCGATCGCGCCGCTGGGATTCGGGCTGTTCATGGTCGGTTTTCCTGCAGTCAAGTTCACAATGCCGCCAGCGTAATGTTTGCCATGATGTCAATGTCAAGGGGCGTGCGAAAATACGGCCTACTTGCGAGCGTTCAGTGTGTTTTTCAGGATCGCCCCCTCAGGCTCCAGGGATGCCCTGCATCGCCCTCGCGCGTCGGTGGTGGTGCAGGCCGTCCGAGGCTGCGCCATCACCGACCGCAGGGGGTTGGGCAGGACATTCCTAGGCTCAGAGACCAAAGAAGGTTTTATGTCAGATTACAACGCTCCCTTTGAAATTCACGTCCACGGCCAGGTGCAGTTGCGCGCCGACGTGGATTTCGCGCAACTGCAGGATGCGCTCAAGCCGCTGTGGCAGTACGCCGGCGCGCGTTCCCTGGCGGACGGCGCCACCAGCGCCTACGAGGAAGAGCCGGGCATCCAGTTCGATCCCAAGGAACACCTGCTGCAGATGTGCTGGACGGTGCGCGGCGACGATGACTTCCGCCAGTCGCTTGACGAGATGTGCATGAGCCTCAATGAGCTCGCCGACCAGGGCGCCGCGATCGAGGTGACTTTCTACGACACCGAGTTCGACGAGGAAGAGATCGATGATGAGGAAGACGATGACGCCGAATCGCGCGACGACTTCGTGATGCTCTTCGTCGGCCCGACGCCGGCGGCCATCATGCAGGTGCAGCGCGACATGCTGGTGCAGGATGTGGTGAACGTGATGGAGCGCCACTTCGATGCGGCCGAGCTCGGCGGCGTGGTGGCCGAGATCGACAAGCTGTTCACCCAGCGCTTTGATGCGCTGGTGAGCTCGCTTGATCTGGGGCGCCGTCCGCGCGGCGCCGGCGGGCGCGGCGGCGGCAACCGCAGGCCGCGCCATCTGCACTGAAACTCAGGGGGCCTGGGGCAGCGAGACGGCGGTGCACTGCCCAGGCGGCAGCGCCAGCCAGCGCTGCGCCGCCGCCTGCAGCGCGGGGAGTGCGCCGGTGGTGCACAGCAGAATGTTTCGTGCGTGGATCTCCGGTGCCGCCTCCTCATGCAGCAGGCCGGCCGGCTCCAGAATGCGCCGGGTTTGCCGTGCCACGGCCGCTCCGGTTTCGATGATGCGTACCTCGGGCCCTACCAGCGAGCGCAGAACGTCCTGCGCAAACACGTAGTGGGTGCAGCCCAGCACCAGGGTGTCCATCATTCCGGATTCAGTGCCAAATACGCCCAAGGCACTCGTGTAGCGGGCGCAAAGCGCTCTTGTTTTTGATACTGCTTCCGCGGCCTCGGCGCCGGTGCTTTTTTCGATGGCCTGGGCCAGGCCGTCGCAGGCCTGCACTGAAAAGCGGGTGTGCTCGCCGTGCCGGGCCAGCAGGTGTGCAAAGCGCGCGCTTTGGGCCGTGCCGCGCGTGGCCAGCACGCCGACATGGTGCGTGCGGCTGGCGATGGCGGCGGGCTTGAGCGCCGGTTCCACGCCCACCATGGGCAGATCGGGCAGTTCGCCCCGCAGCAGCGGAATGGCCGCGGCGGTGGCGGTGTTGCAGGCGACGACCAGCGCCTTGATGGCGTGCTCCTGGCGCAGATGCCGGGCGATGGCCAGGCTGCGCTGGTGCACGAAGCCATCGCCCTTTTCGCCATAGGGCGCGTTGCCGCTGTCGGCGAGGTAGATGAAGCGCTCGTGCGGCAGTTCGGCGCGCAGCGCCTGGAGCACGCTCAGGCCGCCGATGCCGCTGTCGAAAACGCCTATCGGTGCGCTGCTGGAAGGGGATGGCATGGAGACGCGGGGTGGAAGGCGGGCAAGCATACCGCGTTCGCACAGGCGACAACGGCCATGCGGTGACCGCGCCACAATGGCTGTTTCGGGCACGGGGCCCGGTGACACCACCTCAGGAGACTTCCCGCAATGGCACGCACGATTCAGCAATTGTTTGATCTTTCCGGCAAGACGGCGCTCGTCACGGGCGGCTCGCGCGGGCTGGGCCTGCAGATGGCGCATGCGCTGGGTGAGGCGGGCGCGCGCATCATGCTGGCCAGCCGCAAGGCCGGGGAACTGGAGCAGGCCGCCGCCGAGCTGCAGGCGGCTGGCATCGATGCGCGCTGGATCGCCGCCGATTGCGCGCAGGAGGCGGATATTCACCGGCTGGCTTCCGAGACGCTGCAGCGCCTGGGCGATGTGGACATCCTGGTGAACAACGCGGGCGCGAGCTGGGGCGCTCCGGCCGAGGACCATCCCACCGCCGCCTGGGACAAGGTGATGAACCTCAACGTACGCGGCTACTTTCTGCTCTCGCAGGCGATCGCCAAGGCCAGCATGATCCCGCGCGGCAGGGGCGCCATCGTCAACGTGGCGTCCATCGCGGCGCTGGGCGGCAATCCGGTGGGCATGAAGACCATCGCCTACAACACCTCCAAGGGCGCGGTGCTCAACTTCACGCGCGCGCTGGCGGGGGAATGGGGGCATTACGGCATCCGCGTCAATGCCGTCTGCCCGGGTTTCTTCAAGACCAAGATGGCCGAGGTGCTGATAGAGCGCCTGGGCGAGGAGCAGATGAAGGCGCACGCGCCGCTGCTGCGCCTGGGCGACGATGAAGACTTGAAGGGCCTGGTGCTGCTGTACGCCAGCGATGCGGGCAAGCACATCACCGGCCAGTGGATGGCGGTCGATGGCGGGGTGAGCGCCATCGTCGCGGGATGAGGGCGATGGATCGTCCGGGCTTCGACATCGACATCCCCTTCGTTCAGGCGCTGGGCATCACGCTGGCGGGGATGGGCGAAGGCCGTTCCGAGCTGCATTACGAGGCCCGGCCCGAGCACCTGAACTCCTGGCGCATCACGCATGGCGGCGCGCTGATGACGCTGCTCGATGTAACGCTGGCGATGGCCGCGCGCAGCAACGCGCTGGCCAGCGGCATGGGCATGGTGACGGTGGAGATGAAGACCAGCTTTCTGCGCCCCGCCAAGGGCAAGCTGGTGGCGCGCGGCACCTTGATCCACCGCACGCGCAGCCTGGCGTTTGCCGAGGGCACGGTGTTCGATGACCAGGGCCAGGCCTGCTGCCATGCCACCGGCACCTTCAAATACGTCTCGCGCGTGGGCGATTCCCCCGGGGTGTGAGGTAAAAATAATCATGAAATATGGCTTTAAAGCATGATGGGTAAGCGGTAGCAGCTATGTTATTTGAATAAACAGGAGACCTTCCCTATGCCACGCAACGCACAGATCGTGCTCGACAACCGCCCGCAGGGCGCCGCCACCGAGGGCAATTTCCGCCTCATCACCACGGATACGCCGCCGCTGACGGATGGCCAGGTGCTGGTGCGCCACCATTACCTGAGCCTGGACCCCTACATGCGCGGGCGCATGAACGAGGGCAAGAGCTACGCCGCCTGCCAGCCCTTGGGCGAGGTGATGATCGGCGGCACCGTGGGCGAGGTGGTCGAGAGCCGCCACCCGCGCTTCATCGCAGGCGACAAGGTGGTCGGCATGGGCGGCTGGCAGGAATACAGCGTGGTCGATGGCAACGCGCCGGGCCTGCTGCGCAAGGTGGAGGGCGGCCCGGTGCCGCTCTCGTACTACCTGGGCGCCGTCGGCATGCCGGGCGTGACCGCCTGGTATGGCCTGACGCAGATCATCGCGCCCAAGGCGGGCGAGACCGTCACCGTGAGCGCCGCCACCGGCGCGGTGGGCAGCGCGTTCGCAGCGCTGGCCAAGGCGCGCGGCTGCCGCGTGGTGGGCATCGCCGGCGGGCCGGAGAAATGCCGCTACGCCACCGAGGAACTGGGCTTTGACGCCTGCATCGATCACCGCCAGCACACCGATGTGAAATCCATGTCGCGCGCGCTGAAAGAATCGTGCCCCGATGGCATAGACGGCCATTTCGAGAACGTCGGCGGCACCATTCTGGATGCCGTGCTGCTGCGCGCCAACGCCTTTGCGCGCGTGGCGCTGTGCGGAATGATCGCGGGCTACGACGGCCAGCCGCTGCCCATGCTCAATCCTGCGCTGATGCTGATCAACCGCATGCGGGTGGAGGGCTTCATCGTGAGCGAACATATGCAGCTCTGGCCGCAGGCCTTGCAGGAGCTGGCCGCTCTGGTGGTGGCCGGAACGCTGCATCCGCGCGAAAGCATTGCGCAGGGCCTGGCGAGTGCGCCGGCCGCCTTCATCGGGCTGCTGCACGGCAAAAACATGGGCAAACAGCTCGTCCAGCTCGTTTGAAGGAACGCAATGATTCAGGAATTTGCAGGCAAGACGGCGGTGCTCACGGGCGCCGGCTCGGGTTTCGGGCTGGAATGCGCGCGCATCGCCGCGCGGCGCGGCATGCGTGTGGTGCTGGTGGATGTGCAGCAGGACGCGCTGGACAAGGCTGCGGCGGAATTGCAGCAAGCAGGTGCCGAGGTGCTGGCGCGGCGCGTGGATGTGTCGGATGCCGATCAGATGCAGGCGCTGGCCGATGCGGTGGCCGAGCGCTTTGGCGCGCCGCACTTCGTCTTCAACAACGCGGGCGTGGGTTCGGGCGGCCTGGTCTGGGAGAACTCGCTGGCCGACTGGCAATGGGTGCTGGGCGTGAATCTCTGGGGCGTGGTGCACGGCGTGCGCCTGTTCACGCCGATGATGCTGGCGGCAGCGAAGGCCGACCCGGCCTGGCGCGGGCATATCGTGAACACCGCCAGCATGGCCGGGCTGCTGACGCCGCCCAACATGGGCATTTACAACGTCAGCAAGCATGCGGTGGTGGCGCTGACCGAGACGCTCCATCAGGACTTGGCGCTGGTGACCGAGCAGATCGGCGCCAGCGTGCTCTGCCCCTATTTCGTGCCCACCGGCATCACGCAGAGCGAGCGCAACCGGCCGGACAGCCTGCGCGATGCCGCGCTGACGGCCAGCCAGCGCATCGGCCAGGCCATGATCGACAAGGCGGTGACCAGCGGCAAGGTCTCGGCTGCCGAGGTGGCGGCCAAGGTGTTCGATGCGGTGGCAAGCGGCGCTTTCTACATCTACAGCCACCCGCAGGCGCTGGGCAATGTAGAGAGCCGCATGCAGGCCATCGTGCAGGGCCGCAACCCGCCCGACCCGTTTGCCGAGCGGCCCGAGGTGGGCGAGCAGCTCAAGGCGGCGCTGCGCCGTTGAAGCTGCCGCTCAAGCACGGCAGGCGCTATCCTTGCGCGCCATGAGCCTGTTGATCGATTCCTTCTGGCGCGCGGTGGGCTATTGCCTGATGCCGCGCATCATCGCGCTGTCGCTGCTGCCGCTGGTGCTGATCGGCGCGGTGGCGGGGCTGGCCTGGTATTTTTTCTGGACGCCCGCCGTCGCCTGGACGCAATCGCTGCTGGACGGCATGACCTGGCTGGGCACGGTCTGGGGCTGGCTGGCGCACCTGGGGGTCAGCGACGTGCCCTCGCTGCTGGCGCCGCTGCTGCTGGTGATGGCCACCACGCCGGTCGTCGTCTTCGCCTGCGTGCTGGCGGTGGCGGCGCTGATGGTGCCAGCCATCGTCGATCTGGTGGCCAAGCGGCGCTTTCCCGAACTGCGGCGCCTCAAGGGCGCGGGGCTGGTGGGCAGCCTCTGGTGGTCGCTCTCGTCCACCGTGCTGGCGCTGCTGGCGCTGGTGCTGTCCATGCCGCTGTGGCTGATTCCGCCGCTGGTATTGGTATTGCCGCCGCTGATCTGGGGCTGGCTCACCTACCGCGTGATGGCGTTTGATGCGCTCTCCGAGCACGCCAGCCGGCAGGAGCGCAGGGCGCTCTTTGAGCAGCACCGCGGCAGTCTGCTGGTGATCGGCGTGTTCTGCGGTTTTCTCGGCGCGGCGCCGGGCATCGTCTTTGCCTCGGGCGTGGTGTTCGCCGCTGCCTTCTTCATCCTGATCCCGGTGGCGATCTGGATTTACACGCTGGTGTTTGCGTTCTCGTCGCTGTGGTTTGCGCATTTCTGCCTGGCGGCGCTGCAGCAGATGCGCGGGCAGCAGGCGCCCGCCATGCCGCCTGTCAAGGCGCCTGATGTGATCGACGTACAGGCCAAACCGCTGCTGCCCGGAGGCGATGCATCGTGATCCCCGCCTTCGGCCTCATCCTCGTCGGCGACGAGATCCTCTCGGGCAAGCGCGTGGACAAGCACCTGCCCACGGTGATCCGCCTGCTGGCCGAGCGCGGCCTGTCACTTTCGTGGATGGAACTGGTGGGCGACGACCGCGCGCGCATCACCGCTGCGCTGACGCGAGCCTTCGCCGGTCGCGACGTGGTCTTCAGCTGCGGTGGGATAGGCGCCACGCCGGACGACCACACACGCCAGTGCGCAGCAGCCGCGCTGGGCGTGCCTTTGCTGCCGCACCCGGAGGCGCAGGCCCTGATCACCGAGCGCATGCAGGACGTGGCGCGCGAGAAGGGCGAGGTGTTCGCGCCCGACCGCCCCGACAACCTGCACCGCCTGCAGATGGGCGTGCTGCCGCGGGGCGCGCGCACCATCCCTAACCCCTACAACAAGATTCCCGGTTTTTCCTGCACGGGCGCGGGCGGCGCGCAGGTGCATTTCGCGCCGGGCTTTCCGGTGATGGCCTGGCCGATGATCGAATGGGTGCTCGATACCAGCTGTGCGCAGTGGTTTCACCGCGCGCCGCAGGCGGAGCATTCCATCGTGCTGCACGACGCGCCCGAATCGCTGCTGACGCCGCTGATGCAGCAAATCGAGGCCGAGCACCCCGGCATCAAGGTCTTCAGCCTGCCCAGTGTCGATCACCCGGTGCACGGCGCGCACCTGGAGCTGGGCGTGAAGGGCGCGGCCGATCGCGTGCCCGCGGCCTGGCAGGCGCTGGTGGCGGGGCTGCAGAGGCTTTCGGTGCGCCTGGGCCCTGAAATCGAGCGTGGGCATTGAGAGTGCGCCCGTAGAATTCAATCCTTTCGCCCGCGCCGTACCGGTGCGCGGCTCTGAAATGTCCAGGAGTTCCCAGATGGCCAAGACCGTCGCCGACGTGATGCGCATGGTGCAGGAGAGCGAGGTGCGCTATGTCGATCTGCGCTTTACCGACACGCGCGGCAAGGAGCACCATGTGACGGTGCCCGTCTCGCATTTCGGCGAGGAAAAATTTGCCAACGGCCACGCATTCGATGGCTCGTCAATGCCCGGCTGGAAGGGCATAGAGGCTTCGGACATGCAGCTCATGCCCGACCCGGCAACGGCCAACATCGACCCGTTTTTTGAAGAAACCACGCTGATCCTGCAGTGCGACGTGGTCGAGCCCGGCGACGGCAAGGCCTACGACCGCGATCCGCGCTCGATCGCCAAGCGCGCCGAGGCCTACCTGAAGGCCTCGGGCCTGGGCGATACCGCCTACTTCGGACCCGAGCCCGAGTTCTTCATCTTCGACGGCGTGCGCTGGGGCACCGAGCCGGGCCGCGTGTTCTTCGAGATCGAGGAATACGAGGCGCCGTGGAATGCCGGCACCAAGTTCGACGGCGGCAACCGCGGCCACCGCCCCGCCACCAAGGGCGGCTACATGCCGGTGCCGCCGGTGGACAGCGGCCAGGACTTGCGTGCCGAGATGGCGGGCGTGCTGGAATCGCTGGGCATTCCGGTCGAAGTGTTCCACCACGAGGTGGGCGGTGCCGGGCAGAACGAGATCGGCACCCGGTTTTCCACGCTGGTGCAGCGCGCGGACTGGACGCAGCTGATGAAGTACGTGATCTGGAACGTGGCCAATTCCTACGGAAAGACCGTCACCTTCATGCCCAAGCCCTACGCGGGCGACAACGGCAGCGGCATGCATGTGCACCAGTCGATCTGGAAGGACGGCAAGAACCTGTTCGCGGGCGATGGCTACGCGGGGTTGTCGGACTTTGCGCTGTACTACATCGGCGGGCTCATCAAGCACGCCAAGGCGCTCAACGCCATCACCAACCCCGGCACCAACAGCTACAAGCGGCTGGTGCCGGGCTTCGAGGCGCCGGTCAAGCTCGCCTACAGCGCGCGCAACCGCTCGGCCTCGATCCGTATTCCATATGTCGCCAATCCCAAGGGGCGGCGGGTGGAGGCGCGCTTTCCCGATCCGCTGATGAACCCCTACCTGGGCTTTGCCGCGCTGATGATGGCGGGGCTCGATGGCGTCGAAAACAGGATTCACCCCGGCGAGGCCGCCACCAAGGACCTCTACCACCTGCCGCCCGAGGAAGACCGGCTGGTGCCCACGGTCTGCGCCAGCCTGGAAGAGGCAGTGGCGGCGCTGGATGCCGACCGCGGCTTTCTCACGCGCGGCGGGGTGTTTTCCGACGGCATGCTCGATGCCTACATCGATCTCAAGCAGGCCGAGATCCAGCGCGTGCGCATGACCCCGCATCCGGTCGAGTACGACCTGTATTACGCTTTGTGACGTCAGCCGTAGGCATGCGCTTGCGTTTGGGTGATACTTGCCCGCACGATTGCGCCCGTAGCTGCTCTCCAAGGTATTGCATGAAGACTTTTTTGTTCGCCCTGACCGCTCTTGCCGGCACGCTGGTGCTGCAACCCGCCAGTGCCCAGGACAAAATCTACCGCTGCGGCAACGAATACACCAACAACGTGAGTGATGCCAAGGCGCGCGGCTGCAAGCTGGTGGAGGGCGGCAACGTCACCGTGCTGCAGGCAAGCAAGCCTGCGGCAGCGCCAGCAGCAGCGTCCCCGGCGAATGCGCCCAAGGTGAGCGACGCCGACCAGAAGGCGCGCGATTCGGATCGGCGCGCCATCCTGCAGGATGAGCTGCGCAAGGCCGAGGGAAAACTGGCGGAGCTGCGCAAGGAATACAACGACGGCGCGCCGCAGAAAAGCGCGCTGGAGCTGCGCAACACGCAGGCCTACCAGGACCGCGTGACAGAGCTCAAGGCCAATCTGGACCGCGCGCAGGCCGACGTGGACGGCATCCGCCGCGAGCTGGAGCGCACTAAATAAGACGTAGCGCGGTAAGCAGGCCCTCGCAGGCGTCTTCCACCAGGTCCAGCACCTCTTCAAACCCGCGCTCGCCGCCGTAATACGGGTCGGGCACTTCGGTGGCCTGGTGCCGGGTGCAGAAATCGGTCAGCCGCATCAATCTGGCGCGGGGCTGCGCTGGCGCAAGGCGCCGCGCCAGCGTTTCGTTGGCCGCATCCATCACCAGAATCAGGTCGAAGCGCTCGAAGTCCTTGCGCGTGAGCTGGCGCGCGCGTTGCGTTGAGAGGTCATAGCCCTGGCGCCGCGCATGCTGCTGCGTGCGGGCATCGGGCGGATCGCCGATGTGGTAATCATGCGTACCAGCCGAATCGACCTCCAGCGCATGCTGGATACGCGCTTCCAGCACCTTTTTTTGTAGTACGCCGTGGGCGGTGGGGCTGCGGCAGATATTGCCCATGCAGACCATCAGCACCCGGATGGGTTGGCTGCTTTGGCGTTTGGCCAGTTCCGACAGATCGGGCAGAGTGGGCATCACGGCGCGAGTGTTGCGACCACCGGAGTGTGGTCGCTCGGCTGCTTGTTCTTGCGCGGCGCGCGATCGACGGTGCAGGCGGTGACAGAGCCGCGCAGCGCATCGCTCACCAGAATGTGGTCGATGCGCATGCCGCGGTTTTTTTGGAAGCCCAGCATGCGGTAATCCCACCAGGAGAAGGTCTTTTCAGGTTGCTCGAACAGGCGGAAGCTGTCGCAGAGGCCGAGCGAGAGCAGCTCCTGGAAGTGCGCGCGCTCCTCGGGCGTGTGGTGGATGGTGCCGCGCAGGCCTTCAGGGTCCCAGGTGTCGCGGTCGTCAGGCGTGACGTTGAAATCCCCCAGCAGCACCAGACGCGGATGCACCGCCAGCTCTGCGCGCACGAATGCCGTCAATGCCGCGAGCCAGCGCAGCTTGTAGGCGAATTTTTCGCTGCCCGGCTCCTGGCCGTTGACGAAATAGCCGTCGATGACGCGCAGCGGCCCGGTCGGCGTCTGCACGGTGGCGGCGATGATGCGCGCCTGCTCGTCCTCGAAGCCCGGCATGTTGCGCACCACGCCTTCCAATGGGTGGCGGCTGATCAGCGCCACGCCGTTGTAGGTCTTCTGCCCGAAGCAGACGCTGTGGTAGCCCGCCATCTCGAAGGCATCGTGCGGGAACTTGTCGTCGGTGAGCTTGAGCTCCTGCAGACCGAGCACATCGACGGGGTTGGCTGTCAGCCAGGCGAGCACCTGCGGCAGACGCACGGCGAGGGAATTGACGTTCCAGGTGGCAATTTTCATAAGTAATCTATCCTATTGATTTTAAATAATTAATTTCTTATGGGTTGTTTTGAGGCCCCCAAAGAGGCCCCCAAATGAAATCTCTTAAAACCCTTTGGCTAACGAGCCGAGGGCAACCTGCGCTTCTGTCCTTGCGACCATCAAGCCCGTTCATGAGGCCTCTCCATCCTGGAGTTCATAGGCCTGTGCGATCCGGTCCAGAAAATCGGCGAGGGGTGCCCGGCCGAGCCCCAGGGCCTTGGGGTCGAGAGAGTCGTCGGCTGCCGCTGCATTCAAAAATCTTCTCATGTCATCGGCGATTTTCGCGTCGAGAGGGATGCGCGTTGCGGGGGCGAGCAATTGCGAAAGTCGCAGAACATCGTTGGCGTGTTTGCGGATGCTCTTGGCATCCACCTGTTCGCCTTGCTCCCGGCGGGCGCTCAGGTCCAGCCAGGCAATGGCTTTCAACGGGATCAGGCGATCCTCGCCGACCCAGGGCAAGCCATCAATCTCGCGGCGGCCGGCCATGATGAATGCGTAGTAGGCATCATCGAGCAGGATGGCCGACAGGCTTGAAACCGCTTCGTCGAAAGGGATCGGCGTGAGCTGTCCGTTCTCGATGGGCCGCAGGCTGTCGGGCGCACGGGAGAACAGTTCGACCATGACCGGAAAGCTGTTTTCGGTCGGCTTCTGGAAACGGTAGAAGGCCGGCTTGCCTGTGTCGCTGGCCTGCCGGATCTCATAGCCGCCCGCTTCGATGAATCTCCAGAAGGTTTCGCCGAATGCCGGCGTCAGCGCCTCGACATGCAGCACGACATCAAGGTCCTTGGTGGCGCGGAAGTCCAGCCCTGCCTCTTCCATTGCCAAGGTGGCCGCAGTGCCGCCGATCAGGATGTACTGGTCCGGGTAGTCGGCGAACCATGCCCGGAAAACATCCAGCCCCTTCACCATGGCAATTGTTCCTTCAGTGCCTCCAGCGCGCTTTGGACGCGTTCATCGGTGCTATCCCGCAAGCTCAGTATGAGCGAGAGGGGGTCCACCGTGGCGCTGTCCGGCTGCAGTGTCGGGGTGTAGTTCCACAACTGCCATTCGCATGCGTCTGGCATGGCTTCCGGAAGTTCGACGATGTCTGCCTTCAGTGCCTGCCATGCGGTGCGGCTCAGGGCGAATACCGGCGATCTGGGTTCCGTGAGCATCGAAAGGCGTGCGAGCGCGCTCAGGCCCGCCACCCGCACGGGCAGTTCCGTCCGTGTCTGCGTGGATATCCAGACGGTGCGCTGCACTGGACTGCGCAGCAGGTGCAGTGCTTGCTCCCACGTCTCATGTGCAGAATATGTCATGTTCAGGTACTGGGACCGGCCGGCCTTGTGTGCCTGTGCGAGTCCTGCCGCCACCAGTTCCCGCACGGCGCGCGAGAGCGTCATAGGGGTGTAGCCCAGAGTGGCGGCTGTCTCTGCAGGATGCCATTCGGCCTCCCAGCGAGGACGCAGCAAGGCGGTGATCAACATGGCCTGAGCCGAAGGGCTGAGCGGAACGTCCGTCGAGCTGGGGCGCTGGCGGAAGTATTCGCGCAGATCCAGCCCCAGGTCGGGCAGATAGAGCTGGTTGCCAGGAACAACGAACGGCACTTTTTGTGCGATCAGGCGTTTGCGCTCGTAGGAGGCGAGTGCCTCCGTCACATAGACCACAGGCTGTCCCGCTATCGACCTCAACTTGTCCAAGCGATTTCGGATATCGCCAATGGACGGTTTGTCTGGATTTCGCTCTAGGGCCAGCAAGACCTTGTGGCCAAGGATGTCCAATTGCCAGAAATCGAAGGCGTCGCGCAAAAAGTAGGGCAGGCTCTCCAGGCCCGCCCACGGCTCATGGCTCGACGTGGCGACGCCGAGTGTTTCATGCAGGTAGTTCTGAGCGCTGGTGGCAAGTGCGGGCACGACAATTGGGATTCATAACTCAATGATCGCACGATAACATTGTTAGTGTTATCGTGCAAATTGAAGTTATTCTTGACCGCCAGCCATAGCAAGGCGGTGGATCAGGGCCTGCCGCCCATCTGAGCCGACCCGAGATGCTTGGTCGGCCCGGCAACCACATAACCTTCGGGATCGTCGATCCAGGCTTGCAGCGCGGCTGGCGCCCAGCCGCATGCGCGTCCTCCGAGGTGAACGGGCGGCGGGAACTTGCCTTCGGCGATTCGCCGATACAAGGTGGCGCGGCTCAACGCCGTGATGCGCATCACGTCAACCATACGAAAAAATGCGGGAGACGCCATAGGCATGTGAAGCGTGTCGCGATGGCCGGTGGGGGACGTGAGTGACATGGCGAATCCTGAGAAAGTAACCATGTCCTCAGATTGCCTCAGAAGGTCTTTGCTGAAAACTCACGTGGGCGTACTGCGGCGAAGATGATCGGAAGAGTCTGCCGGCGCGACGACGGATCGGGCTTTGTGCAATCGCTTGAACCCCCGATCCCGTTCCATGAACGCCTCCAGCATGTGCGGAATCAACGCCACAGCATCCACCGCCTCGCCGTAGGTCTGCGCATGAAGTGCGGCATAGCGGTCGAGTTCCACCTTCAAGCTCGCCGAACAGGCGAAGGTCAGTTTGAGAGTCTCGGTCTTCGGCAACGGCCCGAGACGCAGCTTGTTCGCGCTCATCGCGATGCCCCCTTGACGAAGAACAGTGGCTGATACGGCCGCAGCACGAGATCCCTATTGACGATGATGCGTACCGGCAGGCCAGGTTGGCTGGTCAACGTCGGCTGGATGTTCATGTTGCGCCGGGTCATCTCCTGGCCCACCTGGTTCACGGTGTCCTGCAAGCCGTCACGCCCGGCGATGATGACGCGATCTCCATCCTGGCGGTTCTCCGGCGCCGCCAGCTCGGCGCCGATGCCCAGCAAGGTCGTCATCGCCGCGCCCGCAAGAATGCGATCCCAATGCCAATCGACCCCATCCTCCAGACCGGCGTAGCCGGCGGGGTCGGCGCCCACCAAGTTATCGAGCTGGAACGAGGATGTGTCCGGCAGGATCACCCGGTTCCACACGACCTGCGTGCGGCTCTGACCGTAGCTGACCTGGCTGTTGTACTTGCCCATGAGGCGCGCACCTTGCGGGATCAGCAGGAACTTGCCGGTGGCCGTGTCGTAGATCGGTTCTGTCACCGTAGCAATGACATCGCCCGGCAGATCGGATTTGATGCCTGTGACCAATGCGGCCGCGATCACCGTGCCGGCCATCACCTGGTACGGCGAAGCGGGCAATTGCAGGGAACCGGAATTGCGGGTTTGTGTAGAGCCGGCTTTGGACAGAAACGCTTCCTTCTGATCCTGCCGGTTCTGCACCGCTGTAGGGTCGGCTGGCTGCGCGGCCGTCGAGGCCGGGCCTGCGGCCATCGGGTCGAAGGCAGCATTCGGAGCCAGGACAGCAGCAGGCGCAGCCTGCGCCGATGCCGCAGCGGCCACCTTCACTCCACCGGAGCGGAAGAACACCGACGAAGCCGCCGCTTCCTCGGCTTCCTTCAAGCGCGCCAGGCGATCGGCTTCGGCCGGATCGTGCCCCGGCTGCTGGTAGGCATAGCCCTGCGCCTGCTGCTCGGCCTTCAGCATCGGCCCGCCCAAGTCACCCGGCAGCGGCGCGCCAAGTTGAGGTACCGCAGGCGGCAGTTTGGAATAGTCGGCTGGCAATTGGTCGAGCCCTTCGGAGCGCGACACGCGATCGACGTTGTACAGCTCGGTGGATTCGCTCGCGTTGCGCCGCTGCGGTTGCAGCGACCACATCAGCGCACCCAGCACGGCAACCGACAGGCCCCCAGCGAGTGCGGCCAGCATGCGCCGGTTCAATCGTGTGACAGCACGCGGCTGGGCGCGTAGCGTCACGTCCTCTGGGGCTGCCTTGGGCGGCACGTCCGGCACCGGCATATCGGCAGTTGTGTCCTCGCGCATGGTCAGTTCCTCCGGCCATCGGTGCGTTCGATGCGCACCACGTCGCCTTTGTCCGCGCCCAAGCGCAGTTCGGCGGCACCGAACAGCCGGTCCACGATGTAGTACGGCGAACGGAAACGGTAGTTCACGAGCTGCCCGTCCCCCTGCGCGCCGATGACGAACAGCGGCGGTAGTTCGCCCTGCGCGATGCCGCCCGGGAACTGGATGTAGACCTTCTCGCCATCGTCAAAGGCGCGCAGCGGCTTCCACGAAGGATTGCTGCCGCTGATCGCGTAGCGGAATCGGATCTTCTCCAGTGATAGGCCCGCATCGACCGGTGCAGCCGTCTGCGCGGCCTGCGCCTGACGCTGCAAGGCCAGCATGCGGTCCTTCGGGTAGTCCCAGGACACCGACGCCATCCAGGCCTTCTCGGTCGAGGTCAACTCGATCAGATAGGTGCGCCGGCTGGTGGTGATGACCAGATTGGTCTTCAGGCCCGCGCGCGTCGGTTTGACCAGCACGCTCACACGCAGATCGGCCCCCGTGCCGCTGGACGTGTCGCCCACGATCCAGCGCACGGTATCGCCTGCGGCCACCGTCACCAGTTCCTCGCCAGGTTGCAGCGCCACGACCGTCACACGCCCTGGACTGGCATAGACCTGGTACAGCGCACCGTCCGTAAACGGCCAGACCTGAATCGCATTGACATAGCCCTCGCGCGTCGGCGCCATGCGGGCTTCCTGATTGGCGCGCGAGACGCGCACCTTCTCATCGGTTGATTCGGGAACGGCCTTCTCTTCGGCCAGCATGGGCAACGGCTTCATCTGCTCGGGCAGTGGCAAGGGCTCTGGCACGGCCACCACCTCGATGGGTTTGGGCGACTCCCGCAGTACCTGTGCCGCGACTGGCTCGTCCAGGGTGATGACCGGCGGTGGCTTGCCCTGCGTGGCGCAGCCAGTGAGAGCAGCAAGAGCTGCAAGCAGGGACACCAATACGGAAATGTGCAAAGACGGTTTCATGGCTTGGCTCCTTCGGAAGATTCGAGTTCACGGCTCCACGACAAGCCATTGACGTAGATTCCCAGCGGGTTGCGGCGCAGCTTTTCTTCGGTACGGGGCGCTTGCAGGACGATGGAAACCACCGCCGTCCAGCGCTCCAGTCCGGCGGCCGCGCCGTTGACATAGCGGCGCTCGGTCCAGCGCACGTTGAACGACGCATCGCTGGCGCGCACGATGCTGGTGATCTGTACCGTCACCGACTCTTTGCCGATGCGGGCAAAGGGATCGTTCACCCGCGCGTAGTCGTTGAGCACCGCCGCGCCGCGGTCGGTGGTGTAGTCGTAGGCGTCGAGCCAGTTCTGCCGCACGACGATGGGGTCGATCGACAGTGAGCGCACAAGGCTGATGAAGCGCGCTAGGTGGTGCGCCGTCTGCGCATCGTTGGGCTTGTAAGGTGTCGCCGCTTCACCGACAGCGCGCACCTGCCCGCCGCTGTCCACCTCCACCACGAAGGGCGTGACGATGGACTGTGCCGAGCGCCACACCAGGCCACCGGCCATCAGCAGGGCCAACGTGAGGCAACCAAAGGCCATCAGCCGCCAGTTCTTGGCTTGCACGCGAGACGAACCGATACGGTCGTCCCAGACCTGTTCGGCGGACTGGTAGGGGGTGGCGGGCTGCGGCGTGTCCGCGTAGCGCACCTGGGGTCGTTTGAATCGCATGAAGTCTTCTCCTTAGGAATCCGAGGGGTCGCGCAGGCTGGGCGCAGAGCCGGAGCCGCCGCCGTCTCCACCGCGCAGCGTGTGGGCGACGGTCGAAGCGGCCTGGCTGATCTGCTGCTTGCGATGCAGGCGCTTGGCCCACGCGGGTTGCTCGGGGTTGGTGGGTGCGGCGTCGGCGCCGCCTTGTGCCGCTTGGACGCCGGTCGCACTTGAGCCTGCGCCAGCACCGGACGCGGGGGCGTTCGGCTTGATGGCAGTGGCGGCCCGCGTCTTCATCGACTGGGCACCAGCGGCGACCTTCTGGCCGACCGACTGCGCGCCCGTCTTGGCGACGTTGCCCAGGCCAGCGGCTGCGCCCTTGATACCACCGCCTGCGCCAGCGGAGCCGGCCTGGAACGCCGACTTCGCGCTGCTGGCCGTGGAAGATGCGGCGTGGGCACCGCTCGCGGCCATCTTGGCGGCAGCCGGCGCCATGCGCGCACCGGCTGCGACGGCGCCACCAACGCCGGTCGCCGCCGCGCCTACGGCGACGGCGGTGCCGGCCACACCCAAGGCCGTGCCAGCGGCTGCGCCCGCACCCAATTGCGGCGCACCGGATACCAGGCCGGTGGCAACACCCGGACCGAAGATCCCCAGCGCCAGAAGCGTGAGCGATGCCAGCATCACCACCAGGGCATGGTCGATGGAGGGTTCGTCGGGCACCACCTGGAATTCGGCGAACAAGCCGGTACCAATGCCGACGATCACCGCCAGCACCAGCACCTTGATGCCCGACGACACCACGTTGCCCAATACCTTCTCAGCCAGGAACGAGGTCTTGTTCCAGAGCGCGAAAGGCACCAGCACGAAGCCGGCGAGCGTGGTCAGCTTGAATTCGATCAGCGTGATGAAGAGCTGGATTGCCAGCACGAAGAAACTCATCACCACCACCAGCCACGCCAGGAACATCACCACGATGGGGTCGAGGTTCACGAACACCTCGGGGAACCCGGCCATGTCGCCGATCTGCTCCAGGATCGGCGCGCCTGCATCAATGCCTACCTTGGCCAGCCTGCCGGGTTGCAGGAACTCGGCCTGCGTGATGGTGGAGCCCGATGCCACCAGCCCCAACCCGGCGAAAGATCGGAACACGATCCCCGCCAGCATGTTGAAGTTGCCGATGATGTAGGCGAAGGCACCGACGTACAGCACCTTTTTGATCAGCTTGCCCATGATGTCGTCGCCCTGGCCCGATGCATGGTTCATGGCCCAGAACAGGCCGGCCAGCGTCATGTCGATCACCACCAGCGTGGCGGTCAGGAAAGCGACTTCACCGCCCAGCAATCCAAAACCGGAATCGATGTAGGTCGAGAAGACGTTGAGGAAGCGGTCGATGACCGTGACATCGTTCATGGCGACACCTCCACGGGGGCATCGAATTTCGGCGGAATCGGTGGCAGGTCGGCCAGCGTGCGGTATTCATCGGGACCGGCGGTTCCGGCAAAGAAGCGGCGGCGAAAGGCCTCGGCCGCCGCTTGGCAAGCGGCGTCCCCTGTCTTCGCGCGATCCGCCTGGCACTGCTGGCGCACGGCCTTGAGTCGCACCGGATCGGCCACCAGCGTATCGATGCCATCGGCTGGTGCCGGCGGCGAGCAGCCCGCCAGCACCAGCACCGCGACCACCGTGACCACGGCGAAGAAGGGTTTCATGGCATGCCCCTCAGTTGCCGTAGAAATCGACGGCATGCGGCGTGTATGGCGTGCCGGTGCCGATGAAGCGCCGCCGCACTTCGCGGGCGCGTTCGGTCGCCGCCGCTTGCCGTGCCAACTCCAGTGAGGCCGCACGGTCCTGGGTGATCTGCAACTGCTGCGCCTGGATCGACTGCTTGGCCTGCAAGGCCAGGAGCTGGTTCGTGGCCTGCGCTGCCTGCAGCGCACCGGTGGCCGACTGGCTGCGGCTCACCAGATCGGCCAGTACGCCTTCGTCGGACGCCAGGTTCTGCGAAACCTGCGCCTGCATCCGCATGGCGGTATGCAGGCCATCGAGCGTGTATTTCCAGCGCTGGCGGGCGTCCTGCGCCATGCGGTCGCCGCTGACGGTGGCGGCGTATTGGTCCGGGTACAGCCGGGCGAATTCCCGGTCCATGCTCTGTACGTCGTAGGCCAATCCCTGCGCCTCGGCGATCAGGCGTTCGGTGGTCGCCAGCGTGGAGCGCAGTCGATTGACCACATCGAAGTCCAGCTTCGCCAGATTGCGGGCCTGATTCATCAACATCTGCGCTTCGTTCTGGAGTTGCGTGATCTGGTTGTTGATCTGCCGCAGCGTGTTGGCGGCGGTCATGATGTTCTGCGCCAGGTTTGTGGGGTCGATCACCACCCATTGCGCATGGGCGACGGGCAATGCGCCCAGCAGCGCGGCAGCGGCAAGGGTAAGCAAGGTCTTCTTCATGGTGTGGGCTCCTGTGGAATGGACGAAAGGGGATGAAAGGACGGAACAAGATCGGCGGCCCAGTCGAGGCCGCGATGACGCAGCCACGCGGCTGCGAAACTGGACGACGAAGCAGAGGACAGAACGGATGACGACACACCGTCGATGTCACGCTGGTCCTGCGGCGACGAGGCACCGGCAAAGGCCAGCGCCACCGGCCCCAGATCCAGATCGAACAGCCGGTTGCCCAGCCGCGACTGGTAGTAGTAGTCGCGTTTGGGGACTGCCTCGGCCACGATGTCGATCTGGCGGCGGTTCAAACCGAAGCCTTCGTAGATCACCCTGATCTGCGGTTCGGTGGCTTGTGGGTTGGGCAGGAAGATGCGGCTGGCGCAACTCTCCACGATGGCCGGGGCGATGCTGGAGTTCTGGATATCGGCCAGCGACTGCGTGGCGAAGATCACGCTGACGTTCTTCTTGCGCAAGGTCTTGAGCCACTGGCGGATGCGGGCGGCGAACACCGGGTCGTCGAGGAACAACCAAGCCTCGTCCAGAATCAGCAAGGTCGGCGCACCGTCGAAACGCTCGTCGAAGCGGGCGAACAGGTAGCCCAGCACGGCCAACACCGCAGCCTTGCTGTGCATCAGTTCTTCCATCTCGAAGCACTGCGTAGATCCGGAACCTAGGCGGTCGCTATCGGCATCCAGCAACTTGCCGTGAGCGCCGCCCAGCACATAGGGCGCAAAGGCTTGCCGCAGCGCGTTGCTCTGCAACAGCACGGACAAGCCGGTCAACGTCCGCTGCTCTACGGGCACCCCTGCCAGACTCCCCAGCGCTGACCAAATCGCGGCCTTCTCGTCGGGGCCGACCGTCACACCTTCATGCAGCAACCGGCCTTCCAACCATTCGGCTGCCCAGGCTCGGTAGCGCTCCTGGTCGATGCGTGCCAGCGGCTGGAATGCAATGTCGCCATCGGTCCCGAGGTCATACTGCTCGCCACCCATTCCCAGGATGGTGGCGCGCATCGAGCGCCCCATGTCGAAGACGAAGATGCGCGAACCGGCATAGCGGCGGAACTGCATCGCCAGCATCGCAAGCAAGACCGACTTGCCCATGCCGGTGGGGCCGACCACCAGGGTATGGCCCACGTCGCCGATGTGCGTCACCAGCCGGAACGGCGTGGCGCCGTCGGTGCGGGTCACGATCAGCGGTGGCCCGTCGAGGTGTGCGTTCTTCTCGGGCCCAGCCCACACCGCCGATACCGGCATCAGGTGTGCCAGGTTCAGCGTTGAGATGATGGGCTGCCGGACGTTGGCGTAAGCGTTGCCGGGGATCGACGACAGCCACGCATCCACGGCATTGAGGGTTTCCGGGATGGTGACAAACCCTCGGCCCTGGATGATGCGTTCGACACGGCGCAGCTTTTCGTCGGCTGCGCCGGCATCCGGGTCCAGCACAGTGACAGTGGCGGTCACATAACCGAAGGCCACCTGATCGCTTCCCAGTTCCTGCAAAGCCGCATCGGCGTCCGAAGCCTTGTTGGAGGCGTCGGTATCGACCAACGGGCTTTCCTGTTGGAAGATGGTTTCGCGCAGCAAGGCCACGACGTTCTTGCGTTTGGCGAACCACTGGCGGCGCAGGCGCCCCAGCTCCTTCTCAGATTCCGCCTTGTCCATGCACAGAAAGCGTGTGGACCAGCGGTAGGCGAAACCCAGGCGGTTCAAGTCATCCAACAAGCCCGGCCAGGTCGAGGTTGGAAAGCCCCGCACCGATGCCACGCGCAGGTGCTGGTCGCCCAGCATGGGCGCGAGACCGCCCACCAGCGCGGAGTCCGCCAGCAAGGCGTCAATGTGAAAGGGATGCTCCGGCACGCCAACGCGATAGCGGCGTGTGGAAATGGTCGCATGCAGGTAGGTGAGCGTCTGGCTGTCATCCAGCCAGACGATCTCGGGCATCACGCCATCGAGCAGGTCGAAAAAGCGATCCGTCTCCGACATGAATGTTTCCAGCCGCTCTCGCCAGTCCACGCCGCCCTGCGGCGTGTTCTCGTACAGCAGCTTCGCGGCGCGGGCGCGGGATTCCTCGGCAGGCAGGTACACCAGCGTCAGGTGGTAGCTGCTCTCGAAGTGGCTCGCGTCCTCTTCAAAGGCCGCACGCCGTTCCTCGTCCACCAGCCACGACAGCGGCTCGGGAAAGTTGGATTGAGGATAGCCGGCAGCAGGGCGCCGCTCGGCTTCCACGAATAAGGCCCAGCCCGAACCCAATCGGCGCAATGCGTTGTTGAGCCGTGCCGACGTGGCGATCAGCTCGCCCTGCGTAGCGCTGTCCAGGTCCGGCCCCCGAAAGCGTGCCGTGCGCTGGAACGATCCATCTTTGTTCAGTACGACGCCCGGCGCGACCAATCCAGCCCAGGGCAACCAGTCGGCCAGCAGCGCAGGCCGTTTGCGGTATTCCGCGAGATTCATCATGGCGTGTTCTCCTTGTTCGCCTCACACGTCCAGCAGTACGCGGTGTTTGATGTGCCGTGCGAACACGGCCATGAACTGCGGATCGAGCCGTGCGCCCCAGACCGCCAGCGAGTGGCCGACGATCCAGAGCACCAGGCCGGGAATCCAAAGTTGCAGGCCCAGCCCGACGGCCGCGGCCAGCGTGCCGTTGGCAATCGCCACGGCGCGCGGCGCGCCGCCCAGCAGGATCGGTTCGGTGAGTGAGCGATGCAGCGGCACTTCGAAGCCCGGTGCGAACTCGCTGCGGCCATCGGTTTCCGCGCTCATACGAGGGCCCCACCGGCGAAGCTGAAGAACGACAGGAAGAATGAAGACGCGGCGAACGCGATGGACAGGCCGAAGACGATCTGGATCAGCTTGCGAAAGCCACCCGACGTGTCACCGAAGGCCAGTGCCAGTCCGGTGGAAATGATGATGATCACCGCCACGATCCGGGCCACTGGCCCCTGGATCGATTCCAGGATGGAGGTCAGCGGCCCTTCCCAGGGCATGCTGGAGCCGGCGGCATGTGCCGGCAATGCCAGGCTCAGCATCAGTGCGGCGAGCACGGCAACGTGCAACGCCGGCCGCAGATGCGGATTTATAGAAAGACGGGGAGTTGAAAAAACGGTGTGCGTCATGGCAGTTCTCCAGGGGAGGTTGAGGAAGGAAGCGAAAGAGTTGGAAGCGGCGGTACGAGCGCGTCGTCGAGTTGGTAACCGTGGCCGTCGAAACTGACAACGCGGGCGATGGTCTGAACATGGCGGGCACGGCCGCGCCCGGCGATGAAGACGACGACATTCACCGCCTCGGCGATCAGGGCGCGTGGCGGGGTCAAGGCGACTTCCAGAATCAGTTGTTCCAGGCGTAGCAAGGCACCATGGGCAGAACTGGCGTGGATGGTGGCGATGCCACCTGGGTGCCCTGTGCCCCAGACCTTGATGAGGTCCAGCGCTTCGCCGCCGCGCACCTCGCCGACGATGACGCGATCCGGGCGCAGGCGCATCGTGGCGCGCACCAGCTCCGCCATCGACACCACGCCAGACTGCGTGCGCAGCGATACGTGATCGCGGGCGGCGCACCGAAGCTCTACCGTGTCTTCAAGCACCAGAACGCGGTCGCCCGTGGTGGCGATCTCGGCCAGAAGCGCATTGGCCAGCGTGGTCTTGCCGGTGCTGGTGCCACCGGCGATGACGATGTTCTGCCGCTCGCGCACCGCGCGGCGCAGAAACTCGGCCTGTTCCACGTTCAGGATGCCATCGGCGACATAGCGATCCAGGCCGATGATGCTCACGGCGCGCTTGCGTAGGGCGAAAGCTGGCCCCGGTGCGGCGGGCGGCAGGATGCCCTCGAAGCGCTCGCCGGTCTCGGGCAACTCGGCGGTCAGCAACGGCTGACCACGATGGACTTCGGTGCCGACGTGGGCGGCGACCAGGCGGATGATGCGTTCGCCATCGGCCTCTGACAGTGACACACCCACTGGCGAACGTCCCGACGAAAGCCGGTCGATCCATAGGCAACCGTCCGGGTTGAGCATGATCTCCACCACGTCCGGGTCTTCCAGCTCGGCGGCAATCACCGGCCCCATGGCGGTGCGCAGCATGCGGATGCGCCGGTCCAGCGAAGTCGCAGCGGACGAGCGTGGCAGCTCGGGTGGCGATTCCGGAGGCAACTTCGGGACCGCGCTCACTGGTGTATCTTCGGTTTCGCCTGCGGTGCGAGCTTGCTTGGGGAGGCCCGGCGCTGCACTCATGAGCCGTCCTCCTGAAGGGCGGCTTCCGCCAACCGTGCGGCATCAGGTTGGATCTCCTCGACCACGTCCTTCACTAGGCTGCGCCCGCGCAGCAGATGGCGGCCGAGCTGTTCGATGAACTGCTCGAAGCGTGCCTTGCCCTGGGCCTTGGCTGCTTCCTGATGCGCTTCCGGCACCGGCGTGCTCACGGTGAGGAAGTAGCGGACGAACAGCGCCAGTGTTTCGATTTGGATGTTCTGGTCGCGCTCCAGTCGTTCGAACTGGCGTGACAGCCGATCCAGCCGCTTGGCCGTTGCTGCCTCTCGCTGGTCGCCAGCGTCCGGCGACAGCCAGGAGGCCAATGCCGCCGCGACGATGGAGGACTTGGACACGCCTTTCTTGGCGGCCAGCTCGTCCAGGCGCTTGGCGTGGTCGGGTTGAATGAAGAGATTCAGGCGATAGCTGGAATGGTTGGGGCTCATAGATCGATTCCGTCGTCAGGGTCGAGGGATGCCAGCCGGGCCCTGCGCTGTAGCGCCGGATCAAGCTGGCTCGGGAGGGAAAGCGGAAAGTCGTCGTCATCGAGCAGCGACAGGTCGCTGCTGGGCTGCTCGGCTTCAGGGCTGTAGGTGGCGACTTCGGACAGCTCCGGCTGCTGGCGTGGGCCGCCGTCATCGGCCGATCCGCCCAGCCCAGCCGCCGCATAAGTGGCCGGCATGGCGGGGACAGCCAATGCACTCCAGTCGTCTGCGCGTGCGGGTGGGACATCGGCGTATCCGCCCAGCGAGAGCACAGGCGGTGGCAACACCCGCCGCTTGAAATTGGCGTCCGCGTAATAGCGCAACTTCTTGGCCTTGATCGGGGCATGCCCGGACACCATCACCACCGACTCATCGGAGGGCAGCTGCATCACTTCGCCCGGCGTCAGCAAAGGCCTTGCCGTTTCCTGGCGCGACACCATCAGGTGGCCCAGCCATGGCGCGAGCCGGTGGCCGGCATAGTTGCGCTGCGCGCGCAGCTCGGTGGCGGTGCCCAGCGTCTCGGAGATGCGTTTGGCGGTGCGTTCGTCGTTGGTGGCGAAGGTCACGCGCACATGGCAGTTGTCCAGAATCGAATGGTTCTGGCCGTAGGCCTTGTCGATCTGGTTGAGCGATTGCGAAATCAGGAAGGCGCGCAGGCCATAGCCGGCCATGAAGGCCAGAGCCGATTCGAAGAAGTCGAGACGCCCGAGCGCCGGGAACTCGTCGAGCATCAGCAGCAGCTTGTGTTTGCGTTCCACGCCGTCACTGCCATCGAGCGATTCAGTGAGTCGCCGGCCGATCTGGTTGAGGATCAGTCGAATCAGCGGTTTGGTGCGACTGATGTCCGAAGGCGGAACCACCAGGTACAGCGACACCGGATGCTCGGAAGAAATCAAGTCGGCAATGCGCCAGTCGCAGCGCGAAGTCACTTCGGCCACTGTGGGGTCGCGGTACAGGCCAAGAAAACTCATGGCTGTGGACAGAACACCCGAGCGCTCGTTTTCGCTCTTGTTGAGCACTTCGCGCGCTGCCGATGCGACCACGGGATGCGTGGCGTCGCCCAAATGCCGCGTGTTCATCATTCGGTGCAACGTCACTTCGAACGGGCACGCCGGATCGGATAGAAAGTTGGCGACGCCGCGCAGCGTCTTGTCTTCACTCGCATAGAGCACATGCAAGATGGCACCGACCAGCAGCGCGTGCGAAGTCTTCTCCCAGTGGTTGCGCTTCTCCAGTGCGCCTTCGGGATCGACCAGGATGTCGGCAATGTTCTGCACATCGCGCACCTCATGCGCGCCGCGCCGGACTTCCAGTAGCGGGTTGTACGCAGCTGATTTCGGATCGGTGGGATTGAACAGCAGACAGTGCGAGAAACGCGAGCGCCAGCCAGCGGTGATATGCCAGTTCTCGCCCTTGATGTCGTGGATCACGGCCGATGCGGGCCACGACAGTAGAGTCGGCACCACCAGGCCCACGCCCTTGCCCGAGCGCGTGGGCGCGAAAGTCAGAACGTGTTCGGGGCCTTCATGGCGCAGGTACTGACCGTCGTGCAGGCCGAGAAAGACACCGACCGGGTCGGTCAGCCCGGCCTTGTGGATTTCCTTGGCATCGGCCCAGCGCGCGGAACCATAGGTCGTGACCAGCTTCGATTGCCGTGAGCGCCAGATCGACATACCGATGGCGACCACCACGGCGAGAATGCCGCTACCGCCCGCAATCGCACCGCCAATGTCGAAGACGCGCGGCGCATAGGCGTCGAAGAAGAACCACCATTCGAACAGGCGCCAAGGGTGGTAGACCGGCGTGCCGAGTAATTCGAACCAGGGCGAGCCAAGGCGTGGCTGATAACCCAGTGCTGCCGCTGTCCATTGCGTGGCGCCCCACAGGCCGGCAATGACGATGCCGAACACCGTCAGAACTTGGCCGAACAACACACTGGTTCCCTGCATCCCGACCTCCGAATTTCTCCTGCACATCGCGGGCACGAAGACGTGCCGCATGCATGAGGTTCGGTGCCGGATCAGTGCAGGTCAAAGACCGTTATCGGCACAATTGAGGAAGAAAAAGACAGATTGCTTGCTGGAGCGAAGCGAAGAAAAACGCCGCGAGCGTGCGCGCGTTGCGGCGTGTAGGGCGATTGGGCGGATGATTCTTTTGGTATTCGCCAACAATCAGAATTTCGGCGATTCCTTCGGTGGCGTATAGGGCACTTTGCCATCACCCAGGAAGCGCTTTCTTGTGGCCTCGGCCACCGCGTTGCACAGCACGTCGCCCAGCTTGGCGCGGTCGGCTTTGCACTGCTGGCGCAGCTCCTTCAATCTTTCGGGGTTGGCGGCCAGTGAATCGACCGTCTCTGTTGGCGCGGACTGGCCGCAGGCCGACAGCAGCATGGCAAGCGTCAATACAGGAATCGTCTTCATGGCACGGCCTCTCATTGAATGGTGGCGCTGGTAGGTGAACCATCCAAAGGACTCACCCTGTCGATGAATCGACTCAACTGCTCGGAAGGTGCGCCGTCCGGCCGCAGCAGGTAGGTGGTCAGCATCGGGGATCGACCAGCCAGTGGCCGGACGATCACATCGGGATTGCGGGAGCCAGCAATGTGCGCCTCCGTGGCGAAGCCTAGGCCGTAGCCCGCTGCCACTAGCGTCATCATCAAGTCCAGTGACGGCACACGGTCCGCCACGATGAGTTTGGTATCTACGGTGCGCAGCACACGCTTGAGCTGCGACCAAAAGCCTTCGCAGTTCTCCGGATGGCACAACACCAGCGGATAGCGCAAGACTTCGCGCAGAGGAATGCGGCCATGCGTCAGGATTGGGTGGCGCGCCGGCACGGTAACCATCAGCGGATCGCTCCATACCGCCTCGGCAGTGATGCCTTGGCCCACGTCATCCGATTGCGCAAACCCCGCATCGAACAAGTCGTTGTTCAGCCCCTTCATCTGCTCCGACAATGAAACCTCCAACAGACGAATCTCCATCTCCGGCTCTTCGGATCGGCACTGCGCCAGCAAGGCGGATAGCCGTGGCTGCGCGATACCATCGGACAGCGCAATGCGCAATCGACCGCGGTAGCCGGTGGCCGCGGCTTTCACGCTGGCCTTGGCTTGGTCAATGCAAGCGAAGATGCGAAGGACTTCATCCAGAAAGACCTTGCCGGCCCAGGTCAGGCGCGTGCGCCGTGTCGTACGCTCGAACAATTGCGTGCCCAGGTGGTGTTCAAGTTCCTTGATGGCACGAGATAGGGGGGATTGCTCAATATGTAGCCGCTCAGCCGCGCGGGCGAAGTGCAACTCCTCGGCAACTGCGATAAAACAGCGTAAATGACGTAGTTCCAAAATGTTCCCTTCTTCCGCCTAGCCAACGGATTTTTGCCAGTTCATTGGCTTACGAAATGCGGCATCAAGGTGACGTGCTGGCCTGCAATGCGAAATGGCATTCGGCGTTGGCTATGAGGGCCAGCGCGGATGATCGTCGTCAATGACGTAGACGTGAATATGCTGCACGTTATCGTCGGTCGTGGGCCCTATGGAAGATCGTCGTGCACATGCGGTAACTCGGCAGCATCCTGTTCGCGCCACAGATAGGCAGCGAGTAGTGCTGCAGCGATGGTCATCGCCACGGGGACGAAGTACTTGCTTTCCAGGCCCTGCAAGTCAGCAGCGGCAAGAACACCGTGATGATGATCAGGATGCCCGCCGAGACAGGGAACAGATGCTCAAGTACGCTTGTTCGACCGAAGCTTCACAAGCCGGATTTTCCTTCGCCAACTGCTCCAGCGCGCACATCAAGGGCTCGGCGACCTTCCACCGCCGTTCAGCGATCGCTCGCTGGTACAGCCATAGCACCCCCTCTTCCAGACTTTGGTGAACGTGGAATTCGTGCATTTCAATACCTCCATTACGGCACTTGCCGCTCGCCTGTAGCTTAGACCTTCGCCCTATGGCAAAGTCAACATCGCGGGCCGCTTGACATTCGCCCAAGGGCGAAGGTTTATCCTATCGCTATGACCTCCCTTGCATCGCCGCCCGGACCCCTGACCGTCGGAAAACTGGCCGCATTGGCGGACGTATCGGCCAATGCCGTTCGCTTTTATGAGCGTGAAGGTCTGATGGAGGTGCCGACGAAAACCGAGAGCGGCTATCGGATATACGGACCAGCAGCGGTGCAGCGGCTGCGCTTCATCAAACAGGCCCAGCACTGTGGCTTCACGCTGACGGAGGTCCAGGCGCTGCTGCAGTTGCGCGACAAAGCATCCTCGTGCTGCACCGACGTGCGTACCAAGGTCATCGAGAAGAAACTCGAATTGGAAGCGCGCATCAAAGCCATGAAGGAGATTTCCAAAGGACTGGACCAGCTCATCGCCGCCTGCAGCAACGACGCCCAGCCTACTGAAGACTGCTCGATCCTCGCTACCCTGTCCGGAAGCGACCAAGGAAAAACAAAATGAAGGTGGAAGTTCTGCACGCCAGCGGTTGCTCGAAGTGCCTGCGCGAGATCGACGGCTTGCGCGCCGCCGCTCGCCAAGCGGACCCGGCCGTCGAATGGAAAGAACTGGACATTCTTGCGGCCCTTGACTATGCCGTCGAGCTGGGAGTTCTCAAGCCGCCTGCAGTAGCCATCGATGGCGCCCTGGTGTTCGCTTCGCTACCTACCCCTGACGCGCTCGCCGCGGCTATGCACGAGCGTCGTCAGGGCGCGGGTTGATATGGACATCGAAGCACTTCAGGCGGCGGTCCAGCAGGCCGGCGTGGCGGCGCTCATGGTCAGCTTTTTGACTGGGTTTTTCTTCAGCTTCAATCCAGTCGCCTTGGCGGCCATTCCAGTCTCCCTGGCGTATGTGACCAAGGCACGTGCGCCGCGCCAGGCGCTGGTGTTCGGCGGCATGTTCATCGCCGGCATGGTTCTCACGCAAGTGCTGCTTGGCGCAGCGGCCGGCGCCGGCGGTAAAGGCGTGCAGTCCCTGCTGGGGCGCTACTGGGGACTGCTGCTCGGCCCATGGCTCATTCTGATGGGCTTGCTGTGGCCAGGCTGGATCCGCCTCCCGTTCGAGGGCCTGTCGTTGCGTGCCAAACGTGCGACGGGCTCCTGGGGAGCTTTCTTGTTGGGGGTTCCCTTCGCCATCGCGATCTGCCCGTCGTGCACGCCGGCGCTGGTCGTTCTGCTGGGCGTCGCGGCCGGCATCGGTTCTCCGGCGTGGGGCGCATTGCTGTTGCTGGCCTTCGCATTGGGCCGCGCGGTGCCGATCGCGATTGGTGCCAGCGCCATGGGCTGGCTGGAAAAACTTCGACCGCTTGCGCGCTACCAGCGCGCGTTCGACATCGTCGGTGGTATCGCGCTCGTCCTCATGGGCCTGTACATGCTCAACGCCCAATTCTTCTGGATACCGGAGCTGGCCATCTGAAGCCGGCGTTCCCATCATGACCTCTCAGCCATCGATGAATGCCGGGCCGCTCGACTCGCTGCTGACCTGTCCTCATTGCGGCCACGCCAAGCTCGAGAAGATGCCGACCGATGCCTGTTTGTTCTTCTACGAGTGCAAAGGCTGCAATTTGGTGCTGCGCGCCAAGCCCGGTGACTGCTGCGTGTTTTGCTCGTTCGGCTCGGTGCCGTGTCCGCCGGTCCAGGCGCAGCGCCCCTGTTACAGTTGACCGATAGTCGGTGAGCCGCAATTCGCATGTGGTCGTGCACGCGAGGGCGAGCTGAATTGGTGCGTGCCAAAGGGCCCGCCCGTGGCGCCAAAAGACACTACCGTCTGTGTCAAACCCCTTGACCTTCGCCCTAGCTATAGGGCCTAAGCTGCACGCAGTTGTGTTGTAAGCCGCTGCGTTGCGCGGGCAAACGTTCCAAGTAATCGCATGACTGCTGGAGCTACAGATCGAGGTGCCATTTTGAAGACTATCAGAGGAATATCGAACGCATGCGGAGTGAGGCTTGCGGCCGCACGATCGAGCCGCGACAAGGCTTTGTGAGGCGGTATGAGTGCTCTCGTTCGAGGTTGTCGCAATCCATTCCGCAACCGCGTTCGCACCGCGGTTGTGGTCACCCTGCTCGCGCTGGTCATTGGCTTGTTCTCTGTGCTGGTGCAAGGGGCACTGGCCACGCGCGAGAAGCTGGAAAGCTTGCAGGCGGGCGTTCGAACGGTCGTCGAACTGCGCGAAGCCGGAGCGTTTGGCACCGGCGGCTTCGGCGGCGACAAGCCCGTGGGCGCAGAGGACTTCTCGGTCGCGCGCCTCGACGAGATCCAGCGCATTCCCAATGCCCGCCACATCAAGAAGGTCGAGGAGTACGTTCACTCCCCACAGATCGACCCGGCGGTGCCGAACGCGTACGCCATGGTCATCGGGCTGCGCCCCGGCGCTCCGATGAGGGCGATCGGCGAGGTGGACTACGAGAACGCGCGCATCGTTGCCGGTCGCGCGTTGACATCTTCGGACGAAGGTCGCGACGTCGCCATCGTCGGCAAGCTCTACGCTCGCGAGCGGCTACGCATCGCCAACGGCGACGCTGGCGCCGAGGGAACCAGTCTGTCCGGCAAGACGCTGATGCTCAATGGCCACCCGCTGGAAGTCGTGGGCATCTACTCGACCGGCAACGACTTCGGCGACAACCACGTCTTCGTGCCCATCGAGACCTTCCGGCGCATCCTCAAACCGGGCGGCAAGCTGTCCAAGATCCGCGTGACCGTCGACAGCGTCGACCACGTCGAAGCCGTCACTGCGGACCTCCAGCGCCTCAAGGGCGTGGATGCCGTCACCGCGGCGGAACAGGTGGCGACTGCACGCGCGACGCTTGGCAGCATCGCCGCGGCCACGGTTTACGGATCGCTGTTGCTGTTCACGATCGGGGGCGTGCTGGTGGTCTTCATCATGGTGCTGTCGACGCGCGAGCGCATCCGCGAGATCGGGACGCTAAAGGCGATCGGCGCGTCAAGCGGCGAGGTCGTGAAGCAGTTTCTGGCGGAGGTCTTTACCTTGACCGGTCTGGGCGCCGTCGGCGCACTGATGCTTTCGGCGGTCTTCGCGGCGGTCTTCCGCTCCACGCTGAACGTTGAGCTGCAGATCGGGCCGAACACCTTCGCCCTTATCGCGTTGGGCGGACTCGCCTTCGGCGTGCTCGGATCGCTCTACCCAATCCTAAAGGGCATGCGCCTGAGTCCAATCCAAGCGATGAAAAACACATGAGGAACCGTCGATGAGCATGGTCACACTCGGCGTACGTAATCTGATGCGCAGCAAACCGCGGCTTCTGCTGACCGCAGTGCTGATCGGCGTGCCGTTCTTTCTACTGCTGGCGATGCAATCGATCGGCCAGGCGGTGCAAAAGCAGGCCGACGTACTGACCCGCGAGGTCAACACCGTTGTGCAGCTGCGTGCGCGCGGCTCCATGGGTCACGTCAACATGACGAGCCAGGACCGGATCCTGCCGCAAGACGTACTCGCGAAAGCGGGTGCGATCGAGCATGTCGTGCAGGTCGAGCCCTACCTGCTCGCGATGGCACCGATCACCCCGCCTAACTTCGTGATGCACGTCGGGTTGGCGCCAAACGCGCTGAAGCGGCTGGAGTCGCACGGCGAAGCGGGCAACCCGCGCATCATCGCCGGGCGAGACTTCGCGCCGGCGGATGCTGGCCAGGACGTCGCCATCATTGGCCAGGCCTATGCGAAGTGGGCGGGGATCAAGGCGGAGGACATCGGCAAGGCGACGCTGACTGTGGATACAACGCGCACGCACCCCGTCATCTACGCCATCGATCGGCCGAAGCGGGAGCTGCGGATCGTCGGCATGTACGCCAGCGGTTACGTCTTCGGTGACCAGCAGCTGTTCTTGCCGATCGACACCTTTCGTTCGATCTACGGGACCGAGAGCGGCATCTCATGGCTGTTTGTACGGGTCGACGACGTGCGCAACGTTGCGGGGGTCATACAACGGCTGAAGGAGAACGTTGGCGAGGTGGCTGACATTCTGGCTCCCGAGAACGCTGCCGCTTTCACGTCGAGCACGAGTCGCAACGTCATCCAGCTGTCCCGGGTCGGCGGCGCGCTCGCCATCGCCCTGATGGTCGTGGTCGTCTTCTTCGTGCTGCTCATGCAGGTGCGAGAACGATCCCGCGAAATCGGCACCTTGAAGGCCATCGGCGCGAGCAACAAGGGCGTGACAACGCAGTTCCTCGCCGAAGCGGTCGGGCTCACGCTGCTCGGCGGTCTCTTTGGCTTGGTGCTCTTCAAGTTCGCGGGCGAGGCGCTGACGGGTCGGCTATTCGCCATCGGAATCGGACCTTTCCTGCCGAGTCAATACAAGCCGCTCTTCGACAGCCTGGCGGTGGGCAGCGACATCTCCTTTCCGCTCGTCGGCTCGGTCGTGTTGACCGCGCTCATGGCGGCCGTGTTGGGCAGCGCCTATGGCGTGTGGCAGGCGACCAAACTCTCTCCTCTGGAGGCCATGAAAGATGAATGAAGCAGTGCAAGCATCCGCCACGTCGGCGATCCGACTGGTGGGCGTTTCCAAGTCCTACCGCAAAGGCGGCGAGACGGTCCATGCGCTCTCCGACGTGTCGCTGGATATCGGCGAGCGCGGCATGGTGGCCATCGTCGGCCCGAGCGGCAGCGGCAAGTCGACGTTGCTGCACATGATGGGCGGCATGGACGAGCCGACCGAGGGCGACGTCATTGTCGCCGGGCAGACAGTCAATCGCCTGAGCCAGCAGGAGCTGACGCGGTTTCGGCGCCAGACGGTCGGCTTCGTCTTCCAGACCTTCAACCTGATACCCAACCTGACGGCGCTTGAGAACGTGGCGCTGCCGATGGAGTTCAACGGCGTACCCAAGGCCGCGCGACTCGCCCGTGGCACTTCGCTCTTGGAGCGCTTCAATCTCGGCCAACGCCTGAAACACCGCCCGCGTGAGCTCTCGGGCGGCGAGATGCAGCGTGTGGCGATTGCGCGCGCCGTCGCGAACGAACCGCGACTCGTGCTCGCTGACGAGCCGACTGGCAACCTCGACTCGCGTTCGGGACAGACCGTCTACGAGTTGCTGCGCGAAATCGCCCGCGAGCGCACCGTCATCGTGGTCACCCACTCGGAGGAGCTGGCAGGCCTGGCCGACCGGGTCATTCAGATCCGAGACGGTCAACTGCTTGACTCCGAGCGCGCTGAGCCGCGTGTGGTACTGGTCACCGCTGGGCGGTGAGCATCCCGCTCGCAATTTTTCAGGCTTTCCGAAGGAGCACACCATGAAATCAGTCACCATGAAAGTTGAAGGGATGAGCTGCAACGGTTGCGCCGAAAGGATCCGCGCCGGTGTGGTAGCGCAGCCGGGCGTGCAGAACGCCGACGTATCGTTCGACCAAGGTCAGGCGCGTGTCCTGTACGACCAGCAAGCCACCGACGAGAGCCGGCTTGTCGATGCCGTCGAAAAGCTCGGCTTCCGTGTCGTGAGCCGCACGGCGTTGTGAGCTGAAGTTCGAGACGAAAGAATGAAATGAGCGCCACTGCAGCACTCGATGGCAACAACCACCTCTGGAGCGAGGAGCCTGCGAGTCGACCCGACCGAGCCCGAATCCGTGCACGCATCGGTGGCCTGCATTGCTCGTTGTGCACCGGCACGATCGAAAAGGCGTTGGGCAGCCGCCCGGGCGTCGATAAGGTGGCGGTGAGCCTCACCCACGAGCAGGCCCTTGTCGAGTACGACCCCAAGGTCGCGCGACCGGAGGAATTGCTCGGCATCCTGCGCGACATCGGCTACACGGTCTCTGATCCTCGCAAGGTGCGGCCTTTCGAGGACGACGAGCGCGACCTCGTCAACGAGGGCCGGCGGTTTCTGACCGCCACTGCCTTCAGCATGATCTCGATTGCGCTCATCGTGCACCCGGCGGGTATCGGCAGCTGGCTGCTGCCTGGCGTCGTGTTCGCGAGCTTGTTGGCTTTTGTGTTTCTCGTGCTGCGCGCGCGCGGCCTTGCCGCCGCCATCGGCGGCAGTCTGGCACTGACGGTGGTCGCGCTGGCCATGATCCCGATGAGAGGCCAAGCGTGGTTCGAAACGGCCGTGCCGTGGATCGTCGCCGTCATGGCGCTGGTGCTTGTGTTCGGCGTGGGCCGTCACATCTTCAGCATGGCGTTCCAGGCGCTGCGCCGGGGCATCCTCAACCAGCATGTGCTGCTCGAGATCGGCGCGTTCGCAGGCATCGTGGGCGGCTCGATCGGCTTCGTCCTCGATCAACCCGGCTATCCCACGGCGCCATTCTTCGCCGTCACCGTGATGGTGGTGACGTACCACATCTTCTCCGAGTGGCTGTCCCTCATCGTCAAGACACGCAGTTCACAAGCGGTCAAGCGGCTGCTGGACCTGCAGCCTGACACTGCGCTGGTGATGCGCGATGGGCAGGAACAAGAAGTGGCGATCGGGACCGTGGTCGTGGGCGACTTGGTGCGCATCCGTCCGGGACAGCGGATGCCGGTCGATGGGCAGGTCGTGAGCGGTCATTCGGCGGTCGACCAGTCCCTGGTGACCGGCGAGCCGATCCCGGTTGAGCGCCGCGAGGGCGACACCGTCATCGGCGGCTCGATCAACGGCACTGGCACGCTGCTCGTGAAGGTCACGGCGATCGGTGAAGGCAGCTTCCTGCAACGGGTGGTCCGCGAGGTCGAGGACGCGCGGGCGCTCAAGCCCGGCCTGCTGCACCTCGTGGACCGTGTGCTTCGGGTCTACACCCCCACGGTGCTCATCATCGCTGCGCTGGCCTTCGTGGGCTGGCTCGTCGGCTCCTGGTTGCTGGCCGGCCAGCTCGACGTGCAACGCGCGGTGTTCGCGGGCTTGAGCGTGCTTGTGATGGGTTATCCATGCGCTGTAGGCATCTCGGCCCCGTTGTCGATCGTGCGCGGTGCCGGCGAGGCAGCCGAGCACGGCATCCTGATGCGCACCGGCGAGGCCTTTCAGGGCTTCAGGCTGGTCGACACCATCGTTCTCGACAAGACCGGCACCCTGACCCAGGGACGCCCGACGGTGCGGGAAATCGAGGTGCTGGAAGGCACCGAGTCCGAGTTGATTGCAGTTGCTGCGGCTGCAGAAGCGTCCTCGGAGCACCCACTCGCGCAGGCGGTCGTCAATGCGGCCGTCGAACGCAACGCGCTGCCTCCGGAAGTCACTTCCTTCGAGGCCATTCCGGGCAAAGGGGTCGTCGCACAGACTGCCCACGGCGCGGTGCTGGTCGGTAGTCCCGCTTTTCTGACGAGCCGGGGTATCGATCTCACGCGCGCCAGCGATCGCATCCGGACGTTGGAAGAAGCGGGTCGCACGGTGATCGCGGTCGGCCGCGATCATCGTGCGCTTGGCATCCTGGCGCTCGGCGACACCCTGCGGCCCGATGCGGCGGAGGCAGTCGCGGCCCTGCGCAAGGCTGGCCTGCGCACGGTGCTGCTCACCGGCGACAACGAGCGTGCCGCGCAGCGCATTGCCCGTGAGGTCGGCATCGACGTGGTTCACGGTGGCGTACTGCCCGCTGGCAAGGCAGAGGTCGTGCGGCGACTGCAGCAGGCGGGTTCGAAGGTGGCGATGGTGGGCGATGGCATCAACGACGCCCCGGCGTTGATGCAGGCCGATGTCGGCATCGCAATGGGCGGCGGCACCGACATCGCGATCGAGTCGGCGGACATCATCATCTTGTCGAACCGCCTCGGCGCGCTGCTGCTCGCCCGGGAGATCAGCCGGCACAGCTACGCAAAGATGCTCCAGAACGTAACGCTCGCGTTTCTCTTCAACGGCGTCGGCATCCCGCTTGCCGCGACCGGGCTGATCTACCCCGTATGGGCCATGACGGCCATGGCGGTCAGCGTCACGGCGATTTTCCTGAATTCTTTATGGGGCCGGCCATCGCTATTCATCGACGCCATTCTCAGCGTCGGCAAGCCACCGGCTACAACTGGCCCCGCGCAGCCCGTCTGATTAGACATATGAAAGGAACTGCATCATGAACGAAATTCGACCTCGCTCGCCCCAGGAAGTTCTTGACGACCATCTTCGTGAAAGCCAGGACGGATCGATCGAAAACGATCTTGCACGCAACTATTCGGAAGATTTGGTCGTCTTGACCGGCCGCGGCGTCTATCGCGGTCACGATGGCCTCAGGCAACTCGCTGAACTTCTTCGCTGCGAACTCCCAGACAGCATTTTCGAATACCGCACCCGGCTGGTCGAAGGCGAAATGGGATTTCTCGAATGGACCGGACGCTCGGCCTCGGCGCAGGTGGACGACGGCGCCGACAGCTATCTCATCAGGGAGGGCCGCATCGTCGCCCAGACGATTCACTACACCGTGAAGCCCTTTCCGAATCCCGAGGCCAGCAAAAGCAACAACTGAGCCTCCCGTAGGCATAGCCATCTCATGAATTCCAATTCAGTCGAAACACAACACAGCGACGCTCAGCGGGAGCGCGTGCTTCGCCTTCTCTCGCTCGTGACCTTTTTCATCTTCTTCCAGGCCTACATGGTGGCGCCGATCATCCCGCGGCTGGCACAGGTGTTCGGCGTTTCTCCGCAGCAGGTTGGCTTGATCGTTCCCGCCTACCTGATCCCATATGGCGTCGCAACGCTTGTCTGCGGGCTGCTGGCGGATCGGCTGGGTCTGTGGCGACTCATGGCAGCGTCACTCGTGGCCTTCGCGGTGCTCACCGCATTGACGGCCACGGCCCGCTCGGTCGAGGAACTCGCGTTCTGGCGGTCTCTGACGGGCATCGGAGCGAGCGGGGTCGTGCCTCTCGCGCTCGTGTTCGTGGGACGGCTCTATCCCTTTGAGAAACGCGGTCGCCCTCTGGGTTGGATCTTCGGCGCCATGGCTGGTGGTATGGCCTTCGGCGCCCCGTTCGGCACGGTGCTCGAGCCCTACCTGGGTTGGCGAGCGCTCTTTGTGTCGGTCGGTGTTATCGGCGCCGTGATGCTGAGCCTCCTGATGCCGCATCGTCAGCTGATCGCCGATGCGCTGCAGGCTACCGGCGGCAGCTTCAGAGGATTAGTTCTCGGCTACCGCGATCTCTTGAGCACTAGAAGGGGGGCGCGCACCTACGCCTACGTCTTCCTCAACTCCATGTTTCATTCCGGCGTGTTCACCTGGCTGGGCGTGTATCTGGAGCATCGCTATGGACTCGGACCCGTGGGCATCGGCCTCGCGCTGCTCGGCTACGGCATTCCGGGATTCATCTTTGGCCCGCTGATCGGGCGCGCTGCAGATCGGTACGGCCGCGGCCGGCTGATCCCGCTCGGTCTGGCGCTTGGAGCTCTCTCCGCCGCCGCGTTGATGGCCGACATGCCCCTGATCGCGATTCCGCTCGCCGTCGCGGTGCTGTCCTTCGGCTACGACATGACGCAACCGCTGTTCGCCGGGATTGTCACCACTCTCGGTGGCCAGCGACCGGGCCAAGCCATGGGACTCAATGTATTCATGCTGTTCGTCGGCTTCGGTTTGGGTAGCCTGGTGTTCGGAGAAGTGCTGCGGCTTGGATTCGCTCCGGCGTTGGCCGCCTTCGCTGGTGTCGAACTCGTGATCGCGTTGTTCGCTTTGGCCTTGTTTCGCGCTGAGATGCCAGTTCGCGCCGCGGTCGGGCAAGCGACGAAGCCGACATGATCGCGCGAGCCCTGCGCGGATTTGAACTTATGGAGAACGACATGCTTGCGAAATTGATCATCTTTGCGAAGCCGATCCTGTTCGCAGCGGTGGCGGCAATGTCGCTGCTCGGCTGCAGCAGGTCCGATGATTCGGCGGCCCGATTCACCTTCGTTGGTGAAGAACGCGAGGTCCGCGGTACGGTGGCCGACGCGAAGCTCACGGCCTGCGGGCCCGTTTCCGATAAGCCGGGAACCTGTGAGGGCACGCTCGTCGTTGAGCCACCGGGCGCTGGGCCCGCAGGCCGCAAGCCGGTGGAGGTCACGCGCGACGTCGCGCTGAAGAAGGACGGCCAGGCGGTGTTCCTGCCGCAGTTGCGAGGAAGCCAGGTCATCGTGACGTACCGCGCGACCAAGGAAGGCGCGGACGTCGCAACGTCGATCGTCAGTCAGTAATGCGTCCTGAACACGATCCGGTGAATGAACGGTCGATTTCTGAAGCCGGCGCGCAGCGCCAGGCGGAGGTCAAGTGGCTGACCTGGCTGCTGGGCAGCTACACCATGCTGGGGCCGTTTTCCATCTCGACCTACATGCCGTTTTTTCCGGCCATGATGGTCAGTCTCGGTGCGACGCAGCTGGAGCTGCAGCAGACCCTCAGCGTCTACCTGGCCGCCTTCGGCTTCATGATGCTGTTCCACGGCCCGCTGTCGGATGCCCTTGGACGCCGCCCGGTTGTGATCGGCGGCCTGGTGGTCTACCTCTTCGCCTCGGTTGGCGGCGCACTGGCCACCTCCCTGAGCCTGCTGCTGTTCTTCCGCACCGTCCAGGGTCTGGCGGTCGGCGCCGGCGGCGTCGTCGGGCGGGCCATCATTCGCGACCGCCTGCAAGGAGCTGAGGCCCAACGGCTGCTCTCGCAGGTCACAATGATTTTCGCCCTGGCGCCGGCCGTTGCGCCCGTGTTCGGGGGGTGGCTGCACAACTGGCTGCCCTGGCAATCCGTATTCTGGTTTCTGGCGCTGTTCGCGCTGCTGCAGCTGGTCGCGACCTTTGCGTACTTGCCCGAGACGTTGCCGCGTGAGAAGCGCATGCCGATGAAGCTGGCCGCGTTGACGCGCAGCTATGGCTCCGTGCTCAAGAGCAAACCGTTCTGGCTGCTCACGCTGGCATTGAGCTGCAATTTTGCCGGTTTCTTCCTCTACATCGCTTCGGCGCCGGTTTTCATCGTCGAGTATCTGGGCCTCAAGCAAAGCCAGTTCGGCTGGCTGTTTATTCCGGTGTGGACCGGCGTCATGCTGGGGGCCTACCTCTCCGGCAAGCTCGCAAGAAAGTACTCGGGCGCCGCGAGCGTCCGCTATGGCTACCTAGTGATGGCCGTCGCCGTGGTGCTCAACGTCGGCTACAACGCATTCCTGCCGCCGATCGTGCCTTGGGTGGTCCTGCCGGTAATGCTCTACACGATCGGGATGTCATTTGCGATGCCGGGTCTCACGATCCTGACGCTCGATCGGTTCGCCAATGCACGAGGCATGGCCTCCTCCATGCAGGGCTTCGTTCAAACCATGGTGATGACGCTGGCCTCTGGAGTCGTTTCTCCGCTGGTTGCCGGATCGGGGATCGGAATGGCGATTGGCATGTTGGTATTCCTCGGCGCCGGCTCCCTCGCCTGGCTTACGTTGGATCGCCCGAGTCACCTCGGCTGAAAGGCGATCAAGCCCGTCGAGCAAGGCTGACGCAGCAGGAAGAGGGGCCGTAGGACTTTCCCTGCGCGGCCGCCCTTACGGCCCTGCGCGCCAGGTATGCGGGCCTGAACTCGAGCGCAGCGATCGCGCAGTATTTGCAGCAGAGCAAGGCGACGGGCGAGTCTTCCCGCACCATGCTAAGCGACATTCGACGTCAACTGGCCAGCCACGCGCGCGAGCGACACCGAAGCGACCTGGCTGGCCTGATGGAACACCCAGCGGCCGAGCGCGTACAGCGGGCACGCGCGGTTATGGACGCGGTCGAGACGCTGCGGCGCCTGCCGGCGCCCACGCCTCTGGTGACCGACGATGTCGCGCGCTGGCTGCCGGCGCGTGCCACCAATCCACGCGGGGACCTGCCGCAAGTCCACGCAAGTGCCTTTGTCGATCCCACGGCGATCCTGCGGCCGTGTAGTGGTGCACGAGAACGTGTTCATTGGTCCCTATGCAGTAATTCGTGCGGACGAGGTTGATGAAGATGGATACAAGGAACCGATCACCATCGGTGCGGATTCCAACATCCAGGATGGCGTGGTGATCCACTCCAAGTCGGGCGCCGCGGTAACGATGGCGAGCGCACGTCGATTGCCCACCGTGCCATCGTCCACGGGCCCTGCACGGTTGGCGATGACGTCTTCATTGGGTTCAACAGCGTGCTCTTTAACTGCACTGTCGCGCAGGGTTGTGTGGTACGGCACAACGCCGTGCTTGACGGTTGCCACCTGCCGGCCGACTTCTATGTGCCTTCCACTGAACGCATCGGCTCCCGCACTGACCTCGCCACCATTCCCAAGGTAACAGTGGCGGCTTACGAGTTTTCGGAGGATGTGGCACGCACCAACAACGCGCTGGTGCAGGGCTACAAACGCATTTAGAACGAATTCTGATCATAGGCGAAGGCCTCTTCCGAAAAGTTCCGCCCTACTAGAAGCGTGCGGCACAAACCATGAACAAATTCGAGACTTCACGAGAGAAAAAGAGAAAGCTTCAGCCCACCGAAGGCCCGCGTTGCCGCCCGATTTCCCACGACACACTCCCGCCACGCACCGTTGCGGCAATCTGCTTCCCCAGCCGCTGTTCGATCATCGGCTTCCACGGTACCAGCCTGAATTCCAGTCCGTCATCGAGCATGGCGAACCGCCCACTGGCAAGCATCACGCTGCGTCGGTAGACACCGCTGACGCGCTCGCCATCGACCATCGGCAGATGCTGCAAGCCAGTCTCGGCCGCGATGCTTTGGCCAACAGTCGCAAGCTCCCGCCCGCGCAATGTCGCCAGCACGTTGCGAGCCAGGATCACGCGCTGTCCGCGCTTTTCGGCAAGCCCCTGTTCGGCCAGAAAGTCGGCACGCTGTTGCAGCGCGTCCTTGACTTCACTGCCGAAGCCCAATTCGCCCAGTCCCTTGCCACCACCGATCAACTGCTGATCCAGCCAGGTGGCACCGATCACGCGCGCCTGCCGCTCGATGGGCAGGTGTGATTTCAGCTCCACTGCCACGAACCCGCCCAGGCGCTGCGTGTCGTACTGGCGGCCGCGTTCGGGCAAGTCATCTGGCACCTGCCAGACGCCCTCGGCCAGCCGCTCTACGATGCCCGCTCGGCGCAAGGCCTCCAGCCGCCGGACATGGGCATCGACCACTTCGCTCGGATCGCGGTCGATCTGCGACTGGGCCTGGGCGATCGCCAGGTGATGGTCAGTGCGGTACAAGCCATCGGCGGCCACTGCGGCGATGGTCTTGTCCGCCGCGCTTATGGTGGCCGAGCCTTTGACTTCCACCACCGCGCCAACCGGGTACTGCTCAAGTTCCGTCCTGGGCGGCAGCGCGACGTAGTGCGCCTTGCCGTCGATGTCATCCACGATCAGGTAGCCCTTGTCGTACAGCTCGTCAGCCAAGCCCTTGCCGGCCACGCGGCCGATGATCGCGCGGCCATCCTCGCCAGGCTGGAACACGGCCAGTTCGCGTTGCTGGTTGCCCATCGCCCGCTGCATCGTGCGAATGATGTCGCCGCGTTCGCCCATTGCCCGCATGGTGGATTCGGCATCGGCATGGACCGCCCACACACCGGGCTGGGCTTCGCTCGCCAGCCCCATGCGCTGCAAGCGTTGTAGACGCCCAACCAACAGGAGGCGCTGGCGTTGCAGCCGAGATTCGTTGAGGCGTTCGACACGCAGCAAGCCATCCACGGCCTCGCGCTGCAAGGTTCGATCCAATCCGGTCCAGCGCTCCTGATAGACCTCGCGCTGCATGCTGCGCTGGATCTCCAACTCGGTGCGCGGCCCCAGCCATTCGGTGGCGAGTTCGGCGGCGCGTTCTCGCATGCCCTGGGTGATGTATTGCTGGGAGATGATGAGGTCTTTGCCAGTGTCGTCCTTGCCCCGCAGCACGATATGGGTGTGCGGGTTGTCGGTGTTCCAGTGGCTCACCGCCACCCAATCCAGGCGCGTGCCCAGGTCGGCTTCCATGCGGCCCATCAGATGGCGGGTGTAGGTGCGCAGGTCGTCGAGCTGTTCGGCGTCTTCAGGTGAGACGATGAGACGGAACTGGTGTCGATCTTCTCGGCCACGCTCCTCGAAAGCAGGCAAGTCGGCGCGGTCGGTCATCGGTCCGTAGGCCTCGCCGGTGTCCTGCTCGCGGCCCACGCCTTCGCGCTCGATGTAGCGGAGGTGCGTGATGGTTGAGCGCACACCTGCCTGCTTCAGGTAGACCAGCCGCACCTTGACCGTGGCGCGCCGGGAACTTGCGGACAGCGCCTGCCCGGTGAAGCGCGCTGCCACATGGCCGCGCCCCAGCCGCGAACCCGGCGTCTTTCCGCCCTTGCCACGCTGCCCGCCGGTGGCGTTGGCGGCCTTGGTGGTCTGGCGCAATACCTGCGAGACAAAGGCCTGGCCGCGCTGCTTTGGCGCGCCCGGCCGGATGCGGAAGTGGTCGTTACCGTCCGAGTCGCCGCGCTTGCTCATGGCGTTGCTCCAGCGAAGGCCATCGAGCCACGGCGTGCCATGCGCGCGGATTCGCCAGTGCCCACAAGGCTTTGCCGACCCTCGCGGCACGGTGCCGCCCAAAGGCGCGTGCCGCGCCAACCCCACGTGCAGACTCGTTCATGGGCCGGCAGCGTGCCGGACCCTTCAATCTTGCCCTGCATCTTTCCCCGGCCTGACGGCACGGGTATGCGATGCCCCGGCGGCGCTGCGCAGGGCGCAGCCGACCGGCCGGCGAACGCCAGCCATGCCACTGGCATGGTGCGTTCGGGGTAAGCCATCTGCACGTTGGAACGCACAAGAACGTGTGCGAGAACACGCAGAAAATCGCCCAGCCAATGTGGCGCGGAATGCAGTGCCAGACACGGTGCGAGTGCACAAGGTCTGCACGCGTAATGACGCATCGGCTGCATCAAGAACGACACGTCTGATAGCACGTCAATGGCGTGCAACGGTGCGCGGGAAGGACAGCGGCCAATACGGCAGCGACGCCGGATTGTCTGCTGGCGCGTCCGGTCAGTCCGCACACAATGGAATCTGGTCATGGCCGCTTCTCCAGGTGGATCGGCTGCGCGGCGCCGATCACGGCGGATGCCCCGATCGGCCCGAAGTAGCGGCTGTCGAACGACGCCGGATTGGTTACGCTCAGGAGGAACAGTTCGCCGTCGGTGAGTGGTCGGCACTGTTGCCAGGATGGCAGCGGGCGGCCCATCCGGTCGGTGGGCAGCAAGGCGGCCACCGGCACGCCGTCGATGCGCAGTTCCCTGTCCACGATGCAGACGTGCTGCGGCGCGACCGCGCCCACGCGCTTGAGTAGCGGGATGTGCGCCGGCAAGTAGTCGCGCTGCGCAGCGAACGCGGCAGCGTCTGCCGGAAGCCGGGCCAGCACGATGCTGCCCACGGACAAAGGACGTGGCGGCGAGTCGGCAGGCTCGATGCGATACCAGCCGACAGGCACGCTGTCGGACGGGTTGTAGACGACGTGCGCCGCAGGCCGCACGAAGGATGCCCACGCCAGCGCAGCGAGGCCGCAGGCGGACAGCGTTGCCAGCACGATGCGAACGCGCAGGCACGAGCGAGGTTCTGGCGTGATTCCGGGTGTGGTGATGTTCGGCATAGTGGCGATCGTCATTGCAGCGCCCTCCCGGCCAGCCAGGCGGCATGCCGCTCGGGCGTGTATTCCGGCAGTGGCAGGCGCGCCGCCAGACGATTGCCCAGCGTGCGCCAGTACGCGGGCGACACGTCGATGGCGCCGATGCCAAGCGCTTCGATGGCATCGACCCTCTCCAGCGTTGCGCGCACCTTCTGTTCGCCCTCCACATGCAGCAGCAGGCGCGCGCCGGGTTGCACGCCGGGGATGCGTTGCACGCCATCCATTGGCGTGCAAGCCTGCATCACCATGAGCTGCCAGCGCGTGGTGCCGTAGTCGTTGGATTCCCAGCGGATGCGGCACAAGATGGACGCCGGCAGGAACACCGCGCTGCGCCGCCAGCGGTCGAGCTGGATGGTGCGCGCCGGCTCGCCGAAGCGCAGATAGAGATTGATGCGCTGCTCCACGAAGGCCAGCGCCACGCGGGTCAACGGCACGTTGCCAACCTGCCCGGCGAGTGCGTGCAGTGCTGGCAATGGCGCTGCCATGTCGGCGGCTGCTTTCGTCTGGTTGTTTGCAGTCATGGTGTCTTCTCCGGGAACTCGCGTTCCAGCAACGCACGCAGCAGCTCGGCCACCGTGGTGTTCTGCGTGAATGCGGAAACCTTGATGCGCGCGCGCAGCGCGGGCGTCACGTCCAGGGTCAATCGGGCGGTGTAGAGGTCGCCCCTGTTGAGGTCAGCGCCGTCGCCCTGGCGAATCCACGCCTCGGCGTGTGGATTCGCAGGCGGACGCGCGCCGATGGCGATGCGTTTGCCGGTGCGTTTGTCTGGTCCGCTGCTCATGACGGCCACCACAGCAGTTCATCCACCAGCTCAGTGATTTCGCGCGCAGCCGCACCGTCCGGTGCCAGCTCGCGTGCCAGCTGCCCCGCGGCCACGCTGTCGGCGAAGACGATGCGCTGGCGCACCTCAGCGCGCAGCGCCGGCAATGGTTGATTGGCGAGTGAGCTGCGCGCCTCGCGCCCGATCACGGTGGTGCTGACGCGCCGGTTGATGACGAAGGCCGCGCGCAGTGCAGGCCTGAACACCTGGGCCTCGCGGATCAGCGCCACCATCTCGGCACTGGCCCAGAGGTCGTAGGGACTGGGTTGCACCGGGATCAGCACGCAATCCGCAGCAAGAAGCGCTGAGCGCGCGAGTGCTGCGATGCGTGGCGGGCCATCGATCACGACGTGATCGGCCCGCCTGGCGAGTTCTGGGGCTTCCTGATGCAGAGTTTCCCTTGCCAGACCGACGGCGCTGAACAGGCGTGGCAATCCTTGCTGGCTGCGCCGCTGTGTCCAGTCGAGGGACGACCCTTGCGGATCGGCATCCAGCAGGATGATCGATTGCCCTCGCATCGCCAGTTCACCGGCGATGTGGGTGGCGAGCGTGGTCTTGCCGACGCCGCCTTTCTGATTGAGCAACGCGACGATCATGGTGCAGCCCTTCTGCTTGGAAAGCCTGCCTGTTTTTGCCTTGCAAAACGTCTTTGGTTTTGGCTTTCAGTAGTTGTCCACCGAAACGGCGCGCTCCTACTAAAAGTTAGGTATTTGAAGTTAGGGAAGTTAAGGGATGCTGAAACCCGCGTCGTTATTGGGTTTGCGGCCGTTTGACACGCCTGATAGCACGACAGGGACACGCCTGATAGCACGATACCCCGCACGCCTGATAGCACGACGCCATTCACAGGCTGTACCGGAGTTATCCCCGTGCCGTTCGCGGCACGGGCCGGAAGGTCAGCAACTCCGCTCCATCGTTCGGCATGCGCTCGATGCCCAGGACATAGCCTGGCAGCGATTGCCGCGCCACCAGGGCGCGCAGGTCGCAAGCGAAGTCGTAGGGCTTGGCCGTGCTGCCCGACTTGCGGTGCAAATGCCGGAAGTCGAACTGCCAGCCGTGCTCCTGCTTTCCGCCATGCTTGCGCACCAGCCGGTACAGCCAGCGCTCGATGCCGCCAGTGAGCTTGAAATAGGCCGGGTCGATGGTGAGCACCAGTGCCGCATCCAGCACGCCCGCATAGAACCAGTCCGGCAGGATCAGTTCGATGCCCAGCGGCACGCCATTGGCGTCCGCCAGTTCCTTCCACTCGTTGATCCAGGAGAAGCGATGCAGTCGCCTGCCGGTGGTCTCGCGGATCGACGTGGCAATCGTGGTCGATTGAAGGCGATCCAGCGCGGCCTTGAGGCGCTGGTAGTCGCGCAATGACTTGCCGCGCCCGATGAAGCGCAGGATCTCGTAGGGCGTGGCGCGCATCAGCCGCGAGGGGCGCAGACCGGCATCCTTGGCTTCGACGATCTGGCTGGCAGCCCAGATCAGGATGTCGGCATCCCAGATCGTGGCGATGCCATGCTCCTGCGTGCCCTCCACGCGCACGGTCACGCCACCGGATCGAAAGTCGATCGGCGTCACGCGCCGCGACTTCGCCAGCGAGAAGAACGGATAGGCCATCAGGTCCTGGGCATCGCGCGGCGCCATGTCGCCCGGCAGCGCGCGGAACAGGTCGAGCTGTTCGCGCTGCTGCATAGTCTGCGCTGGCTGCTGCGATGCGCGGGACATGGCGATGGCGATCCGCACGCCCAGGGTCAGCGGCCATCACGGTGATCGCCCGCATGGCGCTCGGCGTATTCCGGGTCGGAGGTGGCCTCGAAGCTGCGGGCATCGGCCCAGGTTTCGAGGTCGGCGACGGAATACATCACGCGCCGGCCGAACTTGCGAAAGCGCGGGCCACCGCCGATGACACGCTGCTTCTCCAGCGTGCGCGGCGACAGCCGCAGGAAGTCTGCGGCCTCGTCGTTGGTCAGGTAACGCGCAGGTTGTGCGGTAGGGGTAGCGGGTACGGCGGCAGGCCGCAAGGGTGCGGGTCTCATGGTGTGAACCTCCATCGGTCAGGGTCGCCGGCCGCAACAGCGCGACCGGATGGAGGCCAGTCTCAAGAAAGGGCGGCGTCCTGCTCAGGGACGTTTTGCATCGAACGCAGAACGTCCCTGTTCAAGCAGCGGAAGCTGCGCCAAGCGGCGATAGCCGCCACGCATCAGCTTCTTGCCCCGCTGCACCAGGCGGCGCACACGGGCGCGCAGGTCGCCGTCCGCGTGCCAGTCCGCGGCCACGGCATCGGGGCCGTACAGCACGTCGGCCACCGTACGCAATGACGCGCTGGCCAAGGTGCCGTCGAGCGCCTGCAGGGTGTGCAGCTCCAGCAGCATGGTCTGGCTTGGACGGCGCTTCGCCGTCGCGGCTGGTTCGGCACGCGCTGCGGCCAGCTTGTCCAGTTCGCCCGCGAAGGTGCGGTAGCGGGCGCAGGGCGACTGGCAGGCGCGGAAGGCGTGGACATAGGCCATGCCTTCATCCAACGCGGGCGCGAGCGCCAGGCGCAGGCAGCAGCCCGGCAGACGCGCTATCAGCAGCAGGCGGCGGCCGTCATGGATCAGTTGCTTGTGGCCTGGGATAAGCCAAAACTCAAAGGACAACGCATCGGGCGGTGGATCGACATCGGGGTAGAGCTGCACCACCGTGTCGTGGTCGGGGAACCAAGCCGGGTGCGCGTCCCGCGCATCCAGGCCGGGATCTTCCAGCAGGCGCAGGCCCCATCGCTGTGCCGCATCCGGATGTCGGCGACGGCGCAGCCAGTCGCGCCGGTAGTCGGGATCACGTCGCAGGTACTCCCAAGCCAAGGCCGGGCCGTCCAGGTGCAGGACGTAGAGATACGCGGCGCTCGGGTGCCAATGCTCAAGATTCGCTTCTGCCATGAGGCAACCTCCTGTCAAACAAGCAGGAACAGTCGCCACGGGCACCGGCACCACAAAGCTACGGAGTCATTGCAAGAACGTCTTGTCGATATTCGATAATTGGCTGTGTCAAGACCGATGAGTTCCGAAGCGTTGCTGGATTCGTCCGAATGCGACGGCTGCGCAACCGATTTTGGTGCGCGGCATCTACAAACGGTGCCGCAAACCGCTCTAGTGATCGTGACTGTTTGGGTCGTCATTGCACCGCTGTGGTGCAGAGTGCGGATTGATGCGCGCAGGGTCTGAACTCAGACCGAAATAGACACAATGCGCTGCCATTGCCCCGGCTTGGCGGTGCCTTGATGGCCCGCCGAAGCGGGCCATCGGGTTCGATCAGTCGATGATCGAACCGTTGATTTGGGCCAGCCGTGCGTACTCCGACAGCGTGCGCTTCGCAACGAAATGCAGGTCGCGTTCGATGGGCAGCTTGAGCGGCCCGACGATGGACGCCAGTTCCGAAATCCGCACGTTACCCAACTCGGGCATGCCGATGCCAATGTCGCAGAGGCCGAAGGCCGTATCGCCATCGGCGGGATCGAGTTCGGCGAGCAGCCAGGTTGCATGTGCGTCCGGCGTGAACAGTTTGACGACGGGCTGCGGATCATGGTCGCCGCCTTCGGCGGTGATCCGGCCATTGGCGAGCAGTTGCGAGCGTTGTTCGTCGGTGAGGAGAAGTTGGGTCATGGTCGCTTCCTTGAAGGGTTCGCTCCACGGCGGAGCGAGGCGACTGGAGCGCACGCGCAGCGCGCGGCCGTCATACCCCAACACGGTCCGGTGCGGGCCGGGGTTGACGGCAAGCGGCGTGCGCCAGACTCGCGCACTTTCCCGCTGCGGGATGAACCTGGGAGCGGCCAGGATGCCCACGAAGCAGACGATGCACGAAGCCGCATTGGTGGATGCACTGGGAACCTCAGATGTGCGATTGCGGGTTTACGGAAATCCGCAAAACAGTAGAGACGGAAGTCAACGAACGCACGAAAACGCAGAGATACGAAACCGGCTTTGGGTTTAAGCGGAGAAGCACAAGAACGAATGAGAAAACGTCGCCCGACATGGTAGGTTGAAATTAGGAAAAGAGTTAAAGATAACGTGGTTTTAATTGTGCTGCGAATTGACCCTTCTGTGTATGCAGAAGCGATCAATCCAGCGTGGCCGCCCGGCCGGTGCCACCACTTTCGAGGCCGAACCGGCACAAGCCTTCGGCGCAGCGGTGCGCGCGGCCAGAACGGAACAAGGGGTTGCCCAGGAAACGCTGGCCCACCTGGCCGGCATCGAGCGCTCGCACATGGGAAAGATCGAGCGTGGCGAGCACATGCCCACGCTGGCGATCATCCTCAAGATCGCACGGGCGTTGGGTTGCAGTGCGGCCGACTTGATGACGGCGACGGAAAACCGGCTTGCGGCTTCCGAGCCGGAGCACTGACCGTCAGGGAGCGCCCCGCCACAGTGGGCGGGGCGCTGGGGCGGCGTCAGTCGCCCTTGCTGCGCGACCAGATCAGGTTGTGCGTGCCGTCCTCGCCTTCGATCAGGCGAGCGTAGATCGTGGCAGGGAACGAAGGGTCGTCCAAACTGCATGACACATAGGGCCGCTCGGCCTGGCTGACTTTCTTCCACGCCGCGCCGACCTCCAGCCCGTTCGCCGCCTGGATGCGGAAGTCGGGAGCGTTGTCGCTGGTCTTGTCGTTCGAAATGAACTTGACCTTGACGTTGAGCGTCAGGGTGCGAAGCGTGCCGGTGTAGCCGTCTTTGTCTGCGGTGAAGGTGCCGATGTTGGCCATGATGATTTTTCCTTTCGGTTGAACAAGGTTCGCGCCCATCGCGTCCTTGTTGTGATCCGGCCGGCGGGGGACGGGCTGGCTGCACCGCTTGCGGCCGCAACACCGTGGAGGGCCGGTAGGCGCAAAGAATTTGCTGCGCGAGGAAGCCGCAACGCGGCGGGGAAATTGTTTGCGCCGGACGGTTGCAGCCATGAAGCCCGAGGCGCAGCCGCGCCACCGCCAGGATTCACAACGAGACAAGGACGCCTTGGGCCGAACCACTCCGAAAGGAGATGGGGCCGGCTCGGCATCCCCGCATGAAGGCTTCTCCGGCTCGCCCGCTGACGCGGGCCAGGTCAACCACCCGACGACAGACGAGAACGCCCCCGCCGCACCTTGCGGCGCCGGTCGGGGAGGCGTGGTGTGGAAGCTCCATAGCGATGCCGGGCGGGTTGTCCGTGAACCGTCCTTCGTGACGTGGTGGGCAGGAACCGTCAGCGTCGAGGACGGCACGCATTCGCACAACCTGCCGCAGCAAGCGCCAGCGTGTTCACCAGCGCTCTGCCCATCGCGGCGGGGCGCTGGCCGGGCCGATCCGGCACAGCCGGTTCGGCTCTCTTGAAGGGGCGCCAAGCATCGCGCGGCGGGGATGGGCCGCAAGGTCGATCCCCTGAAGGCAAGCAAAGCGCGCAGCGCCGCAGGCGCGTAGGTGCGTGAGGGACTGGAGCCGAATGGCCGTGACGACAAAGGCGGCACGGGGCGTAGCCCGGAAAGCCCGGCGGCGCATTGCGCCGACACGCCCAGGCCGTTCAATGCGCCATCAAAGACAACCTACAGATGCGACTTGAGCCAGAACCACATTGCCGCTCCCATGGCCAGCCACAGAGGCACGATCAGCACGGCCCCGAATCGGCTTCGCGGTTTGGCACCTTCCGCCCGCATCCATTCATCGGCCAGAAGACGGCATGGCACCAGCACTTCGGACGGTAGCAACTTGACGGGGTCTGCTCACGAAACAGAAAAAATCGTACGCTAAGGCATAGCCGGGCTTGCACCCCCCTGTAGCGACGCAATCAACGGGCAGGAAACATTTCCCTGCCGCAGATGGCAGGCGCGCACAAGTTCGGACAGCACCGACTCCATACGTGCCAAGTCGGCCATCTTCTCGCGTACGTCCTTAAGCTTGTGTTCCGCCAGTCTACTGGCTTGCTCACAGTGGGCGCCGTCGTCCAATCTGAGTAATTCGGCGATTTCATCCAGGCTAAAGCCCAACCGCTGGGCCGATTTCACAAACCGCACCCGCATCACATCCGCCTCGCCATAGCGACGAATGCTGCCGTAAGGCTTGTCCGGCTCCGGTAGCAGGCCCTTGCGCTGATAGAACCGGATGGTCTCCACGTTGACCCCGGCTGCCTTGGCGAAAACGCCAATGGTCAGATTCTCAAAAATAGTTTGCATATCGCTTGACTCCGTACATGACTACGGAAGTAAGGTTACGCTATCCATTCCAAACTCAAAAGGACAAACGCATGTCGGAACCACAGTACGGGCGCGGGGCGCTCGTCACCGGCGGGTTAACCGCCATTCTTGCCTCGGCTTGCTGCCTGGGGCCGCTGGTTCTGATCGCCTTGGGGTTCAGCGGAGCATGGATCGGCAACCTGACGATCCTAGAACCCTATCGCCCCATCTTCATCGGCGTGGCGCTGGTGGCGCTTTTCTTCGCTTGGCGACGCATCTACCGCCCGGCGCAAGCCTGCAAACCAGGGGATGTGTGCGCGATTCCCCAGGTGCGAGCGACTTACAAGCTCATTTTCTGGGTCGTGGCTGCGCTGGTACTGGTCGCGCTCGGATTTCCCTACGTCATGCCATTTTTCTATTGACCACAGGAGCTCGCCATGAAAAAACTGTTTGCCTCCCTCGCCCTCGCTGCCGCTGTTGCACCTCTGTGGGCCGCTACCCAGACCGTCACGCTATCCGTACCGGGCATGACCTGCTCCACCTGCCCGATCACCGTCAAGAGGGCGATTTCCAAGGTCGAAGGCGTCAGTAAAGTTGACGTGACCTTCGAGAAACGCGAAGCGGTCGTCACCTTCGATGATGCCAAGACCAGCGTGCAGAAGCTGACTAAGGCAACCGAGGACGCGGGCTATCCGTCCAGCATCAAGCAGTGAGCGACTGCAAACGGCACCGCAGTACATCTGACGCCATTGTCTGGTGCCACAAACGGTAAAGGATCTATTGCATGACCCATCTAAAAATCACCGGCATGACCTGCGACTCGTGCGCAGTGCACGTCAAGGAAGCCTTGGAGAAGGTGCCTGGCGTGCAGTCTGCCGTTGTGTCCTACGCCAAGGGCGCGGCCCAGCTCGACCTTGACCCCGGTACCGCATCAGACGCACTGACTGCCGTCGTGGCCGGACTCGGCTACAGGGCGACGCTCGCTGTTACCTCATCGACGGACAACCGCACCGGACTGCACGACAAGGTACGCGGCTGGATGGGAACCGCCGATAAGGGCAGCGACGGCGAGCGCCAGTTGCATATCGCCGTCATCGGCAGCGGCGGCGCTGCAATGGCGGCGGCGCTGAAGGCCGTCGAGCAAGGCGCAAAGGTCACGCTGATCGAGCGCGGCACCATCGGCGGCACTTGCGTCAATGTCGGCTGCGTACCGTCCAAGATCATGATCCGCGCCGCCCACATCGCCCATTTACGCCGTGAAAGCCCGTTCGACGGCGGGGTCGCAGCAACTGTGCCTGCGATTGATCGCAGGAAGCTAGTGGCCCAACAGCAGGCCCGCGTCGATGAACTGCGCCACGCCAAGTACGAAGGCATCCTGGACGGCAACCCGGCCATCACTGTGCTGCACGGTGAAGCGCGTTTCAAGGACAACCAGAGCCTTGTCGTCCGTTTGAACGATGGCGGCGAACACGTGGTGGCGTTCGACCAGTGCCTGCTCGCCACGGGTGCCAGCCCGGCCGTGCCGCCGATTCCAGGCTTGAAAGAGTCGCCCTACTGGACTTCGACCGAGGCCCTGGTCAGCGACGCTATTCCCGAACGCCTGGCCGTGATCGGATCGTCGGTAGTGGCGCTGGAACTGGCGCAAGCCTTCGCCCGGCTGGGCAGCCAGGTCACGATCCTGGCGCGCAGCACGCTGTTCTTCCGCGAGGACCCTGCCATCGGTGAGGCCATTACGGCCGCCTTCCGTGCCGAAGGAATCAAGGTACTGGAACACACGCAAGCCAGCCAAATCGCCCATGTGGACGGCGAATTCGTACTGACCACGGGACACGGTGAACTGCGTGCCGACAAGCTGCTGGTCGCTACCGGCCGGACGCCAAACACGCGCAGCCTGGCATTGGAAGCGGCGGGGGTAGCCGTCAATGCGCAAGGGGCCATCGTCACCGACAAAGGCATGCACACCAGTACGCCACACATTTATGCCGCTGGCGACTGCACTGACCAGCCGCAATTCGTCTATGTGGCAGCGGCCGCCGGTACCCGTGCGGCGATCAATATGACAGGCGGGGATGCTGCCATCAATCTGACCGCGATGCCGACGGTGGTGTTCACCGACCCGCAGGTCGCCACCGTGGGCTACAGCGAGGCAGAAGCGCATCACGACGGGATCGAGACCGACAGCCGCACCTTGACCTTGGACAACGTGCCGCGTGCGCTTGCCAACTTCGACACACGCGGCTTTATCAAGCTGGTCATCGAGGAAGGTAGCGGACGGCTCATCGGCGTACAGGCGGTGGCCCCGGAAGCGGGCGAGCTGATCCAGACGGCGGTGCTCGCCATCCGCAACCGCATGACGGTGCAGGAACTGGCTGACCAGTTATTCCCCTACCTGACGATGGTCGAAGGACTGAAGCTCGCGGCGCAAACCTTCAGCAAGGACGTGAAGCAGCTTTCGTGCTGCGCCGGGTGAAGAAAAGGAGGTGTTCAATGAACACCTCCTCGGCATGTCAATCATCGTGCTAGATTGGCACGATAAGGCTTAGCGTACGATTTTTTCCGTTTCGTGAGCTGACCCCTTGACGGTCAACCAGATCAGCACAGGCAACAGAATCACATCATCCACATAGCCCAGCACCGGGATGAAATCTGGAATCAGATCGATGGGACTCAGGGCATAGGCCACCACGAACAGCCCCAGCGCCTTGGCATACCAAGGCGTGCGGGGATGCTTGCCCGCAAACCACAGCGTCACGCCATCGCGCTTGATGCGCTTGGCCCAGGTTTTCAAGGTAGTGCCGATGTTCATGCGGTCCCGCGCTGCACTTCGACCGTGACATGCGACAGCTCATGGATATGCGCGAGCAGCGCCTTGTAATGCGCAGGCTCCCGGGGTTCCCGAGCCATCAGCGAGACGATGGCCGCGAAATGACCAGGGCCGACCTGCCAGACGTGCAGATCCGTGACCTGGCTTCCCGTGGGCGCCATCGCCTCCCGGATCTCTTGCCGCACATCCTGCCCCTCGGCTGCGGCATCGAGCAACACGCTGCCGGAGTCCCGGATCAGCCCCCATGACCAGCGAGCGATCACCAGCGCGCCGACCACGCCCATGGCGGGATCGGCCCACGACCAGCCATAGCTTCGCCCCAGCAGCAATGCGAGGATGGCAAGGACCGAAGTCAGGGCATCAGCCAGCACATGCAGATAGGCGGCGCGCAGGTTGTTGTCGCGGCCCTTGCCGGGCGCATGATGCTCATCGTTGCTGTGGTGATGCTCGTGGCCATGATGGTGATGATGCGCATGGTCGTCCTTCAGAAGCCAGGCACAGACCAGATTGACACCCAGCCCCACGACAGCCACGGCGATCGCCTGGTTGAAGTCGATATGGATGGGTTGGGTGAGCCGTACCAGGCTTTCCCAGCCGATCAGCAAGGCAATCAAGGCCAGAACGATCGCGCTGGCAAAGCCAGCCAGATCGCCGAGCTTGCCCGTACCGAAGGTAAAGCGCGGATTGCCCGCATGCCGGCGCGCAAAGCGATAAGCCAGCACCGCGATCAGCATTGCGCCGGCATGGGTGGACATATGCCAGCCGTCGGCCACCAGCGCCATCGAGCCATAGAGGGTGCCGGCAACGATTTCCACCAGCATCATGCTGGCCGTGAGCGCGATCACCAGCCACACCTTGCGTTCATTGCGCTGGTGGTTGCTGCCGAGAAAGAAGTGATCGTGGCCGGTGGCCGAAGGGTTGTAGGTCGTCATCAGGGTGTTCCTGGTATTTGGAGAAAGCGGCCAGAGCGGGCGCGGGTTTATTTCATGTAGGCGCGGATGACCTCGATCATGTCCTCGCCGCCCTGGTAGCGCTCCTTGTCGGTTTCGGCCGCCAGGACGTGCTCGCGCAGATGGTCTTCCATCACCTCAGCCGTCAGTCCGCTGACCGCACCACGCACGGACGCGATCTGGCGCAGCACCTCGACACATGCCGCCTCTGAATCCAAAGCGCGTTCGATGCCTTCCAACTGCCCCTTGATACGGCGGACACGGGCGATCAGTTTGTCTTTCTGGCGGGAGGTATGGGACATGGCGGCAATCAATCAATATAGCCTAGGGGACTATATTATATTGAACTCACCAAAATCACTACCTGAACTCAAGCGCCTGCGCGCAACGCGCGTCGAGTGCCGCCGAGCAGGCGCTTTTGAGGCAACACGGCATCGTGTGATGCCGCATGGCGTTCCGCCCGGGGCGGCATGTTCCCGGTGCTGGCATCGGCCAGCGCCCGAAGGCATCGCGTACCACAGCGATGCCGTTAACGCCGCCGCCTGAGCCCAGCGAAGGCGGCGGCGTTCTGATGGGGGCTGTTTGCCTTCAACACCGGGCGCGGCCACCGCCGCGCCCGGATTTTTGACCCCACCGGCCCCAGGTCGAATGAACTGGGGCCGGTGCTGATCGCGGCTATTCCTTCGTCTCGATGAGCCACCACACGGCACGCGGCAAAGTGCGGCCCGTGATGGGGTGAATGTCCGTGAGGTCGGCGTGGGCCGTCCAGCCCGAAGGCGGGCGGTAGCCGCGCACGTCACCATCGCCGTGCCAGCGGCGGGCGCGCACCGTGCCCGGTGCATAGATCGCCACCATGCGCGGGCGGGTTGTTGTGGTGCGGATCATGAGTGGTTCTCCTTGAAAGCGAAGCGCCCCGGTCGAAGCCGGGGCGCTTGCCTTCGGCGCAGATCAAGCAGCCAATGCCTCGGCGGGTTCATCCGCCACGGTGGCGGTTTCTTTCGCGTCGTCCTGCTGCGCATCCTGTGGGCCTTCCTCTGGCGCATCCTCCTGCGTGTCTTCGGCCTTGAAGAAGGCGGGCATCCAGCTCGTGCCATCGGCCAGCCGTTCGGCTTCGCTGGCAATGTCGGTCTTCTTGAGCTTCGCCAGCCGGTTGACGTGCTCCGGCGCAAACTCGCCCATGGCTTGCAGGATCGCAGTCTTTGGCATATGCCGAAAATACCCCTCGGCGCTCGGCTGCCACCATGCGGCCATGTCCAGCCCCACTGCCTGCGCCAATTCCGCGCCGGGTTGCTGCCGCGTGGCGCGGGGCGTCACCACGTCCACCGTGGAGGCCACGCAGACCGCCAGCAGCTTGATCAGTTCGCCTTGCTCCATCGCCAGCAGCGCGGCGAGCAGTTCAGCGCTGTCCTCGGGCAGCTTGCCGCCCCATGCCTTCTGCACCGCGCGCAGCGCCACAGCGGCGGGCGATTCCGGCCAGTCCGGGGCCACGCCCTCCAGCCTGTCCTGCACCGTCAGGCGCACGCCCAGCGGCAGATCGTGGCCGTAGCCGTCCTGCAAGACGGTTTGCACCATGCCATGCACCAGCGCGGCCAGCGCCACCTGCGGATGCCGGGCCATCTCGATTTGTAGCGCCGCCGTACGGTGGGCGCTCAGGCGTTGGGCCAGCCGGTCGGACAAGTTGACGGCCTTGGGCTGCTCGGCAGCCTCGCCTTCAACATCGTTCTCGGCTTCGCCTTCCGCGTTGCCAAAACCTTGGCGCAGCTTTTCCAAGGTGCGCAGCGCCTTGGCCTCGGCCTCGCGCAGCAGTCCGCGATGAATCACGGCCTCCCCGTTGCGGTCGATGGTGACGATGGCTCCGGCGGCTGCGCGGGCGTTCGCGTTGTAGTCCATCAAGCCATCTTCCAGCGCCTGCAACTGCTGGCCCAGGCGCTCGCCTTCCTCCTGCAAGGCTTCGGCCTTGTCCTCGTCGTCGACTTCCAGCGCGGCATCCACGGCCTCGCCAATGGCCTGCATCTTGGCTTCCAGCTTCTCGATGCGCTGCGCCTCGCGCTTGCTCGGCGTGCGCCGTTCCCTCGGCGCCCGCTGGAAGGCTTGCAGATCGGCATAGGTCATGGCGGGCGTGGCATCCACCCATGCCCAGCCCTCGGCGCGGACGGCGACCGCGTGGCTTTCCAGCTTCTCGCGCACCAGTGTTTCCAGCAGTGCGGTATCGGTCACATACACGCCCGCATCGCCTTCCGCGAACAGGTCGCGGCGAATGCCGCCGCCTACGGCTTCGTAGGTATCCAGCCCCACAAAACGCACCAGCGCATGGGATGCCCCCATCTCGCGCTCGGTCAGGCGTTCGCGCAAGGCGGACGGACTGCGCTGCCACTGCGGTGCATCGTAGAACGCGCTTTCCTGCGCGGCGTGGCCGTCGGTGATGGCAAGGGCCATCAACTGATCGAGCGTCACGGCATCTGCGCGATAGTCGGCCATCAGCCGGGGCGACACGTTGGCGAGCTTGAGACGGCGCTGCACCACCAGCGGCGTGACGGCGAAGTCTGCGGCAATGTCTTCGATGGGGCGACCCTCCGCGATCAAGGCGGCGAAGGCCTCGAACTGGTCGGCCGGGTGCATAGCTTCGCGCTGCACGTTCTCGGTCAGGCTCACGGTGCGGGCAGACGCATCGGCCACCAGCAGGCAAGGCACTTGCCAATCCTTGGCAATGCGGCGCTTCTTCGCCAGCAGCTTCAAAGCTGCCAGCCTACGGCCACCGGCCACCACTTCGTAATGCTCGCCATCGCTGGCAAGAATCACAGTCAGGTTTTGCAGCAGACCCACGCGCTCGATGCTCGATGCCAGCGCGTCGATGGATTGGACTGCGGTCTTGCGCACGTTGCGGCGCGAGGGGCGAAGCTGCGACAGCGGCACCAGCAGCATGTTTTGCGCGGGCTGCGCCGGGATGATGGCATGCAGGGCTTGGGCTTCTGGATGGGTAACGGCGTTCATGGTGTAGCTCCTATCGGTATGAAAAGAAATGCAGCGAAAAACAAAGGAAGGAGTGGAGGGGCCTGCGCCCCTCCGAGGGAAATCAGGCTTTCAACTGGCGCATGCCATCGGCCAGCAGCCACAGGGCGCGGTTCAAACGCAGGTTGGTGTCTATGCCTTGCACCGGGCGGGTGCTCTGGCGGCGTCCATTGGCAGCGCGGCCAGACAAACCGCCCTTGATGAGGTTTTCTTGCGTGCGGTTGAACACGCTCCACAGGTCGGGGCGGCGGTCATCGACGCGGCGCGGCATCAGGATTTGGGTTTCCGTGATGGGCGCGGGCTTGTCCGGGTCGTCGTACTTGAGCGACAGCGCGGCGCGGGCGAACACTTCCGATTCCCCGGCATCCAGCGTGATGGCCTGCATGGACTCGCGGGACTCCAATGCCCGATCAAAACCGTGCAGCACCTCATAGGCGCCTGCTATCACTTGCCCGGCTACGTCGCCTTTGTGGGGGACACGCACACCGGCCACGGTATCGCCGCACACAAGCCCATTGCTACACACAAAGCGGAACATCCCGGCCAGCATCTGGTAGCTGCTCGTCCCGTCGTGCGAGTTCAGCAGGATGATTTCGTTGGCTTCGCTGCGGGCATTGATCTGGCTAGCATGGCGCAGCCGAACCATGTGCTTGGTGTGTTCGCGTTTGCCTTCGTCGCGCACGCGGGTCTGCGTCACCATGAAAGGCTGAAACCCTTCTTTCCGCAGTTCGGTCAGTACGGTGGAAGTAGGGATGTAGGCGTACCGCTGGGAGCGGCTTTCGTGGGGAGCGTCCGCAAAGATGGACGGGGCCACGGTGCGGATTTGCTCATCGGACAGCGGGTGGTCGCTGCGCAATACCGGGGAGCGGGAAGCGAAACGTGATGCGAGTTGCATGATCTTTCTCCAAAGGTTGCTGCTGTGGTTTCAAAGCTGACCGGATTCCAAGATTCGGAGCCCGTTGTGGCTTTCGTTGGTTCGGCGCAGAAACCTGGGCCGGTCCCTGTTTGCCGCCGTCTTTCCTGAGTTCATCGCCCGCGAAAAACCGGGCCAGTGAGGGACTGGCCGTCAAGGATGAAGCGCAGGGTTGGTGCGGCCCGCAGCCGAAGGCGAGGACACGGCCCTGCGCGCCTTGACGGCCGGGCACTGCGGGCTACGGTCGCGGGAGAAAGCGATGAACTTGGGGAAAGACGATCAGCGGCCGACGGGCCAGGGGATGCGCTGAAACCAACGCCGCGCGGCGAGCGCCCCTGCGTGCCGAAGGCACGCCTGGATGGATGGCTGTTGGCCGATCAGGCATGGCCTGTTCGGCTGCATTGCAGGGGCGCCAAACGCAGTGCGGCGGGGATGGGCTGGAAAGCCGATCCCTGGAGGGCAAGCGAAGCGCGCAGGCGTCAGCCGACCGCAGGGAGGGAACGATGGAAGCCCGGAAGGGGCGAGACGCGCAGCGGCTCGATGCCAAGCACGACAGCGTGGCCCGGCATCGCCGGGAGATGCACAGAACCAAATCCAAGGCAATTGTCGATCGTCACTGAGTTCTGAATTGCAACACCTTGTAGATCAAGCACTTAGCTCCGTATGAATCATTGAATCCGGAGCCCGTGTTTCATTGAGTTCTGAATTTCCCTACTTTGCGCCACTGAGTTCTGCCTTCGAGATAGGGTTTGGTTGCATTTATTCGTTTATTCAATAATAATAGAAACATGGAAGAATATGACGTCGTCAAAGCCTTGGCCGCCCTGGCACAGCAGAGCCGCCTTCGCGTGTTCCGCGCCCTTGTGATCGCAGGGGCGGAGGGCCTGACCCCGGGAGCGTTGAGCGATGCATTGGCACTCCCTGCAACCAGTTTGTCGTTCCACCTCAAGGAACTCACCCATGCCGGCCTGGCCTCGCAAGAACGCCAGGGCCGCAATCTCATTTACAGAGCGGCGTTCGACCAAATGAACGGCCTGCTGGCCTACCTCACCGACAACTGTTGCCAGGGTGAGGCTTGCGTCCTGGAAAGCTCCGTCGCCTGCGACTGTTGAAGTCGACGCCGGCTGACGCTGGCACCCCATCTTCCCTCCCGCTCACGAGAACCGCCATGTCCGATAAAAAACTCAACGTGCTCTTCATTTGCACCGGCAATTCCGCCCGCTCCATCCTGGCCGAAGGCATGCTGAATCAGCTCGGCGCCGACCGCTTCAACGCCTACTCTGCCGGCAGCCAACCCAAGGGCGATGTGCACCCGCTGGCACTGACCACCCTGCGGCACCTGCACTTCAAGGACACCGGCTTCCGCAGCAAGAGCTGGGGCGAGTACTCGACCGTCGGTGCGCCGTCGATGGACTTCGTGATCACGGTCTGCGACAACGCGGCCAACGAGGTCTGCCCGGTCTGGCCAGGCCAGCCCATCACGGCCCACTGGGGCGTGGCCGACCCAGCAGCCGTCGACGGATCGGACGACGCGAAGAAGCACGCCTTCATGGACACCGCAGTGACCCTCAAGCGTCGCATCGAATTCCTCTTGTCGTTGCCTTTGGCGAAGCTCGAAACCTTGGCCATCCAGCGCGAAGTGCGCGACATCGGAACGCGCTGAGATGACAACCAACGTCCTGATTCTCTGCACTCACAATTCCGCCCGCAGCGTCTTGTCGGAGGGCATGCTGAACCACTGGGCGAAAGAGCTGGGCACAGATGTGCGCGCCTACAGCGCCGGCAGCGCTCCGAGCGGCCGCATCAACCCGATGGCGATCGACGTGCTCCAAAGCGCAGGCATCGACGCCTCTGGCTATCGCAGCAAAAGCTGGGATGAATTCACCGGTGACGCCGCATCAGCCATGCGCGTGGTGATCACGGTGTGCGACAGCGCAGCGCAGGAAACCTGCCCGTACTGGCCGGGTTCGCCAGTGAAGATCCATTGGGGCTACCCGGACCCTTCCAACGTCGGCACCACCGATGCCGAGAAGCGTGCCGCCTTTGAGTCCACGCGCCTGGCCATCGGTGAGCGCATGCAAAAGCTGGCGGCGGTGCCGTTCGACGCCCTGAACGATGTGCAGTTGCGCGCGGCACTCGAAGCCATCTGAGCGCTGAAGCGCCTGCCGCTTTCTTCCTGTCGCACGCGGCAGGCCAGAAGCCATCGATCAACGATCCCATCCCAATGCTCCCATGCTGACCGCCATCCTCATCTTCATCTTCACGCTCGTTCTGGTCATCTGGCAACCGCGCGGTCTGGGCATCGGCTGGAGTGCGTCGCTCGGCGCAGTGATCGCGCTGATCCTGGGCGTCGTTCACCTGGCCGATATTGCGGTGGTCTGGGGCATCGTCTGGAACGCGACCGCAACGTTCGTCGCCGTCATCATCATCAGTCTGCTGCTCGACGAGGCCGGCTTCTTCGAGTGGGCTGCGCTGCACGTCGCGCGATGGGGGGGTGGCCGCGGGCGGCTGCTGTTCGCCTTCATCGTGCTGTTGGGCGCTGCCGTGTCGGCGCTGTTCGCCAACGACGGTGCCGCGCTCATCCTCACACCCATCGTGATGGCCATGCTGATCGCGCTCGGCTTCACGCCGGCTGCGACGCTCGCTTTCGTGATGGCGGCCGGTTTCATCGCGGACACGGCCAGCTTGCCCCTGATCGTGTCCAACCTGGTCAACATCGTCTCGGCCGACTTCTTCAAGATCGGCTTCAACCAGTACGCGTCGGTGATGGTGCCGGTGAACATCGCCGCGGTGCTGGCCAGCCTGCTGGTGCTGATGCTGTACTTCCGTCGCAGCATTCCGGCCACCTACGACGTGGGCCAGCTCAAGGCACCCGCTGAAGCGATCCGCGACCGCGCGACGTTCCGCGCTGGATGGGTGGTCCTCGTACTGCTGCTCCTCGGCTTCTTCGGACTGGAGCCACTGGGCGTGCCCGTGAGTGCCGTTGCGGCGGTGGGTGCGATCCTCCTGCTCGGCGTGGCGGCACGGGGTTCGGTGATCAGCACGAAGAAAGTTCTTCACGGTGCACCCTGGCAGATCGTCGTCTTCTCGCTGGGCATGTACCTGGTGGTCTACGGGCTGCGCAATGCCGGTCTGACCGACCACATCGCATCCCTGCTCAACGTCTTCGCGCAGAGTGGTGTCTGGGGAGCAGCGATGGGCACCGGCTTCCTCACCGCGGTGCTGTCGTCGGTGATGAACAACATGCCGACGGTGTTGATCGGGGCGCTGTCGATCGATGCCTCGAACGCCAGCGGCATCGTCAAGGACGCGATGATCTACGCCAACGTGATCGGCTGCGACCTCGGCCCGAAGATCACCCCGATCGGCAGCCTCGCCACGCTGCTCTGGCTGCACGTGCTGGCCAAGAAGGGCACCACGATCGCGTGGGGGTATTACTTCAAGGTCGGCATCGTGTTGACCGTGCCAGTGCTGTTTGTCACCCTCGCTGCACTGGCGCTTCGACTCAGCTTTTCCTGAGCAGGCATCCTTCGCGGCATCGTCCATCACTTCCTGTTTCCATTCCATGACCGACATCACGATCTATCACAACCCGGCCTGCGGCACGTCGCGCAATGTGCTCGCGCTCATCCGAAATTCCGGTGCGGAACCGACCGTCATCGAGTACCTGAAGAATCCGCCCGACCGTGCCACGCTCCAGGCGCTGATCGCGGCCATGGGCGTGCCGGCGCGCGAGGTGCTGCGCCAGAAAGGCACGCCTTACGACGAACTGGGTCTGGGCGACCCGAAGTGGACGGATGCGCAGTTGATCGACTTCATGCTGCAACACCCGATCCTCATCAACCGACCGATCGTTGTGACGCCGCTCGCCACGCGCTTGTGCCGACCATCGGAACTGGTGCTGGACATCCTGCCGCGGCCGCAACAAGGCGCGTTTGCCAAGGAAGACGGCGAAGCCGTCATCGATGCGAAGGGCCAGCGTGTCGGCAAGTCCTGATCTGCCCAATGTCGATGCGACGCTCTTCCAGAAGCCTGATTTGAATCGGCTGCTGCCTCCAACCCGAGCTGCGCATGCGCCGCGCATCCTGCTGCTCTACGGCTCGCTGCGCGAGCGCTCCTACAGCCGGCTCGTGACCGAAGAGGCAGCGCGCCTGCTGCAGGCGATGGGTGCCGAGACGCGCATCTTTGATCCGAGCGGCTTGCCGCTTCCCGATGCGGCACCCGAGGACCACCCCAAGGTGCAGGAACTGCGCGATCTGGCGCAATGGGCGGAAGGGATGGTGTGGTGCTCACCCGAGCGTCACGGTGCCATGACCGGCATCATGAAGGCGCAGATCGACTGGATTCCCCTGGCCATCGGCTCGGTGCGACCCACGCAAGGCAAGACGCTGGCGGTGATGCAGGTGTCGGGCGGTTCGCAGTCCTTCAACGCGGTGAACCAGTTGCGGGTGCTCGGCCGCTGGATGCGCATGATCACCATCCCCAACCAGTCGTCTGTTGCCAAGGCGTTCCTGGAGTTCGAGGAAGACGGCCGCATGAAGCCCTCGCCCTACTACGAGCGCGTGGTCGACGTCATGGAAGAGCTGGTCAAGTTCACGCTGCTCACGCGCGATTGCGCCGACTACCTGGTCGACCGCTACAGCGAACGGCGCGAGAGCGCTGAGGCGCTGTCGAAGCGGGTGAACTTGCGCAGCATCTGATCGAATCCTTGCAGAGCCGGACCACCACGACCGTGATGCTGGGCGTTGCCCAGACGCTGGCGTGGGCTTCGTCGTACTACCTTCCGGCCGTGCTGGCAGGGGCCATCGGAAGGGACGTTGGCGCGTCGACCTCCACGATCTTCGGGGCGTTTTCTGTGGCGCTTCTTGTCGCTGCGGTCGTCGGCCCTTACGCTGGGCGACTCATCGACAGGCTGGGCGGGCGGCCCGTGCTCATCGCCAGCAATCTGGTGTTCGCACTCGGCCTCGCCGCGCTCAGTCAGGCTCGCACGCCGATCCATGTCTTCGGCGCGTGGGCTGTGATGGGTCTGGCGATGGGCAGCGGCCTCTACGAAGCAGCGTTTGCCACCGTGGTGCGGCTGCATGGCGTGGAGGCGCGTCGCGCCATCACGGGCATCACCCTGTTCGCGGGTTTTGCGAGCACGGTGGGGTGGCCGCTGTCGACGTATCTTGAGGGTGCCGTGGGTTGGCGTGGCACCTGCATGGCCTGGGCCGCGATGCACTTGGTGATCGGACTCCCGCTCAATGCGCTGGTGCCGCGCGCTTCTCGGGTGGCTCCGGCGTCAAAGGCAGACGTATCCACACCCGCCGCAGGTGCCGGACTGTCGCCTGCTCAGCAGCGCCGCGCCGCCTTTTTGATGGCTTTCGTCTTTGCGGTGACCTGGTTCAACAGTACGGCCATGGCGGCACATCTACCGGAACTGTTGCTCGCTACCGGGGCCACATTGACCGTTGCGGTGGGCATCGCTGCGCTTGTCGGGCCTGCGCAGGTGGTGGGGAGGCTGATCGAGTTCACTTTCCTGAAGCGGGCGCATCCCCTCTTTTCAGCGCGCCTGGCGACGCTGGCGCATCCGCTTGGTGCGCTGTGCCTGGGACTTTTCGGCACCTCGGCGGCAGCGGCCTTTGCTGTGCTGCACGGCCTGGGCAATGGCATTTTGACCATCGCCATCGGGACGTTGCCTTTGCTGATCTTCGGTGCCAAGGGCTACGGGGAGCGTCAGGGCTTTCTCATGGTGCCGGCACGGGTGGTGCAAGCGGCTGCACCCTTCTTGTTCGGACTTGCGGTAGCGCGTTGGGGCGTTGGATCACTGTGGTTCTCGGCCTTTTTAGGGCTGGCCGCTTTTGTGACGCTAGCGGTGATGACGGCCGACATGAAAAAAGCAGTACGCGCCCGACCCTCTTCAGAAACTTGAGATTGGACAGTTAAACGTGAGTGGCCGCCCAAAGCTGCCGGTCAGGTATGCCCAAAAGCGGAGCTTCGCATGCCTGACTGAGATACCTCTCAACTACGACACCGTCGGACTCGCTTTAGCTCCTATGTGGGGCGCCACCTTGACGTAGACCAACTCGCTGACCAGCTCCACCAGGGAATTGCGCGTCGCCGCGCTGAACGCGACGGCACGGCCTTGGTCCGAAGGCAGGCGGCACAAGCGTGCAGCACCCCATCCGAGCATCGGGGCGGCAATGGCGAAGGCCACGTAGATGGGGGCCACCTGGCGCACGGCATCGAGAGCCAAGCCCAACTGCGGCGCGACCGAAGCGACCACCACGAACAACACGGCGGCCGTGGCTGGCACCGGCAGCAGCCCGAGCCATTCAACAGTGCGCTCGCCCGCTGTCGAGCGGGCGGCCCAGGCCTGGCAGACGGCAGCGAGCGACAGTGGGACGGCGATCAGCCAGACGAAGGCGTGCAGGAACGGTTCCCACTGAACCAGACCGGCGGCTGCGTCGCCCATGAACAAGCCGAGGTAGACCGGCAACAGCAACATCTGTGCGGCCAGCAGCAAGGGCGTGGAGGCCAGCAGCGGCTTGGCATCGGCCTTGCCCAGATGGGCGAACGTCACCACGTAGTCGATGCACGGCGTCAGCAGCACCAGCAGCACGCCGATCCGCAGCAGCGGGTCTTGCGGCAGCCAGGGCAACAGCACGGCCACCAGCACGGGCACCGCGACGAAGTTGGCCAGCAGAAGCGCGCCCAGAAACCGCATGTTCGACCAGGCACGGCGCAGCTCGGTCAGCGGCACCTGCAGGAACGTCACGAAGAGCATGAACCCCAGCAACGGGTCGATGGCCGGTGCCATCGCGGTCGAGGCCGGCCACTGCCAGGCCACAAGTCCGGCAAGCACCACGGCGGCGAAGTAGATCGCCACCTGGCGGATTTCGAGAAGAGAGCGCAAAGAGGAAATGTTCATGGATTGTATGGAGGTTCGCCGGAGCGAGCAGGAGGCTCGTGAGCATTGCCCCGACCGCGAGGGCGCAAGATTACCTGCCAGCTACGGCAGGCCCGCCAAATGGAGGTTCGTGAAAATCGGCTTTTGGCCGATCTGCATCATTGGGCGCGGCCGTTCCATCCGACCGCAGCGATCTCGACCTGGGCAAAGCCGCGCTCGTTCTTGAAGGGGCTAGGCCAGGTTGAATGACTGGGGTTAGATGGTACGGGCCGAAGGGCTTTCACACAGCCAATATCGCCCGGATAAATCATGAACGGGTGCTTGGGACTCGACTGCACCAGAGAAAAGACCATGCCGACCCCTGCTGCCAACGAGATTCCACACGTATGTCATTGATTTACAAGGAATGGCCGTTCAAAACTCAGTGCAAAAAGTTCAGAGCTCAGTGACGATCGACAGCAATTCCTGGTCCATTGCCAACCCTCAGTACAACACTTGACTGAGCCAGAAACCATGAAATAGATATTTCTTATTGTGTAGCATATGATTCTTTGAATGTGGTCCATCCTGATCGTCACGCTCCCCACCCAGCCCAACGCCGTGCGCCTGCGCATCTGGCGAGCTCTCAAGGCGTTGGGCTGCGCGGCACTACGCGATGGCGCCTACCTGCTGCCCGATGAGCACGCGTCGGCGCTGGAATCCCTGGCCGCCGAGGTTCGAGAGCACGGCGGAACGGCCTCTGTCCTGACCCTGTCGCCGCGCGACGAAGCCCAGCGCACCGAGGTGCTCGCCCAGTTCGATCGGACCGAGGCCTACGCGCAGTGGCGCGACACTGTGACCGCGCTCCAGGCCGAACTTGAGAAGCTCGGCGAAACTGAGGCACGGCGGCGCCTGCGCGGCGTTGCGGACGCCCTGCAGACGCTGCGACGCATCGACTACTACCCGGGCCCCGCCGCGCAGCAGGCCGAATCGGACCTCTTGGCGCTGCGGCGCGCTTTTGACAATCAGTTCTCCAAGGGCGAGCCACAGCCTCGCGCCGACGATGGCATCGAGCGGCTCGACCCCGCCATGTTTAAGGGCAAGGTCTGGGCCACCCGGGCAAGGCCCTGGGTGGACCGGTTGGCCTGCGCCTGGCTGGTCCGGTGCTTCATCGATCCCAAGGCCAAATTCACTTGGCTGAGCGATGCCAAGAAGGCGCCGCCCGGCGTCATCGGCTTCGACTACGACGGCGCACGTTTCACCCACGTCGGCGCACGGGTGACCTTCGAGGTGATGGCCGCGAGCTTCGGCCTGGACACCGATCCGAAGCTGCAGCGCATCGCCGGGGCGGTGCACTACCTCGATGTCGGCGGCATTCCCGTGGCCGAAGCGGCTGGGCTGGAAGCCGTGCTTGGCGGCCTGCGGGAAGTGCATGCCGACGACGATCGACTGATCCTCGCCGCATCAGCGGTATTCGATGCGCTCTATGCAGCGCCAGGAGCCTCTTCATGAGTGCCGTTCTTCAGTACCCGCAGCAGCAGGACACTGCGCCTGAGCCCGTGAATTTTCGCGAGGCATTCTGGTTCTGGCTCAAGCTCGGCTTCATCAGCTTCGGCGGCCCGGCTGGGCAGATCGCCATCATGCACACCGAGCTGGTCGAGCGCCGGCGCTGGATCAGCGAAAAGCGTTTTCTGCACGCGCTGAACTACTGCATGCTGCTGCCCGGCCCCGAGGCCCAGCAGTTGGCCACCTACATCGGCTGGCTGATGCACCGCACCTGGGGCGGCATCGTGGCCGGTGCGCTGTTCGTGCTGCCGTCGCTGTTCATCCTGGTCGCACTGTCGTGGGTCTACCTGCGCTTCGGTGATGTGCCTGTGGTAGCGGGCATCTTCTATGGCATCAAACCAGCCGTCACGGCGTTGGTGCTGCATGCCGCGCACCGCATCGGTAGCCGCGCGCTCAAGAACGGCTGGATGTGGGGCATCGCGGCGTTGGCCTTCGTCGCGATCTTCGCCTTCGACACACCCTTCCCGGTGATCGTCCTGGCCGCAGCGTTGATCGGCCACTTCGGTGCACGTTGGGCTCCAAGCGTGTTCGCGCTCGGCGGCGGCCATGGTGCAGCCAAACAAAGCTATGGCCCGGCCCTCATCGATGACGACACGCCGACGCCGGCACAGGCGCGCTTTTCGCGCAGTCACCTAGCGAAGATTCTCGTCGCGGGGTTGGGGCTGTGGGCACTCGCGATGGGTTTGCTCGTCGCGGTACAGGGAGTGGACGGCACGCTGACCCAGATGGGCTGGTTCTTCACCAAGGCCGCGCTGTTGACCTTCGGTGGCGCCTACGCGGTGCTGCCCTACGTGTACCAGGGCGCGGTGGAACACCACCAGTGGCTCTCGGGTGCGCAGATGATCGATGGCCTGGCCTTGGGCGAAACCACCCCGGGGCCGCTGATCATGGTGGTGGCCTTCGTGGGCTTCGTCGGCGGCTGGCTCAAGCAGGTGCTGGGGCCTGACGCCTTGTTCCTTGGCGGTGCATTGGCTGCCGCCGTGGTGACCTTCTTTACCTTCCTGCCGTCCTTCGTGTTCATCCTGGCGGGTGGCCCGGCCATTGAGGCCACGCACGGCAAGCTCGGCTTCACCGCACCGCTGTCGGCGATCACGGCGGCCGTCGTGGGGGTGATTCTCAACCTGGCGCTGTTCTTTGCGTATCACGTGTTGTGGCCCCAGGGCTTCAGCGGCACCTTCGACTGGATGTCGGCCCTGATCGCACTGGGCGCGGCGGTGGCGCTGTTTCGATTCAAGCTGGGCGTGATGCCGCTGCTGGGTGCGTGCTCCGTCATCGGCCTGGCGGTCACCTTGGTGCGTCCGCTGATGGCTTGAAAGCAACCTGAAGGAGTATCGCCATGAAATGGGTCACCCGCGAACGTCCGAAGATCGACCGCATTGCCTGCCCCTGGTTGATCCTGCGGTTCATCGACCGCGACGCAGAGTTCCTCTACGTGCCGGCCTCCGAGGTTCTGCGCGTGGCAGCGGACACCGACGCCACGCCCTATGACATCCCCGGCGTGGAGATGAGCCACGTCGGCGAACTGTGCAGCTTCGATGCTTTCCTGATGAAGTACCGTCTCGACGATCCGGCCCTCACTCAGTTGGCCGACATCGTGCGCGGCGCCGACACCTCGCGTCTGGATCTCGCGCCGCAGTCGGCCGGTCTCTACGCGATCTCGCTCGGCCTGTCGCGTGTGTTTTCGGACGACCACGAGATGCTGCGCCACGGCCTGGTGATGTACGACGCGCTCTTTGCCTGGTGCCGAGAAGGCCAAGCCGAGACGCACAACTGGCCGCCGCAGATGACCCTCTGACGTGAGGCTATTTACATCGAGCGCTTCGCGATCAAGAATCTTCAGATGAATCCTTCATCACGCGAGCGCAGGCCCGGCAGTTCTTTGGCGGACCGTGCGCGCAGGCACCTTGCAGGGGTCGCCGCTTCAGTGATCCTGGCGATCGGTGCGGCCGCCCTGATCGGCTGGCTGGTCACGGAAATCTACGTGGCGGCCGTGACGCGCGACTGAGCGCGCACCGACGCACGCCCTCGTGCCTTGATAGGGCACGATCAAGGCTGGGCCGATTGAGCGTCAGTGCTCGTGTCGATGGTGCGTGTCGGGTACATGCGGATGCACGTGGCGCAGCGGTTCGTGAACATGCTCATGAAGAGAAAGCAAAGGGCCGTCGGCCCCTTGCGTCACAGCAGCCCGCGCTCGGCGAAGCTCATCACGTCGTTGCCCGCGACGATCAGGTGATCCAGCACCCGGACATCGACCAGACTCAGCGCCGTCTTCAGCGTGGAGGTGAGCACCTCGTCGGCACGCGACGGCTCCGCGACCCCCGAGGGATGGTTATGCACCAAAATCGCCGCCGCGGCATTGAGCGCCAGCGACTCCTTGACCACCTCGCGCGGATAGACAGATGCTTGACTCACCGTGCCCCGGAACAACTCGACATATTCGATCAGGCGGTTCTGCGCATCGAGCATCAGCACCGCGAACACCTCATGCTCCAGCGCACCCAGCTTGACCCGCAAGAAGTCCCGCACCGCCTGGGGCGACGTCAGCACCTCACGCCCGCGCAGTTGCGCACCCAGCATCCGCTGCGCGGCCTGCAGCACCTCGTCTGCGTTCGCCGGACGGTACTCACCCGTGACATCGCGAACGAGAAGAGAAGATTCGATGGAAAGAGAAAGCTGCGACATGGTCTGCTCCGGTCTGTAGCGGGCGGAATTGCCCGAGACCGGCCCCAACACGCTGCAGCGCAGGTGTCAGGGTTCGCAGACGGCCGCCAGGACGCAAGCGACCAACCGCAGGGCAGGGCGCGCAGACCTTGACAGCGAGAACAGCGTGGTACGTTGAAGGGAACAGCAAGTCCACCCCACCCACCTCACTCCACTGCCCCAAGGCAAGCGCAGCGCGCAGGCCGCGAACGCAGAGACGGCCGGAGGCGTCAGGGATCAAAGCCGGATGGCCGCGACTCGGAACGAGGCGTGGGGCGGAGCCCGTGAGCCCGACGGCGCGATGCGCCGGGACGCCATAATGTTTCTGTTTGCAACAGCGAATATTGCTGTGAACAAACCCGGCGTTCAGATGCTGAGTCAGCCCGAAAGGGAAAGCGACAGCGACAACTGGAGGAGACTCAATGTCGATACTGCAGGAAATACTGGGCTGGACCCAAGGACTGTCCCCATGGCAAAGCGATGCCGTAGCACGCTTGCTGGCCAAACCGACGCTGACGACCGAAGACCTGGATGATCTATACGCGTTGCTCAAGGTGGCACATGGCATTTCCGATCCGAAGGACCGCAAGCCTAAGCCCCTCACGGCCGACCAGATTCCTGCGCCGGTCAAGGTGACGACGCACGTCGAACTGCGGGCCATGAAGAACCTGCGGCACGTCAATGCGATTGCCGAGAACCAGCACCTGCCGTTCAGTGCTGCCGGAATGACGGTCATTTACGGCGACAACGGCTCAGGCAAATCGGGATATTCGCGCGTGCTCAAGCGCGCTTGCCGCGCCCGAGATCAGATGGAAGCGATCCACCCGAACGCCCACCTCCCCACAGGCAAGGCCGGAGCGGCTGAAGCCGCTTTCGAAATCGCAGTGGATGGCGTCGCACAGGATGTGCAATGGACTCACGGGAAAGCGGCTCCCGCCGCGCTGTCATCGTTCGCGATCTTCGACTCGCGCTGCGCGCGGGCCTATCTCGACAGCGAGGACGACTTTTCCTATGTGCCCTATGGGCTCGATGTGTTCGAGGGACTGGCGAAGGTCTGTAAGCAGTTGAAGACCCTGATCGAGACGGAGCATGCGCAGTCAGCCGCCGACCTCACGGCGTTCGTCCCGCTGCAGGGCGATACGCCCGTCGGCAAGTTGATCGCATCACTGTCAGCCAAGACGACCACGGCCCAGATTGATGCGCTGGCGACGCTAACGCCCGAAGACCTGGCCCAGCACGGAACGCTGGACAAGGGTTTGAAAGAGAACAACCCCAAGGAAAAAGCCACTCAATTGCGCCTGCGCGCCCGCCGTGTCGCCGCCGTCGCAGCGAACGCCACCAACAAAGGTGCGCTGGTAAACCAGGCAGTGGTCGCCAAACTACGGGGCCTGGCGGAAGCCTATCGCACGGCCCAAGCTGCGGCCGCGCTGGCAGCCAAGCAGTTCAAGGAGAGCGAGGACCTGCTGCCGGGCACCGGAGGCGAGGCATGGCGCGAGTTGTTCGATGCCGCCCGCAAATTCGCGGTTGAATCTCACCCGGAAAAGGCATTCACCGAACTGGGCGCGGATGCGCCTTGTCCTCTGTGCCAGCAGCCTCTCGCCGAAGGTGCGGCCCGCTTGCAACGCTTCGAGGCCTTCATCCAGCAGGAAGCGGAAAAAACGTCCCAAGCGCGGCGCGTCGCCCTCTACGCTGAGTACAAACCCTTCATCGCACACACCCTGACGCTGAGTCTCGACGATGTGACCCACAGTGAGATCGAGGTACTGGACCCGCAGCTCGCTTCGGATGCCAAAGCGTTCGAGCCAGCTCTGACCGCCCGTCAGGAAGCCATCAAGGCTGCAGTGATCTCACATCAGTGGGAGGGCACTGATCAGGCCTTGGTGAGCCCAGGGGCACGACTGCAGGCACTTGCCGACAAGCTCAACGCCGAGGCCGAGACTCTGGAGAAGGCATCGGATGAAAAGGCTCGGGCCGCGCTGCAAAAGCAGTTTGGCGAACTCGATGCGCGCGTGCGCCTGAGCCAAGTGAAAGACGCAGTCGTCACAGCCGTGACCCGGCTTGGCCACCAGGCCAAACTTGCGAAGTGCCTGTCGGCCGTCAAGACCAACGCCATTTCGCTGAAAGCAGCGGAGTTGGCCGAAAAGGTCGTGTCCAAGGAATTGGCCGAAGCGCTCAACCGCGAATTCAAGGCGCTGGGCGTCGGTACGTTGCGCGTGTCGCTGCAAAGCCGCTCAGACAAGGGCAAGGCCTTGCACAAGCTGAAGCTGGAACTTCCGCAAACACGCAGCCCTGGCGACATTTTGAGCGAGGGCGAGCAACGCGCCGTCGCCATCGGATCATTCCTAGCCGAAGTAGGGTTGAGTGGAGGCAAGGGCGGCATCGTGTTCGACGACCCCGTGTCGTCGCTCGACCATCGCCGACGCGAACGCGTGGCGAAGCGCCTGACCGCAGAGGCGGCACAGCGCCAGGTCATCGTGTTTACCCATGACATTTATTTTCTGTGCCTGCTGGCGGAAGAGGCCAAGCAGGTCGGCGTGGCGATTGCCACGCAGAGCCTGACCCGGCGCGCCGAGGGTTTCGGGATTGCCGATCCAGACCTCCCATTTGAGGGCAAGAACGCGAGCAAGCGGATCGGTGCCCTGAAGGCTCAGCACCAAGCCATCGCCAAACTGCACAAGGATGGCGAAGAGCAAGAGCATCGAAAACAGACCGTCGATGCCTACTTCCGATTGCGCATGGCTTGGGAGCGTGCCGTCGAGGAAGTGCTGCTGCGCGAGGTCATCCTGCGCTTCCGCAAGGGTGTGGAAACGCAGCGGCTCGCCGGCGTCAGTGTCGAAGACGATGACTATGCCCAAGTGAATGCCGGGATGACCAAGTGCTCGAACTACGCACATGACAAGGCGCTGATGGGCGGCGTCGCCGTTCCCGATCCGGACGAGTTGCTCGCCGACATCCTGGCGTTGGAGACATGGCGCGCCCAGATCGACAAGCGCAGCGGGGAGACGTCCAAGAAGCGCAGGGCCGGGCCAGTCGTCGCAGTGCCAGCGGCAGTCGCTGCGCCTTGAGGTGCCCCCATCCTCTGGGGACACGGGGAGCCGCTACAACGCCGCGGTATTAGCTTTCAGCGTGCGATCCAGCTTGCGGTGAATGAGTGATACCAGCGTCAGGATGTCCAGGGCATCCTGTTCGGACATCGGCCAGTTTGTCTTGGGGGCATGGGCGAGTGGATTGCGCACAGCGCCGAAGAGGCCCACCAGCAGATGGGCGAAGCCTTTCTGCTCGCTCCTTTCGGACTCGGTGACCAGTGAGCCAAGAACCAGGATCGGGTTTTGCGTCGAAAACGCCCGGTTCACTAACTCGGCGCCATCCATGGTCAGGCCCGACATGGAGCGGATGCGCTCGGCGACGCCTTTGGTCGACTCGAAGACGGCATGGAAGTAGTTTTCATCCAGCAGTTCGGCGCGGCAGTAGTTGAGCACTTCGGCATGGACGTTGCGGTTTTCCAGTGCTGCCTTCAGCCGACCGGCGCGGGCACGCGCGGCGTCCAAGGTCGTGGCCTTGTCGGCATAACCCACACGGCCGTCATCGCGTACGAAGAAGCCCGAGAAAGCAAGCACCACGTTCAGCTCATCGCGCCGCCATCGGAAAGCGCCCGGGTCGCGCGCGTAGTTGACCGGGTTCATGGCAAGGTTGATCAGCAAGATCAAGTGATTGCCGATTTGGTGCTGGTTTTGTGCTTCCGCGAGCGCGTTGAAAAGGCGCTTCCACTTGGTGATGCCAGGCGACACATCGGCGATCTTGATTTCCTGCAGCAGACGCTCGATCTGCGCGCCCGTCAGACCTCGTTCGGTGTCTGCAAGCACCCGGCAAGCTGCCTCCATGTGCTGCGAACTAAAGGCATTGATGTGAGCCACGGATTGATTTCACCAAGCGCCTGAAACCGCGCTGTTGTTCAATTTGATCCGAGTCACTTCCCCCAAGTCGTTTTGCATCCGCAACTCAGAAAGAATCGATTTCGGTGGCTTCCGGTACCAGTGCAGGCAGACGTTGACGAGATCTGCCCCGGCAGGCTTCTTCAGAAACGATTGCCGGAGGTTGACGGTCAGTTCGGGGTTTGGCACCAGGTGGAAATCACCTTCTTGATCCAGATGCTCATGGCTGGGAGCCATGTCGGCCCACTTCTTCTGAAACATGCGCCGCGGTGCGATGAACGGGTGGCCGGCGGACGTGCAGGCTTCCGGGAACATCGGCGCCATGAAATCGATCACGTATCCATCGCACTGTATCCACGCGTGAAACGACGTGTCCGAGCTTTGAACCTGTCCTTCTGTCAATGTGGCGAAAGAGATGACATTCCGCTGTTGTTTGTTGACGAGGAAGAATGCAGCACCGGCGAGCTGCACGGCATCCTTCTTGTAGAACTCGCGCAGGATGGCAGAACCCGCGATGCTGAAGAACATGCAAGCGTGGGCTGTATGCGCATCGACGCTGTCCAGGACTGACCTGATGACCGCATGAATGCGCAGATAGTCGAGCAGCGGGATAAGTGGTTTGGTCTTCATTGGATTTGTTTTTTGCGGGGAGCGCCGACGTGGTTAGGCGACGACCGTGGCCGGCAACGGTACGGCTTTGGCGTTTGGGCGTGCAACGGCTCTCGCAGAACGAGTGCGGGTGTGGCGCGGCTTGGATTCGGTCGTGTTCGTGGGATTCAAGGGAGCGGCTGAGCCGCATTCATGTTCGGTGGGGACGCACTCCCTGCGCAGTTGGTCCAGACGGTCCGCCCATTGTTGAAGCATCGCGCGCCGCTCATCTTGGTAGGCGTGGCGGTTGTAGGCCGCACGTACGGCATTCGCTGGCACGTGCGCGAGGCAGTGTTCGATCACGTCGATGTTGCCGCCGAGGCTGTTGAAGTGGGTGCTGAACGACGCGCGCATACCGTGCGGCGTTCCTTCGCCACTGAAGCCCAGTCGCTCCATCAAGGCGTTCAGGCTGCGATTGGCCATTGGCCGACGCGGGTCCACGCGGTTGGGGAACAGGTGTTCCCTGTTTGCGGGCACAAGCTCCCGCAAACGTGTGAGCAGCGCAACTGCCTGTGTAGACAGCGGTATCCAGTGGGCGCGCTTGGCCTTCATTCGCTCGGCAGGAATCTCCCATTGCGCGCCTTCCAGATTCACTTCATCCCATTGGCCCTCGATGACTTCGGCTTTGCGGCAGGCGGTCAGAAGCACCAGCAGCATCGCGATGCGCGTTTCCTCGTTGATCCTGCCGGTGCCATCCAGCGTCCGCAGAAAGACACCGATCTGCTTTTCGGACAGGGCAGGGTGGTTGGTCTGGGTGCGCTTCTTCATCACGCGCACGGGTGGCACCGGATTGTTCTCGATTAGTCCCGAATCGATGGCGTACTCGAAGATGCCCCACAAGTGATTGCGCAGGTTGCGTGCGACCTCCGGCGCGCGTTGCTCGACCACCTTCAACTGCGCGGTCAGTTCGAGCCGCGTGATGCTGCCGATCGCTCGATTCTTCAGTGTCGGCAGCAAGTCATTGTCGATCTCGCGGTTGCGCTGCTTCACCGTAGACGCTCGCAGGTCTGCCGACGTCGCTGTATTCCAGTCCGACACGATGGCAGAGAACGTTCCTTTGACTCGTTCCAACTGCTCTTGCGCTTGTGCGATCTCCTTGTCTTGCTGTGCCTGCAAGGGGGTGGTGCCTTGGGCTACCAACAGCCGTGCCTCTGCATGGAGGCCACGTGCATTCGCCAAGCTGACTTCCGGAAAGGCGCCCAGTGCGCGTTTACCTTCGACGCCGTTGATGCGGAACTTGTAGCGCCACAGCTTCGAGCCATTGGGCTGGACGAGCAGGTAGAGCCCGCCGCTATCCGCAAGCTTGTAGGGGCGCTCCTGGGGCTTGGCTGTCTTGATCTTGACGGTAGTGAGCATTGGGGGCCTTTTGATTGGCGAGGCCCCCAATGAGGCCCCCAAATGGTGGCGCTGTCAAGAAAAACCCTTAGATCGCTTGAGACGTTGATAGACGGTAACTCATTGCCACTATTGAGATTTTCGTGCTTTCTGAGAATTTGTGAGATCGCATGAAACACCAATGCATACTTCAGGTGGCGATTTTCATGTATTTTTCTCTTGTGAAGTCGATAGGTTGCAGCATCGTTTGCGGTGAACTTGTGATCTGGCTGCCAGTGCAGCCACCAGCAATTCAGACGCTTCACGATGGCGGTTTGCCTTCATTCTGGACTACGCCAGCGCTCAGATGCCGATCCAGAGATTCAGCGGTGATCCCGCTGGCACGCGGATTGGGACGTGTAGCCAACCCTTGGGACGACACGACAACAAGGCGTGGTGGTTTGGGCGATGTTCTGTTTCAAACTATCGGTGCCGGGTTGCCGGTATGCGGCGGCCGTGGTCGTTGCAGTTTCTGGAAACCACGCTTTTTGTGCGATTTCCACAGATCAAGAGCAGGAGAGTTTGCATGAAAGAGTTGGACACCCCGGTTTACCAGACGCTGACGCGCAGGAGTGTGCTCGGGCTGGCCACTGCCGGTGGGTTGGTGCTGGCCGGATGTGGCGGTGGCTCGGGCGACGCTGAGCTGCCGGTGCAACTGCAGGCGCGCCTGCAGCAAATCCTGGACCAGAACCGAGCACTGTTCAGCTTTCCCGGCGCGCAGGCAGGGATATGGACGCCGCAAGGCTCATGGGTGGGCGTGACAGGCGTGGCGGAACAGGGCGGCAGCAGGCCGCCCGCGCGCGCTGACCATACGCGCATCGGCAGCATCACCAAGACGTTTACCGTGATCCTGATCCTGCAACTGGTGGACCAAGGCTTGATCGGGCTGGACGACCCGATCGGCAAATACGTGCCTGGGTTGCCCAATGGCGACACCGCCACGATCCGCATGTTGGCGAGCATGACGAGCGGTATCCCGTCGTACACCTTTGAGCCGGCGTTTTTGGATGCGTTGTTCAGCAATCCGCAGACCGTTTTCACGCCGCACCAACTGCTGGATTACGTTCGAGGCAAGCCGGCCGATTTCCCGGCGGACTCGCAGGTGGCGTACTCGAATACCAACACGGTCGCGCTGGGCATCGTGGTCGAACAGAAAACCGAGTTGCCGTTTGCTCAAGCACTGCAACAGAACATCCTGAAACCGCTGGAGCTGACGCAGACCCTCGCCCCCACATCGAGCGACATCCCGAACCCGTACTGGCGCGGCATCACAACCCAGGGCTACCCCGATGGCGTGGTGAAAGACGCGACCGACTGGAATCCGTCCTGGGGTTTCTCGGCGGGCAACATGGTTTCGACGCTGGATGATTTGCGCCGTTGGGCCGTTGTGCTGGGTACGGGAGGTGGGATCGTCTCGCCCGCGATGCAGGCCATCCGCATGGCGTCGATGAACAGCGCCGTGCCGCCCAATTCATTCGCACGCCGCTATGCGCTGGGATTTGGTGGGTTCGACGGCTGGATCGGCCATACGGGCGAACTGCCCGGCTTCAATACGTCGATTTTGTATGACCCGAAGACGGCGACATCCATGGTAGCCATGGTCAACAGCGATATCGCGGCCCAAGTTAACGGCAGTTCGGCCGATCCGGCGCCGACGATCACCTCGGAGTTCGTTGCTGCACTGGGTGATTGATGATGCTTCGCAGGGGCGACGTCGTTGCTCGATAGGCGGCCGAACCATGAATTTTGCGTCGGCCTGTGGTCCTGGGGCAAGGTGCAGGCGTGGACGATGCGCTGGCGCGGTGGACAAAGCTAGGGCGCAAGACACCACGGCGCCTGGTCGTGCGCCAATCCCATCCACAGCACCCAGACGGCGGACAACAGCAGCGCCAGCCCGGCAAGGCGCATGCCCCAGCCGCCCGATCCCTGTCTGCCCAGGCGCAGCAGCAGCCAGGGCCCGGCCCAGAGCGCGGCCCCCGAGCCGACGGCAAACAGCGCCATCACCAGCGCGCCGCCGGCTACGCCATCGGCCAGCGCCGCCACCATCACCGCCGAATACAGCAGGCCGCAGGGCAGCAGCGCCCAGGCGGTGCCTATGGTGAGGGGCGCGGCCAGCCCCATGGATTGCGTGGCATTCCTCACCCGCAGCCAGACGCGGCGCGCGCCCAGTTCCAGCCAGAGCGGCTGGCGCCCCTGGATGAGCAGCACCAGCCCGACGACGGCCGCGGCCACATGCAGCAGGCTCCAGGCCGGCCTGAGCGCCGCCGAATGCACGGTCAGCCAGCCCAGGCCCTGCATCGAGGCGGCCGCGAGCGCGCCCAGCAGCGTATAGCCCACGAGGCGCCCGAGCTGGAACAGCGCGATGGCCCGCGTGCCGCGCGGCGCGGCGCTCTGGCCTATGCCGGCGCAGGCCGCGCCGCACATCGCGAGGCAATGCGGGCTGCCGACCAGGCCCATGAGCAGGCCGGTGGCTGCAAGGGAAAGCTGCATGGGTGGATTCTATGAAGGCCATGCCGGTCGCCTTGCGCGCCGGATTGACCTGCCTCAACAAGCTGCCGAATTGATTCGGCAATTCAGGCGGTGTCCGTTAGACTGCCCGCTTTCCTCTACCGCCAGCCCCTGGCCTGAACACCGCCATGCCGGTCGCCGACGCGCTGCTGCCCGCACCTTGGCCGATCCCGGCACAGGATGATGAGGCGCAGTCCCCGCTGTCCGACACCACGCTGCTCGACGAACGCGACGAGTGGCTCGCGTTCAGCTGCGCGCTGCCGGCGCGCGAGGAGGGACAGACGCTGTGGGAGTCCATGGTGGCCTTCGAAGGCATGCACTGCGCCGCCTGCGCGGTGACGCTGGAGCAATTGATGGCGCGTGTGCCGGGCGTCGTGCGCGTGGAGGTCAGCGCGGCGGCGCAGCGCGGCCGCGTGGTCTGGGACGAGGCGCGCACCCGCCCCTCGCGCTGGATGCAGGCGCTTTCGGGCAGCGGCTACCGCGCGCTGCCGGTGCATGACGTGGGCGCCGGTGCGCGCCGCCAGGAGGACAGCCGCCGCATGCTCTGGCGCCTGGGCGTGGCGGCGGTCTGCATGATGCAGGTGATGATGTACGCGGTGCCCGGCTACATCGCCGGGCCCGAGGTGATAGGCGCCAACACCGAGCAGCTGCTGCGCTGGGCGCAATGGGTGCTGTCGCTGCCGGTGATGCTGTTCTCGTGCCGCCCGTTCTTCGCCTCGGCCTGGCGCGATCTGCGCGGGCGGCGCATCGGCATGGACATGCCGGTGGCGCTGGGCATGCTGATCACCTTCGTGGTCAGCAGCCTGGGCACTTTCGAGCCCGAGGGGCCGTTCGGCCATCAGGTGTACTTCGATTCGCTCACGATGTTTGTTTTCTTCCTGCTGGCCGGGCGCTGGCTGGAGCTGCGCCTGCGCGATCGCTCGGCCGGTGCCCTGGAAGCCTTGATGCACCGCCTGCCCGAGGGGGTGGAGCGGCGCGATGCGAATGGGCGCTGGCAGCATGTCGCGGTACGGCGCCTGCGTGTGGACGATGTGGTGCGGGTGCTGCCCGGCGCGGCGTTCCCGGCGGATGGCACCTTGCTTTCGGGTGGCACCACGGTCGACGAGGCGCTGCTGACCGGCGAATCGCGCCCGCTGGCGCGTGGCGCGGGCGAGGCAGTGATCGCCGGCAGCCACAACCTGAGCGCGCTGGTGGAGATGCGTGTGCAGGCGGTGGGCGGCGAGACGCGCTATGCGCGCATCGTCGGCCTGATGGAGCAGGCGGCCAGCAGCAAGCCCGATCTGGCGCGTCTGGCCGATCGCCTGGCCAAGCCCTTCCTCATCGCCGTGCTGCTGGTGGCCGCTCTGGCGGCGGCCTGGTGGTGGCCCACCGACCCGGCGCGCGCGCTGATGGTGGCGGTGGCGGTGCTGGTGGTCACCTGCCCCTGCGCGCTCTCGCTGGCGACGCCGGCGGCCATGCTGGCGAGCGCCGGGGCGCTCGCCAGGCGCGGTGTACTGGTGCGCCAACTGCAGGCCATCGAGGCGCTGGCGGGCGTGGATACCGTGGTGTTCGACAAGACCGGGACACTGACCAGCGATGCTTTCGTGCTCACCGGCGTGCGGCTGCGCGACGGCGTTACCCGGCAAGAGGCGTTCGCGCTGGCGGCCAGCCTGGCGCGCCACAGCCTGCACCCCGTCTCGCGCGCGATCGTGGCGGCTGCTGCGGGGCAGGGCGCCGCCGCGCAGGCGCTGGACGTCAGGGAGGTGGCGGGGCAGGGTGTGGCGGCATCGGTCTCGCTGAACGGTACGCAGAGGCACTGCCGGCTGGGCTCTTCGGCGTTCTGCGACGCGCCACGGGACGCGCAGGCCGATGCGACGCAGGGCCCGGTCAGCCATCTGGCCGACGATGCGGGGTGGCTTGCGGGCTTTCAATTTGAAGAAGATCTGCGTCCGGACGCCTCGAGCACCGTGTCAGCATTGCGGGCGCAGGGCCTGGGCGTGCAACTGCTCTCGGGCGACCGGGCGGCGTCGGCCTTGCGCATCGGCGCCCTCGCCGGGGTGGACCAGGCGGTCGGCGATTGCTCGCCCGACGGCAAGCTGGCGCGGGTGCGCGCCCTGGAGCGCCAGGGGCGGCGCGTTGCGATGGTGGGTGACGGCCTCAACGACGGCCCGGTGCTGGCGGCGGCGCAGGTCTCGTTCGCCTTTGGCCGGGCGGTGCCGCTGGCGCAGGCGCGTTCGGATTTCGTCGTGCTGGGCGCGCGCCTGATGGCGATCGCCGGCGCGCGTGCGCAGGCGCTGCGCACCATGAGCGTCGTGCGCCAGAACCTGGCCTGGGCGCTCGCCTACAACGTCGCCGCCTTGCCGCTGGCGGTAGCGGGCTACATGCCTGCCTGGGCGGCAGGGCTGGGCATGGCGGCCAGTTCGCTGCTGGTGGTGGCCAACGCGCTCAGGCTCAACCGCGGCGAAGCACCGGAGAACACCTGATGGACATTCTGTATCTGCTGATTCCGCTGTCGGTGGTGCTGGCGCTTCTGATCATGGGGGCGCTGGGCTGGGCGATCTTCCGCGGCCAGTTCGAAGACCTGGAACGGGAAGGCGAACGCATTTTTGAACAAGATTGATCCAGATCAAATTAGCCACGCTTGCGCCATGGATAATCCGCGCCTGTATTAGAGGAAACCCTTAGATGACTACAGCGAGCCAATCGATGCCGACCTACAACGACAAGGTTGTCCGCCAATTCGCGGTCATGACCGTGGTCTGGGGGGTGATCGGCATGCTGGTCGGCGTGATCGCCGCCGCGCAACTCACCTGGCCCGAGCTCAATCTGGGCATTTCCTGGCTCAGCTACGGCCGCCTGCGGCCGCTGCACACCAACGGCGTGATCTTCGCCTTTGCGTGCTCGGGCCTGATCGGCACCTCGCTCTACGTGGTGCAGCGCACCTCGCAGGCACGGCTGTTCGGGGGCGATGGCCTCGCGGGCTTCGTGTTCTGGGGCTGGCAGCTGGCGCTGGTGGGTGCGGTCATCACGCTGCCCATGGGCCTCACCTCTTCCAAGGAATACGCCGAGCTGGAATGGCCCATCGATCTGCTCATCACCGTCGTCTGGGTGGCCTACGCCATCGTGTTCTTCGGCACGGTCTCCAAGCGCAAGATGAGCCACATCTACGTGGCCAACTGGTTCTACGGCGCGTTCATCATCGCCATCGCGCTGCTGCACATCGGCAACAACATCGAACTGCCCGTGGGCGCGTTCAAGTCCTACTCGGCCTACGCCGGGGTGCAGGATGCGATGGTGCAGTGGTGGTACGGCCACAACGCGGTGGGCTTTCTGCTCACCACCGGCTTCCTGGGGATGATGTATTACTTCATTCCCAAGGCGGCCGAGCGCCCGATCTACAGCTACCGCCTGTCCATCGTGCATTTCTGGGCGCTGATCTTCACCTATATGTGGGCGGGCCCGCACCACCTGCACTACACCGCTCTGCCGGACTGGACGCAGTCGGTCGGCATGGTGTTCTCCATCATCCTGCTGGCGCCGAGCTGGGGCGGCATGATCAACGGCATCATGACGCTCTCGGGCGCCTGGCACAAGCTGCGCACCGATCCGGTGATCCGTTTCCTGATCGTCTCGCTGTCGTTCTACGGCATGTCCACCTTCGAGGGCTCGCTGCTCTCGATCAAGACCATGAACGCGCTGTCCCACTACACCGACTGGACCGTGGGCCACGTGCATTCCGGCGCGCTGGGCTGGGTCGGCTTCATCACCATGGGTTCGCTCTACTGGCTGATTCCGCGCCTGTACGGCCGCACCAGCATGTATTCCACGCGTGCCATCGACCTGCACTTCTGGATTTCCACGCTGGGCATCGTGCTCTACGTGGCCTCGATGTGGATCGCGGGCGTGATGCAGGGTCTGATGTGGCGTGCGGTCAACGAGGATGGCACGCTCACCTACGCCTTCGTCGAGAGCGTGAAGGCCACCTATCCGTTCTATGCGGTGCGCTTCCTGGGCGGTCTGCTGTACCTGAGCGGCATGGTGGTGATGCTCTGGAACACGTTCAAGACCATGAACGCCGGGCGTGCGCCGGTGGTGACCGTGCCGCCCCTGGTGGCTGCCGCCTGAACCTTGCCTGAAAAGCCTGCCTGACGAAAGAGAACCCAAGACATGGCGCAAGAAGAAATCCGCGGCCACGGCCGCATCGAAACCAACAATTTCCTGATGATCGTGCTGGTGCTGCTGGTCATCGCGATCGGTGGTCTGGTGGAAATCGTTCCGCTGTTCTTCCAGAAATCGACCACGCAGCCCATCGAGGGCCTCAAGCCCTATGCGGCGCTGCAGGTGGTGGGGCGCGACATCTACATCCGCGAAGGCTGCAACAACTGCCACTCGCAGATGATCCGCTCGCTGCAGCATGAGTCGCTGCGTTACGGGCCGGTCTCGGTGGCGGGTGAATTCGTCTACGACTACCCGCACCTGTGGGGCAGCAAGCGCACCGGTCCTGATCTGGCGCGCGTGGGCGGCCGCTACAGCGACGACTGGCACGCGGTGCACCTGAACAACCCGCGCGCGGTGGTGCCGGAATCGAACATGCCGGCCTATCCCTGGCTGACCAGGACGGCGGCCGACAGCCAGACCATCCAGGCGCACATGCGCGGCCTGCGCACCTTGGGCGTGCCGTACACCGATGACGAAATCGCCAAGGCACCCGCCGAGGTCGAAGGCAAGACCGAGCTGGAGGCGCTGATCGCCTACCTGCAGGTGCTGGGCATCCATCGCAAATAACCGAACGCAGGAGAACACCATGAATGTGGAATGGATGCACGGCCTGTATACGGTGCTCGCGTTCGTGACCTTTGTCGTGATCGCGTTCTGGGCCTGGTCGGCGCGCAATCGCCCGGGGTTTGACGAAGCGGCGCGGCTGCCGCTGCTGGACGATGAAGGCGCTGCCCGCAGCGCGGTGGCTGCGGGGGAAGGCAAGATATGAGCGATTTCACGAGCAGTTTCTGGTCTCTGTACGTGGCCGGCGTCACGCTGCTGGGCGTGTTGGCCTGCGCCGCGCTGCTGTGGTGGACCTTCCGGATGAATGCCGAGGTCAAGCAGGGCGAATCCACCGGCCATGTCTGGGATGGCGACCTGACCGAGAGGAACAACCCGTTGCCGCGCTGGTGGGTGATGATGTTCGGCATCAGCTGCATCTTCTCGCTGCTCTATCTGGCGCTGTATCCGGGGCTGGGTGCCTTCAAGGGTGTGCTGGGCTGGACGCAGGATGGCCAGCATGCGCGGGAGCAGCAGCAATATGAGGCGCGGATCGCACCGATCTACGCGGCTTTCGCCAACCAGAGCATCGAGCAGCTGGCCAAGGACGCCAATGCCCGCGCGATCGGCGATCGGCTGTTCATGAACAACTGCGCGCAGTGCCACGGCAGCGATGCGCGCGGCAGCATGGGCTTTCCCAATCTGGTGGATGCCCATTGGAACTGGGGCGGCAGTCCGGACGCTGTGCTGCAGACCATCTCTGACGGCCGCACCGGCGTGATGCCGCCCATGGCAGCGGCCGTGGGCACGCCCGACGAGGTGCGCGCGCTGGCCAACTACGTCATCAGCCTCTCGGGCGGCAAGCACGATGCGGCGCTGGCGGACAAGGGCAAGGAGAAATTCATCGTCTGTGCCGCCTGCCATGGCGAGGCGGGCAAGGGCAATCCCGCGCTGGGTGCGCCCGACCTGACCGACGGCGTCTTTGCCCATGGCCCGGACAACGTGGACCATGTGGTGGCGATGATCGACCACGGCAAGATGGCGCAGATGCCGGCCTGGAAGGAGAAATTCTCTCCTGAGCAGCTGCGCGTGCTCACGGCCTATGTCTGGGGGCTGGGCGGCGGCCAGCCCGCGGCTGCGCAGTGACGCACCTGCCGATTCCTCTCACTGAACGCCGGTGCGCGCTGCACCGGCGTTCTGCCTGATTCGTATGGCTGGCGCCGGCAACGCGGTACCGGTTCCCGGGCACTCCAAGATCTACCCGCGCAGCGCCAAGGGGTTCTACACCCGCTGGCGCTGGTTCTTCGTGTTTGCCACGCAGCTTTTCTTCTATGGCATGCCGTGGCTGCAGTGGGGCGGACGCCAGGCGATGCTGTTCGACATCGACGCGCGGCGCTTTTACATCTTCGGTCTGGTGCTTTACCCGCAGGATGTGTTCTACCTCGCGGCGCTGCTCATCATCTCGGCGCTGCTGCTGTTCCTGTTCACGGCGGTGGCGGGGCGCCAGTGGTGCGGCTACGCCTGTCCGCAGACGGTCTATACCGAGATTTTCCTGTGGGTTGAGGAAAAATTCGAGGGCAACCGCGCGCAGCGCATGCGTCTGGATGGCGCGCCGCTTTCCTGGAACAAGTTCTGGCGCAAGGGCGGCAAGCACCTGGTCTGGCTCGTGATCGGCCTGTGGACGGGCTTTACCTTCGTGGGCTACTTCACGCCGATCCGCGAGCTGGCGCTTCAGGTGCTGGCGTTCTCCGTTGGACCGTGGGCGCTGTTCTGGATTCTGTTCTACGGCTTTGCCACTTGGGGCAATGCCGGTTTCATGCGCGAGCAGGTCTGCAAGTACATGTGCCCGTACGCGCGCTTTCAAGGCGCGATGTTCGACCGCGACACGCTCATCGTCACCTACGTGGCCAAGCGCGGCGAGCCGCGCGGCAAGCGCTCCAAGAAGGCTGACTACAAGGCCGACGGCCTGGGCGACTGCATCGATTGCACCATGTGCGTGCAGGTCTGCCCCACCGGCATCGACATTCGCGACGGCCTGCAGTACGAGTGCATCAGCTGCGCCGCCTGCATAGACGCCTGCGACGACGTGATGGACATGATGGGCTACCCGCGCGGGCTGATCCGCTATTCCACCGAAGCCGCCATCGAGAAGGATTGGGGCAAGAAGGAAATCGTGCAGCGCGTGAAGCGCCCGCGCGTGCTGATCTACGCCACCGTGCTGCTGCTGGCCAGCGTGGCGCTGGCGACCAGCCTGTGGCTGCGCACGCCGTTCAAGGTGGATATCCTGCGCGACCGCGCGACGATGGCGCGCCTGGTCAAGGGCGGCGAAATCGAGAACGTCTACCGCATCCACGTGATGAACGCGACCGAGCGGGAGCAGACCTTTGTGCTGGCGGTCGAGGGCCTGCCGCACCTGGCACTGGCCGAAGGCACGCGCACGGCGGTGACCATAGGGCCAGAGCAGTCAGCCTCCGTGCCGGTGCAGTTGCGCCTGCCCCATGGCGAGGCGTCGCCCGGATCGCACCGGATTGCGTTCGTGGTGAGTGCGGAGGGCGTGGGCAGCGTGCGGGAAAAATCCGCGTTCATCGTGCCGCGGTGAGACCATGAGCACCCACCCGGAGCCGTCGCCCGCGCCGCGCCCCATGCCGTGGTGGCGCTCGGGCTATCTGTGGCTCATCATCGGACTGACGCTGGCGATGGTTGCAGGTGGCGTGGTGACGGTCTGGCTGGCGCTGCAGCAGCCCCATGCGCCCGTGGCGGCACCGGCGCCGCAGGCGGATCAGGGCGGGGCGCTGGAGCCCGCCATGCAGGCGCGCAACCGGACGTCCAGCCGCAATGCGAAAACGCTGGGTGCAGGAGGGGACTGAAGTCCCGCTCCGTCATCAACAAAGAACAGGAGGCAGGATGGCAGGCAAGAAATGGATGGTGATCGTGTGGCCCGCCTTCATGGTGGCCGCGGCGCTGGAGATGATGGTTTTTGCCGTGCTCGACCCTGAGTCGCTGGCGCTGCTGGGCGAGCAGGTGGACTGGTCGCGCAATACCGTGTACTCGGTCACCTTTCTGATCTTCTGGTGCATGTTCATGGTCTGCAGCGCCATCACCTTGCAGCTGGCCCACCCGGGGAGGGATGTCAACCGAGGCCTGCACCACGAAGAGCGCGCATGAGGCGCCGGCCGCTTCGGCACTGCCAGGCATGTGGTTGAGGGTGCGCCGATAAAATCAGCGGTTCTTTCACGCTGCAGGCAAGGCCTGCCCATCAGGTTTTCCCCATGCAAGCACCCGCCGCCCGCCCGGCTTCCGGCACCAAGTTCACCAGCCGCCAGGGCACGCGCGCCGTCAAGGATGGCGTCAAGCCCAGCGGCCTGACGGCCGTTCCCAACGCCGAGCGCAAGCCGGACTGGCTGCGCATCAAGCTGCCCAACGGGGCCAAATACCAGCAGATCAAGGAGATTGTCGATTCGCACAAGCTCTCCACGGTCTGCGCGGAATCCAAGTGCCCCAACATCGCCGAATGCTGGGGGCGCGGCACGGCAACGCTGATGCTCATGGGCTCGGTGTGCACGCGGGCCTGCAAGTTCTGTTCGGTCAGCACCGGCAACCCCAACGGCTGGCTCGATCCGCTGGAGCCGGTGAACGTGGCCGACGCGGTGGCGCTGATGGACCTGAAGTACGTCGTGCTGACCTCGGTCGATCGGGACGACTTGAAAGACCTGGGCGCCGGGCATTACGCCGCCTGCATCCGCGAGATCCACAAACGCATGCCAGATACCGCAGTGGAGGCGCTGACGCCCGACTTCCAGGGCCGGCACGATCTGGTAGCCCAGGTGCTCGATGCCGGCCTGGCCACCTATGCGCAGAACCTGGAGACCGTGCGGCGCCTGACGCACCCGGTGCGCGATCCGCGCGCGGGTTACGAGCAGACGCTGGACGTACTGAAATTCGCCAAGGGCTACGCGCCGCAGACCATCTCCAAGACCAGCCTGATGCTGGGCCTGGGCGAGACGGACGAAGAGATTGACCAGGCCCTCACCGACATCCGCGCCGCCAATGTGGATGTGGTCACCATGGGCCAGTACATGCGCCCGACGCAGCACCACCTGCCGGTGCAGCGCTATGTCTCGCCGGAGCAGTTCGCGCAGTACCGCGAAATGGCGCTGGCCAAGGGCTTCGTCGAGGTGGTGGCGGGGCCGTTCGTGCGCTCCAGCTACCGCGCCGAGCGTGTGCTGGAGCACAACAACGTGGGGCTGGACGAAAGCGTGCTGGAGAGCCTGCGCAATTCCGCCGCCAACGCGATGCGCTGCTGATGCCAGACGCGCCTTCCAGGGCAGCACCTTTTTCCGTACTGGGCCTGGCTGCCGTTGTGGGCGGCGGTGGCCTGGCGGCTGCCATTGCGCACCGGCCCACGCAGGGCCTCGTTTGGCTGGTGGCCTATCTGGTGCTGGTGGTGGGCGTTGCCCAATACCTGCTGGGTGCGGGTCAGGCGGTGCTGGCGCCCACTGCACCGTCAGCCGGTGTGCTCTGGGGCCAGTGGGTGCTGCTCAACCTGGGGCATCTGGGCGTGATTGGCGGCCGGCTGGGCGAGCGCTCTGGATGGGTGTCGGCGGGTACCTTGGCCTACGCGGCGGCGCTGCTGTGGCTGGTGCGATCCACCCGCCGCGCGCCCAGTGGCAAGCGTCTGTGGGCCTACCGGCTGTTTGCGCTCTTTCTGCTGCTCAGTTCGCTGACAGGCGTGGCGCTTGCCGTGCTTCGCCGCTAGAGCTTCTTGGCGCCATAGTCCCAGGGCTGGGCCTGCTGCAGCAAGGCGCGCAGCGCACTATCGTCCAGTTGGGCGAGCTCCTCCTCCGCCTGCGCCAGCGTGTCGGCGGCCATCTGCTGGTGCAGGATGGCGTCGCCCTCCAGCGCGCTGAAGACCAGCAGCATCTGCCCGTAGGAGGCGGACAGCGGCGCGGCTTGCCAGTGCCGCCCTTCGGTGTCGAGAAAATCGCGCATGCAATGAAATCCTTGAAACGGGCAGACCTTATTCCATTTCCAGATCCATCGATTACTTCGTCGGCTTCGCTCGCCGTGCTACAGCACTGTCTTCGCTTCGCCTTCGCGTACTTAGATGATATGGAGTTGGAATTACGCCAATCGCTCGTAGCGCGCAAAACGCAGGCCCGGGCCCTGGCTGCTGACGTGGTCGCTGTGCGCGGTGAGCCGCCATTCGCCGCCGAGCGCGGGCGCCCAGGTGTCGCCCTCGAAATCCTGCGCGATTTCCGTCACCTCGGCGCGCGCGGCCAGGGGTAGTGCCTCGGCAAAGACCTGCGCGCCGCCGATGACCCAGGCGGTTGCGGTGCCTGATTGCTCCGCCGTTGATAGCGCTTCACGCAAGCCAGAAGCGCGCTGAGCACCGTTTTGATTCCAATCGGGCTGGCGCGTGATGACGATGTTCAGGCGCCCCGGCAGCGGGCGGAAGCGCGGCGGCAGCGAATCCCAGGTCTTGCGGCCCATGATCACCGGCTGGCCCTGTGTCAGTGCCTTGAAATGCGCCAGATCCTCGGGTAGATGCCAGGGCATGCGGCCGCCTTGGCCGATGACGCCATTGGCGGCGCGTGCGTAGATCAGGGCGATTTCCATGGGGTTTGTGCGGCGGGTGGTGGCAGGAATATAGCGGCAGCCTACGATAGCGCCTGTCCATGTTCAAGATTCCGCTTTCCGTCCTCGTCGTCATCCATGCGGCGGATCTGCAGGTGCTGCTGATCCGCCGTGCCGATGCGCGCGAGGACTTCTGGCAATCCGTCACCGGCAGCAAGGACAGCGAGCAGGAGAGCTGGCGCGAGACGGCGCTGCGCGAGGTGAGGGAGGAAACCGGTATCGACGCCGCGGCGCCGGGCTGCAGCCTCATCGATTGGGGCATGGAGAACGTCTACAGCATCTACCCCCAATGGCGCCACCGCTACGCGCCGGGCGTGATGATGAACACCGAGCATGTGCTGGGTCTGCGCGTCCCGGCGGCGACGCCGGTGACCTTGAATCCGCGCGAACACACGGCATATGCATGGCTGCCGTGGCGCGAGGCGGCGGACCGCTGTTTCTCTCCCTCCAATGCCGAGGCCATCCTCTGGCTGCCGCGTTTTGAATCGCTTGCATGACTGCAGAACTCTTGTCCGAAACCGATTTTGCGCCGTCGGAGCTGCCCGCTCTGCCCGGCGGCATCCTGCGCGTGGCCACCTACAACATCCACAAGGGCGTGCAGGGCCTGGGTCCGGCGCGGCGGCTGGAGATCCACAACCTGGGGCTGGCGATAGAGCAGCTCGATGCCGACATCGTCTGCCTGCAGGAGGTGCGCGCCAGCAACCGGCGCGAGGCCTCCTACTTCGATCGCTGGCCGCAGGTGCCGCAGGCGCAATACCTGGCGCCCGAAGGCTACGAAGCCGTCTACCGCACCAACGCCTACACGCGCGACGGCGAACATGGCAATGCGCTGCTCACGCGCTGGCCGGTGCTGGCCAGCAGCCATGAAGACATGTCCGACCACCGCTTCGAGCAGCGCGGCCTGCTGCATGTGCAGCTCAAGGTGGCGGGCCGCCTGGTGCATGCCATCGTGGTCCACCTGGGGCTGGTGCCGGGCAGCCGCATCCGCCAGGTGGCGCAATTGCAGGGCTACATCCGGCGCAAGGTGCCCGACGATGCGCCGCTGGTGGTGGCGGGTGATTTCAACGACTGGGGCAACCAGCTGGCGCAGATGCTCGCGGGCTTCGGGCTGCTGGAGTTTGACCATGCCAGCAGCCTGCACACCTACCCTTCGCGCCTGCCGATCGCGCGGCTGGACCATGTCTATGCGCGCGGGCTGCTGCCGGTCTCGCTGACGGTGCCGCGCGGGCGCATCTGGTGGCGCATGTCCGACCACCTGCCGCTGATCGCGGAATTCCGGCTCTGAACGATTGAATCCGCATGCCGCTGCCGCCCTACGCCGGTTCGGACCACCAGATACGGCTGCTGCAGGGCGCGCAAGAGCTGTTTCCGGCACTGATTGCCGAGATCGACGGCGCGCGCTCGGACGTGCAGTTCGAAACCTACATCTTTGATGTGGCGGGCGATGGCGCCGAGGTGGCGCGGGCGCTGGAGCGCGCGGCGCGGCGCGGCGTGCGGGTGCATCTGGTGGTCGATGGCGCCGGCACCGGGCAGGTGGCCGAGCCTTGGGGTTCGCGCCTCGTCCAGGCGGGCGCGCAGCTGCAGGTGTATTCGCCGCTGGGGCGCCTGGGGCTGCTCTTGCCGCGGCGCTGGCGGCGGCTGCACCGCAAGCTCTGCGTGGTGGATGGCAGCGTGCTGTTCTGCGGCGGCATCAACGTGCTGGGCGATTACGAAGACCCCAACTGGGGGCGCCTTGCCGCGCCGCGCCTGGATTTTGCGGTGCGCGTGCAGGGCACGCTGGTGGCTTTTGCCAGCACGGTGATGGAACGGTTCTGGCTGCGCCTGCTGGCCATGCACGACATGCGCCAGCGGCGCCTTGCGCAGGCGCTTGCGGACTGGCGCGCGGTGCGCCTGCTGCAGCGCGCGCCCCGGCGCACGGTTGGCGGGCGCGGCATGGTGGCGGCGCTGCTGCTGCGCGACAACCTGCGCTTTCGCACCCGCATCGAACGCTCCTACCGCCGCGCGATTGCGCAGGCGCGCAAGGAAATCATCATCGCCAACGCCTACTTCATTCCCGGCGGCAAGCTGCGCCGCGCGCTCGTCCTGGCCGCGCGGCGCGGCGTGCGCGTGCGGCTGCTGGTGCAGGGGCGCTATGAATATTTCATGCAGTACCACGCCGCGCGTCCCGTCTATGGCGCGCTGCTGGCGGCAGGGGTGGAAATCCATGAATACGCATCGAGCTTTCTGCATGCCAAGGTGGCCGTCATCGATGCCGACGGCGCACGCCCCTGGGCGACGGTGGGTTCGAGCAATCTCGATCCGCTGAGCCTGCTGCTGGCGCGCGAGGCCAACGTGATGGTGCGCGATGCCGGTTTTGCGCAGCAGCTGCGCTCGCGCCTGATGGCGGCCATCGCGCAGGGCAGCGGAGCGCTGGACCCGCGCACCTACGCCAGCCGTCCCTGGCGTGAACGGCTGCTCGATCGCGTGGCCTGGACCGTGATGCGGACGGCACTCTGGCTGACAGGGAAAAACTACTGAATCCATAGCTGATGGCGCTTGTCAGATAAGCGAAAAACGCCGAAATCATTCAAATTCCCGCATTCGAAATTCACTGGTAGGATCGACGCATGAGCGAACCATCCAGCCCTGTGCCCTTCGAAGGCGTGCCTCTCTCGATCAAGATCCGCGAGCGCCTCAAGGCCGCCGGCCAGCCGTTTCTGGCCAACGACAACATCGCCGGCTTTCTCGAGCCCGGAGAGCTGGAAGGGCTGCTCGACGAGGTCGAGACGAAGATGCAAACGGTGCTCGACAGCCTGGTCATCGACACCGCCAACGACCACAACACCCGCAACACCGCGCGGCGCATCGCCAAGATGTATGTGAACGAGGTGTTCCGCGGCCGTTACGTGGCGCAGCCGCCGGTGACCGAATTCCCCAACGCCGCGCGCCTGAACGAGCTGATGATCGTCGGCCCGATCACCGTGCGCAGCGCCTGCAGCCACCATTTCTGCCCGGTGATCGGCAAGATCTGGGTCGGTGTGATGCCCAATGAGCACACCAACGTGATCGGCCTCTCGAAGTACGCGCGCCTGGTGGACTGGGTGATGGGGCGGCCCCAGATCCAGGAAGAGGCCATCGTGCAGCTGGCCGACCTCATCATGGAAAAGACCCGGCCCGACGGCCTGGCGGTGGTGATGGAAGCCAGCCACTTCTGCATGTCCTGGCGCGGCGTGCGCGAGATGGACAGCAAGATGGTCAACTCCATCATGCGCGGCGCCTTCCTCACGGATGCGTCGCTGCGCCGCGAATTCCTCGCGCTGATTCCCGGCAGGCCATAAATCCGCAGCAGACGGCGCTGTCCATGCTGGTTGGCGTGGATTTCACCAGCCGCCCCACGCGGCGCAAGTCCATCGTGATGGCCTGCGGTGCGCGCGACGGCGATCTTGTGCAATTGCAGAGCCTGCGCTGCTTTGAAAGCCTGGATGCGTTTGCCGCGTGGTTGGCCGAACCGGGCGACTGGATCGCCGCTCTGGATTTGCCCTTCGGCCTGCCGCGCGAGCTGGTGCAGCACCTGGGCTGGCCCACCGACTGGCTGGCCTGCATGCGGCATTACGCCAGCCGCTCCCGCGTGGAGATACGCGAGTGCTTCGCCGCGTTCTGCGCCGCGCGCCCCGCGGGCGGCAAGTTCGCGCACCGCGCCACCGATGGCCCTGCGGGCTCCAGCCCCTCGATGAAATGGGTCAACCCGCCCGTGGCGTTCATGCTGCATGCCGGGGTACCGCCCCTGATCGCAGCGGGCGTGCACCTGCCGGGCCTGCACGATGGTGACCGGCGCCGCGTGGCGCTGGAGGGCTATCCGGGCCTGCTGGCGCGCGCATGCATTGGCCGCGCGAGCTACAAGAGCGATGAGCCGAAGCGCCAGACCCCTGAGCGGCTTGCCGCGCGGCGGCAGATGCTGGAAGTGTTGCAGCGGGGCGCGCCCCGGCTGGGGCTGCGTCTGGTGGTGGCTGCCGATCAGCGTGCGTTGCTGGCGCGGGACGCCAGCGGCGACCGGCTCGACGCCGTCCTCTGCCTGATGCAGGCTGCCTGGGCCGAGCGCGCGCATGCCGCGGGCGATATGCGCTATGGCCTGCCGAAGCGGTTGGATCCGCTGGAGGGCTGGATCGTCACCGCCCCGGAGAGCGCTGCCCGTTGATCAGCGCGAGGTAGGCGCTGCGCGTTTGCGGCGTGACGGAGGCGATGACCTGCGTCCACGGCGTGTGCTGGCGCGCCATCAGCCGCGCGGAAGCGACGGTGCGCGACTTGCAGAACCAGTGGCAGCTGTGCTGAAACAGCAGCAGCTCGGCGGTCACGGCAAAGGCGCGGTCGCGCGGGCTGGCCGCGGCATCGGCCATGGCGCGGGCGATGCCTTCCGCATGGATGGCGAAGGCGCGGCGCAGATCAAAGCTGGCGGATGCCAGCCATTGCGTGGCCCAGGGCAGCGAGATGGGCAGGCGGCTGGTACGCGCGAGAGCCTCGGGCGTTTTCTGAAAATCGGCGGCAAGGCGCTGCACCTGCGTGCCCAGCTGCTCCTCGCTGCCCTGCAGCGTGCCGAGCACCTGCATGCGCCGTTCGTCGCCGGCTTCACCCATGGCGCGCAGATAGCCCTGGATCAGCGTCTGCATCAGGCGCTCGATCTGGTAGGGCTGCAGCGCCCGGGCCAGCAGGGCGATGCGCTGGCGCTGCTGGCGGTAGTTGACGAAATACAGCAGTCCTGCAGCGAAGAACAGCTCAAGCAAGGTGTTGGGTGACATGTGCTGGCGATTGTGCCTTGCCGTCACTCGGCTGCCGGCTGCCAGCCCAGCGCCGCCGAGATGCGCCCGCAGGCGTCCTGCAAAGCGAGCGCCGCTTCGCCCTGCGCATCGGCCTGCAGCGAAGCCTGCGGACCCACGAGGGTGAGTGCCAGCAGCAGATGGCCGTGCACGTCGAACACCGGCGCCGCGATGGCATTGATGCCCGGCGCGTGTTCGCCGTCGACCACGGCGACGCCCTGTTCACGGATGCTCGCGCGAAGTGCCGCGGGAATGGCCTTGGAGGGTGGATCCGACCAGGTGGCAAACACCCTGCCGGTGGCCGAGGTGTGCGGATCAAAGAGCGCGCCCTGTGCCACGCCCACCGAAACCCCTTGCCCCGGCTGGCAGACGCGTATCGCGGTCACCCCGGCCTCGGCCTGCACGGCCACCAGGCAGGTGTTGCCCAGCGATTGCGCCAGGCTATGTGCCTCGGCTGCGGCCAGTTCCAGCCAGTCCTGGCGGCTCATCCAGGCCAGCGCCAGCCCGCGCACGGCCGGGCCCAGCTCGTACAGGCCGTTTTGCGCATCCTGCTGCACCCAGCCGGCGCGCATCAGGCTGACGAGGTAGCGGTAGGCCTTGGCCCGGTGCATGCCCGCCTGGCGCGCCAGCGCGGACAGGCCGCAGCCCTGGGCTTGCGTGGCGAGCAGATCAAACAGCGCCAGGCCGACCTCCAGCGACTGTATGCCCACGGGGCCGGTGGCGGCGGTCTGCGTGCTTTCGGCGGCGAGGGAGCCCTGCTTGCTGGTGCGGTCAACGCTTGACATGTCAAGAAGTATGCCCTAAATTCCGTTCGTTGTGTTAATCATAACGTTGTTAACTTAATAGTAACATTGGAGCAAAGGCATGAAGAAGTACATCAGTTTTCCCCTGCGCGAAGGCGTGCACAGCCGTCAGGCGCATTGCGACATCCCCGACGGGCTTTATGAGCGCGAACACGGCCGCAACGGCTTCTTCGGGCCCGCCAGCCACATCCTGCACAAGCACAAGCCGACGGGCTGGACCAAGTGGGAAGGGCCGCTGGAGCTGACCCTGCTCGACCTGAACAAGCTCGAAGACAGCGCCCCCTGCCCCTGGAAGGCACGCCGCTTCATGCACAACGGCCAGACGCAGGTGCACTTCTGGAAGTTCGGCGCCTCCATGCCCGACCTGGCGCGCAACGGCGACGGCGACATGATCCTGTTCTTCCACAAGGGCGAGGGTGATTTCTATTGCGACTACGGCCACATGACCTACCGCGAGGGCGACTACATCAACATCCCGCGCGGCACCTCCTGGCGGCTGGAGACCCAGGTGCGCAACGAGGTGCTGACCATTGAAGCCACCGAGGACTTCTTCATGCTGCCCGAGCGCGGCATCCTGGGCCACCACGCGCAGTTCGATCAGGCAACGCTCGATACGCCCAAGATCGACGACGCCTTCAAGGCCCAGTACAGCGACACGCAGGAAAGCCGGGTGCGCGCCAAGCGCCGTGGCGAGGTGACCACCGTCACCTTCCCCTACAACTTCCTCGATGCGGTGGGCTGGCATGGCGACTGTGTGCCGGTCAAGCTCAACTGGCGTGACATCCGCGAACTGCTGTCGGACCGCTACCACCTGCCGCCCACGGTGCACGCCACCTTCCTGTCGAACACCATCATCGTCTGCACCTTCGCGCCGCGCCCCATCGAGAGCGACCCCGGTGCGCTGAAGGTGCCGTTCTTTCACAACAACGACGAGTTCGACGAGTCCATCTTCTACCACCAGGGCAACTTCTTCTCGCGCGACAACATCCAGCCCGGCATGTTCACGCTGCACCCCTCGGGCTTTCACCACGGCCCGCATCCCAAGGCCTTCGCCGCCGCCGCGGCCAACAACAAGGGCGAGCGCAAGTACACCGACGAGGTGGCGGTGATGATCGATTCGCGCTACCCGCTGGAGCTCGACAACGTGGACGCGGTGAAGGTGCCCAACTACATCGACTCCTGGAAAGAGTGAGTCTGGCGGATACAGCAAAAAGCGCTGCAAGGTTTTGAACCTTGCAGCGCTTTTGTTTTGCTAGCTGCGCACGCTTGCCCAGCATGCGCAAAAGGCCAATTACTTCTTTATTTCAGCCTCAATCTGCTTGACCAGATCGGCACCCACGTCGGGCGTGAACATGTCCCACACCGGCTGCACCGCAGCGCGCATGCGGGCGCGTTCTTCCGGTGTGACTTCGTTCACCTTCAGGCCCTTGCCGGCCATCATCTTCTGCGCGCCGGCCGCCTGGTCACGCGCCACCTGGCGCTGGAACGCGCGGGCCTCGATGGCGGCGTCCTTCACGATCTTCTGCTGGTCGGGCGTGAGCTTGTCCCAGAACTTCTTGGAAGCCAGCGGAATGAAGGCGCCGTAGGTGTGCTGGGTGATCGAGAGGTACTTCTGCACTTCGTACAGTTTGAGCGCGGCGATCACCGCGTTGGGCGTGCCCTGGCCGTCTATGGTGCGTGTCTCCAGCGCCGTGTAGAGCTCGGGCACCGCCAGCGGCACCGGGTTGGCGCCCAGCGCCTTGATGGTTTCCTGCGTGATCCTGGCCTGGATGGAGCGGAACTTCAGGCCCTTGAAATCTTCCACCTTGGCAATCGGGTGCTTGCTGTTGGTGGCGTTGAAAAAGCCGTTCTCCCAGTACGCCAGGCCCACCAGGCCATGCGCGGGCAGCAGGTCCATGAGCTTCTGGCCGATCGGGCCGTCGAGTACCTTGTCGGCTTCCTGGGTGTTGGCGAACAGGAAGGGGAAATCGAGGATTTCATAGGGCTTGACCATGCCGGTGAGTGTCGAGGTCTGCGGCACGGTGAATTCGATGGTGCCGCCCTGCAATGCGGAAGTGACCTTCACGTCGTCGCCCAGCGCGCCGCCGTAGTAGGGCTTGATGTCGATCTCGCCGCCGCTCTTGGCCTTGACCAGTTCGACGAACTTGGCCACGCCCTGGCCCTGGTGGGATTTTTCCGGCA
>Ga0209916_1000132_pt1 | contig 163145 bp, 141 predicted proteins | sample ThiBio_1000_plan_FD_183956 | JGI IMG/M metagenome (GOLD analysis project Ga0209916, IMG submission 183956) | Wastewater bioreactor microbial communities from Cape Town, South Africa - Thiocy_solids_2 (SPAdes) | ecosystem: Engineered > Bioreactor > Thiocyanate-remediating > Anaerobic-Aerobic ...
CCCGCCGGTGAATATCGTGTCGGACGCCATGTTGAAGCCGCCGCCGCTACCGCCGACGCCGGCAATCTGCGTGGCGCCCTGGTCGAAGACGACATTGTTGGTCTGATGAGCCTCCGCATCGCCGCCGGCCGCGCCGATTGCGATGTTGATCGGTGAAAATATGGCGACATTCACATCCACCATGCTGCCGACGAAGACGCCGTCGCCGCCATGGCCGGCATAATTGTCGCCGGTGAAGATATTCGTCGCCCCACCCGAATAACCCGGACCGCCGCCCGCCAAATTGCCGCTGCCACCATTGCCGCCAATGCCCGCGACCTGGGTTGCACCTTGCAGCAGGACCGCGTCATTGGTCTGGTCGGCGACCGCCGCCGAATGCGGCCCCGCGGCGACGGCCGTATTGACGGGCGCGAACGTGGCCACGTCGGCACTTACCAGGCCACCGACGAAGACACCCGCCCCGCCGCTACCGGCATGATTGACACCGCCCGCTCCTCCGAGCGCCAGATTACCGTCGCCCCCATCGCCACCGAGACCGGCCATCTCGGCCGCATGCTGGTTGACGAGCGCGCCGTTGGTCTGGTCGGCAGTCGCGGTCGCATAAGGTCCTGCGATGGCCGTGTTGGAGGGAACGAACACGGCGGTGGGCTGGCTGCTGATGACGCCGATGCTGACGCCATCGCCGCCGCTACCGGCCGAATTGACGGCCGCTGTAGAATCCAGCGGAAGCCATGTCGGTACCAGGGCGAGATGTCCGGCTGCCGAGCCCGATAGCGCGTTCTGGTTGCCGCTCGTGGTGAGGGCTTCCTGCATGTTTTGACGAGGCTCCGTCATGGCCATCCCTCCGAACCGGTTCCCGTGGCGCTGGGCGGATCTTGTCGCACACGGACGTACTTCGACTAAAACCCGCACGGTTCTCGAACCGCCGCCCTATTGTGGGGCCGATTGCGCAAAAAGCAGAGCCTGCAATTTGTCTACGCCCATTCAGGTGGAGCGCAATTCTAAGTGGATGGGAGGGCGATGGGCGAGCAGGAAGGTGGTTTGCGTTTGCCGTCTGAAGTACCCATTGAAGCCATTGGCAGGATCAGCGGGCCGGTCACCCCTTGCCGCACGTATGCTTTGGTCGGCCCCAGTCGACATCGCCGGAGTTCTTCCAAATCCGATCCAGACCGTTTGCCGGCACGGCTTTATTGCAGGATGCTCACATCCGCCGACGAGAAGCTGATTTCGGCGGTATCGCCGACGGCGGGCGGCGGGCTCGACGGACTGTTGAACGTATCGAGCGAGACGACGGTCTCGCCCAGTTCGACCCGCACACGGATGACCGAGCCGAGGAAATGCACCTCCGCGATCCGGCCTTTCAGGCTGCTGTCGTAACCGGGGCGGCGGCCGAGGGCGATCGCCTCGGGCCTGAGCGCCAGCGACAGGCGGTCGCCGGTCCGCGCTCCGTTCAGTTTGCCCTTGAGCGCGACCTTCTCGGCCTGCACCTCGACGATACCGCCCGCCGCATCCGTCACCGTACCTTCCAGCACGTTGAGCGTGCCTACGAAATTGGCGACGAAGCGGGTGGCGGGGCGATTATAGACCTCGAAGGGCGTGCCGACCTGTTCGGCCTTGCCGCCATACATCACCACGATCCTGTCGGAGATGGAAAGCGCCTCCTCCTGGTCGTGCGTCACGAAAATGGTCGTGATGCCGAGTTCTTTCTGGATAGCGCGTATTTCCTGGCGCAGCGCCACCCGCACCTTGGCGTCGAGCGCCGATAGCGGCTCGTCGAGCAGGAGAAGCTTCGGCCTCGGCGCGAGCGCCCGCGCCAGCGCGACACGCTGCTGCTGGCCGCCGGAAAGCTGGTAGGGATAGCGGTCGCCGAGTTCCGGCAGTTTGATCAGCGCCAGCATCGCCCTGACGCGTTCGCCGATCTCGGCCTGCGAGGCGCGCGCCACCTTGAGCCCGAAGGCTATGTTCTGCGCCACCGTCATGTTGGGAAACAGCGCATAGGCCTGAAACACCATGCCGATGTCGCGCTGGTTGGGCTTCAACCGCGTCACCTCATGGCCGCCGATGGTAATGCTACCCGAGGATGGTTCCTCGAAGCCCGCCACGATGCGCAGCACCGTCGTCTTGCCGCAGCCGGACGGGCCAAGGAAGGAGACGAACTCGCCGCTTTCGACGTCGAGATTGAAGTCGCGGACCACCTGGGCGGCGCCGAAACTCTTCTGGATGTTCCTGATCTCTAGAAATGCCATTCAGATTCTCGCCGGTGAGGCTTTGGAAAAGCGGGAAACGAGCTGGATCAGCCCCATGCAAAGCCATGTGATGGCGAAGGCGATGACGGCCAGCGCCGCCGGCTCGTAGGCGCGGTTGGCGCCGAGAAGCTGCATATAGGGGCCGAAGGCCGGCCGGCTCAGCAGCGCTGCCATGACAAATTCGCCGATGACGATCGCAAACGTCAGGAAGGCGCCCGACATGACGGCGACCGACACGTTGGGCAGGATCACGCGCCCCATAATGGTGAACCAGCTTGCGCCGAGGCTCTGGGCAGCCTCCGTCAGCGTGGCGACGTCGATGGCGCGCAGGCCGGTGTCGACGGCGCGATACATATAGGGCAGCGCCAGGGTCGCATAGCCAAACGCCAGAAGCACGTTGGTGCCCCATGCCGATCCGGTGAGCGGCAGCCAGGACGAGGTGTTGTAGAGCCTGATATAGCCGAACACCACCACGATCGGCGGGATGACCAGCGGCAGGAGCGTGATGAACTCGATGATCGGCCGCCAGCGCGGCAGCTTCAACCTCACCCAATAGGCCGTCGGCACCACGATGACGATGCCGAGCACGATGGTGCATAGCGCCATCGTCACCGAATAGAGGAAGGTGCTCTGGAAACGCGGGTCGCTCAGCACCACGCGATAGGCGTCGAGGCTGTAGACGCCGCGCCGCATCTTCAGCGAGAATTCGAACGTGCCGATCAGCGGCAGCGCGAAATAAAGCACCGCCAGCACCAGCACGATCCAGGACCAGAGGCTGTTGCGCTTCATTTCAGCCACCGCTCGCTGCGGATGCGCAGCCAGATATAGATGCCGTTGGCGATGCCGGTCACCACGATCATGCCGAAGGCCAGCGCGTAGCCGAGATGCGGATCCTGCAACACGTCGCCTCTGATCTGGGCGAAGAGCAGGATCGGAACGATGGAAAGCGAACTTCCGGTCAGCGCATAGGCGGTGGCCACAGCCCCGAAGGAATTGGCGAACAGAAGCGCGAAGGTGCCCAGCAGCGACGGCCACAGGATCGGGATCGCCACCATGCGCCAGTACTGGAAGGAGGATGCGCCGAGGATATCGGCCGCCTCGCGCCATTCGCGCCTGAGCCCGTCCACCGCCGGCATGACGATCAGCACCATCAGCGGAATCTGGAAGAACAGATAGGTGATGGTCAGGCCCGAAAAGGAAAGCAGGTTGAAGCCGAGCGTGTAGATATTGATGCCGAACCAGTCCCTGAGGATCACGGTGACGAAACCGAGCCTGCCCAGCGTTGCGAGAAAGGCGAAGGCGAGCGGGATGCCGGCGAAATTGGACGCGACACCGGAGAATGTCAGGATGGGAGAACGCATCCAGGGCGGCAGGCCGCCGAGCCCGACCGCAACCGCGATGAGGAAGCCGAAGAGACAGCCGAGAAAGGCCGAGGCGAGGCTGATGCGGATCGATATCCAGTACGCATCGAGGATGGAAGGCTGGAAGAGATTGGCGATATTGGCGAGCGTGAAGCCGCCGTTCTGGTCGGTAAAGCTGCCGATCACGATCTCCAGCGTCGGCAGAATGAGAGCGAGCAACGCAAAGAGCAGAAACGGCACGACGCCGAGCCACGCAAACGACATCCGCACACCCGACAAGGGCGGCTCGCTGGTTGGAGCAACGGCGGTCGCGTCGGTCATCGGGATGCGGTTTCTCCTCCCGCTTGGGCAATCGGCGGCTCCCGGATAGGCGGGAGCCGCATCTCCTTGTCAGTGCCTATTTGACGTTGGCGCCGACGACGCTGTCCCAGTTGCCGGTCACTTCCTTGGTGTTGGCTTCCTGCTCCTCAAGCGTGGGGAAGACTGCCTTGGCGTAGTTCTCGGCAGGCGGCAGCTTGTCGAGCAGTTCCTGCGGGATCTTCTTCTCGTCGACGAGCTTGTTGAACCGCGCCGGGTGGCAATAGCCCTTCAGGAAGCCGACCTGCCCTTCGTCGGAGTAGAGGTATTCCATCCACAGCTTGGTGGCGTTCGGGTGCGGCCCGTAGGCGCTGATCGCCTGCGCGTAGACGCCGGCTACGACGCCGCTCTTCGGCACCACGACCTCGACCGGCGGATTGCCTTTCAGCGTGTCGCGGTCGGCAAGCGCGTTGTAGTCCCAGCGGATGACAATGGGCGTCGTGCCCTGCGCCACCGACGAGGCCTTGCCGATGACCGGGACGAAATTGCCCTTCGCATTGAGTTCCTTGAAGAATTCAAGGCCGGCCTTGGGTGCCTTGGCGGCATCACCGTTGGTGACGGAGAGCCCCGCGGCATAGACGGCGAGAATGGCCTGGTTGGACGAACGCGGATCGCCGGCGAGCGCGACGCTGTTGGCGTATTCCGGCTTCAGGAGGTCCGACCAGTCCTGCGGCACGTTCTTGACCAGGTCCTTGTTCACCTCGAAGGAAAGCACGCCGTAATAGCCGCCATACCAGTGCCCTTCGGGGTCCTTGACCTTGAAGTCGTCGAAGGTCGCGACCTTGTAGGGCAGGAACAGCCCTTCCTCGGTCGCCTTCGGGCCGAAGGAAAGGCCGACATCGACCATGTCGGGCGCCTGCGGGCCGGTATTACCCTTGTTGGCCTTGATCGCCTGGATCTCGTCCGCCGAGCCGGCGTCGGGATTGAGTTCGTTGATCTTCATCCAGGGATATTTCGCCTTGAAGGCCTCGAAAGTTCCGCCCCATCCGCACCAGTCATGCGGCAAGGCGATCGGCGAGAACGTTCCTTCCTTCTTCGCCGCCGCGATCAGATCGTCCATCGAGCCGGCCGATGCGAAGACCGTGCCCGACAGCAACGCGGCTGCGGTGAAGGCGAGTATCCGTCCAGTGAATCTGTACATTGCGTCTCTCCCTTAAACGTGCGCCGTCCGGCGCTTCTCACGCGGTACTGCCGTCGGATGACAGGCAGATGAAGCTTTCAAGATGCCAAGGCGCGATCGCGCCGGCTCTACGTTTTCTTGCTACGGCGATCGCACCGGAAGCATTCCGGCTGGCGGCCTTCGCATTATTATTGTCTCGTCCGTCGTGTTCCCTTCCTCCCATCTTATTGCCGATCAGACTTCTCCGGCAAGCGCCGCCTCAAGAAGGCCAAGTGCTGCCTTTTTCGTCAGTTTCACGGGGTTTCCGCCGGCCGTCGGGTCGACGATCGCCATTTCGGCGATGAGCGTCTTTCGCTTCCGGTCCATGTCGAGACCCTTGATCAGCCCCGGGAGCGCGTGCGGCGTCTTCAGTTCCTTGCGCAGCTTGAGAATGGTCTTGAAGAAGCCGTCATAGCCGCCCCTGATGCCGCAATAGGCGGCAAGCCGGACGATGCGCCCCTCGATCGCATCACGGTTGAAGGCAAGCACGTAGGGCATGAAGACGGCGTTGGTCATGCCGTGATGGGTGTCGTAGAGCGCGCCGATCGGATGCGACAGCGAATGGATGGCGCCGAGCCCTTTCTGGAAGGCGGTCGCGCCCATGGCGGCGGCGGCCATCATGTTGGCGCGTGCCGCTATGTCCTTGCCGTTGGCGTAAGCGGTCGGCAGATTTTCGAGAACAAGCCGGATGCCCTCGACCGCGATACCATCGGCCATCGGATGGTAGCCTGGCGCGCAATAAGCTTCGAGGCAATGCGCCAGCGCGTCCATGCCGGTGCCGGCGGTGATGAAGGGCGGCATACCGACCGTCAGTTCCGGATCGGCGATCACGGTGACCGGCAGCATCTTGGGATGGAAGATCACCTTCTTGGTGTGGGTCGCATCGTTAGTGATGACGGCGGCGCGGCCGACTTCCGACCCCGTCCCCGCCGTGGTCGGTACCGCGATGATCGGCGCGATGGCGTCGGCATCGGCGCGCGTCCACCAGTCGCCGATATCCTCGAAATCCCAGACCGGCCGTTTCTGCCCGGACTGGAAGGCGATCAGCTTGCCGAGATCGAGCGCCGATCCGCCGCCGAAGGCGATGACGCCGTCATGCCTGCCCTTCCTGAAGATGGCGACGCCTGCGGTGAGGTTGGATTCGACCGGGTTCGGCTTGACCTCGGAAAAGACGCCGTAGGTAATTTTCGCCGCGTCGAGCAGCTTCAGCGTCTTCGCCACGACGGGCAGTCTGGCGAGCCCCGGATCGGTGACGAAAAGCGGGCGCTTTATGCCGGCGGCGGCCAGCACCTCCGGCAACTCACCGACCCGGCCGGGGCCGAAGCGAACGGTGGTGGGGTAGTTCCATTTGGAAAAGAATTTGCTCATCGAATACGCTTTCGGAAATTCAGATCGCTTCACGCAGATGGAAGGATTTCGGCCGCGTCAGGTTCTCGTAGCCTATCGCTGACATCGAGCCGCCCTTGCCGGTGTCCTTGACGCCGGTCCAAACCAGCGCCGGGTCGATATAGTCGCAGCGGTTCATGAAGACGGTGCCAGTCTCGATCCGGTCGCCGATGGCGGCCGCCCGGTCGGTATCCGTCGTCCAGATGGAGGCCGTCAGCCCGTAGGGGCTGTCGTTCATCAGTTGCACCGCCTCCTCGTCGTCGCGCACCTTCATGATGCCGACGATAGGCCCGAAATTCTCCTCGCGCATGACACTCATCTGGTGGTTGACGCCGGTCAGCACTTCCGGCGCCAGATAGGACGAGCCGGCCCTGTCGCCTTCCACCTTCATGCCGATATGAGCGGTCGCACCCTTGCGCAGGGCTTCCGCCTTCTGCTCGCGTACGAGGTCGGCGAAGCGGCTCTGCGCCATCGGCCCCATGGTCGTCGCCGGATCGAGCGGATTGCCGACCACATATTGCTTGGTCAGGTCGATGAAACCGTCGACGAACTGGTCATAGACCTTCTCGTGCACGTAGACGCGCTCGATGCCGCAGCAGCACTGGCCGGAATTGAAGAAGGCGCCGTCGACGATGTTGGCTACGGCATGGTCCATCTTCGCATCCGGCAGAACATAGGCCGGGTCCTTGCCGCCGAGTTCGAGGCCGACCGTCATGAAGGTGCCGGCGGCGGCCTTCTCGATGGCGCGGCCGCCCGCGACCGAGCCGGTGAAATTGACATGGTCGATCCTGCCGGAGCCGAGCAGCTTTTCCGTCTGCGCGTGGTTCATCACGATGTTCTGGAAAAGCCCCTTCGGCAATCCGGCCTTGTCGAATGCCGCCTGGAAACGCTCGCCGACGAGAAGCGTCTGCGCCGCGTGCTTGAGGATCACCGCATTGCCCGCCATCAAACCGGGGACGATCGTATTGACCGCCGTCAGGTAGGGATAGTTCCACGGCGCGATGACCAACACCACGCCGAGCGGGTCGCGCTTGATATAGCGGCGGAAACCGTCCTTCGGATTGGAAGCCGGCACCGGCTTCAGCGTAGCCCCGGCGATCTCCACCATGAACCGCGTGCGCTCCTCGACGCCGCCCTTCTCTCCGCCGAAACGCACCGGCCGCCCCATCTGCCAGGCAAGTTCGGTGACGATCTCGTCGTTCATGCCGACGAGTGCTTCGAGCATGGCGAGCAGATATTTTCCGCGCTCGGCAACCGGCGTCGCCGCCCACTCAACCTGTGCAGCCCGTGCCCGCTCGACGGCCGCATTGATCGCCGCGTCGCTCGCGACCGGACGCTCGGCATAGATCGAGCCGTCGATAGGGGATTTCAGTTTTACGGTCTCTGTCATTTTCGTTTCTGCATTCGTGCTTTTCAGATCAATACCGCTCGAAACCGCGGTGCAGTTCCCAGTCGGTGATACGGCGGTCGTATTCGAGTTGTTCCCAGCGCGCGGTATGGAGATAGTGCTCCACGGCGTCCGCTCCGAAAGCGGCTTTCAGCATCTTCGACTTCGCCAGCGCTTCGGTTGCATCGCGCAGGGTCTTGGGGATCTCGGGCAGGCGCGATGCGTGGTAGGCGTCGCCGACGAACGGCTTTTGCAGTTCGAGTTTCTCGTCGATGCCGGCAAGGCCGGCCGCGATCAGCGCCGCGAAGGCCAGGTAGGGATTGAGGTCGGCGCCGCCGATGCGGCACTCCATGCGCACGCCCTTGGTGCCTGTGCCGCATAGGCGAAAGCCGGCGGTGCGGTTGTCGTCGCTCCACATGATCTTGGTCGGTGCGAAGGTGCCGGCCTGGAAACGCTTGTAGGAATTGATGTAGGGCGCCAGGAACCAGGTATAATCCCGGGCATATTTGAGCTGGCCCGCCGCCCATTGCCGGCCGAGATCGCTCAGCGTCAAATCGGCTTTCTTATCATAAAAGAGCGGCGTCTTGCCGTCGGCACTCCACAGTGAATTGTGGATATGGCTGGAACTTCCCGCCAGCGCGTAATCGTATTTCGCCATGAAGGTCACGGCCTTGCCGTGCTGGGAGGCGATCTCCTTGCAGCCGTTCTTCATCACCACGTGCCGGTCCGCCATTTCCAGCACCTCGGCGTAGCGGACGTTGATCTCCTCTTGGCCGGGGCCCCATTCACCCTTGGAACACTCGACCGGAATACCCGCCGCCTCGATGCCGTTGCGGATGGCGCGCATCACGCCCTCTTCCTTGGTCGTCAGCTGGATCAGATAGTCCTGGATATAGGGCGAAGCGGTGTCGAGCCCCTGCCAGCGCTTCTCCTGCGCGGTCCGGTAGGTCTCGTCGAAGAGATAGAATTCGAGTTCGGAGGCGAAATAGGCGAGGTAGCCGCGTCCCTCCAGCCGCGCGACCTGACGCTTGAGCAGCCCGCGCGGCGAATGCGGCAGGTCTTCGTGATGGTGGTGGTCGAGCACGTCGCAAAGCACGAGCGCGGTCTTTTCCAGCCACGGGATCGTCCTTAGCGTCGCCATGTCGGGCTTCATGGCGAAATCGCCATAGCCCCGCGACCAGCCCGCCGCCTTGTAGCCGGGCACCGGCTCCATATCGATGTCGTTGGCGAGGAGGTAGTCGCAGCCATGCGTCTCCTCATGCCCCGATTCCACGAAATACCGCCCAAGGAACCGCTTTCCGAACAGCCGCCCCTGCATGTCGGTCGCGCAGACGAGAACGGTATCGATCCCGCCTGAGGCGACAGCCTTTTTCAACTGGTCGAAGGTGAGGTTTCCGGCCATGTGCTCCGTCTCGTTATTCCTGACAACCATATCGCACTTGCATCTTCCGCCCCGGGAGCGTGACTTCGGATGCATGTCCCTCCGGTTTCATCCCGGCCAATATCCCGACCAGGAGGTCGGCCCATTTGCGCTGCCCCGACTCATCCCGGATCTCGTCGTTGCGGATCTCGATCATCACGCAGGGAAGGTCGCGCGAACGCGCATGGCGCTCAAGCGTGTAGTAGACGCGATCGGCGGGAGAATAAGGTTCATTGTCGCCGACAGTGATTTCCTCGAAAGCCGAAAAGGCCGTCAAGACGGCGCGCGCGAGGCGCATGTCCTCATCGTGGATGATGCCTACCTGCCATGGGCGTGGGACGCCCTTATAGACCGGCGTGAAGGAATGAAGGGCCAGAAGAAAAGCCTCTCTTCCTGCCGCCACCCGTTCCTCGATCAGGCCGTCTATGCAGGCATGGTAAGGCGCGTGCACGGCCGCGATACGCCGCTTGCGCTCCACGATCGGAAGTCCGCGATTGCCCGGTATCTCCGTCCGCTCGCTGACCTCCGGGACCAGGTCCGGCGCGTCGAGCGGACGGTTGCAGTCGGCAACGAGACGCGAGACGCATGATTCGACGAGCGTGGCGTCAAGCATTTCGGCGACCCGCCGCGCCACCGGCAGCGCGCCGGGGTCCCAGGCGATATGACTGGATCGTTCCTCCGCGTCCAGACCGAGCGTTCCATATTTCGCCGGGATATGGCGGGAGGCATGATCGCAAAGGATGACAAACGCGCTCTTGCCCGCCCGATTCAGGACCCGGACAGGTGCCGCCCCATCGTCCGCGGCATGCGCTTCTCCCATTTGTGATGCCCTTTCAAGTGCCGTAACAACTGTTACGTATAAGGTTCTGTTGCTTTTCCATGTATGATTTCATACGTCTTCTCAGGATTTGTCAAATGCGTTTTGATGGTCGCCGGGCGCCAGGTCCGCGCATTGCCGGGAGAGGGAAATGGCGACAAGCATCACCGAATTGATCGCCGACAGGCTGGAGGCCATGCCGCCGGGAGAGCGGCGGGCGGCGCAGGCGCTGGTCGCGAACTACCCATTGATCGGCCTGAAGACGGTCGCCGATTTCGCGGCCAAGGCCGGCGTTAGCGCTCCGACCATTCTCCGCTTCGTTTCGCGCCTCGGCTACCAGAACTACCCGGATTTCCAGGCGCATCTGCAAGAGGAACTGGCCGCGCAGCTGCAGTCGCCGCTGGTGCGCTCCGCCGCGCCGGGTTCGCCTGGGAAAGGGGGCGTCTCGCCGATCGTCGATGCAACCGTCGAGAACATCCGGGAGACCTTCCGTCATGTCTCGGACCAGCAGATCGCCGAAATGGTGGGCCTGCTCGCCAACCCGCGCGCCCGGATCACGCTTGTCGGCGGCCGCTTCACCGACCCGTTGGCGCGTTACATGGCCGCTCATCTGACGATCATCCGGCCGAACGTGTTTCATCTCACAGGCCAGGAAAGCAACTGGCGCGACCGGCTGATCGACATGGGCAAGCGCGACGTGCTCTTGATCTTCGACATCCGCCGTTATCAGGAGAGCCTGATCCGCTTCTCCGAGAAGGCCGATCGCCGCGGCGTGCACACCATCCTCTTCACCGACCAGTGGCTTTCGCCGATAGCGCGCTTCGCCCGGCATGTGGTGGCGGGACGGACGGCCGTGCCTTCGGCGTGGGATTCTTCCGCGGCGCTTTTCGTTGTCGCCGAAACGCTGATCGCCGAGCTGACCGGCCGGCTCAAGGCGGAAAGCGCCCTGCGCATTCGGGAGATGGAGGATTTGCGCGGCGACTGAGCCGCTCCCGCTTCACCCTCCCGGTTCCAAGCGCGCGAAATGTGCGTTATGGAGCGGCGACATGAATTTGGCTCCGCCGGCAGGCGGACGGCGAGGAGATTTTCCGGATGGATGAAGTCGAGCGCGAAAGCATGGAATTCGACGTGGTCATCGTCGGCGCGGGGCCGGCGGGCCTCGCCGCCGCGATCCGGCTGAAGCAGGTCAATCCGGAGCTTTCCGTCGTCGTGCTGGAAAAGGGTGCGGAGGTCGGCGCGCATATCCTTTCGGGCGCCGTCGTCGACCCGATCGGTATCGACCGGCTCCTGCCCGGCTGGCGCGACGAGGAAGGCCATCCGTTCAAGACGCCTGTCACCGACGACCACTTCCTCTTCCTCGGCCCCGGCGGATCGATGCGGTTGCCGAACTTCATGATGCCGCCGCTGATGAACAATCACGGCAATTACATCGTCTCGCTCGGCAATGTCTGCCGCTGGATGGCGGCGCATGCCGAGGCGCTGGGCGTCGAGATCTATCCGGGCTTCGCGGCGGTGGACGTGATCCATGACGAGAACCAGGCGGTCACCGGTGTCATCACCGGCGACATGGGCGTCGAGCGCGACGGCACGCATGGTCCGAACTACGCGCCGGGCATGGCGCTGATGGGCAAATATGTGATGATCGGCGAAGGCGCGCGCGGCTCGCTCGCCAAGAAGCTCATCGCCCGCTTCGGGCTGGCGGACGGCCGCGATCCCGGCAAATTCGGTATCGGGCTGAAGGAACTCTGGCAGGTCAAGCCGGAAAACCACAGGCCCGGCCTCGTCCAGCACTCCTTCGGCTGGCCGCTCGACATGAAGACCGGCGGCGGCTCCTTCCTCTACCATCTGGAGGACAACCAGGTGGCGGTCGGCTTCGTCGTCCACCTCAACTACAAGAACCCCTACCTGTCGCCCTTCGAGGAATTCCAGCGCTTCAAGACGCATCCGTCGATCCGTGGCACGTTCGAGGGGGCCAAGCGCATCTCCTACGGTGCCCGCGCCATCACCGAGGGCGGCTGGCAATCGGTGCCGAAGCTTACATTCCCGGGCGGCGTGTTGCTCGGCTGCTCGGCAGGCTTCGTCAACGTGCCGCGCATCAAGGGATCGCATAACGCGATGCTCTCCGGCATGATGGCGGCCGAGTATGCCGCCGAAGCGCTCGCCGCCGGACGCGCCAATGACGAACTCTCGGGCTACGAGGAAGCGTGGCGCAAATCCGATATCGGCCGCGACCTGAAAAAGGTGCGCAACGTCAAGCCGCTCTGGTCGCGCTACGGCACGATCGGCGGCATCGCGCTCGGCGGGCTGGACATGTGGATGAACACGCTTTTCGGCTTCTCGCCCTTCGGCACGCTGAAGCACGGCAAGCCCGACTACGCCACGCTGGAGCCGGCGGACAAGCACAGCCCGGTTTCCTATCCCAAGCCGGACGGTGTCCTGACGTTCGACCGGCTGTCTTCCGTGTTCCTCTCCAATACCAACCACGAGGAAAACGAGCCGGTTCACCTGATCGTCGGAGACATGGAACTGCAAAAACGCTCCGAGCACGACGTCTTTGCAGGCCCCTCGACGCGCTATTGCCCGGCCGGCGTCTATGAATGGGTGGACAAGGACGGCAACGCAGCCGCCGACCCGCACGCCAAGGACGTGCGCTTCGTCATCAACGCGCAGAACTGCGTCCACTGCAAGACCTGCGACATCAAGGACCCGAACCAGAACATCGACTGGGTGCCGCCGCAAGGCGGCGAAGGCCCGGTCTATCCGAACATGTGAGGATGACCGTGGCCGTCTCGACCGCCGCCAAGAAGAACACCGGCGAAGGCCCGGTCTATCCGAACATGTGACCGGCGGAGCAGGCAGCCCACGCCAATCGCCTGCCGCTCGGGGTGGAGTGCAACACGAATGCAGTTCTACCAATTGTTCATGTTTCTGCACATTGCCTGCGTCATCGTCTGGCTGGGCAGCGGCCTGACGCTTCTCATCCTAGGCGCGGCGGCCACGGCGCGCAGGGATAGGGCGGCGATTGTCTCCATCGCCAGCCGTGACGTTGCCACCTTGACCCGGATCTTCGGCCCCGCCGCCCTCGGCGCCCTCCTTTGCGGCCTGGCGATGACATGGATCGCCTGGGACTTCCAAACGCTCTGGATACTGATCGGGCTCGCCGGGTTCGCCGTCTCCGCCGTCTATGGCGCGGCAGTAATCGGGCGGGCAAGCAACCGGCTTTCTTCCGCCATCCGGAAATACGGGCCGGAAAGCACGCTCGCTACGGCGGAAGCACGACGCCTTCTGGTCGTGGGCAGGTTCGATACGATCCTGCTTGCCGTGATTGTCGCCGACATGGTCTTCAAGCCGGACCCCGCAAGCGCAACGACGCTCGCCCTCATGGCGGCTGCTCTCGTCATCGGCGGCTTCACGACATGGCGGGGCGTACAGTCCGTCGCGGCATCCCTGCCGCGCCGCTGAGACGCGCCCTCTTCCAGCCGGAGCCGTTCCGCGCGATACTTCGACACCGATCCGTGGCGACCGGATGACAGGTCTCGATATTGGGGCCGGCTTTGGCGGATGCGCGGAGATATGGCGTTCTGCTGCTCGTGCCGTTGATCTGCGGCGCGGGGGCCGCCGATGACGGCCGCTTCTATGCAGGCTCCTATTCATTTTCCGACGAACTCGGCGGCTTCCGCATTACAGACATCTCTGGAACCGGAAGCACGGCCGACCCCATCATCCTCAAGGAAGAACTTTCCTCGGCGAGCCCGGTGACGCTCACGATCCGCGCGGCGCGGCCGTTGCGCCCTTATGGAGAGGCCGGCGATTACGCCAACGGTTTCATGCATTTGCGCCTTGTGGTACACAACGGCAGCGGCCAGGGCTGGGTGGAATTCGAGTTCGAGCTCCAGGAACAGCTTGGCAAGCCCAGCGATTTCGGCGACGGGCTTTCCTTCAACCAGCGCAAGCTGAGCGACGAGGGGCTGCAATCCGACAGCTTCACCGACTATCACCGCGATTATGAGCCGTATGACCGGCTGCTCTTCCGCAACGGTCATGTCGATCCGAAAAGCTTCGCGACGTTCGGCTTCTTCATCACCGACTTCACGCCGGACCCGATCTTCTATCTCCAGCAGGACCCGCGCATTCCATATTCGTGATCCCCCTCCTTGTGACCCTCCTCGCAATCCTTGCAAATGGCGGCGCGATCTGCGACGCCAAGCGAATGGGTCCCGACGCCGACACTCCGCCCGCTTCATTGCGCGAGCTTTTGCATTTTTATGCGGATGCCGGTGCCGACGAGGCGCTCGCGGATGAAGCGCCAAACTGGTTTGTGGACAAGGCGCCACCGCGAATCTCCCCCCTTGAGGGGGAGATGTCCGGCAGGACAGAGGGGGGTGCCGTCCAGCCAGCTTCTCAGCGGAACGAAGCCGGCGGCAGGCGCTCCATGTTGCCCCCTTCCCCCGCGGTAACATCCAGCACGAATGGCGAGAACGGCCGGCCCCGACACGCCGCCGTTCCCGACGGGGCGCAGGTGGCGCGGGCACGCGAGCTTGCCCGCGAGGCACGGACGCTGGACGAGTTGCGTGAACAGCTTGCCGCCTTCGACGGCTGCAACCTCAAATTCACGGCCAAGAACCTCGTCTTCGCCGACGGCAACCCGTCGGCCGACCTGATGTTCGTCGGCGAGGCGCCCGGACGTGACGAGGATATCGAGGGCCTGCCATTCGTCGGCCGCTCCGGCCAACTCCTGAACCGGATGCTGGCGGCGATCGGGCGCGACCGGCAGTCGGCCTACATCGCCAACGTCATCCCCTGGCGACCGCCCGGAAACCGCACGCCGACGCCGATAGAGACCGAAATCTGCCGGCCTTTCATCGAGCGCCAGATAGAACTCGTCGCTCCGAAGGTGCTGGTCACGCTCGGCAACCCGTCGAGCAAGGCCCTGTTGAACACTCAGGTCGGCATCATGCGGCTGCGCGGCAACTGGCAGGAGCACCGAACGCCCGGCGGCGGCGCCATCCCCGCGATGCCGACGCTGCATCCGGCCTATCTCCTGCGTAATCCGGCGGCCAAGAAACTGGCCTGGCGGGATTTCCTTGAAATAAAGGCGCGCCTGGCAAAGCTGACGGATTGATTCATTTTCCACCGGCAAGGCTTTGTTTAATGGGCCGATTCCGGCTTTCTATTGCGGCGGAATCAGCTTTCGCGCCGCGCCGCGCGGGATGCCGAGATGCTGCTCGCGCCAGATGATGAACAACCCCGCCCCGACGACGATCGCGCCGCCGACGATCGTATAGGCCGTCGGTATATCGCCGAAGACGAAATAGCCGGCGATGATCGCCAGTATCATCGACGTATATTCGAAGGGCGCGATGACCGACATGCCGGCATGGCGATAGCTTTCGGTCAGGAATATCTGGCCAAGGCCGCCGCAGATGCCGGCAAAGACCAGGCAGGTGAGTTGCCCTTGCGTGAGGCTCGGCCAACCGAACGGCAGGGTGACGAGCGACATGACGGTTGCGGTCACGGAAAAGTAAAGCACGATGGTCGCGGAAGATTCGGTCTTCACCAGCCGGCGCACCAGAAGCATGGCGATACCCGAAACCAGGGCAGCGCAAAGCAGAGCGACCGCGCCCAGCGCCTGCTTCTGGCCGAAGCCCTCAGGCGAGGAAAAAAGCGTCAGGTTCGGCCAGGAGATGATGACCACGCCGACGAAGCCGACCCCAACCGCGCTCCAGCGATAGGCGCGCACCAGTTCGCCGAGGAAGATCGCGCTCAGCGCGACCACGATCAGCGGCTGCGCGTAGTTGATCGTGATCGCCTCAGGCAGCGGCAGGCGGGTCAGGCCATAGAAGCTTAACCACATGCCGATGACGCCGACGACGCCTCGCGCCACGTGGCTGAAGGCATGCTTTGTCTGGAAGGATTGGAGCAATTGCCGCCGCCAGGCGAAGACGACGATGATCGGCAGGATGGCGAAGAGCGAGCGATAGAAGGCGATCTGTCCTGTCGGCAGTTCGCCGGACGCCTTGATGAGGGTCGACATCGCCACGAAGACCATGACCGACAGGACCTTCAACGTAATCGCCGTCATCGGCCGGCCGGTGTCCTCCACGGAAGCGGCGGCATGGCATGGCGCCGCTGCCGCCGTCGCTTCCGGACAATCCGGTTCCGCTTCCCCCGGAAGCGGCCTGCTTCCCCTCACTTCGTCTTCGCCGCCTCCCGGATGGCGTTCCACACACGGCCCGGCGTCGTCGGCATGTCGATATGCCTTATGCCGTATTCCCGATAGAGCGCGTCGGTCACCGCATTCAGCGCGGCGGGCGTCGCGCCGATCGTGCCGGCCTCGCCGGCGCCTTTCATGCCGAGCGCATTCGTCGTGGAAGGTACGTTGCGCGTCTCGAAGGAAAAGGACGGGAAATCGTCGGCGCGCGGCATCGTGTAGTCCATGAAGCTCGCGGTCAGCAATTGCCCGTCGTCCGAATAGACCGTATTCTCCGTCAACGCCTGGGCCATGCCCTGCACGATGCCGCCATGGATCTGGCCGGCAAGCAGGATCGGGTTAACGGTGGCGCCGAAATCGTCGACGATCGTGTAGGCGACGACCTTCGTCACGCCGGTCTCGGGATCGATCTCGACCTCGCAGATATGGGTGCCGTTCGGGTAGGTGCATTCGTCCTGGACGAACTCGCCCATGCCCTTGAGGTCCTCGGGGTTCTTCGCCGCCTTGGCGATCGCGGCGAAATCGATCACGCGATCGGTGCCGGCGATGCGCGCCGTGCCGTCCGCAAGCTCGATGTCGCCGGCGGAGGCTTCCAGTTCGTCGGCGGCGATCTTCTTGATCTTTTCCGCCAGATCCTCGCCGGCGCGAGACGCAGAAACACCGCCGAGCGGGATCGAGCGCGAGCCGCCCGTGCCGCCGCCCTTGTCCAGTTCGTCGGTGTCGCCCTGCCGCACCGTGATCTTGTCGATCTCGAGGTTGAGCTTCTCGGCGACGAACTGCGCGTAGGCGGTCGCGTGCCCCTGCCCGTTCGTCTGCGTGCCGATCTTCAGCGTCACGGTGCCGTCTTCGTGCAGCTCGACATAGGCGGGCTCCGATCCGGGAAACGCGCAGGCCTCGATATAGGTGGACATGCCGATGCCGCGGATCTTACCGTTTTTCTTCGACTGCGCCAGGCGCTTGTCGAAGCTTGCCCACCCGGCGCGTTCCATCGCCTGCGTCATGTGTCCGTTCAGGTCGCCGGTGTCGTACATGCGCCCCGTCTGGGTCTTGTAGGGGAACTTCCTGATGAAGTTGCGCCTGCGGATCTCCTCGCGCGCAACGCCGAGGTCACGCGCGCATTCGTCCACCAGCTTTTCCAGCAGGAAGGCTGCCTCCGGGCGCCCTGCCCCACGATAGGCATCGACGGGAACGGTGTTCGTATAGACGCTGGTGACGTCCACATCGATCGCCTGGATGTCATAGACTCCCGTCGACATGGTGACGCCGAGATAGGGGATGAACGGCCCGTATTGCGAGGTGTAGGCGCCGAGATTGGCGATCAGGTTCACCCGCAGCGCGAGGAAACGCCCCTCCTTGTCCATGGCCATTTCGGCGGTGACGAAATTGTCGCGCCCCTGCGTGTCGGAGAGGAAATGCTCGCCGCGATCCGCCGTCCACTTGACCGGCGCGCCGAGGCGCTTGGCCGCCTCCAGCACCAGCGCATATTCGCGATAGGCGAAGGTCTTGGTGCCGAATCCGCCGCCGACATCTGGCGTGACGACGCGCAGCTTCTCCGGCGGCACCTTCAGCGCCTCCCTGGCGATGATGTCGCGCACGCCATGCACGCCTTGCGTGCCGGTGGTGAGTACGTAGCGGTCCTCGTCGGCGCGCCATTCGCCGATCGCCGAGCGCACTTCCATGTAGTTGGTGATGAGCCGGTTGTTGACGAATTCGATGCGCGTCACATGCGCCGCCTTCTTGAAGGCCGCGCCGGTCTTCTCCTTGTCGCCGATATGGTTGTAGACGACCTTGTTCGAGCCGAGTTCAGGCCAGACCAGCGGCGCATCCTTGTCGAGCGCGTGGCGCGTGTCCGCCACCGCTTCCTCGCTGTCGTAGTCGACCTCGATCAGTTCCGCCGCGTCCTGCGCCTGAGCCCGGCTTTCCGCCACGATGAAGGCGACCGCATCGCCGACATGATGCACCCGGTCGCGGCAGAGAATCGGTATGTCGCGATTCGGCGGGAGCGTACCGTCGGGCTGCTTTTGCATGCCGTGCGACTGGAGGTCGCCGAGATGGGCGATATCCTTGCCCGTCAACACCAGCCGGACGCCGGGCGCCTTCTTGGCCTCCCCGGTCGAGACCACCTTGAAGCTGGCATTCGCTACCGGCGAGCGCAGCACATAGCCGTGCAGCATGCCGGGAAGCGTAATATCGTCCGTGTAGCGTCCCTTTCCGGTGATAAACGCGTTGTCCTCCTTGCGAAGAACAGAGGCGCCCATGCCGAATTTCGGCGTCATGACGTTCATGGTTTATCCTGCCTGGCGTGGAAATGATCGGCTGAGCCGGCGTACAGTTTTGTCGAGCAGTCGTTTCGTGTAAAGAGCAGCGCGTCAATTTTGTTATACCAGCGTGCCGCGTGCGGGAAAGGTCCATGATGCGTTCGGATACAGGCCAGGTCTTCCGCCTGGAGGATTACCGCCCCAGCGACTATCTCATCCCGCTGACGCATCTCGACTTCGACCTGTCGCCGGAGGCGACGCTCGTCACCGCCGAACTGACATTGGAACGCCGCGCCGGCGTCGCCGATACGACCCCTCTCGTACTCGACGGCGACGGGCTGGAACTCGTCAGCCTGGCAATCGACGGCACGCCGGCGAAGCCCGGTGATTTCGAGGCGACGCCGGACCTCCTGACCGTCAAGCCGCCGCGCGCCAGACGTTTCGTGCTGACGATCAGGACGCGGATGTCGCCCGAGACCAATACACAGCTCATGGGGCTCTACCGCTCGAACGGTGTCTATTGCACGCAATGCGAGGCGGAAGGGTTTCGCCGCATCACCTATTTCCTCGACCGTCCGGACGTCCTGTCGGTCTATAGCGTGCGTATCGAGGCGCCGAAGAAGGACGCGCCGCTCCTGCTCTCCAACGGCAATCCCGGCGCGCATGGCGACCTCGGCGGCGAGCGCCATTACGCCGAATGGAACGACCCCTTCCCCAAGCCCTCTTACCTGTTTGCGCTCGTCGCCGGCGACCTCGGCTCGATTAAGGACCATTTCGTCACGCAATCGGGCCGCAGGGTCGAACTCGGCATATATGTCGAGCACGGCAAGGAATCGCGGGCATCATACGCAATGGATGCCTTGAAGCGCTCCATGCGCTGGGACGAGGAGAAGTTCGGCCGCGAATACGATCTCGACGTTTTCAACATCGTCGCCGTCTCCGACTTCAACATGGGGGCGATGGAGAACAAGGGGCTGAATGTCTTCAACGACAAATACGTGCTCGCCGACGAGGAGACCGCGACAGACGCCGACTACGCCAATATCGAGGCGGTGATCGCACATGAATATTTCCACAATTGGACCGGCAACAGAATCACTTGCCGCGACTGGTTCCAGCTCTGCCTTAAGGAAGGGCTCACCGTCTTCCGCGACCACGAATTCTCCGCCGACCAGCGTTCGCGCGCGGTGAAGCGTATCGCCGAGGTCAGGACGCTCAGGGCGCACCAGTTCCCGGAGGACCAGGGGCCGCTCGCGCATCCGGTCCGGCCGCGGCGCTACCGCGAGATCAACAATTTCTATACGGCGACCGTCTACGAGAAGGGCTCCGAGGTCGTGCGCATGATCCGCACCATCCTGGGAGACGAGGCGTTCCGGCGCGGCATGGACCTCTATTTCGAGCGGCATGACGGCGACGCGGCGACCATCGAGGACTTTTTGAAGGTCTTCGAGGAGGCCTCCGGACAGGATCTGTCGCAATTCTCGCTCTGGTACAACCAGGCGGGGACGCCCAACCTGACGGTGAAGACCTCGCACGACCCGGCGTCCGCCGAACTGATCCTCGATATCGAGCAATCGGCACCGCCGACGCCCAACGAGAGCCGCAAGCGGCTGATGCACATTCCGCTGGCCTTCGGGCTGGTCGGCCGCAACGGCCATGACGCGGCCTATACCTCGGTCGAAGGCGCGGCCGTCGAAAACGGCGTGATCCATATCCGCAAGCGACGCCATCAGGTGCGCTTCGGCGGCTTTCCGCAACGGCCCGTCGTCTCGCTCAACCGAGGCTTCTCCGCGCCGATCACGCTGTCGATCCAGCAGAAGAACGAGGACAGGATATTCCTCGCACGACACGACGACGACCTCTATTGCCGCTGGCAGGCGCTGAACACGCTCTTCACCGATGCGCTGATTGCCGCCTCCCGCCAGCGCCGCGGCGGCAAGGCGCCGAAATTCAGCGCCGGCACGATAGCGCTCGCCGGCGCGATCGCCCGGGACGAGACGCTGGAGCCGGCATACCGCGCGCTCGCGTTGACGCTTCCGGGCGAGGCGGACATCGCACGCGAGATCGGCAGCAATATCGACCCCGACGCGATCTTCGCGGCGCGCGAGGGGCTGGTCGCGGCAATCGCCGCCGCCAACGGCGAAGCGTTCGCGGAGCTTTACGACACGCTTTCGGACGATGCGCCGTTCAGTCCCGACGCGGCGAGCGCGGGGCGGCGGGCCTTGCGCAACGTGCTGCTCGACTATCTTTCGGCAGCCGGCGATCCCGTGCGCGCCACCGGCCAATACAGGTCCGCCACCAACATGACCGACCGCGCGGCGGCGTTGACGGTGCTGGCGCACCGGCTCCGGGGCTCGGAAGCGGCAAGTGCTGCGCTCGCCGCTTTCGAGAAGCGCTTCGGGTCGGACCCGCTGGTCATGGACAAATGGTTCATGATCCAGGCAATGGTTCCCGGTGCCGGCACGGTCGAGAGCGTGGCGGCGCTGATGGAGCACAAGCATTTCTCCATCGCCAATCCCAACCGGGTGCGGGCGCTGATCGGCACCTTCGCCACCGCCAACCAGACCGGCTTCAATCGCCGCGACGGGGCCGGCTACCGGCTGTTCGGCGAAACGGTGCTGAAGGTGGAAAAGCGCAACCCGCAGGTGGCTGCGAGGATCGCCACCGCGCTCAGGTCATGGCGCTCCTTCGAGCCGGAACGGCAAGAACAGGCCCGTCTCGTGCTGGCCGGCATCGCCGCGACGCCCGGCCTTTCCGCGGATTTGCGCGACATCGTGGAGCGGACGCTGGCCTAAGAGCACGATCCGGAAAAATGGGCACCGTTTTTTCAAAAAGATCATGCTTAAACAAAGAGATAAGAGCATGATACGATTCAATTCGATCGCATCACGCCCTGGAAACCAACGCCTTCCGAATCCGGTAACGAAAAATAAACCGCGCTTTAGGGCCAAAGGGTATGGACAAGGCGAATCACCTTTGATTCTTTATGGATGATTCGGAAGTGCGGCGTAGCGCGTAATCATTTTCAGGCAATTTTATTAGAGGAGCCATCTGGAATGGCAAAGGCGGACGCGTGGGGCGCGCCCGGGGGTGCCTTTTTTGCCAAGCGAACAGGCAGCAGAACCACGGGCCTGGGGCTAGCAGGAAACGCTCGAATGATCGCCGCTCCGGCTTATCGGCGCCTGATGGCGGCCGAACCCATCCTGCGCCGCGCCATTCCGGCGATGATCGTCCTGTTTCTCATCATCGTCGCGGCAACCCGCATCATCGCCTTGATGAACGTGCATGACGGCGTCGAGCGGGGCGTGAAGTCGACACTCGCGCTTGCCGCCAGCCAGCTTGCCGACGCCGCTTCCCTCGAGAGACAGAAGGACGGCCATCGGCACGACCAGGACCTCGTCCGCCAGACGGCCGAGTCCGGGGCTTTCGGCGACGGCTATGTGGTCGCCCTGACCGATCCGGACTTCCGCATCACCGCCGTCACGACACCCGCCGAACAATGGTCCGGCAAATCGCTGCGCGCGCTTGTCCATGACGGGCAGCCGCTCTTCCTGTTCGGAGAACGGGCCGGCGTCATGAAGATCGGGATCGGCGGCAAGGAGTGGTACGCCGCGATGAATCGGCTCGACGGCGGCAAGGGCTCGGCGGCGATCCTGGTTCCGGTCAGGACAGTCTTCGCGGAATGGCGGCGCAGCGTGACGCTGAACGTGACGCTCTACGTGCTGACCACCGCCATCCTGCTCATGATCCTCTATACCTATTTCAGCCAGGTGGCGCGGGCGGAAGCCGCCGACGCGATCTATCTGCAGGCACACCAGCGCATAGACCTGGCGCTGGTGCGCGGCCGCTGCGGGCTGTGGGACTGGGACATGGCGCGCGGCCGGATGTACTGGTCGCCCTCCATGTACGACATGCTCGGCTACAAGCCGTGCGAGGCGATGCTCTCATTCGGCGAGGTCGCCGAGATCATCCATGAGGACGACGGCGACCTCTTCACCATCGCCAACCGGATCGCCTCGCGCGAGACAGACCATATCGACCAGGTCTTCCGCATGCGCCACGCGGACGGACGATGGGTGTGGATGCGGGCCCGCGCCCAGGTCACCGACCCCGACGCGCCGGAACTGCATCTGATCGGTATCGCCGTCGACGTCACCGAGCAGCTTCATCTGGCGCGGCAGACGGAAGTGGCCGACCAGCGGCTGCGCACCGCCATAGAGAACATCACGGAATCCTTCGTATTGTGGGACGCTGCCGGGCGGCTCATCATGTGCAACACCAAGTTCCAACAGGATGCCGGCCTCTCGGATCGTGACGTCGTTCCCGGCACGTCGCGGACGGAGATCGAGGCGCGGATGAAGCCGCTTCTCGCCGAGCGGAGGCTGGCGAGCGGCATGCGCGGCGCCATCACCTTCGAGCGGCACCTGGCCGACGGGCGCTGGCTGCAGGCAAACGAATTGACGACGCGCGACGGCGGCACGGTCTCGGTCGGCAGCGACATCACGCTTCTCAAGCAGCATCAGGAAAAGCTGGTCGACAGCGAGCGGCGGCAGATGGCGACCATCCACGACCTCAGCGTCGCCCGAAAGGCCGAGGAGGAGCGCGCGGGGGAGTTGGCCGAACTGAACCGGCGCTATCTCAAGGAAACCGAACGGGCCGAAGCAGCGAACCGGGCCAAGTCCGAGTTCCTCGCCAATATGTCGCATGAATTGAGGACGCCGCTCAACGCCATCATCGGCTTCTCCGAACTGATGCAGCAGGGTCTGTTCGGACCGCTCGGCTCGGACCGCTACAAGGAATATGTCAAGGACATCCACGGCGCCGGCGGCTATCTTCTGGGCGTCATCAACGACATCCTCGACATGTCGAAGATCGAAGCCGGCCAATTCTCCATCGACCGCGAGGAGATCGACCTTTGCCCGCTCATCACCGAAACGGTGAAGGTGATCTCGCTGCAGGCGGCGCAGAAGTCGATCAGGGTGGAGACGAGGATCGCGGATTCAATGACGCTCTTCGCCGACCGGCGCGCCATCAAGCAGATCACGCTCAATCTCCTGTCGAACGCGGTGAAGTTCACCGGCGAAGGCGGCCGCATCCTCGTCCGCGCCCGCAAGGCCTATGGTGCCATGGTCGTGACCATCGAGGACAATGGCTGCGGCATTCCGCGCGAGGCGCTGAAGAAGCTCGGCCGGCCCTTCGAGCAGGTGCAGAACCAGTTCTCCAAGAGCCATGCCGGCTCCGGTCTCGGGCTGGCGATCTCGCGCTCGCTGGCCGAATTGCATGGCGGCGCGCTCAAGATCCGCTCGACAGACGGGGTCGGCACGATCGTGTCGATCCGCATTCCGGAGCGGAAGGCTCCCGTCCGGCAGGCTGCGTAAAGCCTGACAGCGGCGAAAGAAAAGCCCCGGAGCGTGCGCTCCGGGGCTTCCGCCACTCCCACCGATCCAGGGATTATTCGACGTCGCCGCCGTTGGAGCCATCATGCCCCTGGCCGCCCCCTTGGCCGCCACCGTGATGACCGCGCCAGCCGCCGCGATGGTGCCAGGCCCCCATGCCACGCATCTCGCGCTTCTCGAGCTTGCCGTCGTCGTTCTTGTCGAGAAGCGCGAAGAGCTTCTTTTGCCGGCCCTCGACCTCGTCCAGGGTCAGTACGCCAGCGCCCTTGGTGTCGAAGCGGGCGATCATGCGCTTGGCCATGCGCTCGTAGTGCTCCTTCTCGAGTTGCGCGGCGAGTTCTTCGACAGTGACCTTGCCGTCATGGTTGGTGTCGGCGGCTTCGAAGCGGCCTTTCATCGCCGCGGAGAACTCGTCGAAGGTGATACCGCCGCTCTTGTCGGCATCCGCCTTGTGCATGTTTCCGTGCATGCCTTGCATCGTCGAGCCTTTGGTGCCCTCGGCCGCATAGGCCGTGGTGGCGATGGCTCCCGCAAGGGCGGCGAAACCGAGCGCCAGTCTGGTGGATTTCCTCATGGTCTTCTCCTGTTGCATCGTCACCCCCGATGCGAACGGAAAGCGTCCGGCAACCCATCGCCTATCTACGCTTCCCACGAAGCAGCAGCTCGAAATCCTTGCGAACCTGCCGCGACGTTTCCTTGATATGCGCTTCCAGCACGCCAAGTTCCGGGAGGTCGGTATTCCTGAGGAGCAAATCGACGAGCCCCGGCGGAATATCGTCCGGATCGAGCGGACCGGTCAGGCATAACCTGATGATTTGTGTCAGGGTCGAGTAAAGCGAATGCGAGCTGAACAGTTCCTGAACGACCTGCGGGCCGGCGAAACCGGGCGACAATCGTGAAAGCGTCTCGGCCGTCCCGGTCGGGCGCGGCTTACCCATGACCTTGCCCGAGAGCATCGCCACCTGCGCGATGAATTCGAGATCGATCAGGCCGCCGGGAATAAGCTTCAGGTCCCAGATGTCGCGAGGCGGCTTCTCCTCTCCGATCAAGGCCCGCATCTTGAGCGCATCCCTGGCAAGCCCGGCCGCATCGCATTGTCGCGAGACGACCTCCTCCACTTCGCGCTCGACGCGAGCGAGGAACGGCGCATCGCCGGCGATTCCGCGCGCCCGCGTCAACGCCATGTGCTCCCAGGTCCAGGCCTGTTCGCGCTGGTATTTGACGAAGGAATCGATATGGGTCGCAACCGGTCCCTTGTTGCCGGAGGGGCGAAGGCGCAAGTCGAGTTCATAAAGCACGCCCTGTGCCGTCGCCGCCGACACGGCGGCGATGAGGCGCTGGGTGAGGCGCGCGTAGTAATGCGATGGCGCCAAAGGCTTTTCGCCGCTCGATTCTTCCGCATCCTTGTCGTGATCGTAGAGAAGGATCAGATCGACATCGGAGCCCGCGGTCAGTTCGCGGCTGCCGAGCTTGCCCATTCCGAGAATGGCGACCGTGCCGCCCGACACCTTGCCGTGACGGAGCGCGAACTCCTCGATGACGGCATCGAGCGCCGCGCCGATGGTCAGGTCGGCGAGATCGGAAAAAGCCCTACCGGCACGGTTGGCGTCGATGGCGCCGCTCAAGAGGCGCACGCCGATCAGGAATTTCTGCTCGTCTGCGAAGATGCGCAGGCGGTCGAGCCTGTCTTCGTACTGCCCGGCTCCCTCCAGCAGGGCCGAAAGCCGGTCGGCGAGATAGGCCCGATCCGGCAATTCGTTCAGCAGGCCGGGGTCGAGGAGACCGTCGAAGACATGCGGCCGGCGCGTGATGATGGCGGCAAGGCGGGGGGCCGCTCCCATGATCGTCGCCAGTTGCTTGAGGAGCACGGGGTTGGATTGCAGCAGCGAAAAAAGCTGGATGCCGGACGGCAGGCCGGCCAGGAACCCGTCGAAGCGCATAAGCGCCTCGTCGGCCCGGCGTGTCTCGCCGAACGCCTGGAGCAAGGCCGGCGTCAGTTCGGTCAGCCGCTCGCGCGCCTCGGCCGACCGGGTGGCGCGGTAACGCCCGAAATGCCAGCCGCGTATGGTGCGGCATATGTCGCTCGGACGCTCGAAGCCCAGCCTGGAAAGGGTCTGGAGCGTGTCCGGATCGTCGACATCGCCGGTGAAAACGAGATTGCCGATGCCGGCGGAGAGTTGCGGCGCGGTCTCGAACAGAGCCGCGTAATGGCCCTCCACCTCCTGAAGCGACTGCCGGAAAGCCGTGGCGAAGGCCTCGCGATCGGCAAAGCCGAGCATATGGGCGATGCGCTCCAGCCCCATGTCGTCCTCGGGCAGCGTATGCGTCTGTTCGTCGGCGACCATCTGGATCGCATGCTCGACGTCGCGCAGGAACCAATATTGGCCGACCAGCGCGTCGCGAGCCTCGGGCGTGATCCAGCCATGCGCGGCGAGTTCGGCGAGCATCGGCACCGTCTCGCGGCCGCGCAGTTCGGGAAAGCGACCGCCGGCGATCAGCTGCTGCGTCTGCACGAAGAATTCAATCTCGCGGATACCGCCGCGCCCGAGCTTGACGTTATGACCCGCCACCGCGATCTCGCCATGGCCCTTGTGGGCATGGATCTGACGCTTGATGGAATGGACATCCGCGATCGCGGCGTAGTCGAGATATTTGCGCCAGATATAGGGCTGCAATTCCTTCAGGAAGGCCTGACCCGCCTTTTTGTCGCCCGCGACGGGCCGCGCCTTGATCATGGCGGCGCGCTCCCAGTTCTGGCCGCGGCCTTCGTAGTAATGCAGCGCGGCGGGAACCGATATGGCCAGCGGGGTCGAGCCCGGGTCGGGCCTCAGCCTCAAATCGGTGCGGAAGACGTAACCGTCCCCGGTGCGATCCTGAAGGATGCGCACCAGCCGCCGCGTCAGCCGGGCGAAGAGGTCGCCTGCATCGAGCGGGTCCTGGATGGGACGCGCATGCGGGTCGAAGAACACGATGAGATCGATATCGGAGGAGAAGTTCAGCTCCGAAGCGCCAAGCTTGCCCATGCCGAGCACGATCCAGCCCGAACCTTCGGCAGGCCTTTGCGGGTCGAGGAGTTTCAGCTTGCCCTTCAGGTGCGCGTCACGCAGGAGGAAATCGATAGCGGCGCCCACGCAGGCCTCGGCAAGGACGCTGAGCCGCCGCACCGTCCCCTCGGCACCTGACCCGGCGAGATCGGCAAGCGCGATCAGGAAATGCGCTTCCGTTTTCAGCCGCCGCAACGCCGCCATCAGGGATTGCTCCGTGACGTCCTGTCCGAAAGGCGTCTGTCTTATTTCCTCCACGAGCGAACCGAGCCTGCGATCCAGCGGCTCGTCAAAGAGCCGATCCAGCATCTCGGGCCTGCGGCGGGCACAATCGCGCAGAAAAGATGACAGGTCGAAGACGGCGGCGAGGAAATCCCGCAATGGAGCGGGCGCGGAAAGGAGCGCGGAAAGGCGGTTCAGGCCCCCCTCCCGCGCCGCATCCGCAAGCGCGGCGATCTCCTCTTCGGCCGAAGCCCTGTCCAGTGGAACGAGCGGCCTGACAGGCGCGCCGAACCAGGCCTCGCCATCGAGGGAAGCTACCCTCTTATTCCCCATCAATTCGCTTCCTTGCTTGCCGGGAACGCCATCGAGACGCTTAGCCCCGGATGCGCGGAAGAAAGGTCGAGCCGGCCGCCATGGAATTTCATGACCGCCTTGGCAAGGCTCAACCCGAGACCCGAACCCGGCTGGGACCGGCTCTGCTCAAGCCGCACGAAGCGTTCGGTCGCGCGCGCGTGGTCGCCTTCCGGGATGCCGGGACCGTTGTCGGTCACGGTCAGGCGGATTTCGCCGTCGACGCTTTCCGCCTTGACCATCACCGCCGGCTTCTCGGAGGAGCCGGCCGAATATTTGATGGCGTTATCAACGATGTTCGACAGCGCCTGCCCGATCAACTCGCGGTTTCCCACGATCCCGTGTTTCCCGTCCGCTCCGGATTCCAGGCCCACTCCCATCTCCTCCGCCGCCGGCTCGTAAAGCTCGACCACATCGTGAAGGATCGTATCGAGGTCGATCGGCACCGTCGACTCGGCGGAATAGCCTGCCTCCAGTCGCGAGATCATCAGGATCGCGTTGAACGTGCGGATGAGCTGGTCGGATTCCGCGATCGAGCTTTCCAGCGCCTCGCGATATTCGGCCGTGCTGCGCTTTCCGGCCAGCGCCGCCTCGGCGCGGTTGCGCAAGCGCGTCAACGGGGTCTTCAGGTCATGGGCGATGTTGTCGGAGACCTGTTTCAGGCCTTCGTTCAGTTCGGCGATACGGCCGAGCATCATGTTGAGATTTTCGGCAAGACGGTCGAATTCGTCCCCTGCCCCGATCACCGGCAGCCGGCCGCCAAGATCGCCGCCCATGATGCGGCGGCTGGCCTCGGAAATATTGTCGATGCGCTTCAGCGCGCGGCGCCCGACGAAATACCAGATCAAAAGCGCGCCCAGCCCCATCGTGCCGAGCGCGAACATGAGCGAGCGGCGTACGACGAGGCGGAAGCGCTCCGGTTCCCCCAGATCGCGGCCGACAAGGAGGATGAGCTGGTTGGGCAAGCGCAGGACCACCGCGATCGCCTGGTGTTGGGTTGCCCTGCCCGTATTGGGCTGGTTCGTCCCATCTCCCGGACCCTCGCCGTAGCGGACGTAGGAAAACGGCCGCTCTGTCCACCCATTGGTCGACAGCACGCCGGGAGCAAGGCTTTCGACATTGCCTGAAAGGATGCGGCCGTTCGGATCGGCGATCAGGTAGAGATTGGCGCCCGGCTGCCTGGAGCGCTGCTCGACGACGCGGACCAGCAACGGGATGCCGCCGCGCTCATAGCCGGCGGCAAGGCGCTGCACATCCTCGTTGATCGTATCCCGGGTCTGCCCTTCCAGCATGCGCACGGAAAGCGAGGTCATATAGAAGACGAGCAGGGTCGCGGAAATCGCGAAAAGGATCAGGTAAAGCGCCGAAAGCCGCGCCGCCGTCGTCTTCATGATGGCGCGCAGCGCCGCCATGGACGGTCAACCTGCTTTCAGCATGTATCCGGCGCCGCGGACCGTGTGCAGGACGGGCTTGTCGAAGCCCCTCTCGATCTTGCCCCTGAGACGCGAAACATGCACGTCGATCACGTTGGTCTGCGGATCGAAATGGTAGTCCCATACATTCTCCAGGAGCATGGTCCGGGTCACGACCTGGCCGGAATGGCGCATAAGGTATTCGAGCAGCCGGAACTCGCGCGGCTGTAGTGTGATCTCCTTGCCCGCCCGCTTTACGGTGTGGGAGAGCCGGTCGAGTTCGAGGTCGCCGGCACGGTAGACCGTCTCCACGTCCTTCCCGGCGGCGCGACGGTTCAGCACCTCCACGCGCGCGAGCAATTCGGAAAAGGCATAGGGCTTGGTCAGATAGTCGTCGCTGCCGGCGCGAAGGCCGGTCACCCGGTCGTCGACCTCGCCAAGCGCGGAAAGGATCAGGACCGGCGTGTCGTTGCCGTGGGCACGCAGGCCCGCGATGACGGAAAGCCCGTCGCGCTGCGGCAGCATGCGGTCGACGATGAGGACATCGTAGTCGCCGTTGCGGGCGAGCGTATATCCCGTCTCGCCGTCGCGTGCGAGGTGAGCGTTGTGGCCCGCCTCCGCGAAAGCTTTCTCAAGATAATCGGCAGCCTCCCGATCGTCCTCGATGACCAGTATCTTCATGGACGTCTTATACGCCAAATCGCCCGTGTTCGCTGTCTGACTAACCATGACCGGGTCTCCCTGTCGAGGCTGCTTCAATTGCAAAGACGGCAGCGGGCGATGGGACCCGCTGCCGCCGGATCGGCAAGGATAATCAACTGGCGCCGATCCCGACGCTCCCCGAGCCTGCCCGTGGGGGTGTGTAAGACGGGCCGGCAGGGGAAGCCTTCGAACCTTTCGTCAGCCCTTCGCCACCGGCAGGGCCACGAAGCGACTGTTGTCGTCGCGCATGATCTGCACGAGGACGGCCTTGCGGCCGGCCTTTGCGGCCTCCGAGGCCGCCCGGTCGACGTCGGCGGCGGAACTCACATCCTTGGAGTTAACCGCCACGATGACGTCACCCGCGCGGATGCCGCGGTCGGACGCGTCGCTGTTGGGATCGACATCGGTGACGACAAGCCCCTTGCCGTTATCCGAAGGCGTAACCGTCAAGCCGAACTTGTCCAGCGTATCGGCGCTATTGGTGTCCGACTGCTTCGAATTGTCGGCGGACGCCATCTTGTCGGGGGCCGGCATTTCGCCGAGCTTGACGTCGAAGGTCTTGTCCGAACCGTCGCGCCAGACCTTCACCTGGATCGACTTGCCGGGAATCATGCCGCCGATCAGCCGGGCGAGTTCCTTCGGTGAATCGACCGTCTTGCCGTCCACCGCCGTGATCACGTCTCCGGCCTTGATGCCGGCGGCCTTTGCCGGGCTCTTGTCCTGCGGTTCGGCGACAAGGGCGCCCTTCTCGTCGGCGAGCCCGAGCGAGTCGGCGATGTCCTTGGAGACGGGCTGGATCTGCACGCCGAGCCAGCCACGGTCGACCTGGCCGTCCTTGATGAGGTCCTGGACGACGCCCTTGGCCGTCGAGGCTGGGATGGCGAAGGCGATGCCGACGCTGCCGCCCGAGGGCGAGAAGATCGCGGTGTTGATGCCGACGACCTCGCCGTTCAGGTCGAAGGCGGGACCGCCGGAATTGCCGTGGTTGACGGCGGCGTCGATCTGGATGAAGTCGTCATAGGGGCCGGCGCCGATATCGCGGCCGCGAGCCGAGACGATGCCCGCCGTAACTGTGCCGCCGAGGCCGAACGGGTTGCCGACCGCGACGACCCAGTCGCCGACGCGCACCTTGGCATCGTCGGCCCACTGGACATAGGTGAATTTCTTGCCCTTGCCGTCGACCTTCAGCACCGCCAGATCGGTACGCGGATCGGTGCCGATCAGCTTGGCGTCGTATTCGGTGCCGTCATCCATGCGGACCGAAAACGCCCCGCCGCCCTTCACGACATGGTTATTGGTGACGAGATAGCCGTCCTCGGAGATGAAGAAGCCGGACCCCTGGGCGGTCGGGCGCAGCTTTCCGCTCTGATCGTCATTGTGGTTGCGGTGCTTCTGCTGGTCCTGGAACTGCTTGAAGAGGCGCTTCAAGGGCGAATTGTCGGGCAAATTGTCAAAACCGGGACCGCTGAAGAAGAACTGCGAACTGTCTGCCGCGGCAGGCTCGACGCGCGACTTGACCAGCACGCTGACAACGGCCGGCGACACCTGCTCCACCACGTCGGCGAAGCTCGGCATCGCCTGGGGCGTCTTGACATAGACGGGGTCGGCCAGAACCGGAACCGTGTTGGAAACGACAGCGAAGCCGGCGGCGCCGGTCAGGGCAATCGCCGCGGCTGCCGCGAGGAGGCGCTTGCGGAGGGCGCCATGGGAAGGTGTCGGGGTGTTCATCTCGTCGTGTCCTTTTTCTTTTGGATGCATCGGACCGGCATCCTGTGAAAAGACAGATAGGGCACACGACATTACGATGCCGTTTCCAGCGAATGAAATTTTGGTAATGGTATCAGGAGGCAAGAACCGCAGCGCCGGCCCGGTTTCCGGGGATCATTCCCCACCGGAGAGGATCGTGTCCAGTGCCTTCTTCTCCTCGATCGAGAGCGGCGGGGAAGCTTCCCGGCGACGGCGGGCACCCAGGAGCATGAACAGCCCGCCGGCGAGGAGCAGCACGACCGGCGTGCCCCAAAGTGCGGCGTTGCGCAGGTCGAAGCGCGGCTTCAGAAGGACAAACTCGCCATAGCGCGCAACGATATAGGCGAGCGCCTGCCGGTCGGTATCGCCCTTCTCGATGCGGTCGCGGACGAGCACGCGCAGATCGTGTGCGAGATCGGCGCTGGAATCGTCGATCGATTCATTCTGGCAGACGAGACAGCGAAGCTCCCTGGAAAGCGCCCGCGCCCGCGCCTCGAGCGCCGGGTCGGAGAGCATCTCGTCGGGCCGCACCGCCCATGCCTGCGTCACACCAGCCGATAGCGCCAGGGTGGCGGCGAGGCATAGCGCTTGCAGCACATTTCTCACGACGGGCTCCGCGCCAGTTCTTGAACCGCCTTGCGACGCCGTGACGGCGCGCCGACGCGAAGACGCCTGTCGAGCAGGGAGGTGGCCGCGCCCAGCATCATCACCACACCGCCCAGCCAGATCAGCAGGACGAGCGGCTTCCACCAGGCCCGCACGACCATGGCGCCGCTGGCGTCGGGATCGCCAAGCGACACGTAGAGTTGGCTGAGGCCGAAAGTGCGGATGCCCGCTTCGGTGGTCGGCATCTGTCTGGCCGGGAAGAAACGCTTGGAGGAGACGACCTTGCCCAGCGATACGCCGCCGGAGGATATGATGTCGAAGACTCCGCGATTTTCGGTGAAATTCGGGCCTTTGGCAGCTTTCATCCCCTCGAAATGCAGCACATAGCCGGACACGGTGAGGTTGTCGCCGGGGTTCAGCGCTACGATCTTCTCGCCCTGGAACGTGGTGGCGCTGACGATGCCGAGCAACGTCAAGCCGAGGCCCATATGCGCCAGCGCCGTCCCGAAGACCGAACGGGGCAATCCGATGAAGCGCCGCCATGCGACGTTGCCCGGGACGGAGCCGATGCCTGAGCGCAGGACGAGATCGGTGAGCGCGCCGAGCAGGAGCCAGGCAGCGAGGCCGATACCGCACGCGGCGAAGACCGCGGTGCGATCGACCAGGAGGAGCACGCACATTCCGACGAGCAGCGCGCCGGCGAACGCGGCGAACAGGCGCTGGCCGGCGGCGTAGAGGTCACCGCGCTTCCAGGCCAGCATCGGCCCGAACGGCACCGCGAAGAGCAGCGGCACCATCAGCGGCACGAATGTCAGTTCGAAGAAGGGCGCGCCGACCGAAATCCGGTCCTTGCTGAGCGCCTCGACGACGAGCGGATAAAGCGTGCCCACCAGCACGGTTGCGGCGGCGGTCGTCAGGAATAAATTGTTGAGGACAAGCGCGCCTTCCCGCGAGATCGGGTGGAACAGGCCGCCGCTCGTCAGCGCGTTGGCGCGGAAGGCGAAGAGGGCGAACGATCCGCCGATGAAGATCGTCAGGATGCACAGGATGAAGATGCCGCGGCTCGGATCGGTGGCGAAGGCATGGACGGAAGTAAGCACGCCGGAGCGGACGAGGAAGGTACCCAGAAGCGAGAGCGAGAAGGTGAGGACCGCGAGAAGGACGGTCCAGATCTTCAGCGCCGACCGCTTTTCCATCACCAGCGCCGAATGCAACAGCGCCGTTCCCGCCAGCCACGGCATGAAGGAAGCGTTCTCGACCGGGTCCCAGAACCAGAAGCCGCCCCAGCCAAGTTCGTAATAGGCCCAGTATGAACCCATCGCGATGCCGCCGGTGAGACACAGCCATGCAAGCAAGGTCCACGGCCTGACCCAGCGCGCCCAGGCCGCGTCGATGCGCCCCTCGATCAGGGCCGCGACGGCGAAGGAAAACGAGATCGAGAAGCCGACATAGCCCAGATAGAGCAGCGGCGGATGTACAGCCAACCCCAGATCCTGCAGGATGGGATTGAGCTCGCGCCCCTCGATCGGCGCCGGGATCAGGCGGGTGAAGGGGTTCGAGGTGGTTAGGATGAAGAGGAAGAACGCGGCACCGATCCAGCCCTGCACGGAGAGCACGGTGGCCTTGAGGGAGGGTGGGAGATTACCGCCGAAGAGCGCGACCAGCGAGCCGAACAGGGTCAGGATCAGAACCCACAGAAGCATCGAGCCTTCGTGGTTTCCCCAGGTCCCGGTGATCTTGTAGAGTAGCGGCTGCAGCGAGTGCGAATTCTCCCATACATTGACCACCGAGAAATCGGACTGCACATAGGCCGTGACCAGCGCGGCGAAGGAAAGCGCGGTAAGCAGGAAGCCGGCAATCGCGGCTGGCGCGCCAACCGCCATCAGGCGCTCGTCGCCGGTGCGCGCGCCCGCAATCGGCACGACCGATTGAACAAGCGCCATCGCAAAGGCTAAAACGAGCGCGAAATGTCCGGTTTCTACCATTGTCCACTCAGTCCGGCTGCCAGACGCCCTTTTCCTTCAGGCCCTCGGCGACTTCCTTGGGCATATAGCGCTCATCGTGCTTGGCAAGCACGCTGTCGGCGACGAATTCGCCGTCAGGGCGGAACGAACCCTCGGTGACCACGCCCTGCCCTTCCCGGAAAAGATCCGGGAGGATACCCGTATAGGTTACCTTGACCGTGTCCTTGTCGTCGGTGACGCCGAAAGCGATCTCGGCACCCTTTCCGCGGACAATGCTGCCTTTCTCCACCAGCCCGCCGAGCCGGATGCGCTGCCCCGGCTCGACCGAAGCTGTTTTGAGATCGGATGGCATATAGAAATACGAGGCTTTCTGGCCGAGAGCCACGAAGGTGAGCGCCGTAGCCGCGCCCAGGAAGAGAAGCGCGCCGGCGATTATCGAGAGCCGCTTTTGCTTGCGCGTCATCCGCTCACTCCGTCCGCGTCAGGCCGAGGGAGGCTGCCAGCTTGTCGAGTTCCTTCGCCGCCTCGCTTCCTTCGCCAAGCGCCGCCACGCCGCGCTTGCGGGCATCTTCGGCCTCGGCTTTCTTTCCCAGCACCATGTACGAGCGAACGAGCCGCCTCCAACCGGTTGGGTTATCGGGATTCTTGCGAAGTTCGTCATCAAGCCGCGACACCATCGTCCCGATCATGGCGGCGCGGTCGCCCGCCGACATGGACGCCGCGGCTTCCATCTGATCCTGCGTCGGGCCGGGCATCACGGCCTGCTTCTGGCCGACGGCGGCGAGCGCCTGCTCGGCGGCGCCGTGCCATGGCGAGTTTTGGGGGAGATCGGCAAGCATGGCGTTCCATTCCCTGGCCGCCTCGTCCGTCTTGCCTTGCTGAGCCCTGGCGGTTGCCAGGAAGAAGCGCGCCTTGGCGTCTTTGGGATCGAGCGCGAGCGCCTTTTCGAAGGCGGCCTCCGCGTCGGCCGTCACCATCCCGCCCTGTTCGGCCGCCAGCGCCTCGCCAAGACCGGCCTCGCGCGCGGCGTCGGAGCCGGCCAGCCTGATCGCAGTGCGGTAGGCGTTGGCAGCGTCCCCGAAACGGCTCATACGGACATAGACCGGCGCCAGAACCTCCCAGCCGCGAACGTCGGAAGGCACTTCCGCCAAATGGCGCTCGGCGCGGGCGACAAGCTCGTCGATGGTGGAATTTGCGGGATTCTTGGTGAGGCGGGCGGCGAGCGGTTCCGGCGGGAGGTCGGGGGATCCGAGCACGCCGTAGAAGCTCCAGCTCACCAGCGGGACGGCAAGCACGGCCGCTCCGGCCAGCATGCGGGCGCCTTTGCTGCGAACGGTCGGCTGGCCAACCTTGTCCGTCCCGCCCACGCGAAGGATGCGGCGGGCGATCTCGGCGCGTGCCTCCTCGGCTTCAGCCGGCCGGATCAAGCCCCTGCCGGCATCGCGGTCGAGTTCGGAAAGCTGATCGCGGTAGACTTCGATGTCATAGGCGTCGGCGTCAGCCGCGCGCCGCTCGGCACGCAGCATGGGCAGCAGGATCGCCAGAGAGGCGCCCAGCGTGAGAAGCGCGGCAACGACCCAGAACCACATGCCGGTTCAATAGCCGCAGCACTTGGCAAAGCCAACAGCAATCGCCTGCGGCGATTTGGCGGGAACGAGATGGAACCGGGCCGAACCGTGGTCAGGTAAGGGGAGTCCAACTCCCGTCCGGATTACGGCAGGCCGTGCCTTTGGCCGTATGCGTGGCCTGGCCCGAATAGACCAGGTCGGAATATTGCCGGCAGTTCTGCGAGCCCACCTGATAGGGCGGTCCCGCCGTCACTTCTCCGTGAAGGCCGGACGTCTTGCCCTGCCAGGTCACTTTCTGGCCGCTCGGCGTATATTCAAGCGCCTTGTATTCCGCTTCGAGCGCGGCGCGGCGATCGTTCAAGGTGAAGTCCGCGCCGATCGGTCCACCGATGAGCCCGCCGGCCATGGCATCCAGGATCGGACTGCCGGTGCGCGGGCCCACATAAGCCGCGATCGCCGGGTTGGCTGCCGCGGAGGCTTTCGGGCGTGTCGTTCCACAGCCCGAGACGAATGCCATGGCGATCACGCATCCGACACCGACAAACCCTCTGATCACCAAATGCCGCTTCCTCTCACGAACCAATAGTCGACGCCGCCTGATTCAGGTGCGGATTTTGGCCCTTATTGCACCGCAACACAAGTAAGCCGGACGCTCAAGCGGCCGGCAACCGCACAACTATCTTGAGACCACCTTGTTCCGCGCGGCCAAGTTCAAGCGTCCCGCCATATTCCTCCACCAGGTCCGAAACGATGGCCAGGCCCAGGCCCGAGCCGGGCTTGGACTCATCCAGCCGCTTTCCGCGCTTCAACGCCTCGGCTGCTTTCTCTGGCGGGATTCCGGGTCCGTCATCCTCGATGACGAGCGTTGCCATTGCGTCCCGTCCCGGCCCGTCCGGCGCGTGCAGCGAAACGGACACCTCGCTCCTGGCCCACTTCATGGCGTTTTCGAGGAGGTTGCCGGCGATTTCCTCAAAATCCTCCGTTTCGCCGGCGAATACGATCTCGCTTTCGGATGTATGAAGCTCGATCCCGATGTCGGGGTTGAGCTTGACCATCACCCTGACCAACCGCTCCAGCGGCTGCGACAGCGGGGTACGGAAGACGATGCTGTCGCGTTGCGCGGCGATGCGCGCGCGGCGCAGATAATGGTCGACCTGCTGTTGCATGGCGGCGGTCTGCTCGATCACCAGCTTGCCTCGCCTGCCTCCGACCGCGCGGCCCTCGTTCTGGAGAACGGCGATCGGGGTCTTCAGCGAATGCGCCAGGTTTCCGACCTGCAATCGAGACCGCTCGATCATGCGCCGGCTGTTGTCGATCAGTGCGTTGGTTTCTGCCGCCAGAGGCTCGATCTCCGCGGGGAAATCGCCGTCGAGCCGTTGCGCGGAACCCTCCCGCACGCGCTGGAGCGATTCCCGGACCCTGTCGAGCGGGCGAAGGCCGAGCAAAATGGCGACGGCGTTGATCAGGATCATGCCGATGCCGAACAGCGACAGATAGAGATAGACCTTGTGCTGGAAACTGGCGATTTCAGCCAACAGTTCCTTGCGATTGCCGGTCACGAGAAAGCGGGCGATGCGGTTATTCGTGTCGAGGACAACCTCGCTTTCCAACACTTCCAACCGATCTCCGCCCGGACCTCTCACGCGATAATTACGCCGGAAATCCGCGTCGAAGGGGATAGCCCTTCTCGGTCCGGAAATGGATCCCGTCAGCGAGGGCGAGTGGAGACCGCCGTGCAGCCCGCTCGAAACGGGCGTGACCGACCAATACCACCCTGAGCCCGGCTCGCTGAAGCGCAGATCGCCGAGATCAGGATTGCCGGTCAGCGTTCCGTCATCGGAGACGCTGACGGAACTGACCAGATTGAAGAGATGGGCCGAAAGAAGGGTGCGAAAGCTGCGTACGCTCGAGCGATAATAGAGCGCCGAGATGACGGTGCCTATGATGACCAGCGTTATGATCGCCCATACCGTCGAAAAGGCGATAACGCGGAAAGCGACCGAGCGGGGGCCGAGGTTCACGGATCACAAGCCGCTTACGAGGAGGCCGGCTCGCGCATGCGATAGCCCATGCCGCGCACCGTCTCGATCAGGTCAACACCCATCTTCTTGCGGAGCCTTCCGACGAACACCTCTATTGTATTGGAATCGCGATCGAAATCCTGATCATAAAGATGCTCGACAAGCTCCGTGCGCGACACGACTTCGCCCATGTGATGCATCATATAGGCAAGCAGACGGAATTCGTGGGAAGTGAGTTTCAGCGGCTTGCCGTCGACATCGGCCTTGGAGGCCTTTGTATCCAGTCGAAGCGGTCCGCATTCCAGTTCGGAAGATGCATGGCCGGCGGCGCGGCGTATCAGGGCACGCAGGCGGGCCAGCACCTCCTCCATATGGAAGGGTTTGGCGACATAATCGTCCGCGCCGGCGTCGATGCCGGCCACCTTGTCGCTCCATCGGTCGCGTGCGGTCAGCATCAGCACAGGCATCTTGCGGCCGTCGCGGCGCCAGCGTTCCACGACGCTGATCCCGTCTATCTGCGGCAGGCCGATGTCGAGAACGACGGCATCGTAAGGCTCGGTATCGCCGAGGAAGTGCCCCTCCTCGCCATCATGGGCCCGATCGACCACATAGCCGGCATCCGCAAAGGCTTCGGCGAGTTGCCGGTTGAGATCCTTGTCATCCTCGACGATCAATATGCGCATGATTTTTCCGCTACCCTGCCGGTACGACGATTTCAGCCCGGCGTGGACGCTGCCCGTCCTTGGCGGGAATGAGGACAACGACCACGCAGACCGTCTTTCCACGCCTCGTCTCCGGCCTGGCTTTCGCGAGTTGACCGCCATTTTCGGCGGCAACCCGCTGGCCGACCGAATAGCAGTCGGCCGCGGCGGCGGGCCCCGGCGCGGCGGCCATGACGGAAAGAGCCACCACGACAGGGCAGAAAAGGGAAGGACGACGTTTCATGCCGTCTTTTTAGCGCATCGCTGCTGAATGCGAAATGAATGCGGGCCGATGAAACCCACCGGCCCGCACCGCCTACTTCAACTGATGCGTCGCAAAAAGGCGCGCGACGATCGCGGCGATGCCGGCGACGCCGCTGATCGCCTGCAGGAGCGTATCCGTCAGGGACGAACTGTCGAGCCCGGCAGTGGAAAAACCGAACAAGCCGGCGAACGACATGGCGATCGTAACGATCGACGCCCAGATGGTGCGGGACAGATACCAGGGTTTTATTGCGTCCATTTGCGTTTCCTTTCCGGTTGAGATGGAGGGAGGCGAAGGCGTCAGCCGAGGGCAAGCACGGCCGAGGCAGGCAGGCCGTCTCCGACAGCGGCGCTGATCTGGCGGACGGTGACGCGGATGCTTTCAGGCATGGCAGGAAAATCTTCCGCCATGGAGGCCGCCGTGTAGGTCAATGAGGGCGACGCTACCGATAGCGAGCGCACTACTCCCCCGCCGTCCGCCGCGATATCCACGCGATAGGTTTCGGTTTCCTCGCCAAGCGGGATTTCGGACGCAAGCCAGCTATCCGCGTCGATGCGGCCGCGGCGGATCCACGAGATGTCGATATCGCCGCCCGGCCGCTTCACGGCCTTCAGGTGCACCGGCGACAACGGGGTCAACGCGCGTAATCCGCCCGTTTCCGAATATGCGCCGAAGGCCGGGCCTGAGAAATCCTCGCCGCTCGGCCCGACACGCCAGTTGAGTGGCAGGCCTATTTCCGAGGAAAGCAGGCCCGCCGGCTTCACCGCCTCGTCGAGGAGAACAAAGGAAGCGCCGACCGGCGCGCCGGCCGCCATTGCGTCCTCGGTTCCAAGCTGGCCGCGTAGCAGGCCGCCAAGCCGCCAGACGGAAGGCGCGATCTCTTCGGCCGTCTGGAACTGGATAAGCTCCCATACGCCTCTGGCCGAACGAATGGCCGCTGCGTTGCCGCCGTTGAGAAACTGAAGCTCCGATATGCTCTGCAGTTCGCCGTCGGACAGCCGGATATCGACCGTCGCCGAGCCATCGAGGCGGCCGGAGAAACCGGGGCCGAGCGACTCCAGAAGCTCGCCGACGACGGCGGGCATTCCGATCGAGGCGCGGAGTTCGAAGCCGGCGTCTTCGGGCGACACGTAAAGCGTTTCGGTTTTCCAGGGATTCGACCAGACCGCCACGCGGAACTGATCTTCCGGCACGCCTCCCGATATCATGGGCAAATCCATGAAAAGGACCAGTGGCTCGCCGACAATCGTGCCTGGAGGAACCGCATCGAACGGCAGGATCGGTCGCCACGGAGCCGGGGCGACACGCAGGATGCGCCGCGCCGAAAGTTTGAGCAGAACACCCTCATCGGCACCGGTCACGAGAAATTCGGCATCGTTGCCGAAGACCCGGATGACGGTCCCGGGTTGCGGGGCGACGGCAAGCGCAGGCACCGCCAGGCTGATTTCTTCCCTGCCGCGCCAGGCACGGCGCAGCCAGTCGGCGACAAGCGCCTCCGCGGCGCCCGTATCCATGATCGCCGGGAGCACAAGTGTCCGTTCCCGTTCATACGCCGCGCCTTCGCGCAGCGCGCGCGCAGACGCCGACTGGTAGTCGCGCAAGCCATCCTGGAAGGTGAGCGTGGCGCTCTGGGGAAGGTCGCCCGCGGCAATGTGGACTTTCTCGACCGTGGCGGAGTTTTCGTCCACGGCCGCATCGATGATCTGCACGGGCGCGATCGCCAGCGCCGTCGGCGAGCGGAAGACCAGCTTGCCATCGTCCTCATGCACACTGAGGCCAAAGATATCGACCAGTGGCTCCAGTGCGGAGCGTGCAGAGGAAGGATCGGAAACCACATAGCCGGTCAGGAAGCCATCCGCCTTCGCCGTATCCGGGCTCGGCAGGCCATGATCGGCAAGGATGGCGCCGACCAGGCCAGAGAGCGAAATGCCCGACAGCCTTCCGTTCAGCCAATGGCCGAGCGCCCAGTTGCCGCCGTCACTCCACACGTCGCGGAGCAGCGGGAAGGCCGGATAGGGCCGGGCATCCCACGACCAGACATAAAGGCGCGAAGGATCGACCATGCGGCCGCCATAGACGAGCGAAACCGGGTTCGTGCCATTCCCGAAGCCCGGATCGCCGGGGTCCCAGTAGCGGCCATGCGCCTCAAGAAAGCGCTGCTGCGCCAGGTCGGACCGCCCGCCGCTGGAAAAATATGGCGAAGCGCTCTCGGAGGACTTTGGATCCGGAAAGACGTTGGGCTGGTTCGGCCCCAGATCGATGGCGGGGCAGCCGATCTCGGTGAACCAGACCGGCTTGCCGCAAGCCGCCCAGGCGGTGGGTATCGATGCCTCCACTCCGCCTACGCGATTGTAATGTGCGCTCGACCACCAGCCCACGATATCCTTGTAGCGGTAGGTCCAGGGCTTGCCGTACCCGCCGTCCGTTATTGCGCTGCGCCGGCGGTTCTTCCTGTCTTCGTCGCTTGCGTAATACCAGTCGAAACCCTCGCCGCCGGCGATCGCGGCACGCAGGCCGCCGGGGTCGTAGGGACCTTCGAAACCATCAGGATTGCCGCCGGCATAGTCGGCGGCGCGCCAATCGGAAAGCGGCATGTAATTGTCGATGCCGACCGCGTCGATCGCCTCATGGGCCCAAAGATCGTCGAGATGGAAGAAGACGTCGCCCGATCCGTCCGCCGGATGGTGGCCGAAATATTCGCTCCAATCCGCGCCGTAGGTTGTTTTAGCGGTCGGGCCAAGAATGGCGCGCACGTCGGCCGCCAGCGAACACAGGCGCGCCACGAAAGGAAAATTGTCCCTGTCGTCGCGCAGCGTCGTGAGACCGCGAAGCTCCGAGCCGATCAGGAAAGCATCGACGCCGCCCGTCGTCGCGGCAAGGGAGGCATAGTGGGTCACGAAGCGCCGATAGCCCCAATCCGACCCGGTGCCGTAGAACGCATCGACCTCCGCCGCGATCGCCTCGGTTCGGTCCGGCGAGCCGGGGAGGCCCGGCGCGGGGATGCAGGTGATGCGTCCGCGCCACGGATAGGCTGGCTGGGCGTCGGCGCCATAGGGATCCGGCAGCGCGTTGTCGGCCGGTACGTCCATCATCACCAACGGGTAAAGCGTGACCTTGAGCCCCCTCGCCTTGATCTCTGCAATGGCGTCGAGCACCGAACGGTCCGACGGCGTGCCGCCATAAGCCGGCGACCCGTCGCTCTTGGACACCACCACGGCGTTGCCCCGGTCGACGCCCGAAACCTTCCATCCCTGTGACAGTCCGTCCGGATTGCCTTGGGTCACGGCCGGACGGATCCTGCACGAGCCTGCGCGCAGGTCGCTGCCGAACCAGGCGACCACGAGGGCCACGTTCTCGAGGTGCGGACACAGCGCCTGCAGCTCGTCGAGTGAGGCTGCCATGTCGGACGCAGCGGTCAGGACATGCCGGTTCACCGGCTGCGTTTCGCCCTGGCGGATCCGCAGGGTGACCGGCTTCGGTTCGAGACCGTATTCGGTCGAGCCGGGTATGAGGGTGACCGCACGTATCTGCCTGTTGAGGTCGTCGCAGGGGCGCATGACCTCGAACTGGAACTGCGGTATGCGGTTGCCGTAATCGTCGAGCGGGAAACGGTCGATGACGGCATAGGCTATGCCGTGATAGGCCGGGGCGTTGCCGGTGCCCTGCTTGGCCTCGATCAAAGGGTCGGGAAGCTCATCCTCCGTGCCGTTATAGATGCGGATATCGTAGCGCGTCCGGTCGATTTCCCTGCCGTCGGCCCAGATACGGCGGACGCCGGCGATCTCGCCTTCGCAGAGCGCGAATGCGGCATTTGCGAAATAGGAATAGGTCGTGACCTTCGGTCCGCCCTTCCCGCCCTGGCGCTTGGTGGTGCGCTTCTCTTCGAAGCGCGTCGCCCATATAAGCGTCCCGCCGGTGCGCGCGGTGCCGTAAATGCGAGGGACCGAGGCCCCGTCCTCGGCGGAAAAAGGCCTGGGTGTCGCAAGGCGTGGCCCTTCGATATGGCGGGTGCTTTCGATGAGCGCACTGTCGACCAGATAACCGGCCGTCGCGCCGACGGCAGATCCTATTGCCGCGCCGACAGCGCCAAAAGCGCCGCCGAGGAAACTGCCGGCGGCTTGCAATACCAAAGTGGCCATGGGCTAACGACCCGTTACGATGGGAGGAAAGGCGAACACGCCGGCGATGCGGCGGCGCCAGTGCGGCACCAGCGCGGAAACGAGCACCGAATGCCCCTGATAGGCGTGGACGAACCGGTCGTCGGTCACGAGGATGCCTGCGTGCTTGGCCGGCACATCCGGCCGCCAGCGGAAGAGCAGGAGATCGCCAGGCACCATCTCGTCCTTCGCCTTGGCAATGCAATCGCGCCGCGCGGCGGCCAGCAAGCGGTCCTCGCCGGTCGCCTCGGCCCAGTCCGCTGCGTAGGGTCCCGGCCTCTCCGGCTCCTCGCCGTATACGGCCTGCCAGACGCCACGCACGAGGCCCAGGCAATCGCAGCCGACGCCCTTCGACGATCCCTGGTGGCGATAGGGCGTGCCGACCCATTCCAGCGCCTCGCCGAGGATCCGTGCGGCAACCGGTGGGCAAAGACGTTCGCTTTTCATGGGACCAGCGGACCTCCGTCGAAATTGCCGCCGTCGGTGGCGTAGCCATAGGCGGCGTCGTTGCCGGGCAGATGCGGAAATCCCCGGAAATTCAATTGATTGGCGAATTTGGCTTTACAGGTATGAAAGCGCTTGTCGCAGCCGGCGATGACGGTGAACGTGTCACCCGGCGCCGGCGCGTCGGCCTGTGGGCCCCACAATACGAAGGCGACCTCGCCGGCACGCACAAGATGGTCGATGATACGCGCGGTCCGGCCGGCAGCGGCGCCGTCCGTCCAGGTGACGAGCCCGTTCGCGAACCACCCGGCGGCAAACCCTCCGAGGCCGGCGACGATGATCGTATCGGCCGTCTCCACCGAGGCGACGGAGCCGCTGGCGGAGAAACCCGCCTGGCCGAGGTCGAAACGGCAGCGCCCGTCCCCCAGTTCGGCGTCGCAAATACGGCGCACAGTGCGGCCGTTCGGCTGGTCGAGGCTTGCCGCCATGCTTTCGAGTTCGGCGACGAAGCGTCCGTCGCTCATCGTTATCTTGCCGATGACCGCCTTGCGGATACGGGCGAATTGAGTTGGATCCGCCCAATTGACGAGACAGGTCTCGACGGTCGCGCCGTCGAAGAGCCCAGCCTCGATGTCATCTTCGGCGAGGTCGGCCGAGGAAAGCGCGCCTTCGACATCGACCGGATCGACCGCGAGTCCGAGCGAAGACCGCGCCTCGCTCGCCGCGAAACCGGAACCCGGCTTGCAGGCGACGCCATCGACCGTCAGCGGAAGATCATGGTCGGTGAAGCCGGAGACGACACCATCCTTGCGCGTCAGCTTCCAGCATTGGCACACCGTCGTCGCCTCGCCTTCAAGATGCGCGGCGAACGCCTCAGGATAAGCCGTCAAAGGATCACCTCCATCAGCGGAATGCTGGGGATCTGTCCGGCCTTGAACGAGTGCAGGCCGATCTCGATGCGCTCGGTGTCGAAGCGCACCGGCACGTCGAATTCGTAACCGGCGGTCACAGCCTGCCCTGCGGCTGGAACAGCGCCGGCGGCGAAGACCACGGTGCCGGCCACGTCATCGAAGGAAAAATCGTCAGGGCTCGCCTCGTCACCCGCGACGGCGATGCGCAGCGTTCCCGAAACCGGCTTCACGATCGGCCTCGCATAGGCCAGCGCGCCCTCGCCGTAGTTCTTGACGAGCGGAAAATTTACCCTCGTTCCGTCGCCAGCACCGAGCGTCTGGTCGAGCGGCCCCGGCGCTGAATCCGGACGGCAGGATTTCATGTCGAACGGATCGCGGAAGCGGAAGGCATAGAGCGATCCCCGCCGCGCCTCGAAGAAGGCGAGCACGTCGTAGAGATCATCCAGCGAACGGACGCCCGTGCCGGCGTCGTAGGAACGCCTGGAAAGCGCGACGCGGGCGTTGCGTTTCTCGCGGCCGGAGGCGAGTTGCACGATCTCGTTCTTCCGCTCCGGGCCGCCGGTCGCACCGAACGAGACGGCAAGCGGGAAGAGCACGTCATGGAAACTGGTGGTGTCGCTCATCGTTGGCCTCAAAGGTGCCTGGCACCGCGCGATACGGCGCGCGCCAGCATGCCGGTGATCTGCCCTTCCGACTTGCGGAAGGAGGCGGCGTCCTGCGCGGTGACGTTGAAGACGACATTGACCGGCGCACCGCCTCCCGCCGCGGCCACGCCGAGCTTGCCGTCCGCCGAGCGGCGCAACGGCAAGATCGCTTCCGCCCCCGCCTCGCCGGCGAGGCCCAGCCCCTTGCCCATCGGAAAATAGGTCGGGGTCGATACGACCCCGCCCGAAGCGAAGGGCGTCACGCGGCCCGGCACGCCGCCATCAGCGAAGTGAAGCGCGCCGCCCAAACCGCCGAGAAGCCCCGAGAAGAGCGAGGAGGTCAAGGATTGCAGCGGCTTCAGGCCTTGGCTGAGCGCCATTCCGGCCAGACTCAACCCAACCTGTCGCAGGATGCCTTCGAGCGATTTGCCGCTCACCGCCGCGCCCCTCAGCGCGTTTGTCAACTCCGAGCCGAAGCTCTTGGAAAGGCTTTGCAGATCCCTCAACGCATCGGCGAAGGGCGCGGTGTCGGCACCGATCCTGACGGTCACGTCTTTAGTCGTGGGCATCGTTTCTCCTCCTTTCATCAGGAAATTCCCGCATCAGCCAAGACAGGTCGGCGCGTGTCGGCGGCAGCGCGGACGCGCGACGCGAAAGACCCGCCGCAGCGGCGAATTCCACCGGCGTCATCGCCCAGAAATCGCGTGGAGAAAGCCGCAGCAGGCCGAGGCCGACATGGATCACGTCGTCCCAGGGAAACGGCTCGGCGCCGGCTGCCGCGGCTTTCAGGGGTTTGGCGAGGCGCCCTCCCCGGCACCGAAAGTCATCGCCAAGAGCTCCGAAGCAATGCGTGCATAGCCCGCCGCCCCATCCTCGACGCGCATGGCGCCGACATCCTCGTCCGAGACGGTTTCACCGCCGCCGCGAAGCCCGGCGCCGATGATGCGGATGAGATCGCGCGCAGAGAGCCGGCCCGAGGAAAACCGCTCCACCAGCGCGCCGAGATCTTCCGCCTCGAACGCCGCTTCCAGTTCGGCGAGCGCGCCGAGCGTCAGGCACAGGCGCCGCTCGCGCCCGTCCAGCGTCGCGGCGATCTCGCCGCGCCTTCGGTTCACGCTCATGGCGCGGCCGTGAAGCCGATCTCGCCGGCGGATTCGAGCGCGATGTCGAAGGTCACCTCCCCGTCATGCGCGCCCGTATATTCGAGCGAGGTGATCTGGAACGGTCCCTTCATCGTGCCGAGGCCCGGCACGGCGAACTGCCAGGCGGCAATGTCGCCGGCGAAGAATTTCGTCCGTATCTTCTGGTCGGAATCGGCGTCCTTGAAGATACCAGAGCCGCTGATCGCCGCGTTCTGCACGCCGCTGCCGGCAAGCAGTTCGCGCCAGCGCCCGGCGGATTCGGCGTCGGTAACATCCACCGTCGCGCTGTTGAAGGCGAGCCGTTTGGAACGCAGCCCCGCCACCGTCACGAAATTTCCCGACCCGTCCCCGTCGAGCTTGAGGAGCAGGTCCTTGCCCTTTTGAGCGACCATTCAAGGCCTCCTTGTGTGTAGGTGAAAATATCTGGTCGGCAATCGGCAGATCGGCAGCAGGCAGTCGGAAATAAAAGCCGGTGCAGGATGCCCCGCCGGGTGCCTATCGATCGACTGCCGATTGCCGACTGCCGCTAGCCCGTCGGCTCCGTCACGGCCCGGAAGCGCAGCAATCCGTGATAGACGGAGAGATCGTCGTCGAAACGCACTTCCGAGAATTCCAGCCTGAGATTGACCAGATCGTGCCCGTCAAGCGGCAGGGACTGGTCGTGCAGCACGGCGCGTACCTCGTCCATGATCCCGATTGCCTCTTTCTTGCCCTTGGCCTTGGACCAGACATGGAGTGTGAAGAGCTGCTCGGCACCGCTCTCCGTCCCGGTGCTCCAGTCGTAGATGGAGGTGCGGCCGAAGGTGATGTAGGGGAAGGCGACATGAGCCGGAGCGTGATCGAAAACGTGTTCGCCCCCCAGCGCAGCGACAAGGCCGGCACTGCCGGAAAGGGCCGCGAATATCGCGCGCTGCAGTTCAGCGGCCGGCGCTGTCATGGCTTTCCCCCCGTTCGAGCGCTGTTTCGACTTTCAGCCCGTCAACGCGGCGAAAATCGCCGCCCTGCCGCATGGATGGACGATAGCCTGCTTCCGCCTGGTCCGCCAGATCGTGCGCCAGCGCCCTCAACGTCCGGGCGAGGTCGTCGAAGGTAATTTCCACGCCCGTCTTCATCGGCCGATCTCCCGAGCTTCGCATTGGAAATAACGTCCCGTTTCATCCGGGTCGTGAACGGTCAGGATGTCAAATATCCGCGTGCCGGCCGTGAATCGCATGCCGCTTTTGACATCCCCGCCCTGCCTCAACGTGATGAGGTGGGTCACGGTCTCGAGCGTCTGCCCGGCGCCGTATACGCTCTTTGCCGATACCGGCTCGATATGAGCGAAAACCGTCGCGACGGCCGACCAGTTCTCGACCTCGCCGCCCATGCCGTCGGAGGCATCCGTCACCGATTCAAGCACCAGCTCGGTGCGGAAGCGACCCGGATCGATGCCGAGCGCCCGCTTCACAGCCGCCCCCGCCTGTAGGACGAAATCAGCCGCTCGAACTCGGGCGGGATGGAAACCGGCTGGTCGCCCGCGCCGAAACCGGCGCGGAATTCGTACCAGTGGGCGACGAGCACCAGCACCGCCCGCTTCAGCCCGCCCGGTACGCTGTCACCGTCGGCACCGAAGCCGGCCGAAAAATCGATCTCGATACCGTTCAGGATGCGCGCCGGCTCGGGCCGGGTGGCGAAAAAGAGCCGCGCCGGTCGTGAGGCGAGGTCAGCCTCATATGTCGAAGGATCGACCAGTGACGCCTCGCCCTCGGTGCCGTAGACCGTAACCGACAGGATCTCGACGACAGGATGGCGCAGAAGCGCGACCCGGCCGAAGCGTGGCCAGCGGTCGAGCGCCAGGCGCCAGTCCTGCGCGATCATCGCGACGCCGGCCCTGGCTTCGACTTCTTCGCGCGCGGCGCGGATGAGGCCGTTGATCAGATCGTCCTCGCTGTCATGGCCGATGCGCAACTGCGCCTTGGCTTCGGCCACGGTGACCGGCTCGGCCGCCGGAACGGTGGTGCGAAAGAGAGTCATGAAATTCCTGCAAGTGGTTGGGGTTAAAACAGATGTCCGGCGGGACAGACCCCCTCTGTCCTGCCGGACATCTCCCCCTCAAGGGGGGAGATCGGCTGTCATCGCGGCCTTCGCCAATCCCTCGGCTGCAGAACGAGAGCGGAGAGTGCGGCCGGCTAATCTCCCCCCTTGAGGGGGAGATGTCCGGCAGGACAGAGGGGGGTTCCGTTCCGCCGACCTTGCCGCTTCAGCAAATTGGCTTACGCCGTGCCGAACTTCAGAAGCTTGATCGCGTCGAAGTCCTGCACGCCGCCACCGACGCGCTTGGTGGTGTAGAACAGCACGTAGGGCTTGGCCGAATACGGATCGCGCAGCACCTTCACGCCGGTGCGGTCGACCACCAGATAGCCGCGGGCGAAATCGCCGAAGGCGATCGGCGTGGCGTCGGCGCCGATGTCGGGCATGTCCTCGGCCTCGACCAGCGGAAAGCCCATCAGCATGGCGCGACTGCCGGGCGCGGCCGGCGGCTGCCACAGATAATTGCCGTCGGCGTCCTTCAGCTTGCGGATCGTGGCCTGGGTCTTGCGGTTCATGACCCAGTTGGCGTTCTGGCGGTAGCCGGCCTTCAGCGCATAGACCGTGTCGATCAGGATGTCGGACGGATCTTCGGCCGGCAATGCGGCGGAGACGCCCGTCACGATATAGCCGATCTTGTTCCACGCCCAGCTGCCCTCGGCCACCTGCGTATAGGCCAGGAACCCTTTCGGCTTGTTGGTGCCGTTGCCGCCGACAAAGGCGGCACCTTCCTGCTCGGCGAAGGCGGTCTCGACCTCGCTTGCGATCCACTGGTCGACATCGACTACGGCGTCCTCAAGGAGCGAGGCGGTCGCGGCGGGCATGGCGTAGAGCTCGACGGTCGGAAACTGCAATTCGTCGAGCGTGGCGGTCGTGGTCTGAGGCCGGTCGGCGGTCTCCGCCACCCAGCCGACCGCCGGGCCGGAGATCGAGAAGGGCTTCTTCAGAACCGCGCCGGATACCTGCCGCACCGAAGCGATGCCGCGGATCGGCGAGATTTGCGCCAGTCTGCGGCCGATGGCGGCCTCCGTCTCGTCGGGCACCAGATAGCCGCCGTCCTGGCTGGAGCCGTAGGACATGGCCTTGGTGTCGAGCGAACGGATCAACCGATCGTCGCCGCTCCTGATATAGGCCTCGAAGGCCTGCTTGTGCTCGCTTTGCATGGCCGGGAAGCCGCCGTCGCGGCCAAGCGCCGGACGAACCTTCTTCAAATTGAGCTGGTCGAGCGCACGCTTGTGCTCGTCGAGCGAGCGCGAGATGCGGTCCACCTTCTCGGTGGTGATCACATCCGCACCCATGCGCTTTTCGATCTGCTTCAGGCGCTGGTCGTTGTCCTGCTTGAAGTTCTCGAAGAGTCGCATGAAGTCGTCGAAGGCCACGAGCGCGTCGTCGCTCACCGCCTTGGTCTCGGGCGAGACCGAGATCGTTCCTGCCGTCATATCGTCGTTTCCTTTCACTGGAAGAGGGGGTCACTGGAAGAGGGTTGCGGCCTTGCGGATCTTTCGCGCCAGGGCCGATGGATCGTTTTGCGCGGCGTCCCGCTCGCGCGTCAGGCTGGCAAAGCCGCGGGTAATCACGCGCCTTGCGTCGCCTCGCGTCAGCCCAGCGTCCCGCGTGAGCCAGCGTTCGAATTCACGGATGGTAGGCAGCGCCTCCCGCGCGCCGAAGCCCTTGACCTGGCTGACGCGGGCGCCGGGCAGCATCGGGAAAGTCACCACCGATATTTCCCACAGATCGGCCTCGAGGATACGGCGGATGCCGCCCGTCGCCTCCTTGCGCGCCTTGACCGTGCGAAAGCCGATGGAGAGCCCGTCGAGCGCGCCCGAACGCATCAGGTCGAGCACCTCGCGCGCCCGCTTGACGCCTTGCGCCAGCTTGCCGCGCACGAAGAGGCCGCGCTCGTCCTCTCTGATCGTGGTCCAGGCGCCGATCGGCTCGTTCGGGTCATGCTGGTAGAGCATGCGGATGCCGCCCACGCCGCGCTCGGCAAGCGAGCGGGCGAATGCCCCGCGCTCGACCCGATCGCTGGAGAGATCGACCGTGCCGAACAGGCTGGCATAGCCGGAAAAGCTGCCATCCGGTTCCAGTTCATCAAGCGGCAGTTCAACGCGCTTGCGCTCCATTCCCTATCCTTTCCAGAAATCTGTCAGGCCGTGGCGCTGCAGCGTGCGGATGACGAAGCCGAGAGCCCACCAGGCGCAGAAGCTGGCCGCCGCCGAGCCCATCAGCATCAGTTCGACGTCGCCGATCGAAGCCGGCAGCGAAAGCTCGTCGGCGATCTTCAGCCCGGCGGCGCTGCCGAAGACGACCCCGCAGGCTATGCCGACGGCGAAGCGGATCCCCGCCTCGCGCCGACCATGTGGCAAGACATAGGCGAGCGAGACCGCGGAGCCGAGCACCGCGCCCGCGCCCTTCACCGCCCACAAAAGGGCGGCGTTGGACATGTCGGACATGAGATGGAGTTCCTGCGAACCTTAAAACTATATCGAAGCGACTTCTGCTGCCTGAAGCGCCTTCAGGTTTGTTGGCGCAGTCGATCGCGCAGCATCGTTAGAAAACGAACGATACCGTGCACTGAGACCGAAAAATCCGCCCCGGCCTCGACCCATAACGTCGTAAGTTCACGCGCCGTCAAGGCCGACCTCAACAGCCCATCTACATATTCGGCTGCCGTAGCGCTTTTGCTGGGAGAAACACCATCCGCGAGATAGTCGATGATTTCGCCTTCGTCCTTCATCGACAAAAGGTGGGGCATATCCTGATGCATCTTCAGTGCCACATCACGAAATTCCGGTGGAATCTGCACGGATTTCCTCAATCATTCCTCGGATAGGCGGTCACAACTCGATAGCCCGAATGGCTGCTCGGATCATGAACAATAACAACGCCTACACCAAAAGTATCTCGAAGGTATGGCTGTTCATATTCGCCGTTTCGAAAGGCTTCTATCCCTGTTTTCGATGCGAAGGTTGCGGTGATCAATTTTCTTCCACTAAGCGTTCCGCTCGCAACCGCGTCTACAATCTCCTTGTTTCGTGAGAGCGTTGCATCGACAAGCTTGCTGGCGGCCTGGATCGACGGAAACGATCCGTCGCGATACCGTGCGATTGTTTCAAATATGCCAAGGTAGCGCTCTCCCCTCACTCTGGCCAACAGTGACTGTGGGCTTCTTCCAACATGATCCTGAATGGTATGTCCGCCAGCAGTCTCTTCTTCTCTCAAATCAACGGAATAGCGCCCCGGATCTTCATCGTGAGTGCCCCCTGTAACAATGGGGTCAACGTCTTGCTCGGCTCCAGCTGAGGCACCGCCACCACCTCCGTCCGTCCATTGCCCGCCGTCGGGATTGCCTGCCGACACACGCGGTTCGTCCGGGCGGAAACCGGCTTTCAGGACGCGGCGGAAGCGCTCGCCCGCAAGCAGCACGCGGTTGGCCGAGATCGTATAGCGGAAGCATGCCAGAACGGTTGCAGGATCGACGGCCTGCATCAGCGCGACGCTCCGGCTTCTCCCCTCGGCGCATAGCCCACCGCCTCGCGCTTCTCGTCGTCGCTAAGGAAGTCTGCAGCGCCGATGCGTGCCCAGAGCGCATCGCGCTCGCCGGAGAGCCCGTCCACCTGGTCGGCGTCGTACCAGAGCCTCAAGCCCGGCCCGAAGACACCGGCGAACCATGCCGAGAGGTCGCGCGCCGTGCGCGAGACCAGCGGTATCACCGTGTGGCGATAGAAGGCGCGGTTCGCCTCCTGGTAGTTCGAATAGGTGTTGTCGCCGGGAATGCCGAGCAGCATGGGCGGCACGCCGAAAGCAAGCGCGATGTCGCGGCTCGCCGCGTGCTTGGCCTGGATGAAATCCATGTCCTTCGGCGACAGGCCCATCGCCTTCCAGTCGAGCCCGCCTTCCAGAAGCAGCGGCCGGCCGGCACGGCGCGGGCCGGAATAGCCTTCCTCGAGTTCCGTCTTCAGCCGCTCGTACTGCTCCTCGGTCAGGTTGCCGCCCTCCTTCGGCGCATAGACCAGCGCGCCCGACGGCCGGGCGGAATTGTCGAGCAGCGCCTTGTTCCAGCGCCCGGCGGCGTTGTGGATGTCCAGCGCGGCAAGTGCGGCCTCCAGCGGCGGGAAGCCGTAATGGTCGTCGAGCGGATGGAAGAGGCTGATCTGGAGCGCGCGGGAGCCCTCGCCGTCCCCTTCCAGCGGGATGATGCGCTTTTCGCTGCCCTGCCGGTATTCGAGCGCTGTCGGCCAGCCGGTGCTGTCGGCCAGCACCCGGACCCGATCCGGCCGCAATAGATGCAGTTCCTTGGCGCCGCCGCCTGTCACCAGTTCCAGATAGGCGTTGCCTGACAAAAGCAGGTAGCCATAGAGCGCCTGCAGGAAGGCGGGGCCGGACAGGCGCTGGTTCGGACGGTCGAGCAGCGAAAGCAGCGGATGTTCGGCAAGTTCCGCCTCGCCCTCGTAGAGCAGCCACGGGATGGCGGAAGCCGTCTCCGCAAGCAGCCGCACGCAGCGATAGACGACCGGGTTGCGCAGGAACCCCTCGCGGGAAAGTGCCGCGAAATCGCGCCGCGTCCAATGCGCCTCGCCGTCGATATGCAGGGCGACGAAGCCGGTTGCGTCCTTGCGTTCCGCAGGCGCAGGCGTCTCTCCGGGGCGGCGAGCCCAGGGCCAGTGAAGTGGCATGAATGTCTCCTTGGAAGGAAGTGCGGCAGGTCGGCAATGGGCAGTCGGCAGTCGGCAGTAAGAGGGTACGATCAGGCGTTGTGCCGCAAGCCGACCAGTTCCCCGACTGCCAACTGCCGATTGCCGATTGCCGATCTGCGGTTACCCAAAATCCCTCACCTTCGGCTCCCCGCCCCGGCCGAGCATCAGTTCCGTCAGCGCCCACACCAGCGCGTCGACGCGGTCGGGCGAGCGGCCGCCGGCCAGTCCGTCGGGGCCGAAATCGCACATCTCGTCCTCCAGCGCGGGGAAGCGTTCGGCATGGCGCACCCTGCCCTGCTGGTAGAGTGCGGCGACCGGTTCGGCGCGCAGCCATTTTCCGCGCCTGGCGCGCACGGCCTTAACGGGCACGGCGGCGTCCACCGTCCGCAACACCGCCGTCACCATGTCGCCACCCTGGTTGACCTCCGCAACGATGCAGTCGGCGTCCAGCCGGCGGTAGAGCCGGATCGCCGCCGCCGCCCAGTCGGTCGGCCGCGCCGCCTCGACGGTAGCGTCGGCCAGCACAACGCCATTGCCGTCACCGTCGAGCCCGGCCGCGACGATGCCGCAGGCGGCGGAGGCGCGGCCGGAGCTTGCCGGCGGATCGACCGCCACCACGATGCGCCGCAAATCCACCGGCACCCCGCCGCTTATCGCCTCAAGCGCGGCGCGGCTCCATAGCGCATCCTCGCGGTCCTCGATCAGTTCGCCGTCGAGTTCCTGGCGGGCAAGCCGCGTGCCGCCATAGCGCCTCTCCAGCGTGGCGATGAAGCCGGCGGCCAGATTGTTGCTATTCGACTGCGTGCTAAGCCTCGAGACCCGCACGGTCGGATCCGTAATCAGCCGCTTCATCAGCCGCGTCGGGCGCGGCGTTGTTGTGACGATCTGGATCGGCCGCTCGCCAAGGCGGAGGCCGAACTGCAGCATGTCGAAGGTAGCCTCCGCGTTTTTCCATTTGGCCGCCTCGTCCAGCCAGGCGGCATCGAATTGCGGGCCGCGCAGGCTCTCGGGATCCTCCGAGGAGAAGATTTGCGCCACCGCGCCGGTGGCCTCCCAGACAAGCCGCCGCCGCGTCGCCTCGAAACGGGGTGGCACGCCACGCGAAACGGCGCGGATGCCGGACGGCCCCTCGATCATCACCTCACGGGCGTCGCCGAGCGATTCAGCGACCAGCGCGATGCGCCCGTAGCGCCGACCCGGTTGCGTATAGGGCGGAAGGCCCCGCACGAGGGAATCCACCCATTCGGCGCCGCTCCTGGTCTTGCCGGAGCCGCGCCCGCCCGTCATCAGCCAGGTGTCCGGCGCGCCTCCCAGCGGATATTGGTCAGGATGCGCGAGTTCGATCCACTCGCCTTCCAGGAGGCCCGCCCGGCAATAGCCGATGTTCCGCTTTGCCCATATCCTCTGCGAAGGCCCGAGCAAGCTCGACAATACGCTCATTGATGCGCCCGAGGAGAGCGGCCAGTTCTTCATCGCTTCTGATCTGTTTCTCTCTGGCGGCTTCCTCGGGGCGCACCATGTCGCCGATCCTGTCGAGGCCGCGGATAATGGAAACGAGGCCATCGATCTCCGTCTTGTCGATCCGGCCGCCATTGGCGAGCGCCTCGCGGCCGGCCGCTTCCAGACGGTCGACCAACACTGCGGCGGTCGAGCGGACGCGCTCGGCGATATTCGCGGGCGGCGCGCATCCGACCTTCCAGCCCTCCTTGCGGGCTTTCCGGATGAGGACGTTCAGCGAGCGCTGCGAAGCGTCAGCCAGCAGCGCGAGCGTCGGCTCGGCGCCCTCGGCAAGCGCGCGCAACGCCGCACCCTGCACAAGCGCCACATTCCGCTCCATGCGAATCCTGCTGATGAAAGACGGGCATCGGCCCGCCGGGAAATGATCGGTCCGTCAGGCGCGTTGGGGAGGGCTCGCGCCTGACGGACCGCCCGACCGTGTCGCAACGAAGTGCGCCAGCGGCCTGGTTCGAGAGAGATGACCTCCCTGCCCTTGCCGTCTGAAACTCACACTTTTCGGACGATAACTGAAGCCTACCAGACCACCGTCACGGCGTCAAGGACTTTTTTCCTAAAATTATACTTTGCGTACCCGGTTCAAGGAGGATGTGATATGCCTTCATTGATTCGACGGGTCTATCTGGATCCTGCGGAAGACGATCCTGAACGTGGGCCGCGCATGCGTTTTAGGTTAACGTATGAGGGAGAGCTGAAGGCCTCTCAAAATGATCCTCTTCCGGGTCAGCCAAATCGAATGTCCGAACACAAGCAGGCCATTCGAAGAGTGTTCCACGCGCAGCTCAAACAATTATGGAATACGAACAGATTCCTCAATGAACACACGGTGAGTGCGGTCCACTGGATGGGAAAGTCTGTCATCCCAGCAAATCAGGTCAACGCAAACAGCTCCTATTTCGGCGGAGGGCCACAACCGGAAAGACTGCCTCTTCGGGAAGCAGTCGCCAATCTTTATTGCGAAAATGGATATAGATTTGTTCCGCTAGTGAGAGAAGAAACCTCTCTATTCTGCTCTCTTGACATCCTCTTTCTAAGGCGCGATTTTCCATCGGGGGTAGTGAGTGCTGGCGACCTTGATAACAGAATCAAGACGCTTATCGACGCACTGCGAAAACCTCACAATGCTAACGAGTTGAGAGGAAGCGAGACACCGGGGGATGGTGAAGACCCGTTTTTCTGCTTGCTGGAAGATGACGACCTCGTAACCGGACTGTCGGTAGAGGCTGATATGCTGCTCGGACCATCATTGAATGGAAACGGCAGACAAAGCGATGTCAAACTTGTGATCTCAGTTGAGATAAAGCCAAGAGACGTTACGATGTTCAATTTGAGTTTCGCGTAGGGACAATTTTCTCCATCGCGCGCTCAAACTTGTAAGATCGCGATGTGGATACGTCAAGTATAATATTAGGACTTTTTTCCTAATTTGGCTTTCTTCCTCATCGAAGGCCCTGAACAAAGGGGGCGAATATCGGAAGCGGACCGCTAGTTTGCGGCCGGAACGGGACAGCTCATATCGCCTTCCTCGCACTTCAGATATCCCTTGAAGTCGCCGATGCGGCTCCGGGTCAGGCCATCCAGGCACATCAGGACGATCATGGGGCGGGCGCTGCCGCCCTCTGAGCCGCTGGATTGAAAATTGCATTCCGCGTCCCGGAAAGCGACCCACGTTTTTTGCGCCGTCACCAGCAATTTCATTGTGCCCGCGTCGCCCTTCAACCGCCCCTGGATCTGCTTGTAGAGCTTGTTCAGTTCGGCGTCCGATTTCTTGAACTGTTTGCCGTAGCAATCGTTCATGCCCGCCTGGCCCCCTTGGACATCGCCGCAATCTTCCGCATTCGCTGCCGTCAAGGGCATCAAGGCAAGACCCAGGGCGGCCATGGCCACCGAAACGAAAATCCGCATCTACATCTCCTCCGATATTTCGAGGAGAAGCTACCGGCGTCGGGTCGACGCGGCAACCCGCGGGGCCGCAAGGCAGGTCCGGGCTCCGCGAATTGGCGTCCGACACCCCGCCCTATTGCCGCTCACCCCTTGTGGTGCACCTCCTGAAGTCCATAAACCGGCGTCGGGATACCTTCCATCCGCGCCTTCAGTTGCAGCGCCAGGAACTGGGAATAGTGACGCGACTGGTGCAGATTGCCGCCGTGGAACCACAAATTTTCCACCTGCGTCGGCTTCCACATGTTGCGCTCTTCGCCTTCCCACGGGCCGGAATCCTTCGGCGTGCCGGAGCCCAACCCCCATACCTTGCCTACCCTGTCTGCGGTCTCGCGGTCGATGATGTCGGCCACCCAGCCGTTCATCGAGCCGTAGCCGGTGGCATAGACGATCAGATCGGCGGGGGTTTCCTTGCCGTTGCCGAGCTTGACGCCGCGCTCGGTGATCTCCTCCACCTGGCCGCTCTCCAGCTTGATCTTGCCGTCGATGATCAATTGCGAGGCTCCGATGTCGATATAATAGCCGGAGCCGCGCCGCAGATACTTCATGAAGAGGCCGGAATCGTCAGGGCCGAAATCGAGCTGGAAGCCGACTTTCTCCAGTGCCTCGTAGAATTTCGCGTCGACCTTGCGGATGGTGTCGTAGACCGGCTTCTGGAAGGTATGCATGATCCGGTACGGGATCGAAGCGAAAATCAGATCGGCCCTGGCGGTGGTGATGCCGTTTCGTACCGCCTGCTCCGAATAAAGCGCGCCCAGCCCATGCTCCATCAGCGGGGCCGAGCGCACGATGTGGGTGGTCGAGCGCTGGACCATGGTGACGTCGACACCCGCCTCGTAAAGTGCCGCGCAGATGTCGTGGGCGGAATTGTTGGAGCCGATGACCACGACGCGCTTGCCCTTGTAGGCGTCCGGACCCGGATGGAGCGAGGAATGCTGCTGTTCGCCCTTGAATTTTTCCTTGCCCTTGAAGGCTGGAATATTCGGCTTTCCCGACATGCCGGTGGCGAAGACGAGTTGCCTTGGATGCAGTACGACCTCCTCGCCGTCACGGTCGACCACGACCGCCCATTCCTTCTTCTTTTCGTCCCATTTCGCCGACCTGGCGTTGGCGTTCGTCCAGTAGTTCAGCTCCATCACCTTGGCGTACATTTCCAGCCAGTCGCCGATCTTGTCCTTGGGCGAGAAGACGGGCCAGTTCTTCGGGAAATCGATATAGGGAAGATGGTCGTACCAGACCGGATCGTGCAGGCAGAGCGACTTGTATCGCCTGCGCCACGAATCGCCGGCGCGCTCGTTCCTTTCGAGGATGATGGTCGGCACGCCGAGCTGGCGCAGGCGCGCGCCGAGCGCGATGCCGCCCTGCCCGCCGCCGATGATCACGCAATAGGGCTGCTTGTCGTAGCCCAGCGTCCGCGCCTCCTCCTCGCGTTCCTCCTTCCATGATTTCGCGCCGGGATTCTGGCCGTGCCTGGCGCCGAGCGGCCGGGTGAAACCGGCTCTCTCTCCATGCCCCTTCAATTCCGCCATGGTGGTGAGGAGCGTCCAGATCATTCCGTCCTTCAGGCGGATATGGCCGTAGCCGTGCGCGACTTCGGTCTCGAAGGTGATCCACGCCTCGGTGACGCCGTCCGCCTCCGTCGCTTCCTCGCCTTCCGCGACCTTCCAGCCGGTCGGCTTGGCGGATTCGAGCTGCGCGCCGAGCATGTCGCGGACCTCGCCACGACCCTCCATGGTGCGGATGTTCCAGGTGAAAGCGACGAGGTCGCGCCAGTAGCATTCCTCGGCGAACATGCCGGCGGCCTCATCGATCTTCCCCGCATCGAGGGCCTTGCCGAACCGGTCAAGGAATGCCTGGACGCGGGCTGTAGGGGTCTTTTCGAGCATGTTCTCCTCCTCTTGGCGCTGACGGAACGAAGACGGATATCCCCCACCGATACTCCCCGTGCCGGGATGGTCGCACAGGCCTGCGCGAGCCGGTATTGCCACAAAGGCGAAAACGGACGGCTCCACGCGGCGGCGCCGTCACATTCCTGAAGGAAACCTTGTCCGCCGCCTTTACCTTCTCCGCCGATAATCGGCGGTTGTGGCTTTCCGGTCCTTGTAGCCTTGCGGGAAAGACGCACATAATCAAACGGGACAAAAATGTGGGGCTTCTTCCCCGGGCCATGTCGATGGCCGCGCCGACGCCTCGGGTGTATTGTGTGCAGGTTTGGGCAACGCTCGCATGGATAAGACTAGCCGAGCCGGGCCTTCCGATCCCGGTTCGCCAGATCCCCTGGATCGAACGGGGTGGAAAAAGCGGAAAAGTCCGAAGGCGACGTTCCTGCTGGCCATCGACGCCTGGATCGACACCATGCTTTACGAAGCCGGGTTCCGTCTGGGCGAGCTGTGGGAAAGCCTCACCATCTTCTTTCGCCGCTTCCGCGTCTCGGGCTGGAGAAGGCTCGTCTTCGAGCTTTTCGGCGAGGCTTTCACGCTCGGCGCGGCCGGCTCGGTCCTTCTGCTGGCGCTGGCGCTGCCGGCCTTCGACGACACGGCGCGGGACTGGCGCAACCAGGGCGATTTCGCAGTCACCTTCCTTGACCGCTACGGCAACATCATCGGGCGCCGAGGCGTCATCCAGGGCGCGTCGGTGCCGGTCGACCAGATGCCGGACTATCTCGTCAAGGCGGTGCTCGCCACCGAGGACCGGCGTTTCTTCGACCATTACGGTATCGATTTCATCGGCCTCGGCCGCGCGATAACACAAAACGCGCGAGCCGACGGTGTCGTGCAGGGCGGCTCGACCATAACCCAGCAGCTTGCCAAGAATCTCTTCCTGTCCAACGAGCGGACGCTGGAACGCAAGATCAAGGAAGCCTTCCTGTCGGTCTGGCTCGAATGCAACCTCACCAAGAAGGAGATCCTGCAGCTCTATCTCGACCGCATGTATATGGGCGGCGGCACGTTCGGGGTCACGGCGGCGGCGAATTTCTATTTCGGAAAGGACATCAAGGACGTCACGCTCGCAGAAGCGGCGATGCTGGCGGGCCTGTTCAAGGCGCCGACCAAATACGCGCCGCACGTCAACCTGCCGGCGGCGCGGGCCCGCGCCAACCAGGTGCTGACGAACATGGTCGACGCCGGCTTCATGACCGAGGGTCAGGTGCTTTCGGCAAGGCTGCATCCGGCGACCGTCATCGACCGCGACGACCGCAAGAGCCCCGACTATTTCCTCGACTGGAGCTTCGACGAGGTGAAGCGCATCGTGCCGCGCGGAGCGACCCACTCGCTGGTGGCGCGGACGACGATCGACATGAACATCCAGCGCGCGGCGGAGGAATCGCTGGAGTTCAATCTCAGGCAGTACGGCAAGCAGTACGACGCCTCGCAGGGCGCCATCGTGGTCATCGACAATACCGGCGCGGTGCGCGCCATCGTCGGCGGTACCGATTACGGCGCCAGCCAGTTCAACCGCGCCACGCGCGCCGAGCGCCAGGCGGGCTCCTCCTTCAAGCCATACGTCTATGCGGTGGCCATGGAAAAGGGGCTGACGCCGGAAACGAAGATATCCGGCGCGCCGATCAACTGGGGCGGCTGGTCGCCAGGCAATTACTCGCGCGGCGAAGGCGGCATCATGACGCTCGCCAACGCGCTGGCGCATTCGGTCAACACCGCCGCCGTGCGGCTCGCCCACGACACCACCGGCCTCGCGCCCGTCAAGAAGCTTGCCGAGGCGATGGGCGTGGAATCGCCGCTCAACGGCCACAAGACCATGGTGCTCGGCACATCGGGCATGACCGTCATGGATCAGGCGACCGGCTACAGCGTCTTCCAGAGCGGCGGCATGGCCGGCACCCGCCACGGCATCATGCAGCTTTCAGACCGTTCGGGAAAGGTGATCTGGGATTTCCCGCGCGACGCCCCGAAGCCCCACCGTGTGCTTTCCGAAAAAGCGGCGGCGGAGATGAATTCGATGCTTGTCGGCGTCACGCAACGCGGCACCGGGCGGCGCGCGCAACTGCCGATGACGCTCGTGGGCGGCAAGACCGGCACCACGCAATCCTATCGCGACGCATGGTTCGTCGGCTTCACCGGCAACTACACCTGCGCCGTGTGGATCGGCAACGACGACTATTCGCCGATGAAGCGCATGACGGGCGGCACCGTGCCGGCCATGACATGGGAACGGCTGATGGCCTATGCCGAGCAGAATATCGAGTTGAAGCCGATCTTCGGCATCGACGACAGCCTGCTGACGCCCAAGGAGATCGCGAGCGCCAAGGACAAGACCGACGAGGCGCCGCGCGAGGAGCGCCCTCGCCTGCTTTCCTCGGCGACGACGAAAGTGCTGAAGGACGTCGCCAGGATGTTCGAGGAAGCCACGGTGATCGATACGCCGATCGGTCCGGAAGCGCTTTCCTCGCTGTGAACCCGCACCGCTTGCTTCGGCAGGCACCTCCAAGGTACAGCCTGACAATCCGCATCCGTTCCGGCGCCTCATGTTCCGCACCGTCGTCCCCATTTTTGTCGCGCTTGCCATCGCCATCGGCGGCGGCGCCTGGAGCCTGCGTTACGCGCTCGATCACGGCTTCGGCATGGAAACGCTTACCGTCGGCCCCTGGCAGGCCAATCCCGATCTCGGGACGCCGGACGCATCGGCTTATGCCAAGGCCGTGGTCGCGCGCCGGGGCGAGTTGCCGCTCGGACGCGCGGAGGGGCTGGCCTTCCATGCCTCGGAAGATAGTTCCGGCAAGGCGCTGGAACGCAACTGCTCCTACCGCATCGCCGGGCAATTGCCGGCGGCACGCTTCTGGACGCTCCATGCCGCCGACCCGCAGATGAGGCCGCTGCCCGAGACCGGGCTCCGGCAGGCGGCGCTCCAATCCATGGCGGTTCTTCACGAGACAGACGATGCAGTCGTGGTTACGGCGTCCGCGCACCCGACGCCGGGCAATTGGCTCCCCTTGTCCGGCGCGGGCCGGATGATACTGGTCCTCGCTCTTTACGATACGCCGATCGCAAGCAGCACCGAGATTTCAAGGGTCCTGCTGCCACGCATTTCCAGGCTGGGTTGCGAATGACCCGCCTGCTCTACGCGATCCTGGTGGGGCTGGTCGGCGCGGGCGTGGTGCACGCCATCGCCCTCCTCCTCCTGCCGCATTATTCGGAGCGCGACGCCTGGACGCGGCTCGCGGCCAATGCCGACTATTACCATTTCACGAGAATGAGCGGAGAGGACGCGCCACCCATCGTCCGCGGCGTCGATCCGTTCTTCGACGCCGTCGCCTGCCGCTTCGACCTTTCCGAAGGCGTCGTCCATGTGAAGGCGGCCGGCCATGTACCCTTCTGGTCGGTGTCGGTCTATAATCGCCGCGGCCAGAACATCTACAGCCTGAACGATCGCGCGCAAACCCTCGGCGACCTCGATCTCGTCCTGGTCACGCCGGCACAGATGATCGAACTCAGGAAAAGCGTGCCAGGCGAGTTCGAGAAGTCCGTCTTCGTGGAAGCGGATGTCGGCCAGGGTATTGTCGCGGTCCGCAGCTTCGTCCCCGACGATACATGGAAGAATACGATCTCGGACTATCTGAACCATGCAAGCTGCACGCTCGGATAGAGACCGGGCTATTCAATAATAACCGCCCCTTTCAGTGGCGCGGCTCGCTCCCTTCCACCCCGGGAACGATGTCGTCGGTGCCGGCCATTTCGGCTGCTTGCGAAACGACACGGCCCTGTTCATAGCGTACGCCGGGGAAGATGATCACATCGCCGGCTTTCGACAGGGAGCCGGGGAAAGCACCGCTCGCGTTCTTGCGCGGGGTGAAGGCCAGTATCATTGCCATATTCAGGTCTCCTCTCGGAATTTCCGGAGTAAACACGCAACACCTCCGTCGAGGATTAAGAACTCTTTAGAGTTAACAGCCTGCTAACGGATCGGCGCTAAGTTGAGGCGAATTGTTTCGAAATCCTGCTTTCGCCATCAGGGCGCGAGCGGGAATTCGAGTGAGTATCGGGCGTATCCGCGTGTCTGCGACAGACTTCAGGCAGTTTCTCACGGCGAGCGAAAAGGAAAAGGCCGAGCGGCTCTTCCGGGCCGCGGTCTCGGCCTTCTGTTCGCTCGTCAGACCGTCCCGCCGCGATATCGGTCAACTCGAGGAACTGGCGCTGTCGCTCTTCGACATGGTGTCGACCGACGCCAGGCGCTTCGTCGCGGCGGCGCTCAGCGAATCGCCCTACGCTCCGCGGGCGCTGGTGCTGCGGCTTGCCAACGAGCCGGTGGATATCGCTGCGCCGGTCCTGGTCCGCTCCACCGCGCTTTCCGGTTTCGACCTCGTCATACTCATCTCTCGCCACGGCGCGGCGCATGCGCGCGCCATAGCCCGGCGCCCCGACCTCTCCGCCAATATTCGCCGCTTCGCCAACGATAGCCTCGCCGCCAGGAAGGAAACGTCCGAGATGCAGCTTCATGCCGAGACCCGCGAGCCACCCGCTGTGAGCGAAGAACCAACGGGCGAGGAGACAAGGCGGAAATTACGGGCGATGATGCGCCCTTCGGGAAGCCATGCCCGCTTCGAAAACCGCTCAGGCAAGGTTTTCGATGAGAGCGCCGGGTTCCGGCACTATGAAAAGCTGCGCGCTACCGCGCTGATGGGCGTGCCGGTCTTCTTCCAGACGGCACTCGCCGACGCGCTCGATATCGAATTCGAACGCGCACGCACGCTGACGGAAACCGGGAGCTACTATTACCTCATGGTGGCGCTGAAGGCGCTCGGCCTCGACGAAGCGCAGGCTTTCCTGCTCGCGGCGGCGGCGTTCCCCTCGCATTTCGCCCACCCGGAGACGATCCGCCTTTTCCTGGAGCGCTACGGCCAGCTTCACCGGGACGCCGCGATCGAAAAGGTCGGCTATTGGAAGGTGGACAGTTTCTCGGTCGTCTCGGCTCGCACCGCCCGCGAGCGGGCCGGCGCCAACGCCGATATCGCCACCCCCGCGCCAGCCTCGCTGAAAGCCTCCTGATTCAGGGCGTCCTCACCGGGAAAAGCTCGTCGGCACCGGAGCCGCCGGTCTCGATCTCGACGATCCACAGATCGGGATCGAAGCGCCTTTCCTTGTCGAGCCTTGCCTCGATAGAAGCGTCGCCGGCAGGCCCGAGCATTTCCGAGAAGCTTCGTTCCTGCGGCTTCCCTTCCTCGTAGGCAACCTGCGGCGCCGGGCCGTAAAGCGTCACCTCGCCCAGCCGCGAGCGGCTGGTGATGAAGATCGCGCCCGCCTCGAAGGCGCCGCGCCTGACGATCGCGCCGAAGCCGCCCTTCGACTGGACACGGCGCAGAAGGGCAGAAACCCACAGATCGGATGTCACGCGCATGGTGGAGGCAATAGCAGATCGGAAAGCGGCGATAAATCCGGCGCCGGCCGCGCCGTCAGTTTATCAGCCCGACGCTGCGCATCTTCGCGTAGGTCTCGGCGTCCGGCTGCCCGTTCACCTGGAGCCCGAACAGGGACTGGAATTCCTTGATGCCCGCCGTGGTCTTCGGCCCCAGCATCCCGTCGAGTTCGATACCGTCATTGCCGAAGGCCTTGAGCCCGGCCTGTATCTTGATGATGCGTGCCTTGTCGGCATCCGGGGAGACGGATTGCGTCGTTTCCGCGTCGACCTGGGGCCTCGGGGCCGGAGCCGGGATATTGGCCGGCGCCGCGGGTTCGAGGATACCCAGTCGCTTCAGCAGGAAGCCGTCAATATGACCGGAGGGCGGCAGTCCGACGCTCTTCTGGTAGGCGGCGATCGCCTGGCCGGTCTGCGGCCCCGTCAGGCCGTCGACAGGCCCTGAATAGAGATTGAGCCTGGCGAGCGCGTCCTGGACCTTCTGTACCAGCGGATCGGCGACAGGCGGCGGCGCGGCGGGGGTGGAGGCATGCGGAACGGAAACAGGCGTCGCGGCACGGGCGTCCTGCCGGCCAGCATTGCTGCGGGTCGAAAAGAATGCATCCTTGTAGAAATGCGGCTGGTACCACAGCGCATTGGCGGAGATGAAGGAAAACGCCACCAGAAACGCGGTCGTCGCCCCGACCCCGAGGGGATTGCGCATCACCCCTTCGCCCGCGCTAACAAGCGCGTCGCGAACGAAGGATGAGCCGCGTATCGGCTCACGCCGTCTTGCGTTGCGTCCCATGGCCTGCCTCGTTCGATGGATACTCCGCGGTATCGCCGGCCTCATCCGCCTGCGCGGCAACATGCGGGCCAGCGACGGGCACGGTGACCGTAACGGTCGTGCCGTCGCCCGGCGCGCTTTCGATCGCCATCGCCCCGTCGTGCAGCACGACAAGGCCCTTGACCAGCGACAGTCCGAGGCCGGTACCCTCGAACTGGCGGGTATAGTCGTTCTGCACCTGGGTGAAAGGCCGGCCGAGCCGCTTCAGATCGTCCGGCGAAATGCCGATGCCCGTATCGCTCACCCAGAAGCGAAGCCGCTCTCCCGTCCGCTTGGCTCCGATCACCACGCTGCCGCCCGCGGGCGTGAACTTGACCGCGTTCGACACCAGATTGATGAGGATCTGCTGCACCGCGCGCCTGTCCGCACAGACCTCGTCGACGCCCGGCGCGAGCGCGACGCGCAGCGACACCGGCTTCGCCGATGCCTGGTGCGCCATCATCGAACGACACATCTCGACCGCATCGGCGAATGCAAACGGCTCGGGATGGATGGAGTAGGTTCCGGCTTCGATCTTGGAGACATCGAGGATCGAATTGACGACCGAAAGCAGATGGTTGCCCGATTCGTGGATCAGCCCGACATATTCCTTCTGGCGCGGGTCGGCGAACGGGCCGAACATCTCGTGTGCGAGCATATCGGAAAAGCCGAGGATCGCATTGAGCGGCGTGCGCAATTCGTGGCTGACGGCGGCCAGAAAGCGGTTCTTGGCAATCTCGTTGCTGTTGGCCTGTTCGGCTGCGCCGGCAAGTTCGGCCCTCAGCGCGGCTATCTCCTCGTTGTCGCGTATCAGCGCGGCGATGTCCCTGCCCTCACCGGCGCGGAACATCTCCACCGCATAGGAATGATAATCGGCGGACCTGCCGTCCAGTCCGGGAATGCGCAGGCGGATATCGGCGCGGGCGCTGGCCGCGCCTTCCCTCACATCCGACAATGCGCAGAGATAGGCGACCCTGTCGGCGACATGGATACGGTCGAACAGCCCTGTGCCGAGAAGCAATTCAGGCGCGAGCCGGAAGAGCCGCATGGCCTGGCTGGAAACGTCCACCACATCGCCGTTGGCTGCGATCCTGACCGCCGCCGCGTCGAGACGCTCCTCCAGATACGGTTCCTCATCGGCCCGGCTGCCGGTCTCGGCGGCACGGAAAAGCATCGGCAGCCGCGCCCACACCGTCGCCATATAAACGAGCGGGACCAGCCATTGCCAAGGCGTCGACGCCATGGCGCCGGGCGCAGGCGCCACGGTCGCAGCCAGCGGAAGCTGGGCCACGAAGACGGCAAGCACCGCCGCCACGCCCGCGATCATGGCGTTGCGGGACCGGCCTATCCACCAGGATTCGAAGAGGAGCGCCAAAACGGCCGCTGAAAGGGGCGAGGCGAGACCACCGGACGCCGCCAGGACCGGCGCGGAAAAAGCCGCGGCAAGGACGAGCGCCACCCCCTCGATCAACTCGCGCCTGACATTCACGGCCACAAGGAGCGCGGCAAGCCAGCACAGGCCGCAAAGGGCACAGAGAGATGCCGCGACCATCGCGGCATCCATCCTGCCATAGGCAGCGAAGGCGAAGGCAGCCACGCCAAGGAAAGGCGCAGCGACGACCACGCCGACGAAACGGGCGCGGCGCCCGCGCTCCGCCGGATCGGCGAGGCTCGGGTGGACGAACCTTTCACACCCCGCCATCAGGCCGGCGATCCAGTCTGCGGATTTCGGCGTTGCCAAACTCACCCGAACGCACTCTCTACCTGCCCGATTCACGGGCTGCTTTTCGTTGAATTCGACCCTCGCATCCAGCGTTTAAGGAAAGTATAAGGCGAGGCGCCTGCAGGTCACCGGCAACGTTAAAAACGCGCTTCCAACGCCCGAACGGCCGGTCAATTCGGGCCATGGTAAACAGAGGGTAAGGCGCGAAAGCATCGCAGCCGACATGCTTCTCGGGCCTGCCGCTTGTTTCCCGCATCCCGGATAAATCGCGGATCCCGGCCATTTTCCTGGTGAACCGTTCCTTAAGCCTGGCATTCCGGCATAAAGCGAAAAGCTGCTCCAGGACCGATCGTTCAAATTTTATGCTTATTCGATGAAAATCCGCGGTGTTCGGGCAAGCGCTCCTTTGCCCGCTCCTGTCATGATCTTGTCCGGGAAAAGGGCTGCACCTGAGTTGACGACCAGGTTGACCAAGGGCGGACAAAGGAGACGGACAATGGGATTCCTCATCAAATCGGCCTTCTGGCTTTCGCTGGTCCTGCTCCTCATTCCGTTCGACGCAGGCGACGGCACCCAGAAAGCCGATACCGTCGGCCCGGTCACCGCGCTTCTGGCGGCGCGCGATGCCGCGAGCGACATCGGCAATATCTGCGCGCGCAAGCCGGATGTCTGCGTCGTCGGTCAGGAGGCGCTGCATACGATAGGGGTCAGGGCGCGCGCCGGAGCGAAACTGGCTTACGAAATGCTCGACAAGCATTTCGACGGTAGCGACGCCCCGCTGACAACGGGAAGCATCGCCAGCGCCGGGAAACCGGCTGAATAATTCCGGTCCGGCTACCAGCCTGTCGGCCAAAAAAGCCCTGCATGCCTCGAATCTTCGTGACGCCGTGCCGGCCGCTCACTATATCGGTCCCATGTCCAGCAACATTCAGGCCATACGCGACGATTTCGCCTTCCTCGACGATTGGGAAGACCGCTACCGCTACATCATCGAACTCGGCAACGAACTCCCGCCTTTCCCGGAAGAGGCGCGCGACGCAGCGCACAAGGTGCCGGGCTGCGTCAGCCAGGTGTGGCTTCTGACCCACCGCGCGCAAGAGCGCGACCCGGTGCTCACCTTCGACGGCGATTCCGACGCCCATATCGTACGCGGGCTGGTGGCGATCATGCTCGCGCTTTTCTCCGGCAAACACGCCAGCGAGATCGGTCGGATCGACGCGGAAGGCGTCATGGCTGATCTCGGGCTGGACGAGCACCTGACGCCGCAGCGCGCCAACGGCCTGCGCTCGATGGTGAAGCGCATCAAGCGGGACGCCGAGGAATCGCTCGCGATGGAAGGCTCCTGACCGGCGCTTCTCTGTCTACCCGGCTGCAACGGGATTGAGCCTCGGGCGGTAATCGTCGGTTCCCCAGTGCAGAACGTGACGGTGCGGGCGTCCTCCCTTCGGGCGTTCGTAGTGACGGCTGAGCGCACCAAGCGCCGATTTCAGCATGATCTTGGCGGAACGGGCCGGCCAGCCTCTTTCCATCTCGACCGTCTCAAGCCCCTTGAGAAAACAGCATACGTCCACAAGGATACCGGAGAGTTCCGGGCCGACCGCGTCGAGCGCGTGCTCGACGCGCTGCCTTGCGGCAAGCGCCGCGTCGGTCAGTTCGGCGATCCCGCCCGCACCGCCGTCACGCCGCCCCGACGCGATGGCGGCCTGCCAGTTGGCGCCGAGCCTCGGCATGATGCGGGCGCGCGTATAATCCGTCCTCAGCCTTTCGCCCGCGCGCCATTCGGCCTCCGCCAGAAAGGGGGAGCCGTCCTTCGCCTTGCGGCGGGCAAGCTGGGCAAGCGGCGATTCCGCCATGTTCACGTCGGCGACGATCCAGCCGCCCGCCGTGTCGAACCGCTGCGGCGCGACCTCGCCATGCTGCTCGCGGTACGGATCCTTCCGTGCCGATACCCGCTTCAGGCCCGCCGCGCCGCTGGCCGAAAGGCGCACCGCGCCGCCGGCATGGGCAAGCAGGCCGGCGCGGGCAAGCGCCGCCAGTTCGACTTCCCCGGCCGCGACCGTGCCGCGCTCGCCGCCTTCAAGGAGAACCATGCCCTCGCCGGATGCCGGTGCGATCCGCGCAGGACCGGCGGCAAGGAACTTCAATATCCTGAGCTTTTTCCTCCCGCTCCCGCCCGGCTGTTCCCGAGCCGCCATTCAGATCGTGCCCCGCTCGCGGAAGGCCGCGCCGGCCACGCGTTCCATCGTCGCAACGATGCGATCGAAGTCGGCATCGTCGCGCATATCCTCGATCAGGTGGCACGCATAGAGCACCGTGGTGCGGTCGCGGCCGAAACCGCGCCCGACATCGCTCATGGTCAGCCGCAGCACCACATGCCCCACATACATCGCGATCTGACGTACGCGGGTGATGTCCAGCGTGGACCTGCCCGGCCGCCGCAATTCCTTGCCGCTGACGTTGAAAAGGGCAGCGGCGATATCGACCAGGCCGTCGCACCATTCGACCGCCCGGTCATGCTTCATGCCCTGTGAGGCGCGGCCGTCACCAATGACGCAGGGAGGGCTCGCCTCCCGCGCCCGATCGATCTGCAAGGTGGCTGTGGGGCGGGTGGCTGTCGCTTGTTGCACTGAAACATATCCCCCTTCATTAGGAATATGTTCTTATACTGGACTCCCGCCGATGCGTGAACAAAATACGAACATGAAATTCGGGACAAAACAACCAACAAGCTGATTCCGCTGATTTATCTCCCCTCCATCGTATTCTTCCCGGCGAATTTTCTCCCCGCTTTCGCCGGCCGCACGACAATCGCTCACCACTTGCGCGAGGAATGCGGATGGAACGACTTACCCGAGAGATCGACGATTACAGGCGGAAGAAGGAGAATATAACGGCGGAGGCCCGGCAGCGTGCGGCGCTTTTCCTTGTCTGCGGCATCGACCTTCCCGACATGCTGTCGACGTCCGCCGCGGAGCGGGATCGCATCACGGCGCGGCTACAGCGGTTGATCGAGCGGGAACGCATCAAAGGCGCACGGCGCCATTGGAGCTATGATCTCAACAGGCATATCGCGCTGAAGCAGGCGCTCGACCGCCTCCGGGTAAGTAAATAAACCTGGATGCCAGACAGCAAAACGGCGCCTCGCGGCGCCGCAGCCCTGCGATCAACGAAGATGATTACCGGCTTTTCGCCTTGCGGCCCAGGCCCATCTTCTTGGCCAGTTGCGAACGCGCCGCGGCATAGTTGGGGGCGACCATCGGATAGCTGGAATCGAGGCCCCATTTCTCGCGATACTGGTCCGGCGTCAGATTGTAATGAGTCATGAGGTGCCGCTTGAGCGACTTGAATTTCTTTCCGTCCTCCAGGCAGACGATATAGTCGTCATGTACTGAACGCTTGGGATTGACGGCCGGCTTCTGCTTGTCGACGGGAACCTGTTCACTGGCGCCCCCAACACGACCAAGCGCCGCGTGAATGTCAGCGATCAGATTTGGAAGTTCCGAGACTGGAACCGGATTGTTGCTGACATAAGCCGCCACCACATCGGCGGTAAGCTCGATGAGCATGTCGGTGCTTCTGGCAGGTGATTCATTCATATCCATTCTCTGACCCTTCGATAGAACTTGAACTCTGCTGTTCCGCTTGTCTCTTTTCTCGGAATTCAGCGATACGGACCCAAGAAAGGCGGCGCTTACACGATTCGTATCGAGCGGCACCTAATTGGCGCTTCGAATAGTACAAGTCAATTCACTAATTCTATTTTCTAGTGAAATACGCTCAATTTATCCTGTATTCTTATAGAAACAACATACGCCACAACTTTAACGCGTTTCACAACATTGTGGCGAGAGCCGGGCAAGCCACATCAAAATGTTGCTGGTCCGCCGTGCGAGGGAGCCTTTCCACACATGGTGGTAAGCCAAGGAAGGCGGGCGAAAGCGGCCAAGCCGGGAATTCGGCCGTACGACGGATTTCCGTGGCCGTCTTACACTTTTCGCATATTGCATTATATCCGAAAGTTGGAACAACCGGCGAGGGTACCGCCCTCAAGCCGCTCCGCATTCTTCCGCACATCCCTCCCGAGGCTCCATGACCATCAAATTCGCAGACGTTCCCGCGCCACAGGCCGAGATGCGGCCAAAGGCCGATAATTGGCACAGCATCAGCCGCATCGATGAATATGCGTGGTTGCGCGCGGATAACTGGCAGGAGGTGTTCAAGGACCCTTCCCTGCTCGACCCCGCGATCCGGTCGCATCTTGAGGCGGAAAACATCTATCAGGAAGCGATGATGGCCGACACGGCCGAATTGCAGAAATTGCTGTTTTCGGAAATGCGCGGCCGCATCAAGGAAGACGATTCCTCGGTGCCCATGAAGGATGGCCCCTTCGCGTATGGAACGTCCTTCAAGGCCGGCGGCGAGCAACCACGGTTCTTTCGCACGCCGCGCGAGGGCGGCGAAGAACGGATCCTGCTCGACGGCGATCGGGAGGCGGAAGGCAAAAGCTATTTCCGCCTCGGCGGCGCGGACCATTCACCCGACCACCGCCTGCTGCTCTGGGGCTTCGACGACAAGGGTTCGGAATTCTATACGCTCCACATCCGTGATGCGGAAAGCGGGACCGACAGCGCCGACAGCGTTCGCGACACCGGCGGCTCAGGCACCTGGGATGCCGAAGCCAGCGGTTTCTTCTATACGCGGCTCGACGCCAACCATAGGCCATCCAGAATCTACTATCATGCGCTTGGAAAGAAGCGCGACCGGCTGATCTACGAAGAGAAGGATCCCGGCTTCTTCATGGATGTCGGCGGGACCCTGACCAACCGATGGATATTCATCGCCATCAACGACCACGAGACCTCGGAATACCACATCCTGCCGGCGAACGACGCCCACGCGAAGCCGCGCCTCGTGGCGGCGCGCGAGACGGGCCTGCAATACGACCTCGAAGACGGAGGCGATGTCTTCTTCATCCTGACCAACGCCGACGGCGCCAAGGATTTCAAGATCATGACGGCGCCGGCCGATGAACCGGGACGGGCGAACTGGCGCGAACTCATTCCCCACGAGCCCGGCCGACTGATCCTCTCCGTCATGGCCTTCCAGAATTTCCTGGTGCGGCTGGAGCGCAAGGACGGGTTGCCGCGCATCGTCATCCGGGAGCGCGCATCCGGCGAGGAGCACATGATCGCGTTTGAGGAGGAAGCCTATTCTCTTGGCCTTTCGGGTGCCCTTGAATACGGGTCCGACACGATCCGCTTCTCCTATTCGTCCATGACCACGCCGTCGCAGCTGTTCGACTACGACATGCGCACGCGCGAGCGCACGCTGCTCAAGACGCAGGAAGTGCCCTCCGGCCATGACGCCGGCCAATACGTCACGCGGCGCCTGATGGCGCCGTCCCATGACGGCGAGCTGGTGCCGATCTCGCTGTTCCACCACAAGGACACGCCGCTCGACGGCAGCGCGCCTTGCCTGCTTTACGGCTACGGCGCCTACGGCATCACGATCCCGGCATCCTTCAACACCAATTGCCTGTCGCTGGTGAACCGGGGTTTCGTCTACGCCATCGCGCATGTACGCGGCGGCAAGGACAAGGGATTTTCCTGGTACGAAGACGGCAAGAAGGCGAAGAAGCACAACACGTTCGACGATTTCGTCCATGCCGCGCTCCACCTTGTCGCGGAGGGCTATACCGATCACGACCGCATCGTCGCGCAGGGCGGTTCGGCCGGCGGGCTGCTGATCGGCGCCGTCGCCAACCTCGCCCCGCAGGCTTTCGGCGGCCTCATCGCCGAGGTCCCCTTCGTCGACGTGCTGGCCACGATGCTGGACGACACTCTGCCGCTCACCCCGCCCGAATGGCCCGAATGGGGCAATCCCAAGGAATCGCGGGCGGATTACCAGACCATCGCGGCTTACTCCCCTTACGACAATGTCGATGCGAAGGACTATCCGCCGATCCTCGCCGTCACTGGGCTGACGGACCCGCGCGTCACCTATTGGGAGCCGGCGAAATGGGTGGCCCGCCTGCGCGCGAAGAAGAACGGACGCAACCCGGTGCTTCTCAAGATCAACATGGATGCCGGCCATGGCGGCGCTTCGGGCCGCTTCTCGCGGCTGGAGGAAGTCGCCTTCGTCTATGCCTTCGCGCTCAAGGTCACGGACAGGCTGGCCAGCTAAAGCACGTCGCGATCTTTCAGATTCGCTCCGTGCGCTTCAGCTTCCTCGCTCTGCGCATGTCTTTAACCCGAAACCGGCGTCCACTTTCGGAAGACATGCTTTAACCCTCATTTCTTCGACGCCGGATAACCGTTCGGATGCGGCGGGACGGCCCTCAGATACGCGGCGATCGCTTCGCGGTCGGCCGCCGTCAGATGGGCGATGTTCTCCTGGACGTCGACCATGGCGCCGCCTACCGAATCGAAATCCGGGGTGAAGCCGCTTTCCAGGTAGTAGGCGATGTCCTTCTCCGACCAGTCGCCGATGCCGCCCTTGCCGGAAGTTATGTTCGGCACATGGCCCTTGCCTTCCACGGCGACGGCGCCGGATAGCCAGCGGCTGTCTTCGGTCCCGCCGAGGAAACTGCGCGGCGTATGGCACTCGCCGCAATGCCCCGGCCCCTCGACCAGATATTGCCCCTCCTTGGCCTGTTCCGACGCATCGGCCGGCAGGCGGACGACGGGCTTGTCCGACAGATAGAGCAATTTCCACAGCCCGATGCCGCGACGCACCGAATACGGGAAGGAGAGTTGGTCGGGCGGCGTGCGGCCGGACACCGGCGGCAGCGTCTTGATGAAGGCGAAGAGGTCGGCGACGTCGCCGAGTTTCATCCGGGAATAGGAAGGGTACGGGAAGGCCGGGTAATAATGCCGGCCCTCCGGCGAAACGCCGCGCTTCAGCGCGTTGGCGAAATCGCCAAGCGTCCACGCACCTATGCCGTCCGCCTTGTCGGGCGAGATGTTCGGCGGCACGAAGATGCCGAACGGCGTCTTGAGTTCCAGCTCGCCGGCCAGTTGCAGCCTGGCGTCGCCCTTTGCGCCGGGGCGGCCATGACAGGAGATGCAGCCGCCGGCCCAGAATATACGCTCGCCCCTCGCCGCGTCGCCGGGAGCAAGGTCGGCGACGCTTTTCGGATCAAGCCCTCGCGGGATCGTAAGCAGCCAGAAGGCCAGCCCCCCGGCCACCACCAGAACGATAATGGCCAGGATCAGGCGGCGAACCGTCATGAGGCATGAACCTTAGGCTATTTCAGGCGGTAGTCCTGATGGCAGGTCTTGCAATGCCCGAAGACCGGCGTGACCGCGGCCTTGAAGGCGTCGAGATCGGCCGGGCCGTCCTTGCCCGCGGCCTTCGCCGCGGCATCCGCATCCGCCCGGAATTTCGCCAGTTCCGCCTCGAAGCCGGCATTGTCGGACCAGATTTTAGGCGAGGCCTTGGTATCGCCCTTGTCGGATCCTTCGGGGAAGAAGGAGCCGTAGGAATGCGCGACCGCGCGCAGGGTCATGATCGCCGATTTGGCGATGGCCGGATTGTAATCGAGGTCGCCCTTCAGCATCGCGGCGGAAACGCCGGCCGCCGCGCCATTGGCGTCCATGAGCGTCTTTCTCGTGGCGATGGGGTCGCCTGCCGCCATGGCTACCGTGACGGCCGACAGCATGACGGCGGAAACGGCGAGTACGATTTTCTTCATTCCTCTCCTCCAGGGCTTTGAGGGCCGATGCGCCCACCGCCAACAACGCTGATGATGGCGGTTTAATTCCTCCGTTTCTTCTCACTCTTGCGTGAAGTCGCGCATTTCGTCGGTGACGGTCCGTCAACGAAAAAGACCCCGGTATTACCGGGGTCTTTGCTGGAGATTTATCAGGAGGCTTTCTCGTAAAGCTTCAGAACGTGATCCCAGTTGATCAGATTATCGACGAAGGCCTCCAGATATTTCGGACGGGCATTGCGATAGTCGATGTAGTAGGAATGTTCCCACACATCGACGCCGAGGATCGGCGTCGCGCCGTGGACGAGCGGGTTCTCGCCGTTCGGCGTCTTGGAAATCTCGAGCTTGCCGTTCTTCACCGAAAGCCAGGCCCAGCCGGAGCCGAACTGCGTCGCGCCGGCATTGATGAAATCGGCGCGGAACTTGTCGTAGCCGCCGAGGTCGCTGTCGACAGCCTTCTGAAGGGCGCCGGGAAGCTTCTTGCCGCCGCCGCCCTTTTTCATCCACGGCCAGAAATGGGTGTGGTTGTAGTGCTGGGCGGCGTTGTTGAAGAGACCGGCATTCTTGCCGAAGGACTGCTTCACCACCTCTTCCAGCGACAGCTTGTCCATGCCCGCTTCGGCGGCCAGCTTGTTGCCGTTGTCGACATAGGCCTTGTGGTGCTTGTCGTGGTGATATTCGAGCGTCTCCTTGGACATATAGGGCTGGAGAGCCTCGTAGTCGTAAGGCAGCGGCGGCAGTTCAAAGGCCATGATCGGTCTCCCTCATTACGTGATGAAACTTATAGACAAGATAGGTTCTATCGGGTCCCGGACAAGTCCGGGAGGCGTGTCCGCGTCTCTTTTAGCGGCTCATCCGGCGGCTGTCGAATGCGCCCATTCCCAATAGAGTTCGCGCGCCTTCTTGGCGACGGGTCCGGGCTGGAGGTCACGGCCCTCGATGCGCGTGATCGGTACGACCTTGGAGTGGTTGCCGGTCGAGAAGATCTCGTCTGCCTCCATAAAATCGATGACCGACAAAGTCTTTTCAATCGTGCGGAAGCCGTAATCGGCGAGCAGCGCGACGGTGCGCGAACGGGTGATGCCCGACAGGAAGGTGCCGTTGGCGGCCGGCGTGAAGACATGCCCGTCCTTGACCATGAAGATGTTCGACGAGCCGGTTTCCGCGACGTTGCCCAGCATGTCCAGCACGAGTGCGTTGTCGAAGCCGCGGCTCTTCGCTTCCATGATGGCGCGGCCGTTATTCGGGTAAAGGCAGCCGGCCTTGGCGTTGGTCGGCATGGTTTCGATGGTCGGGCGGCGGAAGGGCGACACGGTGACCGAAAAGCCGGACGGCTCGATCATCGGCGCTTCGTAGAGGCAGAGGCAGAAGCGGGTCGATTCCGGATCGGCCGGCACGCCCATATAGCCGCCATGCTCGGCCCAGTACATCGGCCGGATATAGACCGCCGTCTTGCCGTCGAACTTCTTCAAGCCTTCCCAGGTGAGGCCGATGATCTCGTCGGCCGCCATCGTCGGCTCCAGTCCGAGAGCGACGGCGGAATTGTTGACCCGCGCGGCATGGCGGTCGAGATCGGGCGATACGCCCTCGAACCAGCGGGCGCCGTCGAAGACGCTCGATCCAAGCCACATTACATGGCTGCGCGGCCCGACGAGCGGCACATTGCCCTCATGCCAGTCGCCATCGACATAGGTCCAGGTCAGCGTCTGGGCGGCGGTATCCACTTTCATTCGAGCATTCACTCCACGTGATCGCGTATGGTCGCCATGGAAGGCGTTTTGGACGTCATCGTCAATCGTCATGGCATAACAAATCCTAGTCCAGACATAGTCGCGCCTGCCGTGACAACGCGTTAAGATTGCGCTTTCGATTTCCCTCCCCGAGGATGGCATGCGGTATTCGGCCTTCGTCTTCGACGCTTACGGAACGCTTTTCGACGTCCATGCGGCGGTGCGCCGTCATGCCGCCGAGGTCGGGCCCGACGGCCAGGCCATCTCGGAGCTTTGGCGCATCAAGCAGATCGAATATTCCTGGGTGCGGACGCTGATGGGATCGTATCTCGATTTCTGGCAACTCACCGAGCAGGCGCTCGACTTCGCCTTCGCCAAATATCCCTCCGCCGATCCCGCGCTGAAGCCGAAGCTGCTCGACGCCTATCGCGATCTCGACTGCTATCCGGAAGTGCCGGCGATGCTGAAGGCGCTCAAGGCGGAAGGCGCACGCGTGGCGATCCTCTCCAACGGCTCGCCCGCCATGTTGGAGACGGCCGTCAGGAAGGCGGCTCTCGATACCGTTCTCGACGATGTGTTCTCGGTCGACCCCATCGGCCGCTTCAAGACCGACCAGTCCGTCTACGAACTGGTCACCACGGCCTGGCGGCTCTATCCCGAAGCGATCTCCTTCCAGTCGTCCAACCGATGGGATATCGCCGGCGCCACGAAATTCGGCTTCCGCACGGTCTGGATCAACCGCGCCAACCAACCTGACGAATATATGGATCACAAGCCGAGCGTGATCCTGCCAAGTCTCGACCGGCTGGTGGCCTCGACCTGAGAAATTCCCGCCGAGCGAGAGTTCCGTTGCCGGAATGCAACAAACCGGCACGTTCGTTCGTTTCCAGCCCGACGGTCTATTTCCGGCCGCATTTCACCGTTGTTTTCCCGCAATCGTTGTTTCGGGGGAGGATAACGAAGCGATCAGGGCATCCAGACAGGGCTTAAGCAGACAAATGACAGGCAACGAACTCAACCGCGCCGCGCTCACCCGCCGGCGCTTTCTTACCGTGGCGGCGCTCGGTGCAACCTCGACCGCCCTTTCCGCATGCGTGACATCGCCGCCACCGGTCGTACCGCCGGAAGGCTTTCCGTCCGAGGGAGACCAAACGGCGCTGAGTGGGCCGGCGGCGATGTATGCCGCCGTCGAGGATGAAGGACGCCACATCCCCGCCGTGCCCTACAAGAAGATCGATCCGCAATATTACCGGCAGATCGTCGACGACCCCACCGGGGAGCGGCCCGGAACGATCGTCGTGCACACGCCGACGCGTTTCCTCTATCTCGTCATGGAGAACGGCCAGGCGCTCCGCTACGGCGTCGGCATCGGCCGTCAGGGCTTCTCATGGTCGGGCCGGGCGCAAGTCCAGTGGAAGCAGAAATGGCCGAAATGGACGCCGCCGGACGACATGATCGCGCGGCAGCCGGAACTGGCGAAATACAGCGCCGCAAACGGCGGCATGGCGCCCGGTCTCGACAATCCGCTCGGCGCGCGTGCGCTCTACCTGTTCCAGGGCAACGTCGACACGCTCTACCGCCTGCACGGCTCGCCCGAATGGTGGTCGATCGGCAAGGCCGTGTCGTCGGGCTGCGTGCGTCTCATCAACCAGGATATCATCGACCTCTACAGCCGCGTTCCGACGAAGACGCCGGTGCTGGTGGTGTAATCCGGTGTTTCGACACTTTTCCCGATGATTCGAGAAAAGTGTCGAAGTTATTGATTCGGCTCACTTTTCAAGGTGGCAGGAAGCTTTACCGTTTCGTCAGGCTTCCCAATATGCCGCGCACCAGCGCCCGGCCGAGCGATGAGCCTACCGAGCGGACGACCGACTTGGCCGCGGCCTCGGCAACGGACTGGCGCTTGCCGCCCCCGCTGCCGACGAGGATGTTGCCCACCTCGCCCCACATCGACCCGCCTGAGGACTTGCCGCCCGCGGCAGCCGTGCCCTGTTCGGCGGCGTCGGCGGCCTCGCCAGCCTTTTTCTGCAGCATCTCGAAAGCCGATTCGCGATCGACCGCCTTGTCGTATTGGCCGGAGACGGGGCTTTCATCCATCACCTTCCTGCGCTCTGCATCGGTGATCGGGCCGATGCGCGAGGATGGCGGGCGGATCAGCGTACGCTCGACGACGGAGGGCACCGCCTTTTCACCCAGCGTCGAAACCAGCGCCTCCCCGACGCCGAGTTGGGTGATGATCTTGGCGCAGTCGAAATCGGGGTTCGGGCGGAACGTTTCGGCAGCCGTCCTCACCGCCTTCTGCTCGCGCGGCGTGTAGGCACGAAGCGCGTGCTGGACGCGGTTGCCGAGCTGCGCCAGCACCGTATCGGGAACGTCGAGCGGGTTCTGCGTGACGAAGTAGACGCCGACCCCCTTGGAGCGGATCAGCCGCACGACCTGCTCGACGCGGTCGACGACGATCTTGGGCGCGTCGTCGAAGAGAAGATGCGCCTCGTCGAAAAAGAAGACCAGCTTCGGCTTGTCGGGATCACCGATCTCCGGGAGTTGCTCGAAGAGTTCCGACAGGAGCCAGAGCAGGAAGGTGGCGTAAAGCCGGGGATTCATCATCAATTTGTCGGCGGCGAGCACATTGATCGCGCCGCGCCCGTCGGGCGTCGTACGCATCAGATCGCTGATCCTGAGCGCCGGCTCGCCGAAGAAATACGAGGCGCCCTGCTGGTCGAGGATCAGGAGCGTCCGCTGGATGGCGCCGACGGAAGCCTTGGTGACGTTGCCGTATTTCGCGCCGATTTCGGCGGCGCGTTCGGCTATATTGGCCAGAAGCGCCTGCAAATCCTTCATGTCGAGAAGCAGCAGGCCTTCGTCGTCGGCGATCTTGAAGGCGATGTTCATGACGCCTTCCTGCGCCTCCGACAAATCCATCAGCCGCGACAGCAGAAGCGGCCCCATCTCGGAGACGGTGGCGCGGATCGGATGGCCCTGTTGGCCGAACAGATCCCAGAAAACCACCGGAAACTGCTTGAATTCGTATGGATCGAGCTTCACCTGTTTGGCGCGCGCCGTGAGAAAATCCTTGGGCTCGCCCTTCATGGCGACGCCTGAAAGGTCGCCCTTGATGTCGGCGCAGAAGACCGGCACGCCCTGGCTGGAGAAACCCTCGGCGAGCACCTGGAGCGTCACCGTCTTGCCGGTACCGGTCGCGCCCGTCACCAAGCCGTGGCGGTTGCCGTAACGCAGCAACAATTCCTCCGGCTTCTGGTAGGTGTCGTCCGGCTTGCGGCTCGCCCCGACGAAGATGCTTTTCTGATCCGTCATCTGGCCTTTTCTCCCAAGCCGCAGGCCGTCCGGCCTGTTTCAAAATGCGGGGGTGGCGGCCCGCCTCCGTCCCCCTATAGTAATGCTGGCGCCATGCGACAATGCCGCGCGTCGAATTTACGGGCTCGGCACTGGCGGCGGACAGCCGAATGACGCATTGCGGTATGCGGCGGCACACCCTAAAATCAACTGATTGTTGACAGGCGCAGCTGATTGTTGACAGGCGAAAGGGAGGCTCCATGGATTCGGACGTCATCAGAACGACCCGTCTGGCGACGACTGACCGGAGCGGTTGGCTGGCCCTTGTCGCCAAGGCGCTGGGCGGCGCGGATTTCGACAAGTCGCTGCTTTCCCGCACGGACGACGAGATTCGCATAGACCCGCTTTACAGCCGCGCCCGCGACGTAACGCCTTCAGGGCGAATCGATCCGCGTAAATGCTGGTCGATCGCGCAGCGCGTGGACGACACCGATCCGGAAAGGGCCAACAGACAGGCGCTGGACGACATCGGAAACGGCGCGACCGGGTTGGCCATCATCTTCGAGGGGGCGCCGAACGCGTTCGGCTACGGCTTGCCCGGCACGGCGGAGGCGCTCCTGCGGGCGCTGGAAGGCGTTCCGCTCGACGAGACGCATCTGAGGATCGACGTGCATCCGGCCAGCCGGATGTCGGTCGACTGGCTGGTGGAACTCTTGACGCAGCGCCGCGTCGATCCGGCCAGGCTCAGCCTTTCCTTCGGCATCGACCCGGCGGCGAATTTCGTCGGCACCGGGCGGCTCAGGATGTCGATCGAGGCGCTGAAAGCCTCGATGCCGCAATCGCTCGCCCATTTCTTCGCCATGGGCGTGCCGGCGGTGCTGCTGGAAGCGGACGGCCGCGTCTACCATAATGCGGGCGCGACCGAGGCGCAGGAACTCGGCGCCATGCTGGCCGCGGCCATCTGGCACCTGCGCATGTTCGAGGAGGAGCGGCAGCCGCTCGTCTATGCCGCGCCGCATATCGGGTTCGCGCTCAGCGTCGACCAGGACCAGTTCATGTCCATCGCCAAGATCCGGGCGCTGCGCAAACTCTGGGTCGTCGCGCAGGAAGCGTGCTCGATCAAACCTTCGCAGGCCAGCATCCATGCCGAAACCTCGTTTCGCATGCTGACCATGCGCGACGCCGAGACGAACATCCTGCGCAACACCATCGCGGCATTTTCCGCAGGCGTGGGCGGGGCCGACACGATATCGGTTCTCCCGCATACGCTGGCGCATGGGCTGCCCGATGCGTCGGCAAGGCGGATCGCACGCAATACGCAACTGATCCTCGCCGGCGAAAGCCATCTCGACTTCGTCATCGATCCCGCCGCCGGTTCCGGCGCGATCGGTGCGCTCACGGGATCGCTGTGCGAAAAGGCATGGGATGAATTCCGCCGGATCGAGGCGGAGGGCGGCATGCTCGAAAGCCTGTCGAAGGGCCGTTTCCAGGAACGGGTGAAGGCGGCGCGGGAAGAACGCGCGGCAATGTTCCGGGACGGCCGGCGGGCGATCCTCGGCACGACGATCTACCCGGCTCCGGAAGAGCGCACCGTCTCGACACTCCATGCCGAGAAACGGCCCCTCCCCGAGGACGGCACCGTGTTCTGCGAACGTTTGCCGGCCATGCGGTTCGACCAATTTGCGGGAAGCAGCGCGTGATACCGGATTTTTCGAAACTCGACTGGCATGAGCCCAAATCCCAGACAGGCAAGCCGCCGCGCAACAAGCGGCAGACGCCGGAAGGCATACCGCTCCGGCACAGCTATCGCGAGCGCGACCTCGCCGGACTGCCTTATCTGGACACCTATCCGGGCGCGGCGCCCTATCTGCGCGGCCCGTACCCCACAATGTATGTCCAGCAGCCATGGACGATCCGGCAATATGCCGGCTTCTCGACAGCCGAGGAATCGAACGCGTTCTACCGCCGCAATCTGGCGGCCGGCCAGAAGGGCCTGTCGATCGCCTTCGATCTGGCTACCCATCGCGGCTATGACAGCGACCATCCGCGCGTGGCGGGCGATGTCGGCATGGCCGGCGTCGCAATCGATTCCATCCTCGATATGCGGCAACTCTTCGACGGCATCCCGCTCGACCAGATGACGGTGTCGATGACCATGAACGGCGCGGTGCTGCCGATCATGGCGCTCTATATCGTGGCGGGCGAGGAACAGGGCGTCGCGCAAAAGGACCTCGCAGGGACCATCCAGAACGACATCCTCAAGGAGTTCATGGTCCGCAACACCTATATCTACCCGCCAAAACCCTCGATGCGGATCATCTCGGACATCTTCGCCTATACGTCCGAGCACATGCCGAAATTCAACTCGATCTCGATCTCCGGCTACCACATCCAGGAAGCGGGAGCGACGGTCGACCTCGAACTCGCCTATACGATCGCCGACGGCATCGAATATGCGCGGGCGGGCGTCGCCGCCGGACTCGACATCGACAAGTTCGCGCCAAGGCTTTCCTTCTTCTGGAACGCCGGCATGAATTTCTTCATGGAAGTGGCGAAGCTGCGCGCCGCGCGCCTCATCTGGGCGGTGCTGATGCAGAAGAATTTTGCGCCGAAGAACCCGCGCTCGCTGTCGCTGAGGGCGCATTGCCAGACCTCGGGCTGGTCGCTGACCGCGCAGGATCCCTACAACAACATCATGCGTACCATGATCGAGGCGATGGCCGCGACGCAAGGCCATACGCAATCGCTGCACACCAACTCGTTCGACGAGGCGCTGGCGCTGCCGACCGACCATTCCGCGCGGATCGCGCGCAACACGCAATTGCTGCTGCAAAAGGAATCCGGCACGACGCGGATCATCGACCCGTGGGGCGGCTCCTACTATGTCGAGCGGCTGACGCACGACCTCGCCGCGCGTGCGCTTTCCCATATCGAGGAAGTGGAAACGCTTGGCGGCATGGCCGCGGCGATCGAGAAGGGCGTGCCGAAACTCAGGATCGAGGAAGCGGCGGCGCGGACGCAGGCGCGTATCGATTCGGGCGAGCAGATGGTCGTCGGCGTCAACAGCTACAGGCCGGAGCACGATATCGAAGTCGACGTGCTCAAGGTCGACAATGCGGAAGTCCGCGCGCGCCAGCTCGCCAAATTGCAGCAGCTCAAGGGCACGCGCGACGTGACGGCCGTGGAAACTTCGCTCGGCGCGCTGACCGAGGCCGCCCGCAGCGGCAAGGGCAATCTTCTCGACCTGGCCGTCAAGGCCGCGCGCGCCAAGGCGACGGTCGGTGAAATCTCGCTTGCGCTGGAGAAGATTTTCGGCCGCCATGTCGCCGAGGTCCGCACGATTTCAGGCGTCTATCGCAAGGAGATTGGCGAAAATGCCGTCGTGGAGCGCGTGCTCGGCAAGGTCGAGCGCTTCGATCGGCTGACTGGAACCAAGCCGCGCATTCTCGTGGCGAAGATGGGCCAGGACGGACACGACCGAGGCCAGAAGGTGATCGCCAGCGCTTTCGCCGACCTCGGCTTCGAGGTGACTGTGGGCGCCATGTTCCAGACGCCCGAGGAGATCGCGAAGCTCGCATCCGAAAACGACGTCCACATCGTCGGAGCCTCGTCGCTCGCGGCCGGGCACCTGACGCTGATACCGGAGCTCAAGGACGCGCTCAGGCGGCTCGGACGCGGCGATATCATGATCGTCGCGGGCGGCGTCATTCCGCCCGACGATTTCGAGGCGGTGCGAAACGCCGGAGCCGACGCCATCTTCCCGCCCGGCACCGTGATTCCCGAGGCGGCGGAAAACCTGGTCGACACGCTCCTGGCCGCCGCCGGCCCCGCCCGCCGCCACGGCACTTGAAGCTTCAGCCCGCCCACTTGCGAAGCATAGACTTTCGCTGCGCTCCCGGAGTATCCAGACACCACGAAGCAAGGCGGAGCCAGCGATGCTGACAGCATATATGAGGGAAGGCGAATGCCTGCTTCCCGCCCGTGTCGACCTTCAGGCCGGCATTCCGGACGGCGTCGCCTGGATCGACCTCAACACGCCCACGAAGGAAGAGGAGAGCGCCGTCGAGCGCATGCTCGGCGTCGGAATCCCCAACCGGGAGGAAATGCGCGAGATCGAGGAATCGAGCCGTTTCTATACGGAAAACGGCGTGCAGTTCATGACGGTGTCTATCCTCCATTCCTCCCATATCGGTTCGCCGGGCATAGCACCGATAACCTTCATTCTCGCCGGCGACCACCTGGTCACGCTACGCTATTCCGATCCGAAAGCCTTCATGCAATTCGTTGCGCGGGTGGCCAGGCCGGGCAACGGCATCATTGCCCAAAGATGCGACGCCAACTGGCTGTTCCTCGGGTTGATCGAAGCCGTCACCGACCGCATCGCCGACATTCTGGAGAATGTCGCAAGCGGGCTCGACGACACTTCTTCCACGCTCTTCAGCACGGAACCCGGCGAGCGGCCGATGGGCACGCCCGCCTTCCGCGATGCGTTGCGCAGCATCGGCAAGGAAGGCGCCTTTCTCTCCAAGGTCCGGGAAAGCCTCGCCGGCATCAACCGCATGCTCGTCTATCTCTCCGCGGGAGCGATCAACGGCAAGGGAACCAAGGAGGGCCGCGCCTGGATGAAGTCGCTGGAACGCGATACGCAGTCGCTCAACGACTATGTCGGGTTCCTGTCCAACAAGATCACCTTCCTGCTCGACACCGTGGTGGGGCTGGTGTCGGTGGAGCAAAACGCGATCATCAAGATATTCTCGGTCGCCGCCGTCGTCTTCATGCCGCCTACACTCGTCGCATCGATCTACGGTATGAACTTCCACAACATGCCCGAGCTTTCATGGCTGGCCGGCTATCCCTATGCGCTCGGGCTGATGCTGGTCTCGGCCCTCCTTCCGCTCTTCTATTTCCGCCGGAAGGGGTGGCTGTAAGATTAGTTGCAACGACCGTTGCAACGCAGCTCCGGTCATGTTATATTTCTCGTTATAACATATGGAGAAAAGCCATGAATGTCGTGGTGCGCAAGATCGGCAATTCGGAGGGGATCATCATCCCGAAGGATGCTTTGGCGCGGCTCCACTTGAAGGAGGGCGACAAGCTGGAAATGATCGAGACCAGCGACGGCTTTTCCCTTAAGCCAACAGATGACAAATTCGAGCGCCAGATGAAGGCCGCTCGTGAAGTCATGGACAAATATAAGGTTGCCCTGCAAAAGCTTGCCGAATGAACTGGGAGTTTCTCACCCGTGGCGCCGTCGAGGCGATGCACGCGGAGCAGCTGCGACGTCATGGAGGCGCTTTTGGTATTCGTGACGAAAATGCATTGGAATCGGCGCTTGCGAGACCTGAAAACAAGGCTGCGTATGGAGATCCGGATGTCACGGAACTCGCTGCGGCCTATGTTTTCGGCATAGCTCGGAACCACGCTTTCGTGGACGGCAACAAAAGAACTGCCATTGTCGCGGCGGGCACATTCCTGCTTCTCAACGGATCAAGGCTCACAGCCGACGACGGAACAATCTACACTTTTGTCATGGCACTTGCCGCCGGTGAAATCGAAGAGAAGGGAGCAACCCAATTCTTCCGCGATCACATCCAACCGCTTGATCTCGGATAAACCGCCAATCACAAGCTACGCGCCAGCGTCCAGCGCCGTAATCTCCCACTCCTTGCCGTTCACGGTGGCGAGATCGCCTACGCCCTTGCCGAAAAGGGCTACCGCCATCGGCGAGACATGCGAGATCTTGCCTTTCGTCGCGTCGGCCTCGTCCTCGCCGACGATCGTCCACCGGTGCGAGGTCCCGTTCTCGGCCTCGATCGTGACGCTCATGCCGAAGCGCACGACATCGCTTTCGGAATCGGGCACGGAAACCTCCGCGCTTTCGCGGCGCGCCGACCAATAGCGCAGGTCGCGCGAGATCAGCGCGATCTTCAGGCGGTCGCCGTCCGCCCCCGCCTTCGCAAGGTCCTCGCGCAATACGGCGGCTTCCGCCTCGATCATGCGGAGGCCTTCGGGCGTCACAAGGTTGCGATGCTCGCTGACCGGCCGCTCGCCGATGTCGCTCGGTTCGTCGTCCTGCTCGCGGGTGAAGGCTCTGCTCATCGGCCGAGTCTACCACTGCGCCCCATCTTCTCAAAGGTAAGGCGGCCTTCGACCCGGGTGACAGGCCGAGGCCTCAGCCCGTCGAGACCAGCGCGAAGGCGGGGTGGACGCCGCCGACTTCGATGCCGTTCCAGTTCCTGAGCGTCGTCCGGGCGAGGTTGGCCAGTTTGCCGGAAAGCGCGGAATCATCCCGAAGCAGATGCGCCAGAACGGCACAAACCACCGTCTCGGAAGCGCGGCCGGCGCCATCGTCGCATTTGAGCGCGATGCCGAGACCGAGTTCCGGCACGGCGGCACAATAGACGCCTTCCGCCCCGGTCTTGGCAAAGACCCTGCCCTTGCCAGCCGTCATGATCTTCGTGCAGGCGCGATCCGTGCCGGCGACGTAGAACGGCTCGGCCATGCAAGCGGAAAAGAGCCGTTTCGCCGCCGCTGCGCGCTTCGGTCCAAGCCTGGTTCCCGTCGCCATGCGGGCAAAGCCGAGCGCCAGGCTTTTCAGCGGCACCGCATAGGTCGGGATCGAGCAGCCGTCGGTGCCGCTGTTGTCGAGCCCGTGGGGGGCGCCGGTCACGCCTTCCAGAGCATCGCGCACCATGTCCTGCAAGCGATGATCCATCCGTACATAGCCATGATGGTCGATGCCGCAATGGCTGCATACGGAGAGGAAGCCCGAATGCTTGCCAGAGCAATTATTGTGCAAGGCGGTCGGCGCGGCACCGGAGCGCGCCAGTTCGATCGTCACTTCCTGCCGGCTCGGCCAGTGCGCGCCGCATTCGAGTGCCGTCGCGTCCAGCCCGGCCCGCTCCAGCATGGAAGCGGCGAGCGCGACATGCGCCGGCTCGCCGGAGTGCGAGGCACAGGCAAGCGCCAGTTCCTTGTCATCGAAGCCGAATGCGTCGGCCGCTCCGCTTTCCACCAGCGGCAGCGCCTGCATCGACTTTACCGCCGAGCGCGGGAAAACGGGCCGGTCTATGTCGCCCAAAGCCGTATGCACGGTGCCGTCGGCATCGAAAATGGCGATGGCGCCGCGATGCCGGCTCTCCACCCTGCCGCCGCGCGTCACCTCGACCAGAACCGGATCGTCCATACCGAGCCCCCCGGACGCGTGCTTATCGGATGCGTTCGAGGATGGAGACGTAATTGGCCACCGCCGCGCCGCCCATGTTGAAGATGCCGCCGAGCTTTGCGCCCTCGATCTGCATACCGCCGGCCTCGCCCATCAACTGCATGGCGGTCAGCGCATGCATGGAAACGCCGGTCGCGCCGATCGGGTGGCCCTTCGCCTTCAGGCCGCCGGAAGGGTTGACAGGCAGGCGGCCGTCCTTCGCCGTGGTGCCGTCGAGCACCGCGCTCGCGCCTTGCCCGCGCGGCGTGAGTCCCATCGCCTCGTATTCGATGAGTTCCGCAATGGTGAAGCAGTCATGCGTCTCGACGAAGGAAAGATCGCCGAGCGTGACACCGGCCTTCTTCAACGCCCTTGCCCAAGCCTCCTCGCACCCCTCGAACAGAAGAATGTCGCGCTTCGACATGGGCAGGAAATCCTGTACATGCTCATTGGCGCGGAAGACCACGGCGCGTTTCATGGAAAGCGCCGTATCGACATTGGCGAGCACGATCGCGGCGGCGCCGTCGGAAACCAGCGAGCAATCGGTCCGCTTCAGCGGCCCGGCGACGAAGGGGTTCTTCTCGCTTTCCTGCCGGCAGAAATCAAAGCCGAGGTCCTTGCGCATCTGCGCATAAGGGTTTTCCACACCGTTCTTGTGGTTCTTGGCGGCGATCGTCGCCAGCGCATCGGACTGGTCGCCGTGGCGCTGGAAATAGGCCTGGGCGATCTTGCCGAAGACACCGGCGAAGCCCGCCGGCGTGTCGCCGTCCTCGGGCAGGTAGGAAGCCTTCAAAAGGTTCTTGCCGATCTCCGGGCCGGGCGTCGTGGTCATCTGCTCGGCGCCGACGACGAGCACGATCTTCGCCGCGTGTGCGTCGATCGCCCGTATCCCCTGCCGTACCGCTGCCGATCCAGTGGCGCAGGCGTTCTCGACGCGCGTCGCCGGCTTGAAGCGCAGCCGGTCGTCGGCCTGCAGCACGAGGCTCGCGGTGAAATCCTGGGCCGAGAAACCGGCGTTGAAATGGCCAAGCACGATTTCGTCGATATCGTCCGGGCCGATGCCGGCATGATCGATCGCGTCGGCCGCGACCCTGGTGATCATGCCTTCGAGCGTCTCGTCCGGATGCCGGCCGAAAGGCAGATGCGCCCACCCGACGATACAAGCCGTCATGTCAAACTCCTTTGCCGCCGCAGCGCGGCACGATTGGTTCAATATTCGGTTTATTCCCTAAAGGTGGATACTCGCAAGCGGCACTTAAAGCGTGTCCAGCCATATCCCGGCTATCATTTTTGTTGATTGGCCAGTCAATTAAAAATAGAACGGCGCAAGAGGTGACTATGCCGAAGCTTGGAATGGAGCCGCTCAGAAGGCGGGCCCTCATCGATGCGACGATCTCGGCGATCGGCGAACGCGGCGCGCTCGACGTGACCATGTCGCAGATCGCCGGGCGGGCGGGCGTCTCCTCCGCGCTCGCCCATCATTATTTCGGCGCCAAGGAAGAACTCCTTCAGGCGACGATGCGGCATCTGCTGGCGGAACTCGGCGCCGACGTGAAAGCCGCACTGCGCGGCGCGCACGGCGCGCGTGAGCGGGTTTCGGCCGTGATCGCCGTCAATTTCTCCGCGCACCAGTTCCGCCCGCAAACGGTCGCGGCGTGGCTCGCCTTCTATGTCGAGGCACAGAAATCGCCGGCGATGCGGCGGTTGCTCATGGTCTACGCGCGGCGATTGCATTCGAATCTGATGAGTGGGCTTGGCGCCCTTCTGCCGCGCGCCGAAGCGGTCGCCACCGCCGAGACGATCGCGGCCATGATCGACGGATTTTACATCCGCCGCGCGTTGAAGGACGGACCGGCGGATGCCGTGTCTGCCGCCCGGCTCGTCGAAGACTATGTCGAATTGAGGCTCGCCCGATGAGTTTGCCCCACAGAACCGGCCGCCCGAACATCCTCATCGTCATGGTCGACCAGTTGAACGGCACCCTGTTTTCGGACGGGCCGGCAGGCTTCCTGCACGCGCCGCATCTGAAGGCGCTGGCCGCGCGCTCGGCGCGCTTCGCCAACAACTACACGGCCTCCCCGCTCTGCGCGCCGGGCCGCGCCTCCTTCATGAGCGGGCAATTGCCGTCGCGCACGCGCGTCTACGACAACGCCGCCGAATTCGCTTCCGACATTCCGACCTACGCGCATCATCTCCGCGCCGCCGGCTACCATACCTGCCTTTCCGGCAAGATGCATTTCGTCGGGCCGGATCAGCTTCACGGTTTCGAGGAGCGGCTGACTACCGACATCTACCCGGCCGATTTCGGCTGGACGCCGGACTACCGCAAGCCCGGCGAGCGCATCGACTGGTGGTATCACAATCTGGGCTCCGTCACCGGCGCGGGCGTCGCCGAAATCACCAACCAGATGGAATATGACGACGAGGTCGCATTCCACGCCGCGCAGAAGCTTTACGAATTCTCACGTGCGTCGGAAGACGCCGACCGGCGGCCGTGGTGCCTGACCGTCTCCTTCACCCATCCGCACGACCCCTATGTCGCACGGCGCCAATATTGGGACCTTTACGAGGACTGCACCGAGCTTGAGCCGAAGGTCGGCTTCATCCCCTACGAGGAGCAGGACCGACATTCGCAGCGGCTCTACAAGGCGAGCGACTATGCCAGCTTTTCGATCACGGACGACAATATCCGCCGTTCACGGCGCGGCTATTTCGCCAATATCAGCTATCTGGACGACAAGATCGGCGAGCTTCTCTCGACGCTCGAACGGATTCGGATGCTCGACGACACGCTCATCCTCTTCTGCTCCGACCATGGCGACATGCTGGGCGAGCGCGGCCTGTGGTTCAAGATGAACTTCTACGAGGGCTCGGCGCGTGTGCCACTGATGATCGCGGGACCGGGGATCAAGCCCGGCCTGATCGAGGCTCCCGTCTCCAACCTCGACATATTGCCGACGCTTGCCGAACTCGCCGGCGTCGACATGGACGCCATCATGCCGTGGACGGACGGCCAGTCGCTGATACCCCTGATGGAGGGGCGGAAACGCGAGGCGCCGGTGCTGATGGAGTATGCCGCCGAGGGCTCCAATGCGCCGATGGTGGCGATCCGCGACGGACGCTACAAATTCGTCCATTGCGAGATCGATCCGCCGCAACTGTTTGACCTGGAATCGGATCCCGACGAGCGGGAAAACCTCGCCGCCGACCCGGCGCACGCCACGCTGATGGCATCGTTCATGGAGAAGGTGCATTCGCGCTGGGACATGGCGGCGTTCGACGCCGCCGTGCGCGAGAGCCAGGCGCGGCGCTGGGTTGTCTATCCGGCGCTCCGGAACGGCGCCTACTACCCGTGGGACTTCCAGCCGCTGCGCAACGCCTCGGAACGCTACATGCGCAACCATATGAACCTCGACACGCTCGAAGGGCGCAAGCGGTTTCCCAGAGGGGAGTGAGCGAGGGGAATGACGATGGATAGGGAGAACAGCAGAATGATTACGGTTCATGGACGGGCGACGTCCTCCAACGTGCAGATCGTCATGTGGGCGATCGGCGAACTCGGCCTGCCGCATCGCCGGCTCGAGGTCGGCGGTTCCTTCGGCGGCAACGACACGCCGAAATATCTGGCGATGAACCCGAACGGACTGGTGCCGACCATTCAGGACGGCGACGTGACGCTGTTCGAGAGCGCCGCGATCCTGCGCTATCTTGGCGCGAAATATGGAAACGAACCCTTCTGGCCGAAGGACGCAGGCAAGCGCGCCCGTCTCGATCAATGGGCGGAGTGGGGCCGGACCAGTCTCACCCCGCCGATGGGGCAGATCTTCGGCCAGCTTGTGAGGACGCGCGCGAGCGAGCGCAACGCCGCGACGGTTGCCGGCCTCGAGGCCCAGTTGAGGCGGCTTGCCGGCATCGCGGACAAGCGTATCGGCAAGGGACCATGGCTCTCCGGCGCCGACTTCACCTTCGCCGACATCCCTTTCGCGCATCAGCTTTACCGCTATTTCACCATGGCTTTCGACAGGGCGGAGACGCCGAACCTCGTCGCTTACTACGAGCGGCTCAAGGGGCGCCCTGCCTTCGCCGAACACGCCATGGTCTCCTACGAGCCGCTGAGGGTGAAGTGATCGCTGTGGCCGGCAATTTCGATAAGACCCTCTGCCCGCCTACCGGGAATTTCTTCCAGCAGCGAGCAAGGCAATCCGTCGGCCGAGCGACCCCCTCTCCGTCTCACCCTTCGACAGGCTCAGGGCTCGACACCTCTCCCCCACTTCGTGAGGGAGAGGACAGGCTCCCGTCCTCGCCCCCTTTAGGGGGAGAGGCGGTTTGCGAAGCAAATCGGAGAGGGGGCAGAGGGCGCGTGCTGGCGTACGCGGCCACGTCGTCGCGCCCAACGCCCCATGCTTGAGGCCGACTACGTCATCGTCGGGTCCGGCTCGGCCGGGTCGGCGCTCGCCTACCGGCTTTCGGAGGACGGCCGGTATTCTGTGATCGTCATCGAATATGGGGGGACGGATTACGGGCCGCTCATCCAGATGCCGGCGGCGCTGTCGATCCCGCTCAACATGAGCCGCTACGACTGGGGGTTTGCGAGCGAGCCGGAACCGCATCTGGGCGGGCGCGTGCTGGCGACGCCGCGCGGCAAGGTTCTGGGCGGCTCCTCCTCCATCAACGGCATGGTCTATGTGCGCGGCCATGCACGCGATTTCGACCATTGGGCCGAAGAGGGCGCGCGCGGCTGGAGCTTCGCCGATGTGCTGCCCTACTACAAGCGCATGGAGGCCTCCCATGGCGGCGAGGACGGATGGCGCGGCACGGACGGGCCGATGCATGTCCAGCGCGGATCGAGCCACAACCCGCTCTTCGCCGCCTTCATCGAGGCCGGCAGGCAGGCGGGGTTCGAGACGACGGCGGACTATAACGGCTCCAAGCAGGAAGGCTTTGGGCCGATGGAACAGACCATCCATGGCGGAAGGCGCTGGTCGGCGGCGAATGCGTATCTGAGGCCGGCTCTGAAGCGGAGAAATGTGAGTCTGGTCAACGGCTTCGCGCGGCGTGTGGTGATCGAGAGTAAACGCGCCGTTGGCGTGGAGATCGAGCGGCGGCGCAAGCTTGAAATCGTGAAAGCACGGCGGGAGGTCATCATCGCAGCCTCCTCCGTCAATTCGCCCAAACTCCTGATGCTTTCCGGCATCGGCCCGGGAGCGCATCTGCGGGAGCATGGCATCGAAGTGGTGGCGGATCGGCCGGGCGTCGGGCGGAATCTGCAGGACCACCTGGAGCTTTACATCCAGCAGGCCTCGACCAAGCCGATCACGCTCTATTCCAAGCTGAACCCGCTCTCCAAGGCTCTGATCGGCGCGGAATGGCTATTCTTCAAGACCGGGCTCGGCGCCTCCAATCATTTCGAGGCGGCGGCGTTCGTTCGTTCCCGCGCGGGCGTCGAATATCCCGACATCCAGTACCACTTCCTGCCGGTAGCCATCCGCTATGACGGCAAGGCGGCTGCGAAATCGCACGGCTTCCAGGCGCATGTCGGGCCGATGCGGTCGAAATCACGCGGCTCGGTGACGCTGCGTTCGCCGGACCCCGCCGACAAGCCGGTGATCCGCTTCAACTACATGGAACATCCCGACGACTGGTCGGATTTCAGGCATTGTGTCCGGCTGACGCGGGAGATCTTCGGGCAGCAGGCGTTCGACGATTTCCGCGGTGAGGAGATCGCGCCGGGCGCAGGGGTCCAGAGCGACGAGCAACTGGACGATTTCATCCGCGCGCATGTCGAAAGCGCCTACCACCCCTGCGGCACCTGCCGCATGGGCGCGGAAGACGACAAGATGAGCGTAGTCGACCCGGAATGCCGGGTGATCGGCGTCGAGGGCTTGAGGGTCGCCGATTCCTCGATCTTTCCACGCATCACCAACGGAAATTTGAACGCGCCGTCGCTGATGACGGGTGAGAAGGCGGCCGACCACATCCTGGGCAAGGCACCGCTCGCGCCTTCCAACCAGGAACCATGGATCAATCCGCGCTGGCGCGAGAGCGACCGCTGATTGGCAGGCTCGCGCAACCTGCGGCTGGATTCGGCGTTAAAGGGACGCTATCGAAAGAAATCGGGCCATTGTGGCCAGGAGGGTGACTTCTTGAAGCAGAACCAGCTTTATCTCCTCATCGGCGCGCTCGTGGTAATCGTCGTGGTACTCGGCGGCTACGTCTATAACGAGCAGACGAAGCCCAAGGGCGTACAAATCCAGCTCGACCAGAACGGGCTGAAGGTCGAAAAGAACTGAACCCTTTCGCCGGGCCTGCCCAAACCGGCCCGGCAATCCTTTAGGAGCGTGCCCGGCATGAAGGCGCAACCGACGGCATCGCACTACGTCAATGGCGGCTATGTGGAAGACGAGCACGGGCGGGAGCTGGATGTCGTCTATCCCGCGACTGGCGAGACGATCGCGCATCTCCACGCCGCAACGCCCAATATCGTCGAACTGGCGATCGAGGCGGCGCGCGCGGCACAGGCCGAATGGGCGCGCCTAAAACCCGTCGAGCGGGGCCGCGTGCTGCGCCGCGCCGCCGACATCCTCCGCCAGCGCAACGCCGAACTCGCCCGCCTCGAAACGCTCGACACCGGCAAGGCAATCCAGGAAACACTCGTCGCCGACGCGGCCTCGGCCGCCGATGCGCTCGAATTCTTCGGCGGGGCGGTCGCCGCCTTCCATGGCGACTTGATCGATCTCGGCGGCCCGTTCGGCTATACACGGCGCGAGCCGCTCGGCGTATGCGTCGGTATCGGCGCGTGGAACTATCCGATCCAGATCGCGGCGTGGAAATCGGCGCCGGCGCTCGCCATGGGTAATGCCATGGTGTTCAAGCCCTCGGAGAACACGCCGCTTTCCGCACTGGCGCTCGCCGAAATCTACTCCGAAGCCGGCCTGCCGGACGGGCTTTTCAACGTCGTTCAAGGCTTCGGCGATGTCGGCGCCGCCCTTGTCGGCCACGAGGCGGTGGCCAAGGTTTCCCTCACCGGCTCCGTGCCGACAGGGCGCAGGATTGCCGGTGTCGCCGGCTCAAAACTGAAGCACGTCACCATGGAGCTTGGCGGCAAGTCGCCGCTCATCGTCTTCGACGATGCCGATATCGAAAACGCCGTGGGCGGCGCGATGATGGCGAATTTCTATTCCACCGGGCAGGTCTGCTCCAACGGCACCCGGGTCTTCGTGCAGGACGGCATCCGCGAACGCTTCCTCGGCAGGCTGATCGAGCGCACGAAGAAAATCCGCATCGGCGACCCGCTCGATCCGGAAACGCAGATGGGACCGCTCATCAACAAGGCGCAGCACGAAAAGGTGCTCGCCTATATCGAGACCGGCAAGAAGGAGGGCGCCACGCTCGCCCAGGGCGGCGGCGTACCGAAGCTGCAAGGTTTCGAGAACGGCCTTTTCGTGGAGCCGACGATCTTCACCAACGTGCTGGACGGCATGACGATCGCACGCGATGAAATCTTCGGGCCGGTGATGTCCGTGCTGTCCTTCGAGAAGGAGGAAGAAGCCGTCCGCCGTGCCAACGACACGGAATTCGGCCTTGCCGCCGGAATCTTCACGCGCGACCTGCCGCGCGCGCATCGTGTCATCGCCGAATTGCAGGCGGGGACCTGCTGGATCAACAACTACAATCTGACGCCGGTGGAATTGCCCTTCGGCGGCTACAAGCAGTCCGGCATCGGCCGGGAAAACGCGCTTGCCGCGCTCTCGCATTATTCGCAGTTGAAGAGCGTCTATGTCGAAACAGGCGACGTCGCGAGCCCTTATTGAATAGCTATGCCATAAGCGCTTGCAGGATCAGGGGACGGGCGTTATAAGCCGCCCGTCTGGTCGCGGAGTGTAGCGCAGTCTGGTAGCGCACCTCGTTCGGGACGAGGGGGTCGCAGGTTCAAATCCTGCCACTCCGACCAGTAAAATCAAATACTTGGAAGCACCCGCGCTTCCGCACAGCAATGATTGAGATAAATCATTGCTGAAGCCTCCCTTCCCCGCCTGATGTGGACGCTTCACCAGCCTGTTTTGATGGCCGGGTGGCGACCGCAAGCCTTTTCGAGGGTTTCTTTGGCCAGGCCGAGATACCCCGCGGCCCGCACATGTCGGCGCCGACCTGCATCGACCAGGTCACTGCTCGTCTCACCCGAGGCGTGGCGTTGTCAGGCGCAACACAACGTGGCGCAAACACGGAATGATGGCGGAAATCTTCGGTGGCGTGCCTGACAAATATGGCTGCTCGACGGACCAAGGACCGGCGCTTTTAAGCCCACTCCACCTGGGAGCTCTTGGCGTTGTCGTTCCCCACAAGGCTGCGGCAGAAGGAACAGTGGAAACGCTTCATGCCTGGATAGGATCTAAGTACCAGCGAGAGCAGGTCCTTCAAGTATACATTCTGCGAATTCCATCGATTACGAATAGTAATCAAACTCATAGATTGAGAATTCTGGATACCTCTTACAAGTACTTCAGCAAATTTGGCGTTCTTCGTGGTAATAAGAGCGTCAAATTTCTGAGTTATAGTTTTATCAACCTGTTGGACATGGCTAGAGATTTGTCCATAGGTTTCCGCGGGGTTGCCCGACGTTCCGGCATGTCGTCCCTGATACTTCGAAAGCTCATAATCGATGCACTGCTTGCCGCCACTGAATGTTTCCACCACCTTCGCTTTGGTGCTGGTCATCTTCAGCCCAGGGTCAGAAAGTACATTTCCATGTATACCATAAAATATTATCTCAACACCTTCCGGGACGCGGAAAGTTTTATTGCCCTTGTAATATCCGCCGTGCGCTGAGATCAATGCATCCGTACTATTGGACTTTGATTTGAAGATATAGAGCTTTGACCCAATAGGTGTAGCTCCGTCAGGAATGGAATCGCTCATAGGCATAGCCCTCCGCTTTCGCCACGGCGATGTTTCCACTAAATCACATCCTGTTCAAGCGCCTCGTATGCGGTGTTCCCGGGCCGTCGCTCACGCTCGGGACTGGCAATGCTGACCCGGGGAGCGGGCCCTTCGCCCCTGAAATGCAGGTCGACTCACCCTGCCGAGCGACATTCGTCATCCCGCGCCGCAATTCGCGCGATGTGTTCGCCGGCGCAGCCACCGGGGCAGGGCCGCTGATTTGTGCGGTGGTCGGCAGCGGCATGAGCGTCTGGCCGCCGCAATGGCGGAAGAACTCGTTCCTGAGACCGTCGCCGCGCCTGGCCGCGTGAACATGCAGCGCGTAAAGTTGTGGCAACATTGTCATTCCTCCTTGTTTCGATAGCCGCAATGTCGGCCCCGATGCCCCCGTTCTCCACCCGTTTCCGGCCAAGCTGCCGCTTCCCGCCTTCACAGCGGCGCGCGGCGCGGCTAGACCTTCCACCGCCAGACGGAAAGCTTCGTCGGGCAATCAAGCAGCGAGCGGACAGCAGAGAATGCCGGTTGAATGGGCCGAACTATCCGAAGACGAGCGGACCGCGCTGAAGCGGATGAACCGCGGCCCCTATCCAAACCTGGAACGCCAGTTGGCGGAGCGACTCATTTCCCTCGGCCTCGCCGTAGAGCGGCCACGTGGCGTCGGCATCAGCCGCGAAGGACGGGAACTGGTCATCAACACACTGCTCGCCGCCAAGGATAAGTAGCAAATCGCTACGGCCTGCTCCACATTGCGGCTCCACGACTTTTTTTGCGGTGCTGCCTGCCATAACAAGCTGCGCCGGAAAGTATCGCGCAACTGTATCGGGGATAGAAGTGGCCGGCGAGACAGCCAGTGAAGTCGATTGCGTCGTCATCGGCGCGGGGGTGATCGGGCTTGCGGTCGCGCGCGAACTGGCGATGGCCGGGCGCGAGGTGATCGTGCTCGAAAAGGCCGGTGCGATCGGCACGGAGATTTCGAGCCGCAACAGCGAGGTCATCCATGCCGGGCTCTATTACCCGGCGGACAGTTTGAAGGCCAGATTCTGCGCGCCGGGGCGTGCGCTGCTCTACGATTATTGCCGGTCGCACGGCATCCCGCATCGGCGCATCGGCAAGTTGGTCGTTGCCTCACGCGAGGCCGAAACCGGCACGCTGGACGGCATTGCGGCACTTGCCCGAGCCAATGGAGTGGACGACCTCGAATTCCTCGACGGCCCGAGGGCCCGGTTGCTGGAGTCGGCTCTCAACGTGTCGGGCGCGCTTCTCTCGCCGAGTACAGGAATTATCGACAGCCACGCCTATATGCTGGCGCTACGAGGCGAGGCGGAGGATCACGGCGCGCTCGTTGCCTTCCACGCTCCCGTCACCGGGGGCATGCTGAAAAAGGGCGGCGTCGTCCTTCATGTTGGGGGCACGGAGCCAACGTCGCTTTGCGCACGGCTTGCAGTCAACACGACGGGGCTCGCCGCGCGCGACGTGGCGCTTTCGATCCGCGGTGTGGGCGGCGTGCCGGAACTCAAATTCGCCAAGGGCAATTATTTCGGCCTCGCCGGCAAGGCGCCCTTCTCGCGGCTGATCTATCCGGTGCCGGAACGGGGCGGCCTCGGCGTCCATCTGACGCTCGATCTCGCCGGCCGCGCGCGCTTCGGCCCGGACGTGGAATGGATTCACGAGCCGGACTATGCGGTGAACGCCGAGCGCGCCCTGCCCTTCTACGCCGCGATCCGGCGCTACTGGCCGGCGCTGCCCGACGGCGCGCTCTATCCGGATTACGCCGGCGTCCGGGTCAAGATCGCCGGCATGGAGCCGAACGATTTTGTGATCGAGACCTCCAACGCGCCGCTCATCAACCTTTTCGGCTTCGAATCGCCGGGCCTTACTGCTTCACTGGCGATTGCTCGGGAGATCGGCAGGATTGTGAAATGCCTATAGTGGTGGGGTTGAATTTTGCTTGATGCACAGATCCCCCTCTCCGTCGCGCTTCGCGCGCCACCTCTCCCCCTGAAGGGGGCGAGGACGAGCCGGTCACCCGTCCTCGCCCTCACGAAGTGGGGGAGAGGTGGCCCGGCGAAGCCGGGACGGAGAGGGGGTAGACGACGCAGCCTTAGCTACGAACGACGCAGGAAAGATCAGCCGCATCAGGCCGTCTTCGCGACCTCCAGGTGCAATTCCTCGACCATGGCATCGCGCATTATGAATTTCTGCGCCTTGCCGGTGACCGTCATCGGCAGGCTTTCCCGGAAGCGGACGTAGCGAGGGATCTTGTAGTGGGCGATCTGGCCGCGACAGAATTCCCTGATCTCCTCTTCGGTCGGCGGATCGCCGGCCTGCACCACGATCCAGGCGCATAGTTCCTCGCCGTATTTCTCGTCCGGCACACCGAAGACCTGCACCTCGCGCACCTTCGGATGGCGGTAGAGAAACTCCTCCACCTCGCGCGGATAGACGTTCTCGCCGCCGCGGATGACCATGTCCTTCACCCGGCCGACGATGTTGCAGTAGCCCTCCTCATCGAGAGTGGCCAGATCGCCGGTGTGCATCCAGCCTTCCGCGTCGATCGCCTCCTTGGTGCGTTCCTCGTCCTTCCAGTAGCCCTTCATGACCGAATAGCCGCGCGTGCAAAGCTCGCCGCTCTGGCCGACGGGGACGGTCGTACCGTCCTCACTGACGATCTTCACCTCCAGATGCGGCAGGATGCGGCCGACGGTGGAAACCCGCTTCTCGATCGGGTCGTCGGTGCTGCTCTGGAAAGAGACGGGGCTGGTTTCGGTCATGCCATAGGCGATCGTGACCTCGTCCATGTGCATCGAGGACACCACCCGCTTCATCACCTCGATCGGGCATGGCGAACCGGCCATGATGCCGGTCCGTAGAGCGGAAAGATCAAAACTCCTGAAGTCGGGATGGTCGAGTTGGGCGACGAACATGGTCGGCACGCCGTAGGCGGCCGTGCAGCGCTCCCCGGCAAGTGCCTTCAGCGTTGCGCCCGGCTCGAAGCCTTCGCTGGGGAAAATCATCGCCGCACCCTTGGTGACGCAGCCGAGCGTGCCCATCACCATGCCGAAGCAATGATAGAGCGGCACCGGGATGGCCAGCCGATCTTCTTCCGTGAAATGCATCGCGTCGGTGACGAAGGCGGCGTTGTTCAGGATGTTCCGGTGGGTCAGCGTCGCGCCCTTGGGCGAGCCGGTCGTGCCGCTCGTGAACTGGATGTTGATCGGCTCGTCGGGCTTCAGGGAGGCGGTGATAGGGTCGAGCGCTGCAAGTGCGGCGTCGTCGGCCATCGCCACGACGTCAGCGAAATTATAGGCGCCGGGCGTCTTTTCCTCGCCGGTGCGGATGACGATGCGCAAATCGGGCAGCTTTTTTGCCCTGAGTTCGCCCGGCGCGCAACCGGCCATCTCGGGCGCCAGCGTCCCCAGCATGCCGAGATAGTCCGAGGTCTTGAAACTCGCCGCCGTGACCAGCGCCTTGCAGCCGACCTTGACCAGGGCGAATTCAAGCTCGGCCAGGCGATAGGCCGGGTTGATGTTGACCATGATGAGGCCGAGGCGCGCAGTCGCGAACTGGGTCAGCACCCATTCCGGCCGGTTAGGCGACCAGATGCCGACGCGGTCGCCCTTCCTCAGGCCGAGCTTATGAAGACCGGCAGCGAGCAGATCCACCTGGCGGGCAAGCTCGGCATAGGTCCAGCGGATGCCGTGTTCGAGGAAAACGGCGCCGTCGCGGGAGCCGTGGCGCGCCACCGTCCGTGCGAAAGCGGCTGAAATGGTCTCGTCGAGCAGCGGCGGGCGATCCGCTCCACGCACCAGCGACACTCCGCCGATCGGCGCCAGTGACCCGGCGCTCTCTTCAATCTTCCTGTCCATGATCGTTCCTCCCGAACGCCGGCGACAGCCCGCAACGGACCGGAGCCATTTCACCATTCATATAAATTCCGGCCACTGGAAGTCACGTAAACTTTGAGGCCAATACAACCTGGTTTCAAATTATTGCAACTTATATCAACTTCAGATTGAATACAGGTGGATGCCAGTATGAATAATTTCCTAGTTAGCTCAATGCCATGGCTAGAACCGTTCTAGGCAACAGAAATATCCGGCATCTGGCGCGCTGTCGCGCCGGCACTTCGGCCGTCGAATTCGCCATCGTCTCGCCGCTCCTGATCCTGCTCCTGTTCGGCATGGTGGCCTACGGCATCTATCTGGGCGCCAGCCACTCTATCCAGCAGATCGCGGCAGACGCCGCACGCACCGCCGTGGCGGGCCTCGACGAGAACGAGCGCGTCTCGCTTGCCGAGAACTATATCGAGCGCAATGCAGGCGCCTACCCGCTTGTCGAAAGCTCGAAGCTTTCGCTCGACATCAAAGACAATCCGGCCGACGCCGACGAATTCACCGTCGCTATCCGCTACGACGCGCGCGATCTCCCCATCTGGAACCTTTTGCCCAACCTGAAGCTGCCGGGCATGACGATCCGCCATGCCTCGACAATCCGCATCGGGAACCGATGAATGGCAAGCGAACCGGAGCATTCCGCGTTACAAGGCTTCCGTGCTTGGCTGCGCTCCAATTCGGGGAATGTGGCGACGCTGACGGCGCTCCTGATGCCCGTGGCGCTTACCCTCGCCGCGTTCGCGGTCGACGAAGGTTCCCTTTACCTGGAAAGGCGGCAATTGCAGAACCTGACCGACCTTGCCGCGATCGCAGCAGCGGCCAATATCGATGAACCGGGCAAGGCGGCGAAGGCGCTGTTCGAGGCGAACGGCGTGACCGGCCTGACACTGTCGGCCAGTTCGGGTGAAACGACCTCGCCTGATACGCTGATGGTCGAGACGGGCCGTTATGTGGCGGATGCCGCCACCGCCGTCGCCGACCGCTTCCAGGCCGGAGCAGAGCCACCCAATGCCGCCCGCGTCACGGTGCATACGCTGGGCACGACCTTCTTTGCCGGCAACCTGCTGCCGAACCCGATGATCGGAACGAGCGCAATTGCCAGCGCGTCCAACGAAGCCGCTTTTTCGATCGGCTCGCGGCTTGCCAGCCTGGATGGCGGGATCGTCAATGAACTCCTGGGCAAGCTTCTCGGCACCAAACTATCCCTCAGCGCAATGAGCTACGACGCGCTTCTGGACACTGACGTCGATCTTCTCGGCTTTCTCGACACGCTTGCCGGGAAGGCACATATAAAGGCCGGCACCTATGATCAGGTGCTTCAGTCGGACGTGTCGATCGGCCAGTTCGTTTCAGCCCTTGCCGATGTCAGCCCGGGTCTGCAGGCGAATGCCGCGCTCAAGACCGTGGCGGCCGGGCTTCTCTCCTCGAACACGACCATCCCGCTTTCGCACCTCGTTTCGCTGGGGCCGGTCGGGCGGCTCGCGCTGGGCGAAAAGGTAAACGGTCTTGCGGCGCGCGCCGACGTCATGTCGCTTCTCTCCGCAGGCGCGGTGCTGGCCGACGGCAAGCACCAGGCGGCGCTCGACCTCAACGCCGGCTTGCCCGGCATCGCCGCCGTCACCGTCAACTTCGCCATCGGCGAACCGCCGCAGAACTCGTCATGGTTCTCGATCGGCGAAAGGGGCGACATCGCGCGCACCGCGCAGACGCGGCTCAGCCTCGCCGTGGATGTCGGCGGGCCGGGCGGGCTGCTCGGCACGTCGATCCGCGTGCCAATCTATCTGGAACTGGCCTTCGCGGAAGGAAAGCTCGGCGATGTGTCCTGCCCGACCGGACGCCCCGACAGTTTGCGCGCAACCGTCGAAGCCCGCCCCGGCGTGGCCGAGGCATGGATCGGCGAAGTCGACCCGATGGGAATGAAGAATTTTGCCAAATCCCCGCCGGTCCTGCCAGCACAGATCGTGAAGGCTCCGCTGGTGACGGTGACCGGAACGGCGCATGCGACGATCTCCAACCCGCAACCTGCAAGGCTGGATTTCTCCTCCGACGACATCAGGAAAGGCACCGTCAAAAACGTCTCGACGCATAGTTTCACCGAGCCGCTCTTCAAATCGCTCCTCGGCGACCTTAATCTCGACATCAAGGTCGCGGGCCTCGGGCTCTCGCTTCCCGGTGTCCTCAACACTACGCTGGCGAATGTTCTCGGCACCGCCTCGCCCGCGATCGATGTGCTTCTGGATAACGTACTGGCGACGCTCGGCGTCAAGCTCGGCGAGGCCGATGTCCGCGTCATCGGTGGAATCTGCGGCCGCTCCGTGCTGGTGCAGTAGCGCCTTCTCAGGCGATGATTCCGAAGGCTGCGCCAAGCGGCGGCAACAAAATGGTTTTTTCCTCCGGCGCAAGCGCGGGGAAACCCGGAATATCAATGAAACGCGCCTTGCCGAACTTTCCCGGAAGATCGAACGTGACAGGTTCGCGGGCGATGTTGAAGACGCACAGCATTCTGGTGGCGCCCGACCAGCGCTCGAAGGCGAGCACGCCCTCCGGCGCCTCGACAAAGCGGATATCGCCGGCAAGCAGCACCGGACGCTTCTTCCGGAAAGCCAGCATCTCCCGGTAGTGCGTCAGCACGGAATCGGGATCGTGCTCCTGCGCCGAGACCGCGCGCAGCCGGTGCTCCTCGGGAATCGGAAGCCACGGCTTGCCCCGCGAGAAACCGGCATGAACCGCCTGCTCTTCCCAGACCATCGGCGTGCGGCAGCCGTCGCGCCCCTTGAAGCCCGGCCAGAAGCGGATGCCGTAGGGGTCGCGCAAATCCTCGAACGCGATGTCCGCCTCGGTCAGCCCCAGTTCCTCTCCCTGATAGAGACAGATGGAACCGCGCAGCGCGCAAAGGAGCGTGACGCAGAATTTCGTCAGATGGGAGGCGTCGTCGCCGGGCTTCGCGAAACGCGAGACGTGGCGGGCGACATCGTGGTTGGAGAAGGCCCAGCAGACCCAGCCGGCGGCGGACGCCTCGAACGCCTCGACACAGCGGCGGATGTGCGCCGGCGAAAGCTCCGGCCCGAGCAGGTCGAAGGTGTAGCACATGTTGAGCTTGTCGTTGCCGCCGGTATAGGCGGCAACGGTCGTCAGCGAACGTTCGCCGTCGCCCACCTCGCCGATCGACATGCGCGCGTCATAAGAATCAAGCAGCGCCCTTACCCGCTTGAGAAAGCCTATGTTTTCCGGCTGCGTCTTGTCGTGGATATGCTGCTGGAAGCCGTAGGGATTGGTGTCGGGCACGTCGGAGGACAACGTGCGGGGAAGCGGCGGATTGTCGGTCAGCGCGCGGTCGTGGAAATAGTAGTTCACCGCGTCGAAACGGAAGGAATCGACCCCGCGTTCCAGCCAGAAGCGCAGCGCATCGAGCAGCGCTTCCTGAACCTCGGGATTGTGGAAATTCAGGTCCGGCTGCGAGGCGAGGAAATTATGCAAATAATATTGCTTGCGGACCGAATCCCATTCCCATGCCGGGCCGCCGAACACCGACAGCCAGTTGTTGGGGGCCGTCCCGTCGGGCTTGGCATCGGCCCAGACATACCAGTCGGCCTTGGGATTGTCGCGGCTCGACCGGCTTTCCGCGAACCATTGATGCCGGTCGGATGAGTGGGAAAGCACTTGGTCGATGATGACCTTGAGGCCCAGCCGATGCGCCTCCGCCACGACCGCGTCGAAATCCTCGATGGTCCCGAACAGCGGATCGACGGCGCAATAGTCGGAGATATCGTAGCCCATGTCCGCCATGGGCGACTTGAAGAAGGGCGACAGCCAGATCGCGTCGACGCCGAGCGAGGCAACGTAAGGCAACCGCCGCACGACGCCTTTCAGGTCGCCGATACCGTCGCCCGTCGTGTCCTGGAAGGAGCGCGGATAGATCTGGTAGATGGCCGAACCGCGCCACCATTCGATCTTTCGTTCTGTCGGCTTGTCGGCATCGTTCATTCGTCGGGACTGGCCTTTCCTGTTTGGGCAGAGTGATCGTTTGTAGGTGAATTTCCTCCACTCCGTCCCGCTTCGCGGGCCACCTCTCCCCCACCTTGGTGAGGTAGAGGAAAGGTGCCCGGCATCACGGCCGGCGCTTCCTCTCCCCCGTCGAGCGGGGAAGAGGTGGTCGGCGCAGCCGATCGGAGTGGGGGTCGAACTTCATTCTCGACCACGCCGCCCGTCGGCATTTCGGCGTAGAAAAGCACGGATCGCGCCGGCGCCGGGATGATGCCCGCGGCAATCGCGCCCGAAGCCGGCACGTCGAACGCCGCTCGCCGCCGCCATTCATAGCCGGCACGTTCCGGCAGGGCAAAAGCCCTCGGATGGTCGTTGGCGTTGATGAAGATCGCAAGCCGGCGCGCCGCCGCCCCTGCCCCCTCGCATAGCAGCATGGTGAAGGCCCGGCGGCCGTCTTCCTGCCAGTTTTCGGGCGACAACGGATCGCCCTCCTCCGTCAGCCAGGCGACATCGGGAAATTCAGAACCGCCAACAGCCTGCCCCGAGAGCTTGGCCGTGCCGCCGAGAGCGCCGAACTCGCGGCGAAGCGCGGCCAGCGCATGCGTGAATTCCAGCAATTTCCCGTCGGCCTCCTCCCAATCGAGCCAGGTGATGTCGTTGTCCTGCGCGTAGGCGTTGTTGTTGCCGTGCTGGGAGCGTCCGAACTCGTCGCCGGCGGTGAGCATGATGGTGCCGCGCGAGGCAAACAGCGTCGCCAGAAGTGCCGCGCAATCATGCCGCCGCCTTTCGACAATCGCGGCGTTGGTCGTCTTCCCCTCGACGCCGTTGTTCCAGGAGAAATTCTCATTGTGGCCGTCGCGATTGTCCTCGCCATTGGCGCTGTTGTGCTTGCGCTCGTAGGAGACGAGGTCGGCGAGCGTCATGCCGTCATGGGCGGCGACGAAATTCACCGTCCGCGTTTTCGGCGCGCCATCGAAAATATCGAACGACCCGGAAAGGCGCGTCGCAAGCGGGCCGGCCATGCCGCCGTCGCCACGCCAGAAGCGGCGGAGATCGTCGCGGTAACGGTCGTTCCACTCAAGGAAGGGCTGAGGGAAATTGCCGAGCTGGTAGCCGCCCTCGCCCACATCCCAGGGCTCGGCGATCAGGATGCGGTCACCGATGACGGAATCCTCGCGCAGCATCCTGAGAAGCGGCGCGTCCTTGTCAAAGCCGTCCGCCGTCCGCCCGAGCACGGTAGCGAGGTCGAAGCGGAAACCGTCCACCTCCGCATGGGTCACGAAATAGCGGAGCGTATCGGAGACGAGTTTCTGAACGACCGGGCTGTCGCAATCGAGCGTGTTGCCGCAGCCGGTGACGTTTTCAAGGCGCGGCGGGCTGCCCAGATGCCGGTAATAGGCGAGGTTGTCGAGGCCACGAAGCGAGAGCACAGGACCGATGGCGTCCGCCTCGCCGGTGTGGTTGAGCACCATGTCGAGGATGATACCGATGCCCGCCTCGTGCAACGCCTCGGCCGTCTCGTGCAATTCGGTGATGCCGCCCGGCGCGAGGCGCGGATCGAGCGCCATGAAGGTGACCGGATTATAGCCCCACGCGTTGCGCAGATGGAGCGGCGGCAAATGCCGCTCGTCGATCCAGGCGGCGATGGGCATCAATTCCACGGCCCCCACACCAAGCTTCACCAGATGCTCGATGATCTCCGGCTGCCTGAGCGCGGCGACCGTGCCGCGCACCGGGGCATGGATGGCGGGATGGCGCCTGGTGAAGGCGCGCACCGGGACCTCGTAGATCAGGCCGCCCGGATTGAACATCGGCGGCCGGGGAAAGAGCCGACCGCGCGCCGTCGTCACGACCGCCTTGGGGACGAGGCCCGCCGTGTCGCCGCCCTCGCCCCGCGCCGCCGCCAGCCGGTCGCGATAGGCGTAGGGCCGGTCGACCGCCAGCGCGTAGGGGTCGACCAGGAGTTTTGCCGGGTCGAAGAAATAGCCGTTTTGTGGATCGTAGCGGCCGTCGGCGCGGTAGCCGTAGCGGGCTCCGGCCTCAAGCCCTTCAACGAGGCAGGACCAGACGCCGTCCTCGCCAAGCTCCATGTCGTGGCGCGCGGTTTCAGCCGTTCCCTTGTCGTCGAACAGGCAAAGCGTCAGCTTCTCCGCCGTTGCCGAAACGACGGAGAATTCCACGCCCCCCTCTTTCGCAACCGCCCCCAGTTGCACAGCGCGTTTCAAATATGCGTTCTCACGTGATGACGGATGGCCTGTCGCGGCCCGTATGCGCCTTGATCCCGGCAATCTTGTCGGCAGCGACGATGAGATCGGCAAGCACCTTTTGCGTGTCGAAATCCTGCCCGGCGGGACCGGGCTGGTAACGCTCGATATAGACGCGGATGGTCGCGCCTTCCGTACCGGTTCCCGAAAGCCGGAAGACGATGCGCGAACCGCCCTCGAAGAAGATGCGGATGCCCTGATCCTTGCTGACGGAATGGTCGACCGGATCGTGATAGGCGAAATCGTCCGCCTTCTCTATCCTGTCCTTGCCGAAGCTTTGGCCGGGAAGACTGGAAAGCCTGGCCTTCAGCTCGTCCATCATCCTGTTGGCCGCGTCTGACTTCACCGCCTCGTAGTCGTGGCGCGTATAGTAGTTGCGGCCATAGGTGGCCCAGTGGTCCTCCGCGACCTCGCGCACGCTCATGCCGCGCACGGCAAGGATATTCAGCCAGAGCAGCACGGCCCACAGCCCGTCCTTCTCGCGCACGTGGCTGGAGCCGGTGCCGGCACTTTCCTCGCCGCAGATCGTCGCCATGCCGGCATCGAGCAGATTGCCGAAGAACTTCCAGCCGGTCGGAGTTTCGTAAGCGCCGATGCCGAGTTTGTGCGCGACCCGATCGGAGGCGGCACTCGTAGGCATGGAGCGAGCAATGCCTTTCAGGCCACCCTTGTAGCCGGGCGCGAGATGCGCGTTGGCCGACACCATCGCAAGGGAATCGGACGGCGTGACGAATATACCCCGCCCGAGGATCAGATTGCGGTCGCCGTCGCCGTCCGACGCCGCGGCGAAATCCGGGGATTTATCCGACATGACGAGATCGTAGAGATGTTTTGCATGGACGAGGTTCGGGTCCGGGTGGTGCCCCCCGAAATCGGGCAGCGGCTTGTAGTTGCGTGCCGTGCCTTCCGGCGCGCCAAGCCGATGCTCCAGGATCTCCTTGCCGTAGGGACCGGTCACCGCGTGCATGGAATCGAAGACCATGCGGAAGCCGGATCTGAAGAGCTTGCGGATGGCGTCGAAATCAAACAGTTCCTCCATCAACTCGGCGTAGTCGGTGACGGGATCGATGATCTCGATCTCCATGCCGCCGCGCTCGATTGCGCCGATCCTGCCGAGGTCGATATCCGGGAAATCCTCGATTCTGTAGCGGTCGATCACCTTGGAGCGGGCGAAGATCGCCTCGGTGATCTTCTCGGGCGCCGGGCCGCCATTGCCGATATTGTACTTGATGCCGAAATCCTCCTTCGGTCCGCCCGGATTGTGGCTGGCCGAAAGGATGATGCCGCCGAAGGTCTCCTTCTTGCGGATGAGGTTGGAGACGGCCGGCGTCGAGCAGATGCCGTCCTTGCCGATGATGAGCTTGCCGAAGCCGTTGGCGGCCGCCATCTTCACCGCGATCTGGATGACTTCGGGATTGAAGTAGCGGCCGTCGCCGCCGATCACCAGCGTCTTGCCCTCGTGGCCGTCGAGCGAATCGAAAATCGACTGGATGAAGTTCTCCACATAGTTCGGCTGCTGGAATTCCGGCACCTTCTTCCTGAGGCCCGACGTACCCGGCCGCTGATCCATGTAGGGTGTCGTTTGAACCGTCTTGATCATGCCGGGGAGACCTTCTTCGCAAGCAGGGATTGATAGAGTTCAACATAGCGCGCCGCGCTTTTTGTCCAGGATACGTCCGATTTCATGCCCTGCCTTTGCATCGCCGTCCATTCCGCCGATCGTGCATGAACGGCAATGGCTCGGGTGATGGCGTGGTAGAGACCGCCCGGCACGGAAGGCTGATACTGGAAGCCGGTGGCGACGCCGGCCGACAGCGCCGCCTCATTGGCGTCGATAATGGTGTCGGCAAGGCCACCGGTGCGCGCCACGACCGGTAGACAGCCATAACGCAGGCCGTAAAGCTGGGTCAGCCCGCAGGGCTCGAAGCGCGACGGAATGAGGATCGCGTCGGCGCCGCCCTGCATCAGGTGCGACAAAGGCTCGTCATAGCCGACGACCATGCCGACCTTGCCGCGATGCCGGGACGCGGCGGCGAGAAGCGCGCCTTCCAGCGCCGCGTCGCCTGAGCCGAGGACGGCAAGCCGGCCGCCCGCCGCCACCAGCCCGTCGACGGTCTCGACCAGCATGTCCACGCCCTTCTGCCAGGTCAGGCGGCTGACCACGCAGAAGAGTGGCCCCGGCCCGCGATCGAGGCCGAAACGTCCCTCCAGCGCCGCCTTGTTGGCCTTGCGGGCCTTCAGGCTGCGCGCCGAATATCTCGCGGCAAGATGGGCGTCCGTCTCCGGGTTCCAGATATCGGTGTCGATGCCGTTAACGATGCCGCGGAGATCGGCCGCGCGCGCGTTCATCATGCCGTCGAGCCCCATGCCGAATTCGGGCGTACGGATTTCCTGCGCGTAGGTGGGGCTGACGGTGGTGATGGCGCTTGCGGCCTGCAATCCGGCTTTCAGGTAGCCGACGCCGCCGTAATATTCGACGCCGCCGAGGGAAAGTGCTGCTGCCGGCAGGCCGAGTTCGGGAAAGATCGAGGCCGGAAACTGGCCCTGGAAGGCGAGATTATGGACCGTCATGACGGTCGGCACCGCGGCGCCGTCGTAGCGCAGATAGGCAAGCGTCATCGCCGCCTGCCAGTCATGCGCATGGACGAGATCGGGCACATAGCCCTCCACCGCGCCACCGGCGATGTCGGCGGCCGCACGCGAGAAAGCCGCGAAGCGCCGCCAATTGTCGGAAAAATCCGCACCTGATGCGTCACCGTAAGGCCCGCCCTTGCGGTCGAAGAGCGTGGGCGCGTTCAGGACAAACAGGTCGAGCCCGGCCGCCTCGCCGCGCAGGATCGACGCCCTGGCGCCGAAAAGGTCCGCATAGGCATGGACCTGTTTCTTTTTCCTCAGCTTTGCGGCAAGTCCCGGATAGCCGGGCACAAAACTCGTCGCACGGACACCGTGCGCGGCCAGCGCCGGCGGCAGCGCACCAACGACGTCCGCCAGCCCGCCGGTCTTGACCAGCGGAAAGATTTCGGAGGCGACTGAGAGGATGTTCATGCGAGACGACTCTCCCTCGCCTTGCTGAAGACAAAACGCATGTCGGCCGTCGAGACATCCTCGGCGAGGCGCCCTTCAAGTGTTGCCAAAATCGTCTCGCAGACTTCGGTACGCCGACGTGTCGCATCCTCGTTCCAGAAGCGCAAAGTCGACCAGCCCCGATCGCGGAGAAAGGCATCCCGTCGACGATCGCGATTGCTTTCTGCGTGCTGGCTTCCGTCCAGTTCGACTACCAGCCTCGCCTTCCGGCAAGCGAAATCCACGATGTAAGGTCCGATCGGAAGCTGCCTGACGAAATGATGGCCGCCAAGCCGATTGGCCTTGAGTTCGATCCACAGCAAAGCCTCGGGCTTCGTCCCGTCCTTTCGCATCGTGCGAGCGAAAGTTGTAGCGCCCGCCTTCCTTCGCGATCTGCCGGAATTTCCCCCCTCTCCGTCACCGCTTCGCGGTGCCACCTCTCCCCCCGTTCCGGGTGGAGAGGACTGGGGCCCGGCCTTAACCCCGTCCTCTCCCTCACGAAGTGGGGGAGAGGTGTCGAGCCCTGAGCCTGTCGAAGGGTGAGACGGAGAGGGGGAAACCGCCACGGCAATCAGTTCTCCAGCCGGTCGATCATCTCTTGGGTAATCAGGCACACGCCCTTCTCGGTACGGCGGAACCGCTTGGCGTCGAGGACCGGGTCCTCACCGACGACGAGGCGTTCGGGTATGTGCACGCCGCGATCCAGCACGGCCCGGCTGAGGCTGGCATTGCGGCCGATGAAGCAGTCGGGCAGCACGACGCATTCCTCCAGGGAAGAAAAGGAATTGATGCGCGCGCCGGTGAAGATCAGGCTGCGCCTCAGCGCCGCGCCCGAGACGATGCAGTCTCCGGCGACCAGCGACGACACCGCCGATCCGCGCCGCCCTTCCTCGTCGTGCACGAACTTTGCCGGCGGCTTGATCTCGGCATAGGTCCAGATCGGCCAGTCGCCGTCGTAGATGTCGAGTTCCGGCGTCACGTCGGTCAAATCGATATTCGCCTCCCAATAGGCGTCGATCGTGCCGACATCGCGCCAATAGGCCTCGCGCTCGAAGCTGGAACGCACGCAGGAGGTGGCGAAGCGATGGGCGACCGCTTTCCCGTTCTTTACGATGTAGGGAATGATGTCCTTGCCGAAATCGTGGCTTGTCTCCTTCTCGCCAGCGTCGCGGCGGAGCTGCTCCATGAGGAACTTCGTCCGGAAGACATAGATGCCCATGGAGGCCAGCGCGAAATCCGGCTTGTCGGGCATGCCGGGCGGATCGGCCGGCTTTTCGACAAAGGCGACGATGCGGTCATGCTCGTCCACATGCATGACGCCGAAGCCGGTCGCCTCCAGGCGCGGCACTTCCAGGCAGCCTACGGTCACATCCGCGCCCGAATCCACGTGCTGGCGCAGCATGACTTCCAGATCCATCTTGAAGACGTGGTCGCCGGCGAGGATGACCATGTATTCAACGCCGTAATCCTGGATGATGTCGATGTTCTGGTAGACCGCGTCGGCGGTGCCTTCATACCATTGCGTCTCCGACACGCGCTGGCTGGCCGGCAATATGTCGAAGCTCTCGTTGCGCTCCGGCCGGAAGAAGTTCCAGCCGCGCTGCAAATGACGGATCAGCGAATGCGCCTTGTACTGGGTGGCGACCCCGATGCGTCGGATGCCGGAGTTCAGCGCATTGGAAAGGGCGAAGTCGATGATGCGCGTCTTGCCACCGAAATAGACGGCGGGTTTGGCACGGCGGTCGGTGAGTTCCTTCAGCCGGCTGCCCCGTCCTCCCGCGAGGACATAGGCCATCGCATCGCGCGACAGAGGCTGGCTCCGTTTCATATCCGCCATTTTCGCCCTCCCTTATCCGACACAGTTTCTACTCTGGATCGTATTCCATCATGATGGTCGAGAGCGGCGGCAATGTCACCAGCGCCGACGCGCCCTTCCCTTCGGCGACCGCCCTGACGACGCCTTCATTTCCCATGCCGCCGCCGCCATAATCATGCGCATCCGTATTCAGCACCTCGCGCCAGCGGCCGGCATGCGGCAGCGGCACGCGGTAACCGCTCCTCGGCACCGGCGTGAAATTGCAGACGACCGCGACCGGCCGTGCGTCCGGCGCGCCGCGCACCCAGGCGAAGACGGAATTCTGCTTGTCGTCTACAATCAGCCAGCCGAAGCCGTCCGGCTCGCAGTCGCGCGCATGGAGCGCCGGCCTTGTGCGATAGAGGCGGTTCAGGTCGCGGACGAGGCGGCGCACACCCTCATGCGAGCCGTAATCGAGCAGATACCAGTCGAGCGCCCTCGCCTCGTTCCATTCGGCGCGTTGGGCAAACTCCTGCCCCATGAACAGCAGCTTCTTGCCCGGATAGCCCCACATGAAGGCGTAGTAGGCGCGCAGGTTTGCGAATTTCTGCCAGTCGTCGCCCGACATTTTCGTCAAAAGCGTTCCCTTGCCGTGCACGACCTCGTCATGGGAAAGCGGAAGCACAAAGTTCTCGCTGAAGGCGTAGGTCAGCCCGAAGGTGATCTGGTCGTGATGATGCTTCCGGTGAACGGGCTCCTTCGACATATATTCAAGCGTGTCGTGCATGAAGCCCATGTTCCACTTGAAGCCGAAGCCGAGCCCGCCTTCGTGCACCGGGCCGGATACTTTCGGCCATGAGGTCGATTCCTCCGCGATCGTCATGATTCCGGGATGTGCACCATAAACAGCCCGGTTCATCTCCCGCAGGAAATGCACCGCCTCCAAATTCTCGCGGCCGCCCTTCTCGTTGGGGACCCACTCGCCCGCCTTCCTCGAATAATCGAGGTAGAGCATGGAGGCGACAGCATCGACCCTGAGTCCGTCGAGATGGTATTTCTCCGGCCAGAACAGCGCATTGTTGACCAGATAGGCCATCACTTCGCGGCGGCCGAAATTGTAGATCGCCGTGTTCCAATCGGGGTGGAAGCCCTTGCGCGGGTCGGCATGTTCGTAAAGCGCCGTACCGTCGAAGCGGGCCAGCCCATGCTCATCGGTCGGGAAATGCGCCGGCACCCAGTCGAGGATGATTCCTATTCCCGCCCGGTGTGCGCCATCGACGAAGCGCGCAAAACCTTCCGGTTCGCCGAAGCGCGCCGTCGGACAATAAAGCCCGGTCGTCTGGTAGCCCCATGATGGGTCATAGGGATGCTCGGTGATCGGCATGAACTCAATATGGGTGAAACCCATGTCGGTCACATAAGGAATGAGGCGTTCGGCCAGTTCGTCCCAGGACAGGAACGAACCGTCGTCGCGCCGCCGCCACGAACCGGCATGGACTTCGTAGACGGAGACGGGCTGGCGGCGCGCGTCGGCGCTGCGCCAGAACTCGCGGTGCCTTTCGTCGCCCCATTGGTGGCGCATCGGCAGATCGGTCACCGACGCGGTCGCCGGCCTCAATTCCGAGCGGAAGGCGAAGGGATCGGCCTTGAGCGGGACTTTTTCCCCTTTCGCACCGATGATCTCGAACTTGTAGGGCTGGCCCGCGCCGATATCGGGAAGGAAGATTTCCCAGATGCCGGTGTCGACGCGCTTGCGCATGACGTGGCGGCGGCCGTCCCAGTCGTTGAACTGGCCGACGACCGAGACGCGCCGTGCATTCGGCGCCCAGACGGCGAAATGAATGCCGCTTGCGCCTTCGTGCTCGACCAGATGCGCGCCTAGCTTGTCGAATAGCCTCAGATGCGAGCCTTCGGCGATGTAGTAATCGTCCATCGGCCCGAGCACCGGCCCGAACGAATAAGGGTCGGTGATCCACCAGTCGCCGCCTTCGTTGCGCGCGTGGTAGCGGATGGGCTGACGTTGGCGAAGCGAAAGCAGGCCGTCGAAGAAGCCGGCATCGTCGCGGCGGGTGAGTTCGCCGACCGGCTTGCCGTCAAGCGTGACGGCCGCGATATGCTCGGCATGCGGGATGAAGCAGCGCGCGACGAGCCCACCGTCCGCCTCCTGGACGCCGAGGATGGAAAAAGGATCGCGGTGCTCGCCGGCGACAATCGCCCGGATGTCGGCCGCGCCGGTCAGCTTCTTCTCGACCTTGGCCCCTTTACGAACACCGGGCATCAAACAGCGGCACTCCTTACAACTTACATGAATCCGGACTCGGGCCAGCGTGGAAAGTCGACCCCCACTCCGATTTGCTTCGCAAACCACCTCTCCCCCGCTCGGCGGGGGAGAGGAAATGCCGGCCGCAAAGCCAAACACCCTTCCTCTCCCCCTTTGAGGGGGAGAGGTGGCCCGCAAAGCGGGACGGAGTGGGGGTGATCCGCATCTGTTAACCCAGGTTCACTACCATCCTCTAGCTTCCCTGCCCTTGACTATAAGGCACTTTCCAGATTTCAGATGCATATTGCCGAATGGTGCGATCGGAGGAAAACCATCCCACGTTCGCCGTATTGCGGATCGCCTTGGCGTACCAGTTGCGCGGCCTCAGCCACAGATCGTCGATGCCGCGCTGCGCGGCGGCATAGGAATCGAAATCGGCAGCGACCATGAACCAGTCGTGGTCGTAGAGTCCGCCGACAAGGCCGGCATAACGGGTGCGGTCATCCGGCGAGAACACGCCCGACGCGATCGCGGCAAGCGCCTGCGAAAGCTCCGGCGAGCGCTCGATGAGTTCACGCGGGTTGTAGCCGTTGCGGCGGCGGTCCGCGACCTCCTCGGCGGTCAGGCCGAAGATGACGATGTTCTCCGCGCCCACATGCTCGCGGATCTCGACATTGGCGCCGTCGAGCGTGCCGATGGTGAGCGCGCCGTTCAGTGCGAACTTCATGTTGCCGGTGCCCGACGCCTCCATGCCTGCCGTCGAGATCTGCTCCGACAAATCCGCCGCCGGCACCAGCACTTCCGCAAGGCTGACATTGTAGTTGGGAACGAAGACGAGTTTCAGCAGCCCGCGCACCGACGGGTCGTCGTTGACGGTGCGGGCCACGTCGTTGGCAAGCTTTATGATCAGCTTGGCGTTGTGATAGGTCGGTGCCGCCTTGCCGGCCAGAAGTTTTACGCGCGGTACCCAGTCCTTTTCGGGGTGCGAGCGCATCTGGTCGTAGAGCGCCACGGTCTCGATGATGTTCAGGAACTGGCGCTTGTATTCGTGGATGCGCTTCACCTGGATATCGAACAGGGCGGACGGATCGAGGCCGATGCCCATCCGCTCGCGCACCAGCTTGGCCAGATGCTCCTTGTTGGTGCGCTTGACCTCGGCGAAGGCTTCCTGGAAGCCCTCGTCGTCGGCATGGGCGTTCAGCTCGGAAAGCGCTTCGATGTCATCCATGAAGCGATCGCCTATCGTCCGGCGCACCAGTGAAAACAGGCCCGGATCGCATTGTTGCAGCCAGCGGCGGGGCGTGATGCCGTTGGTCTTGTTGTTGATCCGGTGAGGATAAAGGCGGTGCAAATCGGCGAAGACCGTTTGCTTCATCAGTTGCGTGTGAAGCGCCGAGACGCCATTGACGGAATGCGAGCCGACAAAGGCGAGATTGCCCATCCTCACGCGCCGCTCGCCATTCTCATCAATGAGCGAGATGGCGCTGACCTGGCCGTCATCAAAGCCGTGCTCGCGGCGCGCTTCGAGCAGAAGCTTGGCGTTGATCGCATAGACGAGTTGCATATGCCTCGGCAGCAGGCGCTCGAAAAGCGGCACCGGCCAGCTTTCCAGCGCTTCGGGCAGAAGCGTGTGGTTGGTGTAGCAGAAGGTACGGCGGACGCTATCCCATGCCGCGTCGAACTCGAAATCGTAGACATCGACCAGAAGCCGCATCAGTTCGAGCACGGCCACGGCAGGGTGCGTATCGTTCAACTGGATCGCTGCCTTGTCGGGAAGCGAGGCGAGGTCGGGATATTGATGCAGATGGCGGTCGATTATGTCGCGCAGCGAGGCGGCGGAGAAGAAATATTCCTGGCGCAGCCTGAGTTCCTGGCCGGCCGGCGTGGCGTCCGCCGGATAGAGCACCCGCGTCAGCGTCTCGGCTTGCGTGCTCTCGCTCAGGGCGCCGACGTGATCGCCGGCATTGAAGCGGTCGAGCAGGATCGAATCGACCGGCATCGACGTCCACAGGCGGAGCGTGTTCACGCGCTTCGCACGCCAGCCGGCGACCGGCGTGTCGTAGGCGACCGCCAGCACGCGCTCCCGCGGTTTCCACACCATGCGCCGCCCATCCGAACCGGGCACGGCTTCCACCGTCCCGCCGAAGCCGATCTCGATGGAGCGCTCGCGCCGCTCGAACTCCCACGGATTGCCGTGGTCGAGCCATGTCTCGGGCAGTTCCACCTGCCACCCGTCGGAGATTTCCTGGCGGAACATGCCGTTGGCGTAGCGGATGCCGTAGCCATGCGCTGCGATGTCGACGGTCGCCATCGATTCCATGAAGCAGGCGGCAAGCCGGCCGAGGCCGCCATTGCCGAGTGCGGCGTCCGGCTCGAGCGCAGCAATGATGTCGAAATCCACCCCGAGAGAGGAGAGTGCGTTCTTCACCTCGTCCATCAAGCGCAGATTGGAGATGGCGTCGCGCATCAGCCGCCCGATCAGGAATTCGAGCGAGAGATAGTAGACGCGCTTCGATTGCTGCTCGTAGGCCTTCTTGGTCGAGGCGATCCATTTCTCGATCAGCCGGTCGCGCACCACCTTGATGGTGGCGGAAAGCCAGTCGTACTGGGTCGCGACGGTCGGGTCCTTGCCGATCCGGTAGGTCAGGCAGGAAAGGATCTCGGCGGCCAGCGTATGGGCGTCGGGCGTGGCCTCGGTAAGGGCAGGCTTCATCGCGATGGTCATGCCTGCATTACTAGCGCGGAACGTCCCGCCCTGCCTATCGGAAACGCGCCCACCAAAAAGTAAAGTCACGCGGCAAGCGCTGCCTCTGGCGGAACCTTGGCGCCGGTCATGAAGGCGACGGCGTCCGACATGGTGTATTGTTTCGGATCGATGACGCAGAGCCGCTTGCCGAGGCGGTGAATGTGGATGCGGTCGGCCACCTCGAAGACATGCGGCATGTTGTGCGAGATGAGCACGATCGGCATCCCGCGTTTCCTGACGTCGAGGATGAGTTCCAGGACACGGCGCGATTCCTTGACGCCAAGGGCCGCCGTCGGCTCGTCCATGATGATCACCTTGGAGCCGAAGGCGGCGGCACGCGCCACCGCCACGCCCTGCCGCTGGCCGCCAGAGAGGGTCTCGACCGACTGGTTGATGTTCTGGATCGTCATCAGGCCGAGTTCGGAGAGCTTGGCGCGGGCAACCTTCTGCATCCTGGAACGGTCGAGCAGGCGAAGAAACTTCCCCATAAGGCCTTCCTGCCGGACCTCGCGGCCAAGGAACATATTATCGGCGATCGAGAGCGCCGGCGAAAGCGCGAGGTTCTGGTAGACAGTCTCGATGCCGGCGTGCCGCGCCTCGATCGGCGAGCGGAAATGGACCGGCTTGCCGTTGAGCTCGATGGCGCCGCTGTCGGGAATGACCGCGCCGCACAGCGCCTTGATAAGCGTCGACTTGCCGGCGCCGTTGTCGCCGATCACCGCCAGGATTTCTCCCGGCATCAGGTCGAAATCGGCATTGTCGAGCGCGACGACGCGGCCGTAGCGCTTGACGAGGCCCTTGGCCGCCAGCACGGGCGTCACGGCGCTCATACCGCTATCCTCCTTATCCACTGGTCGATGGTGACGGCGAGGATGATGAGGATGCCGACGGTGAATTCCTGCCACAGGACTTCGACGCCGGAAAGCGCCAGTCCGTTACGGAAGACTCCGACGATGAGCGCGCCGAACAGCGTGCCGACGAGCGACCCGCGCCCGCCGAACAAGGACGTGCCGCCGATGACCACGGCGGTGATGGCATCGAGGTTGGCGGTCTGGTTGCCGAGCGGGCTTGCCGCTCCGATGCGGCCAATCAGCACCCAGGCGGCAATGGCGCAGATGAAGCCGGCAAGCGTATAGACGCCGAGCAGCGTCGCATTGGTGTTGATGCCGGTCAGGCGCGCCGCTTCCGGATCGTCGCCCGTGGCGTAGACATGGCGGCCGAACGCCGTACGGTTGAGGATATACCAGCAGGCGACCGCGATCAGCAGCATCAGGATCGAGCCGTAGGTGATGAGCGCGCCGTGACCGAAGATGATGCGGTTGCCCGTCCAGTGCAGGATCGGCGCCACCTGGTCGATGTCCTGGGCGCGGATCGTCTCGGAATGCGAGACGTAGATGACCATCGAGCCGAAGATGCTCCACGTGCCGAGCGTCACGATGAAGGGCGGCAGCTTGATGACCGCCACCAGCACGCCGTTGATGAAGCCGCAGAAGGTGCCGACCACGAAGCCGAGCGCGAAGGCGATTTCCGGCGGCCAGCCCCATACGACCGCGAGGCGGCCCATGACGATGGAGGAAAGCACCATGATGGCGCCGACCGAAAGGTCGATGCCGGCGGTGAGGATCACCAGCGTCTGCGCGATGCCCAGAATACCGATGATCGTCACCTGCTGGAGGACCAGCGAAAGGTTGAACGGGGCGAAGAACTTGCCCCCGGCGGTGAAGGAAAAGATCAGGATGCCGATGATGAGGACGATGAAGGGAACGGCGGTCGGGAATTCATGCAGGAAATGCTGGAGCCGCTTTATGAGCGTCGAGGCTTCCTCCTCGAAGCTGGCCACGGATTGATCGGCTCCCTGAAGCCCGCTTTCGGCAAGGGCGGAGCCGCGCGCGTCCTCGTCCATTCCCCGTTCCTCCAGATCGTCCCGGTAGAGGGCTGTCCGGGGACAGCAAGGCTGCCGGCCCCGGCCGTTTTCGGTCAGTCTAACTCCAAACGAAAGGGCTTAGGAAGGACTCGGGCCGTGGCCTTGGGTTCGGCTTTCCGGCCCGGGTCCCGCTGGCTTCGCTACGCGGACCGGCCCTGCCCTCGGCTATGGCCTCGGGCGTTCGTCGTTTGAAAAGCCCATTTCGGGGCTTTTCATCCGCTACGCGGACCACTCCTCACCCCCAGCAGAGCTTGAGGCCTTCCTCGGTGTTGATCGAGGGGACGCCCTTGACCGGCTTGTCGGTGACGAGCTGGGCGCCCGTATCCGTGAAATTCTTGCCTTCCGTCGCCTTCGGCTTCTCGCCGGTCTTGGCGAATTTGTCGATCGCCTCCATGGCCATGGCCGCCATCTTCAGCGGATATTGCTGCGAGGTCGCGCCGATGACACCGTCCTTGACGTTCTTGACGCCCGGGCAGCCGCCGTCGATGGAAACGACCAGCACGGAGCCGTCATCCTTGCCGGCCGCCTTGAGCGCCTGGTAGCCGCCGGCCGCGGCCGGTTCGTTGATCGTGTACATGACGTTTACGTCGGGGCATTTCTGCAGCAGCGTTTCCATGGCGGTGCGGCCGCCATCCTCCGCGCCGCCGGTCATCTGGTGGCCGCAGATGCGCGGATCGGTTTCGTCGCCGTAGTGCTTGGGATCCTTGATGTCGATGCCGAAGCCCTGCATGAAACCCTGGTCACGCAGATAGTCGACGGTCGGCTGGTTGGCGGCGAGGTCGAGGAAGGCGATCTTGGCGTCCTTGGCCTTGTCGCCGAGCGTGCCCTTCGCCCACTCGCCAATCAACTGGCCGGCCTTGAAATTGTCGGTCGCGAACGTCGCGTCGACCGCGTCCATCGGATCGGTCGGCGTGTCGAGGTCGATGACCAGCAGGCCCGCGTCGCGCGCCTTCTTGATCGTCGGAACGATTGCCGTGGAGTCGCTCGGCACGATGGCAAAACCCTTGGCGCCGGCGGCGATCAGATTCTCGATCGCGGCGACCTGGCTGTCGTTGTCGCCGTCATACTTGCCGGCGAAGGTCCTCAGGTCCAGGCCGAGTTCCTTGGCCTTCGCCTGCGCGCCCTCGCGCATCTTGACGAAGAAGGGATTGCCTTCGGTCTTGGTGATCAGGCCGACGATATCGGCCGCCCAGGCTGGGCTGGCGGCCACTACGCCGAAAGCCATGACGCCCGCAAAGGCAAGTTTCGTAAAGCTGAATCTACTCATCTCAATCCTCCCAGAAGACGTGAGCGGAAGGTCCCGCCGGCAGGCGCAACCGGCCGGCGCCCGGTTGTCCGAGCGCCGGATCGAGGCAAAGCAAATACCAGCCCCCCGCTTCTGTCAATATATAAATCAAAATGAATTATTATTGACAGGCATCTATTTGAAGGCGATGGTCGAGGAGGCCGGGCGACAATCGAAGACCCGCCAATAAATACCCTTCGACCCCGTTGGGGACCCCTTTTGGAGGCCGCGTGGGCAGCGAGAGCGCCGTACAGGCCGGACGGCAGTCCGGCGACAGCCGTTTCCATCGCGGCACCAACCAGAGCGGCATGCGCGACTATAACGAGCGGCTGGTGCTGACGCTGGTGCGCCAGCACGGCAGCCTCGCCAAGACGGAGATCGCGCGCGTCACCGGTCTTTCCGCGCAGACCATCTCGGTCATCATGCGCGGCCTGGAAGAGGATGGGCTTCTGGTGCGCGGCGCGCCGGTCCGCGGCAAGGTCGGCCAGCCGTCCATCCCGATGTCGCTCAACCCGGACGGCGCCTGTTTCCTCGGCCTGAAGCTCGGGCGGCGCAGCGCCGATCTCGTGCTGATCGATTTCCTAGGCCGGGTACGGGCGATGCTGCATCACCCCTACCCCTACCCACGACCGGAAGAGACGATCGGCTTCGTCCGCAAGGGGATCGCGGAGATGCGGTCGGGCTTGAGCGGCGAACAGGAGCGGCGCATCGGCGGGCTCGGCATCGCCATCCCCTTCGAATTATGGAACTGGGCGGACGCCGCCGGCGCGCCCCGCGATGTGATGGACGCATGGCGCAAGACCGACATCCGCGCCGACCTTGCCGCCGAACTCCCCTTCCCGGTCTATCTCCAGAACGACGCCACGGCGGCCTGCAACGCAGAACTCGTCTTCGGAAAAACCGGGGATCTCAACGACTTCGTCTATTATTATATCGGCGCCTTCGCAGGTGGCGGCATCGCCATCAACGGTAGCGTCTTTGCCGGACAGACCGGCAATGCCGGCGCGCTAGGCTCGATGCCGGTGCCGGGAGAAGCAGGCAAGCCGGTGCAACTGATCGACGTCGCCTCCATCGCCGTTCTGGAGCGCGCCTTGAACGCAAGCGGCCGGGACGCCTCGCATCTTTGGACATCGCCCGAGGATTGGGGCGACCTCGGCCAAGCTCTGGACAAGTGGCTCGCGGCGGCGGCGAGCGCGCTTGCCTATGCCACGCTCGCCGCATCCTCCGTGATCGACTTCGAGGCGGCGGTGGTGGACGGATGGATGCCGCTCGAAATCCGCGCCCGACTGGTGACCGCCATCCGCGATGAAATCGCGAAGCTCGACACGGAGGGCCTGCGCCTTCCCGAAATCCGCGAAGGGACGGTCGGGCATCATGCGCGCGCGCTCGGCGGCGCCAGCCTGCCGCTCTCCGAGCGCTTCCTGATCGGGGCGGCCTCCTTGTCCGGCGTATCGTGAGGGTGCAAATGTTTGCGAACATCCACGAAGGCTCGCCTGCGCTGTCGAAATCGCGGGATCGCGGGACTTGTGCTCTGTACTCGAAGGAACGATTCGCATGATCCTCTGCTGCGGCGACACGCTCATCGACATGCTGCCGCGCCAGACCGCGAACGGCGAACCGGCATTCGTGCCCTATGTCGGAGGCGCCCTGTTCAACAGCGCCATCGCGCTTGGGCGGGTCGGCGCGCCGGCCGGGCTCCTCACCGGGCTTTCAAGCGATTTCTTCGGCAAGATGCTGAGCGCCGCGCTTGCGGAAAGCCATGTGGACGCGAGCTATTCCCACATATCGGACCATCCCACCACGCTCGCTTTCGTCCGCCTGGTGGATGGCCAGGCGAGCTACACTTTCTTCGATGAGAACAGCGCAGGACGCATGCTGCTGGAAACCGACCTGCCGGCGCTCGATCCGGGTATCAAGGCGATGCTGTTCGGGTGCATGACGCTCATCGCCGAACCCTGCGGCTCGACCTACGAAGCCTTGATGCGGCGCGAGCACAAGAGCCGCGTCATGATGCTCGACCCCAATATCCGGCCCGACTTCATTCCCGACAAGCCCGCCCACATCGCCCGGCTGAGGCGCATGATCGCCATGGCCGACATCGTCAAGCTGTCGGACGAGGATCTCGCCTGGTTCGGCGAGGCGGGATCGCCCGACGAGGCGGCCTCCGGCTGGCTCGAGCAGGGTCCGACGCTGATCGTGGTCACGCATGGCGCGCGCGGCGCCAATGCCTATTCGCGCCACGGCAAGATGAGCGTACCCGCCCGCAAGGTCGACATCGTCGACACGGTAGGCGCCGGCGACACGTTCAATGCCGGCATCCTCGCCTCGCTCGACCATTCCGGCCTGCTCTCGAAAGAAGCCGTCGCCGCCCTTTCGGAGCAATCGATCCGGCAGGCGCTGGAATTCGCCGCAAGCGCCGCCGCCGTCACGGTCTCGCGCGCCGGCGCAAACCCGCCCTGGCGGCACGAACTGGATTCGCTGCCCGCGGCTACGGCATGACGCGTGCCGCGATGCCTCCCGAATCCGTTTGAGTCCGTTCCACAAAATCGCCTATGAGCAAACGGGCGTAAACGGAACCGACGGGACGTGGCGAAACTGGACGACATCCGCATCGGCATCATCGGGCTCGGCTATGTCGGGTTGCCGCTCGCCGTGCTTTTCGCCGCGCGCTTTCCAGTCATCGGGTTCGACCACGACACAAGGCGCATCGAGGAATTGGGAAGCGGCGTCGACCGGACGCTGGAGGTCGAGCCGGACGCGCTGGCACGTACTGCCGCGCGCTTCACCGCCGCGCCGGAAGACCTCGCCCGTTGCAATTTCTACGTCGTCACCGTCCCGACGCCGATCGACGCCGCCAAACGGCCCGACATGCGCCTTTTGATGGCGGCATGCGAGACGGTCGGGAAGGTGGTCGGCAAGGGCGATGTCGTGGTGTTCGAATCGACGGTCTATCCCGGCGCCACCGAGGAAGACTGCGTGCCGGTCATCGAGCGCGCGTCGGGACTTCGCTTCAACGAGGATTTCTTCGCCGGCTACAGCCCGGAACGGGTCAATCCGGGCGACCGGTTGCACACGATCGACAGGATCGTGAAAGTCGTTTCCGGCTCCACGCCCGAGACGCTGGAAACGATCGACGCCGTCTATGGCGCGGTGGTGAAAGCCGGGACCTACCGCGCGCCCTCTATCCGCGTCGCGGAAGCCGCCAAGGTCATCGAAAACACGCAGCGCGACGTGAACATCGCGCTGGTCAACGAATTCTCCACGCTGTTCGACAAGCTCGGCATCGACACGGCGAGCGTGCTCGACGCGGCCGGCACGAAATGGAATTTTCTGCCGTTCCGGCCAGGGCTCGTCGGCGGGCACTGCATCGGCGTCGATCCCTATTACCTGACGCACAAGGCGCAGGAAGTCGGCTACCATCCCGAGATCATCCTCGCCGGGCGGCGCATCAACGACGCGATGGGCGAGGCGGTCGCCGGGCGCTTCCTGCGATTGCTCGCCTCGCGCGGCATGAACCGTTCCGGCGCGCGCGTGCTCGTGATGGGTTTTGCCTTCAAGGAAGATTGCCCGGACATCCGCAACACACGCGTCATCGATGTCGCGCGGCAACTCGCAGCCTACGGCATGGCGGTCGATATCCACGATCCGTGGGCGGATGCCGCCGAGACGGAGAGGCAATATGGCATCCGCCTTGTCGAGGAGCCGGCAAAGGGCGCGTATCAGGGCGTGATCCTCGCCGTCGCCCATCAGCGCTTCCGCGCGCTGGGCGCCGAGGCATTGCACGGATATCTGGCACAAGGCGGCATCTTCTTCGATGTGAAAAGCGTCTTCCCAGCCGAAGCCAGCGATCTCCGGCTTTGACAAGAGAATGATTCACATTTCCGCCGGATGCCTTTGATTTTGAAAGGGATATGGATCAGAGATGTCCGCGACAGGATCGATGCGTGCTCTGAGGATTTGTAAATGACCGTACTCGTCACCGGCGCCGCCGGCTTTATCGGCGCCGCCGTCGCCCACCGGCTGCTCGGCCGCGGCGAGGAAGTGGTCGGGCTCGACAATATCAGCGACTATTACGATCCGAAGCTGAAGCTTGCCCGTCTCGCCCGCCTGGAAGAGCGCAAAGGTTTTTCTTTCCTTCGGCAGGATATCGCCGCGACGGAAGAAATGAGGAAGCTTTTTTCCGGGAAGCGCTTCGATACCGTGATCCATCTGGCCGCCCAGGCGGGCGTGCGTTACTCCATCGAAAACCCCGGCTCCTACGTCCAGTCGAACCTTGTCGGCTTCCTCAACGTCCTTGAAGGATGCCGCCATTCCGGTGTGAAGCATCTGGTCTATGCCTCCTCCAGCTCGGTTTACGGGGCGAACGAGAAACTTCCCTTCTCCGTCTCCGACAATGTCGACCATCCCGTCAGCTTCTACGCCGCGACCAAGAAGGCGAACGAACTGATGGCGCATTCCTATGCGCATCTCTACCGCCTGCCGGTGACAGGGCTGCGGTTCTTCACCGTGTACGGGCCATGGGGCCGCCCGGACATGGCGCTGTTCAAGTTCACGCGCAACATCCTCGCTGGCGAGCCGATCGACGTCTTCAACCATGGCCGCCACCGGCGGGACTTCACCTATATCGACGACATAGCGGAAGGCGTGGTGCGGGCGGCCGACCGGATCGCGACACCGTCCGATCAGTGGGACCCGAAGGCCCCCGACCCTGCCATCTCGTCTGCGCCCTACCGGCTCTACAACATCGGCAACAACCAGCCTGTCAGGCTGCTCGACTTCATCGCCGCGATCGAAAATTCTGTCGGAAAGAAAGCGAAGATGAACATGCTGCCCATGCAGAAGGGCGACGTCGAGGCAACCTATGCCGATATCGACGCGCTACGGGACGCGGTCGGCTTCTCGCCCTCGACGCCGATCGAGGACGGGATCGCCAGATTCGTGGAGTGGTATCGGGAGTATTATAGAGTTTGAGACGGCACGATTCGCACGTGTAACCGAAATCGGATAAGCGACCCCGCATCACCGACGCTGACCCCACAATTGTCTACTCTGCCGCCTTTACCGCCTTGCGGATCGTCTCGACGATCCTGTCCTGGTCGGCTTGCGACAGGTAGGGATGCATCGGGAGGCAGAGGATGCGGTTCGGCAGGGTTTCCGACACCGGCAGGCCAGCCGAGGCGCGCGGATAGTGCTCATAGGCCTTCTGCTGATGCAGCGGCTTTTCGTAATAGACCACCGAAGGGATGCCGGCCTCCTTCAGGGCCGCGCGCACCGTGTCCCGGCGCTCCGTCTCGATCGCATATTGCGCCCAGGCCGAGCGGTAGCCGCGAGGGATGGAAGGAACCTTGACGACATCGCCCAGTCCCTCCGCATAGCGGTTCGCTACCTTCTGGCGCTCCTCCATCTCTTCGGAAAGGATGCCGAGCTTCTCAATCAGGATCGCCGCCTGGATGGTGTCCAGGCGTGAGTTCAGCCCGATCCGGACATTGTCGTACTGGCTGTCGCCCTTGCCGTGGAAGGCGATGGAGCGCAGTTTTTCGGCAAGATCGGCATCGTTGGTAAACATGGCGCCGCCGTCGCCGTAGCAGCCGAGCGGCTTGGCCGGATAGAAGCTGGTCGAGGCGACATCGCCGAAGGCGCCGCAGCGTACATTCTCGCGCTCGCCGCCAATGGCCTGTGCGGCATCCTCGATGATGCGCAGCCCTTCCCTGTCGGCCAGCGAAGCGACCGCCGAATAGTCCGCCGACAGGCCGAACAGATCGACCGGGATGATCGCCTTCGGCGCCAGACGGCCCTCGGAACGGGTTTCCGCGATGGCGGCCTCCAATTGGGCGGCATCGATATTGTAGGTGTCGGGATCGACATCAACAAAGACGGGGGATGCACCGGCGAGCGCCACGACCTCCGCGGTCGCGGCAAAGGTGAAACTCGGCACGAAGACCGCGTCACCCGGTCCGACGCCGAACGCCATCAACGGCATCAGCAGCGCATCCGTGCCATTGGCGCAGGCCACGACATGCTCGACACCGATATAGGCGGCCAGCTCTTTCTCGAATTCGGCGACCTCAGGCCCGAGTATATACCTGCCGCCGGCGACGACCCCGTCGATGGCGCGTTGCAGGCGATCCTTCAGCCTTTCGCGCTGCGCGCCGAGATCGATGAATTGCATGGAGACTCCAGATGGGCTGGTGGATGAGCAGGACTTTTCGGCTGATAGACCGGCAACCGATTCAAGTCTTGAGAGCGGCGATCAATCTAGTCCAGCAAATGTTTCAATTCGTGAAGACATTGCGTCGCATTGGTGTTTTCGCGCCGGCCCCCAAACAGCGAGCAATGAACGACGGATTGGCGAAATCAGCGTCTCCCGCCTGGTTCCTCTTGCCGTAGGCAAGCGGGTTGCCGTCAAGGGTGAAGGTCATGCCGCCGGCTGCCCGCAGCACCGCATCGCCCGCCGCAGTGTCCCATTCCATCGTGCGGCCGAAACGCGGATATAGATCGGCCTTGCCGCTCGCTAGCAGGCAGAATTTCAGCGACGATCCGACCGAGACGATCTCAGCGTCCTTGAAACGGGAAATGTACGCGTTCGTCTCGGCTGTGCGATGCGAGCGGCTGGCGACGATGAGAGGAGGATGGTAATCGCAGCGCACGGCGATCGCGTGACGCGACACGATCGTGAAATCAGGTCCGACAGCCGTCTCCTCGGCGCTGCCCGTCCGGCCGCTGAACATCTTGCGGGTAGCCGGCGCGAAAACGACCCCAAGTTCGGGCGCACCATTGCGGATAAGCGCGATATTCACCGTGAAATCATCGTTTCCGCCGACGAATTCCCTGGTTCCATCGAGCGGGTCCACGAGAAAAAAGACATCGCCGAGATCACCCGGCGCGCGGCCGCCGGCACACTCTTCTTCCGCCACGCAGGGGATGTCGGGAAAGGAACGGCGAAGACCTTCGAGGATGACCCTCTCGGCGGCGCGATCCGCCTCGGTCACCGGCGAGGAATCGGGCTTCAATTCGGCGGTGACGCCGGCGTCCCGGATTTCCACGATCCGGCGGCCGGCGGCAAGCGCCAACTTCTCGAAAAGGGCAAGCATCGCCCTATCGTCGGCCTCCGCAACCGCCACCTCAACCCCCTTCGGAAGGGCCATGCCGCGCAAGCCAGTCTTCCAGCATCTCGACCGTCTCCTCGGGCGATCTTCCTGCGGTGCTCAGATGGACCTCAGGGCTCTCCGGCGCTTCATAGGGCGAATCGACGCCGGTGAAGTTCTTGATCTCGCCGGCAAGCGCCCGCTTGTACAGTCCTTTCGGGTCGCGCCGGGCGCATTCCTCGAAGGGCGTATCGACAAAGACTTCGATGAATTCGCCCTCGCCCATCAATTCGCGCGCCATCCGTCGCTCGGCGCGGAAGGGCGATATGAAGGAAACCAGCACGATCAGCCCCGCATCGGCCATCAGGCGCGCGACTTCGGCGACCCGGCGGATGTTCTCGACACGGTCTCCCGCGGTGAAGCCGAGGTCGCGATTGAGGCCATGCCGGACATTGTCGCCGTCGAGGATGTAGGTGTGACGGCCGGCGGCGTGCAGTTTCTTCTCCAGAAGGTTGGCGATGGTCGATTTGCCGGAGCCGGAGAGACCGGTGAACCATAGCACCGAAGGCTGTTGCGCCTTCAATGCCGCGCGAGCCTTCCTGTCGACATCAAGCGCCTGCCAGTGGATGTTCGCGGCACGCCGCAGCCCGTGCACGATCATGCCGGCGCCGACCGTGGCATTGGTGCGCCGGTCGATCAAGACAAAGGATCCGGTTGCCGGGTTCTCCCCGAACGCATCGAAGACAATGGGGGATTGCAGCGAGATGTTGCAGACGCCGACCTCGTTCATCTCCAGCGATTTAGCCGCTTCGTGGGCGAAGCTGTTGATATCGATTCGGTATTTGAGCTCCGTGACGGCCGCATTCGCCTGGTCGGTCTCGGTACGCAGGAGGTAGGAGCGCCCCGGTAGAAGCGCGTGCTCGTCGAACCAGACGATGTTGGCCGCGAACTGGTCCGAAATCTCGGGCCGGGCATCCGGGGCAACAAGCATATTGCCGCGTGAGACTTCCACCTCGTCCTCCAGCACGATGGTGACGGCCTGCCCCTCGACGGCTTCATCAAGGTCGCCGTCATAGGTGACGATGCGACTGACCCGTGACGGCTTGCCCGATTTGGCGACGATCACCGCATCGCCTTTCGACACTCTGCCGGAAGCGACGGTGCCGGCAAAGCCCCGGAAATCGTGGTTCGGCCGGTTCACATACTGGATCGGGAAGCGGAACGGTCGGTCTTTTGCCTCATCGTCGATGACGAGGCTTTCCAGGCAGTCGAGAAGCGCCGGCCCGGTATACCATGCCGTCCGTTCGGAACGCCTTGTAACATTGTCGCCATGGCGGGCCGAAACCGGGATGGCGGTCACGGTCCGGAAGCCGAGATTTCCGGCGAACGCCTCGTATTCCGCCGCGATCCTGTCGAAGGTCGCGCGTTCGAAATCCACGAGGTCGATCTTGTTGACCGCAAGGATGACATGACGGATGCCGAGCAGCGAGGCGATGATCGAGTGGCGGCGCGTCTGCCGCAGCACGCCCTGCCTTGCATCCACAAGCACGACCGCCGCATCGGCCGTCGAGGCGCCGGTCGCCATGTTACGTGTATATTGCTCATGACCGGGCGTGTCCGCGACGATGAATTTGCGCCTGGGCGTGGCGAAGAAGCGATAGGCGACATCGATGGTGATGCCCTGTTCGCGCTCGGCTTCCAGCCCGTCGACTAGCAGCGCGAAATCGATGTCGTCGCCTGTCGTACCGTGCTTTCGCGAATCACGTTCGAGCGCCGACAACTGGTCCTCGAAGATCAGCTTCGTGTCGTAGAGCAGCCGGCCGATGAGGGTCGATTTCCCGTCATCCACCGAGCCGCAGGTGAGGAAGCGCAGCAGCGTCTTCCTCTCCTGGCCGGCCAGGTAGTCGCGCACGCCGGCCGCGTATCTGGCCGGATCGATCGTCAGATGCTGTTGCACGATCAAAAATACCCTTCGCGCTTCTTCTTCTCCATCGACCCGGATTCATCCCTGTCGATGAGCCGTCCCTGCCGCTCCGATGTCTGCGCTGTCAGCATCTCCTCCACGATCGCTTCCAGACTGTCGGCTTCCGATTCGATCGCGCCGGTCAGCGGATAGCAACCCAGCGTTCGGAAGCGGACCATCCGCTCCTCGATCCTTTCGCCGTCGCGCAATTTCATCCGGTCGTCATCGACCATGATGAGCATGCCGTCGCGCTCCACGATCGGCCGCTTCTTCGCGAAATAGAGCGGGACGATCGGGATGTCCTCGCGCAGGATGTATTGCCAGATATCGAGCTCGGTCCAGTTCGACAGGGGAAAGACCCGGATCGATTCGCCCGCTGAAATCCGCGTATTGTAGATTTTCCACATTTCCGGCCGCTGGTTCTTGGGATCCCAGGCATGCGCGGAATTGCGGAAGGAGAATATCCGTTCCTTGGCACGCGACTTTTCCTCGTCGCGGCGGGCTCCGCCGAAGGCGGCGTCGAAACCGTGTTTGTCCAGCGCCTGGCGAAGCGCCACCGTCTTCATCACATGCGTATGGAAATTCGAGCCGTGGTCGAACGGATTGACGCCGTCGCGTACGCCTTCCTCATTGATATGAACGATGAGGTCGAGCCCCAGTTCCGCAGCCGTCCGGTCGCGAAAGGCGATCATCTCGCGGAATTTCCATGTCGTATCGACATGGAGCACCGGAAAAGGCGGCTTTGCCGGATAGAATGCCTTCATCGCCAGATGCAACAGGACGGAAGAATCCTTGCCGATGGAATAGAGCATCACCGGCTTAGAGAAATTGGCGGCGACTTCGCGGAAGATATGGATGGATTCGGCTTCAAGCCTGTCCAGATGAGTAAGCGGGCGCCGAAGGGTCGAACTTTGGGGCATCGAGAGATTCCAGCCTGACTGGCCAAGTGCGGTCACAAGTCCGTCGCAAACTCCTATTTCGCCCGTTCGATGGCAAGGAGGCGGAAACGATCGAAACGACCCTTGCGAAAAGGGGTTTTGCTTAAAACCAGTTCCTCGCGCAATCTTTTTCCCCGCTTCCGCAAGACCGCCGATTCACCATCGAGGCTCGACCGGAAGCACAGTCGCCGTTAGGCTTGCACCACAAGAAACGCCAGTGATGGACATGGACTGAAAGACATGGACCCTGCCGTCGCCCGAATGCCAATCCGGCAGGCGAACCCGGCTGCCGACCGCCATCCGCTTGTCGCGGTAACGGGCGCCCGCGGATTGGTCGGTGATGCGGTCACCCGTCAGCTGGGCGAAGCGGGTTTCGCGGTGCGCCGCCTGTCCAGAAGCCGTCTCCCCGAAGGCGAATTACCCTCGGCGATCCTCCCTCCCTTCGACGCGCCGAACGAGACTTTCGAGAAAGTCCTTGCCGGGGCGGCCCATGTCGTCCACGCAGCCGCGCTGACCAATGCCGATCCGACAGCGAGCGAAGCCGACTTCATGAATGCCAATGCGAGGCTGACCGGAAGACTGGCGGCAGCGACCCACCGGGTGGTTCCCGGACGCTTCATCCTCATATCGTCCATCCGTGCCGTCGCCGGCCAGGGTTTTACGGGCAGTATCGGGGCTTCGACGACGCCTGCTCCATCCTGTCCTTATGGCCGCTCGAAGCGGGCCGGAGAGATAGCCGCCTCGGAAATGTTCGGCAATTCGGCGAACCGGCTGACCATATTGCGGCCGGCCCCCGTCTACGGGCCTGGAATGAAGGGAAATCTGGGCCGGCTTTTGAGGCTGGCCAGGATGCGCTGCCCGCTTCCAATTGCCGGTCTTACGAGCCTCCGCTCCCTGGTGGATGTCGAGGCGCTCGCCCGGGCCGTCATCCATGCCGTCTCCGCGCCGGCACCGATCGGCGGCACCTATGTCGTCAGCGACAGGGAGCCGGTTACGATCCCTCAGATAATGGCGGCCTTCCGCAGCGGCATGGGGCGCCCGCCTGGTCTTTTCTACCTGCCCCGACCTCTGCTCGAAGGCATTGCTTCATTCTCACGACAGCGGCAGGCATTGCGGGGAATGTATGCCGGGGAGATCTGCGACCCTTCCGCACTTGAAGATACAGGCTGGATCGCTACAGAAAACAGCATAAACGGGCTCATGGCCCTGGCACGCACGCCGCTGGATGGAGCAAGATCCTGAAAAGATTGGCCATTCCTTCGATGGACGTCATGAACAGGGTCGCCATAGGCGGGACCGTGACATGCTCGGCCGTCATCGGCAGCGGGACGAGCATCCTCGTGACGCTGGCCTTTCTGTGGGCTGTCATCTGCCTTGTCCGACACGACTTCCCGCTGTCGCGCGTTCCGCAAGCCCGTGTGCTGGCGGTGGTCATGGCCCTTTTTTTCGTGGTCGAGGCGTTCTGCGGCTTCATTTCCTACAACGGCATGCCCACGCTGAGGGAGATCATCGAGAACTTCGTATTCCTGTCCTTCCTGCCGCTTTACTCGCGCCTGTCGGTTTCATCACGGGAAGACATGCGGGACGCGCTGGAGATTGCCGCGATAATAGGCGCGTTTGCCGCCCTTCTCTTCTCTCTTTTCCAGATGCTCGTCCTTCACCTTCGCGCCGAAGGCGGCGCGGGGAATGCCGTGCCGTTCGCCGTCGCCTGCACGGTCGGGTACACTATCCTGTGGCTTGGCTGCATGCGATGCAGCGGCGGGCGGCGCGTGGTTCTTGCTACCGCCATATGCGCGGCGGGGGCGTGCATCATCCTTTCAGGGACGCGCTCTGTTTGGCCGGCGCTGCTCGTCGTGCCGGTCGTAGTCGGCGCAATCTACCGGCGACACTTCGTCTCGCAAGGGTTCGGTCGCGCGGCAGTCATCCTGATCGTGCTGGCGGGATCGATCGGCCTGCTTGCCGCAAATTTCATCGAAAACCGAGTTGAACTCGCCGTGCAGGACGTGAGCACGGCACTCGATGCCGATAATCATTCGGGGTCTTTCGGACAACGTCTGGTGATATGGCGCGTCGGCGTGGAACTTTTCGAGGAAGCGCCTATCTTCGGCCAGGGCCCCGGCAATGCCCGGCACCTGCTGGCCGAAAGAAGCCGTGAACTCACCGGAATCGAGCTCGTATATTCGCATTACCACGACGTTTTCCTGAACTACGCCGTCCGTGACGGAATCCTGGGCGTCCTGGTCGTGCTGGCAATGATTCTCGCCCCGCTGATCCTGGCGGCACGGCACGAACGGGACGAAATCGGAACCTACGGCTTCGCATTCCTTGCGGGAATGGAAATCACGTTTCTCCTTGCCGGGGCCATCGGCATCATGTTCGGCCAGGACATCATGGATTCCCTGTTCATGATCTCCGTGATAACCGGCGCCTATCTGGTATTCGGAGCGGCGCCCAAGCCTGAAATCTCAGCGTTTCGGGGGAGCTCGTGAGCGTTATGCGGCCGGGTTGAATCGCATCATGCTCTTGTCTCTTTGCTTGAGCATGATCTTTTCGGAAAACCGGTGCCCACTTTTCCGGACCATGCTCTTATCTCTTTGTTTGAGCATGATCTTTTCGGAAAACCGGTGCCCACTTTCCGGATCATGCTCTTTCTCTTTGCTTGAGCATGATCTTTTCGGAAACCCGGTGCCCACTTTTCCGGATCATGCTCTAGGAGCCGGTTTCACCGATCGTCCGCACAGGGGGCGTAAGCGCTTCGTCTTGCCGTTCCGGCGTGGGGGATGGGCGCGCCCGCTCGAGGTTGATGACCGACGATCCGTGCGGCAAAGCCTTCCCGTTCCCCGCCCGCGAGGTCGGCTGGCCGTTCTGGATACCCGACGCGAAGCGGCCGTTCGCGCTGCGTCGTACCTCTTCCATGCCCTGCGCCGACTCGTCCCGTTCCGGTTGATTTCCCGGGCTGCAAAATTCCTTCATGAGCGTTCGTGCCATCTGCCTGTCGTCGTTGCGCAACGCGGCATCGAGCGCATGGAGAACGGCCTGGATTTCCTCCCATTCGACGATGCGGGTGCGCAAACCGAAGACATTGGGGGCACTCACGTCGACAATTTCCTCGCCGGGCGCACAGAGGGATTCATGCAGTTTCTCACCCGGGCGCTTCCCCGTTATGACGATATCGACGTCCTGATAGGGTCTCTTTCCGGAAAGCCTGATCATGTTTTCCGCGACGGTCAGGATCGAGACCGGCTCGCCCATGTCGAGCATGTAGATGCTGCGGTCCCTGGTGTGGCGTTCCGTGTCGGAAACGACCGCAGCCATTATGACCAGATCGACGGCCTCGCCGATCGTCATCAGATAACGCGTCATCGACGGGTCGGTGACCGTTACCGGGCCGCCAGCGTCGATCTGGGTCTGGAATATGGTCGATACGGAGCCGTCGCTGCCGAACACATTGCCGAATCGTACACCGATCAGATTGGGCGACGAGCTATCAAGAGCCTCGGAACCATACTGGAAATGCCGGCCACTGGTAACATGTTCAGCCATCAGTTTCGTAAGGCCGAGGATCGAGGTCGGGTCCGCCGCCTTGTCGCTGGAAATCAGGACGAACTGGGATACATCGCACTCCACCGCAACCTCGACACAGTTCAGCGTGCCGAAAACATTCGTCTTGATCGCGGCTCCCCAATTCTCCTCGAGCAGCGGCACATGCTTGAGCGCGGCGGCGTGAAAGACGATGTCCGGCTTGAATTCCCTTATCGCCGACGACAGTTGGCGCTTGTCGCGGATGTCGATGATGCGCAGCATCACGCGCGGCAAATCCTTTTCCGCGATATAGCCGGCCTGCAGTTTGAAGATATTGAACTCCGAAATATCGGCGACCATGACCGCTTCCGCGCCCAGATTGAGCGCGCGCCTGACAAGAACCCTGCCGATCGACCCGCCGCCACCGGTGACGAAGACCCTTTTATGCTTCATGAACGCGGCGAGGCGCTCGTAGTCCGACGAAACCGTAGAGCGGCGAAGGATCGTCTCCATCTCCACCCTCTCCAGGGTGAGCTTGCCGCTGCGCCGCAAGTTGGAAAGGCCGGTGAATTGCTCGACGGATGCCCCGCCACGACGGGCAATGCGAACCAGTTCCGGAAAATACGGGAACGTCTTGTCGGCCTGATGACCGAAGATGACGACGTCTACGCCTTCGGTATCCTTGAAATACTCATCCAGGACCTGGGATGCCCGATAGGCCTGGCTCACGACAGGCACGCCTTGAATGTTCGTGCCGACAGTCACCTGCGGGTCGTCGGTCATGATGCCGATAATGCGTGTGAAATCATGGTGGTTCGCGCGGGTGTAGCTGATGATGACATCCGCCTCCGCGAGCGAGCCCAGGAACATGGCCCGCTTCAACTCTTTTCCCGACTCGGTATCGTTGCCGTAGATCCAGATCGCGCCTTCTCTAAGATAACGATATAATAGCCGAGGCGTGCAAATGAACGTAAACGTGACGAAAAAGAATATAATGAACTGACGCTCGTTCAATCCGGTAATCGGCGTTATGGAGCGGATGATAAGCGTCGTGCAATACAGGCCGATCGTCAGTACCAGCGAATTCTTGATGATACTATAGAAATCCGGAGTCGACGCGAAACGCCACATCATCCGGTAAAGGCCACTCATCCTGAAAAGGAAATGGCCGGCTAAGCCGATAGAAAGCCAGCCCAACATTCCATACCAGGAGAGAGGATTGAACGACAGGATCGAGTTGGAGAGCAGCAGGCTCAACGGCACGGATATCAGGATCATCATGACGTCCATGACCATGATGATCGATCGCCTGAGACGAGGGCGGAGGTTGGAGAGTGCCGTTACCGATGGGTGCATTTAGTGAATCAACAACTCCTGCGCCCCCGTAGCACTTGATAGTGCCAACCCGTCACGATGCATAGATGGAAACGTTGTCGAATAGAAGGCCATTTCAAGCGGCCTCCCACAGGAAGACGCACCAAAATTCCGGACGGCAACCCCCGTCACATCGGTACGCACCGTGCTCCTGCCGCGGAACGATCGGACTGGCAGCTTGCGTGATCGCCCGATCGACAACCCGCCGGATCGTATCCTGACTCCAATCCGAAGCCGCGTTCATCCTCAATGGTTGTTTCGCGGAATGCCCTTTTCCTGCGCGATACGCCGATATTTGGCCGCCGGCTTGAGAACCATGCCGGCCGCGAGTTCGTCGACCATACCGCGCTGGATCTCCTGCCAGGGCGTCTGATGGGCGGGATAATGATATCCTCCGGCCTTCTGCAATTCCTCGCGCCGCCGGGCAAGTTCGTCATTGCCTATAAGGATATCGGCGGTTCCCTTGCGCAGATCGACGCGGACGCGATCGCCCGTTTTCAGCAGTGCCAACCCGCCACCGGTCGCGGCTTCAGGCGAAGCGTTCAGGATCGAAGGCGAGCCCGAGGTGCCGGATTGCCGCCCGTCGCCGATGCATGGAAGGGCGTGGATGCCTCTCTTGATGAGGCTGGCGGGTGGCTGCATGTTCACCACCTCGGCGCTGCCCGGATAGCCGACCGGCCCGGCGCCGCGCATGAAGAGGATCGTATGCTCGTCAATGTCGAGCGCCGGATCCTCGATCCGCTTGTGGTAGTCCTCCGGTCCGTCGAAGACGACGGCCTTGGCCTCGAATGCCTCGGGATCGTCCGGGTTCGACAGATAGCGGTTGCGGAATTCCTCCGAGATCACGCTTGTCTTCATGATAGCGCTGTCAAAGAGGTTACCTTTTAGATTGATGAAGCCCGCATTTTTCACCAGCGGGTCGGCCGCAGTCCGGATGACCTTGTGGTCGAGATTCTCCACTTGGGCGCAATTTTCGCCGATGGATTTGCCATTGACGGTCACCGCGTCGGGGTGCGGCAGCAGCTGGGCCTTCATCAGTTCCATGACCACGGCCGGCACGCCGCCGGCGTGGCAATAATCCTCGCCCAGATACTCGCCCGCCGGCTGCAAATTGACCAGAAGCGGTATCTCGTGGCCGACCGCCTGCCAGTCGTCGTTGTCAAGCGGCACGCCGAGGTGACGCGCGATCGCATTCAGGTGGATCGGCGCATTGGTCGAGCCGCCGATGGCGGAATTGACGACGATGGCGTTCTCGAACGCCTCGCGGGTCATGATGTCGGACGGCTTGAGGTCCTCCTCCACCATGGCGACGATGCGCTGCCCGGTGGCATAGGACATCTGCCCACGCTCCCGGTACGGCGCCGGGATCGCCGCCGAACTCGGCAGTTGCATGCCGAGCGCTTCAGCCAGCGAATTCATCGTCGTGGCCGTGCCCATGGTGTTGCAGTAGCCGGTCGAGGGAGCGGACGAGGCGACGATGTCCATGAACTCGTCATAGCCAATCTCGCCGGCCGCCAGCCGCTCGCGCGATTTCCATACGACCGTGCCGGAGCCGGTGCGCTCTCCACGGTGCCAGCCGTTCAGCATCGGACCGACGGACAGTGCAATCGCGGGAATGTTGACCGTCGCCGCCGCCATCAAGAGGGCCGGCGTGGTCTTGTCGCAACCGATCATGAGGACCACCCCGTCGAGCGGGTAGCCGTAAAGCACCTCCACCAGCGACAGATAGGCCAGGTTACGGTCGAGCGCCGCTGTCGGGCGCTTGCCCGTTTCCTGGATAGGATGGCACGGGAACTCGAACGCGATCCCTCCCGCCGACACGATGCCCTCGCGCACGCGCTTGGCCAGTTGCAGGTGATGCCTGTTGCAGGGAGAAAGATCGGACCCCGTCTGGGCGATGCCGATGATCGGCTTGCCGGACTGGAGTTCGGCGCGGGTCAGGCCGTAATTCAGGTAACGTTCGATATAGAGCGCGGTCATTCCCGGGTCGTCGGGATTGTCGAACCATTCCTGCGAGCGCAACCGCCGCGCCATTCCATTCTTCATGATCGATACCTCTTCACCGCGGCGATCCCGAGCCGTCGGGCTGCCACGCGCGCAATTGATGTCATCGAAGCCGGGCGGGCTCCGAACGCCGGACCCGCCTGCCTCGCGAAGCAATGAATATCCTTGTGTTACCCTCAGTGCAAATGATTGAAGGGGCAGGAACGGCGCGCTTGCGCCTGCGTCTGGTGGAAGGCCGGGTTTCGCCTTGTTTTACCTCTAAATCTCTAGCAGATAGTGCGGGAAGAGTTGGCACGAAGGGTCTTTCATGAGCGTGCTCGTAACGGGCGGAGCCGGATATATCGGCAGTCATATGGTGTGGGAATTGTGCGACGCCGGCGAAGAGGTCGTGGTCATCGATCGTCTCTCGACCGGCTTCGATTGGGCTGTCGCACCCGAAGCACGCCTCGTCGTCGGCGACATCGGGGATCGTCCGCTTCTCGAATCGGTCATCCGCGAGCATGGAGTGGATTCCATCATCCATTTCGCCGGATCGATCGTCGTTCCTGAATCCGTCGCCGATCCGCTCGCCTATTACGAAAACAACACCTGCAAGAGCCGGACGCTGATCGAGGCCGCGATCCGTGGCGGCGTCGGCCATTTCATCTTCTCCTCAACCGCCGCCGTCTACGGAGCCGCCGGGCTCGAGCCGGTGGGCGAGGACGCGGATCTCGCGCCTGAATCGCCATACGGCCGGTCGAAACTGATGACCGAGTGGATGCTGCGCGACGCAGCGGCGGCGTTTCCGGACTTTCGCTACACCGCGTTGCGCTATTTCAATGTCGCGGGAGCCGACCCCATGGGGCGTACCGGTCAATCGACCAAAGGAGCAACGCATCTCATCAAGGTCGCTTGCGAAACGGCGCTCGGAAAGCGGGCGAAGCTGGAGGTCTTCGGCACGGACTATCCGACGCCCGACGGCACCTGCGTGCGCGACTATATTCATGTGAGCGATCTCGCGGCGGCCCATCGCCTCGCGCTGGAACGGCTTTGCGGCGGCGGCGGAAGCCTGGTGGCCAATTGCGGCTACGGGCACGGCTATTCGGTGCTGGAAGTGATCGACAGCGTGCGCCGGGTCCACGGCGCGGACCTGAATGTCGCAATGGCCGAACGGCGCCCGGGCGATCCTCCCTCCATCGTCGCAAATTCGGAACTGGCCCAGCGCGAACTGGGCTGGGTGCCCGCCCGCAACGAACTCGACCTGATCGTTCGTGACGCCTTGCGCTGGGAGGATGCGCTTTCGCGCAGAAATGCGATGTGAGCCGGCGGCACGGTTATCATCTCATCCGGGAAGCCTAAGGCTCTCATCCTCTTCCACCGTACGCACAGCGGGGGAAATTTGTTATCCTGCCGGGTTCAATGAACAAGGAATTCGCATGAAGTTCGGAACAAGCGGCCTGCGTGGGCTGGCGACGGACCTTTTGGGCCCGCAAACGGCCGGCTACGCAAGAGCTTTTGCGCAGCGCCTGTTTGAAACGGGCGCGGCCCGGCCGGGCGACCGGATCTTCATCGCCCGCGATCTGCGCGATTCAAGCGCGGCGATTTCCGCCATGTGCGCGGACATCCTGTCGGGGGCGGGATTGAACGTCGTCGATTGCGGCGAATTGCCGACGCCGGCACTCGCCGGCTACGCCTGGTCCGACAAGGCGGCCGCGCTGATGGTGACCGGCTCCCACATCCCCGCCGACCGCAACGGCATCAAGTTCTTCCTGCCGGGCGCCGAAATCGGAAAAGCGGACGAGGCCGCCATCACCGCCATGGTGGAAGCCGACGGGCCAGCCACCCCTTCTTCCATGCAGGTCGGTTCGGTCGTCCGCCGGGAAGCAGACGCGCTTACATGGTACCGCGACCGCGGTCGTGCAATGGCGACCGACGGAGCCCTGGCGGGCATGAGGATAGGCATCTACGAACACAGTTCGGTGGCGCGGGACTTCCTTGCCGATCTTCTGAAATCCACTGGCGCGGCGATCGTTCCGCTGGGACGCACCTCGCATTTCGTCGCGGTCGACACGGAGGCGGTCCCCCCCGAAACGATCAAAGCCTTTGCCGAATGGGCCAAAGAGAACACGCTCGACGCCATCGTCTCGACGGACGGCGATGGCGACCGGCCGCTGATCGCCGACGAAACCGGGGCCCAGTTACGCGGCGACATCATCGGGCTGGTGACGGCGCGCATGGTGAACGCCGACATCGTGGTCACGCCGATCACCTCCAATTCGGGCATCAATACCGGCCTCGGCTTCGAGGTCCTGCGCACGAAGGTCGGATCACCCTTCGTAATCGACGCCATGCAGACAGCCGCATCCCGCGCCCGCACTGTGGTGGGCTTCGAGGCCAATGGCGGATTCATCCTCGGTTCCTCCTTCGACCACGCCGGTATAAAAGGGACCGCCCTGCCGACGCGCGACGCGGTGCTTCCCATCCTCGCCGTGCTGCAATCGGCGCGCGAGGCCGCGATGCCCTTGTCCGCGCTGGCGGGGCACTGGGCGCTGCCGGTCTGCGCCAGCGACAGGCTGGAGAATTTCCCGGTGGCGCGGTCGCAGGCGCTGATGGCGCATCTGGCCGCCGGGGACGACGCGCCGAGGCGCTTTCTGTCGCCGCTGGGCGACGTCGCCTCGGTCGACCGGACGGACGGTGTGCGGGCGATCTTCTCGTCGGGCGAGATCGTGCATTTGCGGCCATCCGGCAATGCACCGGAAATGCGTTGCTACACGGAGGGAGCGACATCCGCGCGGGCTCTGGAACTCATCGATGGGGCGCTTGAACTTGTGCGCGGCTTCCGGCAGTAGACTGATCGAGCCCGCAAGGCGGATTTCTCCGGCAGGTTGTCCTGCCTCCGATGAAGAAATAGGGAATCGACATGGCAAAAACGGCGTTGATCACCGGCGTGACCGGGCAGGACGGAGCTTACCTGGCACAATTTCTGCTAGAGAAGGGCTATAATGTCTATGGCCTCGCGCGGCGTTCAAGCACGACGGATGTAAACACGACCCGCCTGAAATGGCTCGGCATCGAGGGCGACGTCAGCATCGTCGATGGCGATATCCTCGACCTGTCCGGTCTTTGCCGGACGGTTCGCGAGATCGAGGCGGACGAGGTCTACAATCTGGCGGCACAATCGTTCGTCAAATCCTCGTGGCAACAGCCGATCCTCACCGGCAGGGTAACGGGATTGGGCGTGGTCAACATGCTGGAAGCGCTGCGGCTCGAAGCGCCGAAGGCCCGCTTCTATCAGGCGTCGTCCTCGGAGATGTTCGGCCTGATCCAGGATGCGGTGCAATCCGAAAGCACCCCCTTCTATCCGCGCTCGCCCTATGCCGTCGCCAAGCTTTACGGGCACTGGATCACCGTGAACTACCGCGAGAGCTTCGGCATGCATGCTTCGAGCGGCATCCTCTTCAACCACGAATCTCCGCTGCGCGGCCTCGAGTTCGTCACGCGCAAGGTGACCGACGCGGTTGCGCGCATCAAACTCGGCCTGTCAAAGGAACTACGCCTCGGGAACATCGACGCTAAGCGGGATTGGGGACACTCCAAGGATTACGTTCGTGCGATGTGGCTGATGCTCCAGCAAGACCAGCCGGACGACTACGTGGTGGCCACCGGCCGGACCACGACGGTGCGGCAGATGTGCGAAATCGCATTCGGCCATGCCGGCCTCGCGATGGAGGAGCATGTGGTCGTCGACCCCGACCTTTTCAGGCCGGCGGAGGTCGACGTGCTGCTTGGCGATCCGTCCAAGGCAAAGGAAAAACTCGGATGGCAAGCCACGATCACGCTGGAGGAGATGATCACCGAGATGGTCGACGCCGATCTGTTCAGGCATCGCCGCTCCATTCGGGAAAGAACCCAGGCGGCATGAGGGCGGCGTTTCTCAGGCAATATTCCGGCCACCCCGGCCGCGCGGTCCGTATCCCCCTTTGGGGGATGGAGGCCTGATGGAAGGCGGCGGCGAGCACCGGATACTGATAACAGGGGCGACGGGATTCGTAGGAACCGCGCTCTGCCGGCTGCTCGCCGAAAAAGCACCGGAGGCGGAAATCGTTCCGGTCGGCCATGGCGCCGATCGCGGCCGGACGGTCGAATTGCGGGATGCGGAAGCGGTCGCCCGGATGATGGAGGCGGTCCGACCGACCGCGGTGATACACCTGGCCGCGGTGGCGGCGCCGCTGGAAGCGCGCCGCTCGCCGCGGGTGGCTTGGGAAATCAACGTAACGGGTACGATGAACCTCGCCAGGGCGGTGCTGGAGTGTGTGCCAAAGGCGCGATTCGTCCATGTCGGCAGTTCGGAGGCCTATGGCGCATCCTTTCTTTCTGCTTCCGACCCGATCGACGAGAACGCACCGCTGCGCCCGATGACGCCATACGCGGCCAGCAAGGCGGCAGCCGACCTCCTCGTCGGGCAGATGAGCTATGACGGCCTCAACGCAATCCGTTTCCGGCCCTTCAACCATACGGGCCCAGGCCAGTCGCCCGACTATGTCATTTCCGCATTCGCGCGCCAGATCGCCGAGATCATGAAGGGCCGCCGTGCTCCCGTCATCGATGTCGGCAATCTGGACGCGAAGCGCGACTTTCTCGATGTTCGCGACGTCGTCAGGGCATATGCGGATACCGCGCTGGACGGAGTCCCGCTCGAAGGACCGGGTCTCGTCTTCAATCTGGCGTCGGGACGGACAGTTCGGATCGGCGCCATCCTCGAACGGCTGATCGCACTGTCCGGGCGGGAAATCGAAATTCGCGTCGATCCTGAAAAATTGCGCCCCGTCGATGTGCCGACGACAAAAGCCACCGCGACGGCGGCGCGGGAGAAGCTCGGATGGACGCCGGTGATCCCTCTCGAAACCACCCTCTCCGACATCCTCTCATATTGGCACGATGCGATCTGAACCGCCCTCCCCGTATTTTCCTGGAACGAACTGGTCATGATGCTTATCCGCTTATGGGCCTATCGACACTTCATCCTCGCGTCGATCAAGGCCGAGCTCAAAGGACGCTTCGCGCGGTCGCGCCTGGGCGGGTTGTGGTTCATACTCCACCCGCTGGCGCAAGCCTTGATCTTTTCGATCGTCCTTTCCGAGGTCCTGCGCGCCCGTCTTCCGGACACCGATAGCCCGGCGGCGTATCCGGTCTACCTGCTTTCCGGACTGGCGGCATGGAATTTTTTCAGTGAAATCGTCACGCGCAGCATGACGGTCTTCATCGAGCAGGCGCCGGTGATGAAGAAGATCGCATTTCCGCGATTATGCCTGCCGATCATCGTAGGTGGCACGGCCCTGATAAACCAGTTCCTGCTTCTCGTGGCGCTTTTCGTCATCTTCCTGTTCATCGGCCACCTGCCCGGCAGGACCCTGGTGCTCCTGCCGCTGGGGATCGTCCTGATCGCCGCATTCGGGTTCGGCCTGGGGGTCACGCTGGGCGTGGTCAACGTCTTTTCCCGCGACACCGCGCAGGTCATGACCATCCTGCTACAGCTGTGGTACTGGCTGACGCCGATCGTCTATCCGTTCAGTATCGTGCCGGAAAAATACCAACCCATCGTGATGCTCAATCCCCTGACCCCGCTGGTTCAGCTGTATCAGGACGCCCTGCTCTTCAACCGCTGGCCCGACTGGTCGACGCTCATCGCACCGGGCGTGCTGTGCATCGTGATGGTGCTTTTCGCTTTCTTCTTCTTCCGACGGGCAAGTCCCGAATTGGTGGATGCGCTCTGAATATGACCATGATTTCCGCCAGTCGGCTCTCCAAGCGCTACACCAGTTACGCCAGTAATCTCGAACGTTTCGCGACCTGGTTCGGCGCGCCCTTCGCGCCCGCCGAGGAGTTCTGGCCGGTGAAGGACATTTCCTTCTCTCTCCAGGCGGGAGAGGCGCTGGCCATCATCGGGCAGAACGGTGCCGGCAAGAGCACGCTCCTGAAGCTGATCACAGGTACGGTCAGGCCCACCGAGGGGTCCGTCCAACTGGGCGGACGGGTAGGCGCCATCCTCGAACTTGGCCTCGGCTTCAACCCGGAACTCACCGGCAGGCAGAACGTCATGCTTGCCGGCGGCCTGATGGGCCTGTCGTCCCGGAGGATCGTTGAACTGATACCGGAGATCGAGAGTTTCGCCGAAATCGGCGAGTTCTTCGACCAGCCGTTCCGCGTCTATTCCAGCGGCATGCAGGCCAGGCTTGCCTTTTCCCTCGTGACGGCGGAACGCCCCGACGTGCTGATCGTGGACGAGGTGCTTTCCGTCGGCGACGCCTATTTCCAGCACAAAAGCTTCGAACGCATCAGGAGCTTCAAGGAACAGGGCTCCTCAATCATATTGGTGACACATAGTTTGGGAGATGTAGTGTCGCTATGCGACCGGACCATTTTGCTCGACAAGGGCACCGTCATCCGTGACGGATCGCCCGATGAAGTCGTCGATTTTTACAACGCGATAATCGCCGCAAAGGAAAACGCCAAGCTCACCGTAGAACAACGCCGCACAGCCGAGGGCTGGTCATATACCCGTTCGGGGAATTTCCAGGTGGCGGTGCAGTCGCTCGAACTACTGGACGCCCGGACGGGCGACATGGTCAAGACGGCCACGGTCGGGCAGGACCTGGTCCTGAAGCTGACCGCTCGCGCCGAAACCAGCATCGGCCCGCTAGTCTTCGGCCTGATGCTTCGGGATCGTACCGGCCATCTGATCTGGGGAACCAATACCTGGCATACAAGGCAAGTCATCCACGGCGTCGAGGCCAACGAAACGGTTGTTTGCCGGTTGGCCTTCAAATGCACCCTGGGGCAAGGCTCGTATTCGTTTTCACCGGCGCTGACCAATTCGCAGACGCATCTCGACGTCAATTACGAATGGGTCGACAACGCGCTCGTCTTCGAGGTGCTGAACGCGGACAGACCCTTCTTTATCGGAACGAATGCGCTCGACGGCACATTCGAAATCACGAGGTCGCATGTTGCTTGATATCGAAGGCCGCATCGCCATGACGGTCTCCTGCCACGACTGCGACGGCATCCCGAAGGTCGAGACCGCAGGCCAGACAATCACGAGAAACGGCGAGCACGTCCAGATAATGCATAATGGCATCGAAGTGGTCGCGGGAGGCTATCACGGCGACTGGATGCAGAGGATCATCGGAACCCTGCGCGGGCACCACGAACCGCAGGAGGAACTGATATTCGACGCGATTTTGCCTCATTGCAGGCCCAATAGCCTGATGGTGGAACTGGCATCGTTCTGGGCCTATTACAGCCTATGGTACCTGAGTTTCGTGCGGGGCTCGTCTGCAATATGCATCGAACCGGATCCTCTCAATATGCAGGTCGGCAAACGCAACGCTGCGCTTAACGGGTTCGCGGACCGCGTCGGATTCGCCGAAGCCTGGATCGGTGAGTCAGCCTCCCCCGCGCATGAGGCGATCGGCGAAGCTTACCAGCGGCCGATCACGCTTCCCCGCATCGACGCGGCTGCCCTTTTGGAAATGATCGGCGGGCGACAGATCGAGCTGCTGCATATGGATGCGCAGGGCGCTGAACTCGGTTTCCTCCGCTCCGTGGAAAGAGCCCGGCTCAATGAAAGAGCGCGCTTTATGGTGATCTCGACGCACCATGGTGCCATCAGCGGCTCCGCCACGACCCACATCGATTGCCTGGCAGAACTCGAGCGGCTGGGCGCCACGATCCTGTGCGAACACAGCGTCGCGGAATCGTTCAGCGGCGACGGCCTGATCGCGGCATCCTTCAGGAAGGAGGATGCCGGCGTGCGTATGCCCACCATTTCGAGAAACAATCCGGACAACTCCCTTTTCGGCGCATAGCGGCATGCTCGTCTCCTACGCACAGAATTTCGAGGACGTTATCCTCTGGCGCGCGCTCGGCACCATCGAAAGGGGATTCTACATAGACCTCGGTGCGCAGGACCCTGTGATTGATTCGGTCAGCCTCGCTTTCTACGAAAAGGGCTGGCGGGGCGTGCATGTCGAGCCGATACCCGCCTATGCGCAAAAGCTTCGGGCCGCCCGCCCGGACGAGGAAATCATCGAGGCCGCCATAGCGTCTACGCGGGGCCGGCTTACGATCCGCGAATTCGCCGACACGGGCCTCAGCACTGGGCGAAACGAAATAGCCGAGAGGCATGAAGCCAAAGGGTTCATATCGAAGCCGATCGAAGTCGAGGCACTCCGGCTCTCGGATGTGTTCGACAAATATCCCGGCAAAGAAATCCACTGGCTGAAGATCGACGTGGAGGGGATGGAAGCCGACGTCATTGCCAGTTGGAAGCCTTCGCCCGCCCGGCCATGGGTCCTGATCGTCGAAGGCACGATGCCGCTTTCGCAAGAACCTGGTTATTTCAAGTGGGAGCCGATGATACTGGCAATGGACTATGAGTTCGTGTACTTCGACGGGCTGAATAGGTTCTATGTTCATCAGGCTCACGCTGGGCTGCGTGATTCCTTTGGGGCGGGTCCGAATGTCTTTGATGATTTTGCCTTGAGCGGCAAGTCTAACGCTCCTTTCACGTCCCATTTACAGAAACAGGTCGCCGGCCTCGACGATCAGTTGAGGACGCACGAAGAAAATCGGTTGGGTGAAATCGACCGTTTGCATGGCGAAATCACCAAAAAGGATGCCGAAGCAGAACGGCTCCGCCTTTCCGCCGAGGAGAAGGAGGAAGCCCATCTGAGCGAACGCGCCGATCTTGCGCGCCGGGTGGACCTTCTTGAAAAGGAAGGACGGAATAAGGACGGAGAGACGGATCGGATCAGGCAAGACGCCGCGGAGTTCAAGAAAAAATACGAAACCGATCGGGCAGCCCTGACCGAACGAAACGCTGTTTTCGAAAAGGTCAACCGGGAAAGGGCGGAGGAGGTCGGCTGGCTTCATCGTCATGTCGCCGAGATGGACAAGGCTTTCGCAGCCGAGCGAATGGCCCTTACCGAACGTGCCACGATACTGGAGAGGCTCAAGCAGGAGAAAGACGACGAGGTCGGGCAACTCCTGCGACACGGCGAGGAAACCCAAAAGGCCTATGCCGTGACCGAGGCGGCATTGACAGAGCGTGCTACCTCGCTCCAGGAGCTTATCTCAGAAAAAGATCGCCAGATCGCCCAGTTGAACGATCATCTCATGTCGTCCCGACAGAGCCACGTGGCCGATCGCGCGACGATGAAGGAACGCGCGGAACTCCTCGAGAAGGCGATACGGAAAAGAGACGCCGATATCACAAGGCTGCGCCGCCGCCTGACGATCGTCGAAAAAGCCTATGAGGGCGAAGGGGCTTCGCTACGCGCGCGAACCGCGCAGGCGGATCAACATGAAGCGATCGTCGGCCGGCTTATGTCGGCCCATGAGGCCGAGGTCGCGCAGATGGAACACAGCCGCGAGACGGCCGCTGAAAAAAACGCCAGGATCGTTTCCGGCCTCGAAGCGGCGCTCGCCGAGCGTGAAGCAAGCCTGGCCGAAAAGACAGCGGCTCTCGATCGGGCAGAGAATCAACTGACGGTATCGGACCGGCGAATCACCACCATCCTTTCGTCGAAGGAAGCGCTCAAGGAAACTATCGGCGAACTCGATGCCCAGTTGACCGGAAAGACCGTGGCCTTGCAGAGCGCGACCGAGCGCGCCGCAGAGATCGACCGGCGTCTCGCCGCCGTCCATGCGTCGGCTTCGTGGCGGCTCACCCGCCCCCTGCGCGCCTGCTACCGCGGTATACTCGCCGTGATCCGCTGGCCCCGTTCGGCGGCCGCGAGTTCACTGCATCACGGCATTTCGTGGCTTCGCCACAGGCCGCGCGCCCTGGCGCTCGTGCGCCGCACCGTGGCTCTCTTGCCGCCTCTCGAACGGCGTGTCTTGACATTTGCGCGTGCGCGATCCGATTCTCTACCGCAGGTAGAAGCAGGGTGGGCGCTCGAACCGGATACGGAAGCTTTGGAAGCCTGGCACGAGTTGCTGCGGGTTCCTTCTGGGAAAGGGTAATGCGGGGTGCGACTATGGGTGGACGGCCAATGCTTGCAGACTGCCAGCCGCATGCGCGGCATCGGTCGTTATGTAACAGAACTGCTCGGCGCAATCGCTGAACACCATCCGGAGATCGAGCTTTCCATCTCCTTCAACGCTGCGATGGCCGACGACGCGATACTTGCCCGCGAAGCCGTGAGCGGCTTCATCGACGCCGCTAATATCCATGTCTGGCACGGCGCCGCAAAAAGCGGGGAAGCTATCGGCGGCTATACCCCCGAACGACAATTAAGCGAAGTCGCGCTCGTCCATCACGTCAACTGCCTTGCGCCCGACGTTGCGTTGTCCACCAGTCCGTTCGAGGGCGTTGGCGATCAGGCGGTTCCGCTCCTCCCTTCTGCTAGATGCCATGTTCCGATCGCATCGATCTTCTACGACGCCATACCTTTCCGGCATCGCGAAGTTTACCTACCCGGCACTTTGATAAGCGATTACTATTTTCGCCGGCTAAAGGCATTTCAAGATTTTGATGCAAATATGTGCATATCAGAATTTTCTTTATCGGAGATACAATCTATATACAGGGGTATAAATTCAATAAATATATCTGCCGGTATTTCAAAGAATTTCATTGATATTGAGAAAAATTATACAACTAATTCATTTTCCAACTTAAAGGAATTTATATTATATGTTGGAGCCATGGACTGGAGGAAGAATGTTAAATGTATTGTCAACTCTTTCCTGGAATTAGATCGACTTTGGCCTGAAAATCATCTGAGTTTTGTAGTTGCTGGAGACGCTCCGGCTCAGCTTCAAGATGAATTGAAGGACTATTGGGTTAAAAAGCATCTGGCACCCAGCCGCCTGATTTGCCTTGGTCACGTCTCGGATGAAGAACTCGTCGCTCTATACAAGCAGACTTCCGTACTTGTTCAGCCTTCCTTCATGGAAGGTTTTGGACTGACTGCTCTTGAAGCAATTTATTGCGGCACACCCGTACTGGCGGCGCGCGCGGGGGCCCTCCCCGAGGTCGTTGGGCTGGACGAACTTCTCTTCAACCCCGCATCACCCGATGACCTCGCTCACGCCATTGTTCGACTACTGCGGGACAAAGACCTTCAGGAAGAAACGAGAAGACAAGCCAGCAGACATATCCAACAATTCACATGGTGTCGAAGTGCGGCTATCGCAGTTGAATACCTCAAAGACCTCTGCAAACAGAAGCCGCCCATCTCGATTCCGAATCTGAGAAGCGAGATAGCAGGCGAGATGCGGTCCATTGCCGTCGATCGCTGGACAACGGCTCCATGTCTGGCATTGGCTGAACCGCGCTCGGATCGAAATCGGCTTTTGATTGACGTTACTGCAACGGTACAAAACGATCACAAAACCGGCATTCAAAGAGTCGTCAGGAAGATATGTGAAGGAATCTCCACAAACAAGAAGTACGATAATATACAAAGATCACTTATATTCTGTGATAACGAAGATGGGTGGTATAAAATTGATGATAAAACCTTTAAGATTGTAGAAAAAGATATAAATAACGTCGTTAATATCTCTAATAATATTTTACTCATGCTCGATAGTTCATGGCACCTTTTCAACGTCCATAAGCCGTCACTCCGAGCATGCGAATTGCTGGGCGGCGAAGTTGTTTCCTGTCTCTACGATACAGTGCCCTTACGTTCCAACGCAATGTGTAACCCGACCGTGCCCCCGGTCTTCACGCAATGGTTCAAGGCGGCGCTTACCTATTCCACCGGTTTCGTTTGCATCTCGCGCGCCGTTGCCGACGAGCTGATAGCGCTGTTGGAAGGAATCGGGTTTCCGCGCCGCATGAAAATCGGTTTCTGGCAGCTTGGAGCGGATTTTGCCGGAAGGCCCGAGGCGAAAGACGCCGCCGATCCATCGGAGCAGCATTCGCAGTTTCTCATGGTCGGCACGCTGGAGCCGCGCAAGGGCCACCGCGTTGCGATCGAGGCCTTCGAGAAGCTCTGGGCGGACGGATCGGATGCGAAACTTGTCATCGTCGGGAAAGTCGGATGGGGTATCGGCCATCTGGTCGACCGGATTCGTGCGCATCCGGAATTTGGTGAGCGGCTGATCTGGCACGAAAAGGTCGATGACGACGAATTGGCAACGCTTTACGCAAGTTGCGACGCGCTGATCGCCGCATCGTTCTCGGAGGGCTTTGGCCTGCCTCTCGTCGAGGCCGGCCATTTCGGCAAATCTGTGCTGGCCAGTGATATTCCCGTCTTCCGGGAAGTCGCCAAGGGGGCGGCTGGCGCGCGTTTCTTCAAAGTCGGGGATGCCGCCGCTTTGGCAGAGGAGGTGAAGGGCTTCCTGCTACAAGAAAAGAAAAGGGGCATGTCGACAAAATCTGCGCCAGCGTGGCCGAGTTGGGCCGAAAGCGCGGCACAACTTGAGGACGTCGTGATCGGCGGCAACTGGTATCGGACTTATGAGCCGCGCGAAAAGCGCCCGTTCACGCCTCTCACCGATCTCGGCCGCACACGGATGGCCGTTCCGCTGACCGAGGCCCAGCGGGCACACAGCTTCGAACTGGTCGAAGGCCCCTATCTCTCCGATGACGGGCTGAGCCTGAAGATCATCGTCGCCGTCACCAACCTGTCTGACGCCGTGTGGTCGAGCAAAGGACTGGACGACGGATCGATGGGTGTCGCTTTCAGCTATCATCTTCTCGATAGAAAAGGCAAAATCGTACAGTTCGACAACCCGCGCTCGCTCATCCCTTTCGTTATCGTTCCGGGCGATACCGTCTATCTTCCGGTCACCTTGCCGGCCGGCGTGGCAAGGCGCGGAGCGGCCTTCGCCGATATCGAACTCGTGCAGGAAGGCGTTTCCTGGTTCGGCGATCCCTTGCGGGTAGCGCTTTAAGCCGAGGTCACGTCGGATCCTGCGACCTCTGCCTTCAGCGACGCCAATTCGGCCCGCGTCTGCCTCAGCGCGGCCCACAGGATGGCCATGAGTTGATCCGGCCGCAGCCACTGCCTGGCATCCGGATCGTTCCTGTCGTCCAGTCCCCAGGCGCCGCAATCGAGACCCTGTAGGTCGAGGGCCGCCTTGACTTCCTGGGCTATCCATCCCGCGTGGATGCGCTTGCCGGCCCGGATGGTCCTTCGGACGACGGGCTCGTCGATATATACGGGTTCCCCCTCGCCGGCGTAATCGTCCAGAACCCTTCGGGTCTCGGTGTCGTCGACATCGAAGCCGCCTGCCTTCCACCTGAACAGCGCCGGCGCGACCGCCTCGATCACCGCCGAAGCCGCCGCACCATCGATGCGTGACCGGATATCCTTGTCGCGCGCATCGGACGTGTTGATCGTGCCGGTTGCGGCATAGATCGCGGTCCAGCGCTTCGCCGCCGTGCCACAGGAATAGGCGTTGTCGGTTTCCGGCGCGGCGATGCCTTCCACGGAAAGCGTATTCGAAGGGGAAGTCGTCTTGATGCCGACGCGCTGGGTGGCAGTGTGGCAAGCCACGAAATAGGGTGCGCCGGTTGCGCCGGTGATGCCGATCACATTCGAGGCAAGCTGTGCCCTGAACTGGCCGATATCGGCAGGCGCGGCTGGATCACCAGCCGAGAAGAGCAGGAACGGATTGTCGGGATTGCGGTTGAAATAGATGCCGCCGATAGCCGAGCCTGGACGGCCGACGCCGAAGGCCCCGGCGAAATGCGCGCCGGCGGGCACGGTCAGCGCCGCATTCGCCGTATCGACACGAAGCGCCTCGCTCCAGCTTGTGCCGCCACCCGAAACCTTGAGGCGGAAATTGTCGTCGCCGGCGGTTCCCATCTCGGCGCGGCCGGAAAAGCCGGTCTGGAACACCATCGACGCCGTGTTGCCGGCGGCGGCCTTGTTGATGGAAAGGCGCATGTCGCCGCTGCCCGGCGTCGCGTCGTCATGTGAAAAAAGCGCCGCATCCGACTTGACCGCCAGCTTGTTGGCCGCATCGGCCGAGGTGTTGACGCCGACACGTGCCAGCCCGTCGAGTTCGGTTCCGGGGCCCGCCATGGCTTTCCAAGCCGAGCCGTCATAAACGACGAGGGCGCCCTCATCTTCTATCCAGGCGCGCCAGCCGGCCTTCGGACTGTGGAAACTCCACGAGCCGTCCGCGAAAGCGGCGACTTCGCCATCATGGCCGGCCCATGCCCCTTCGGAACCGGCGATGAGGAGATATCGCGCGCCGGCTTCCGGCTCTGCCGGCGGCACCGTGGCCGAACGACTGGCGACGGCGAGTTGGACGAGCACGTCGGCGATACGCAGTGCCTCGTTGTGGGTCACATGCTTCTGCGCCTGAGAAGGCAGGATGTAGGGCATGTCGAGATTGGCGGTATTGTCGGTCATTTCTGTCTCCTGTCACATCTCGCGACAAGGATAAGCGCGGCAGCGAGTGGGTGGATAAAATGAGATGCGTTCTACGAACAGTTCAGGCCAAGGCTTGGCGCGAGTGGATGCGAAAGCTGTCCTCGGCCCGTTGCACATTGACTTCGGCACGTGCAAAAACAATCATCGTAAAAGCGCAAGAAAGAGCGATGCCGGATAGCCCATTTTTCCACTACAACGCCTCCTTCGACGCCATCGACACGATCCAGCGCCACGCACGGACCGATATACGGCCCGACCCCGATTATCTGACGAACTTTCTTGGGGTAAAAATCGCGCCCCGGTATTTCCCTGGAATACTGGACAACCGGGAGGGCACGGTAGAGCCAATCCCTATCCCGGCAAACTGGCATGCCGACATCGCAGAATGGGCCTTTGCACTGCGTTCGGTCGACATGGCCAGGAAATCATACCGCATCGTCGAACTGGGCTGCGGGTGGGGTTGCTGGCTGAACAACACAGGCGCAGCCGCGAGGAATACAGACCTCGCCGTGGAACTCATCGGTATCGAGGGCGACGAGGGTCATGTCGGCTTTGCGAACGAAAGCCTCGCTGCCAATGGCTTCTCGCACGATGAATTCAGGATCATCCACGGTGTCGCAGCGCCGACCCGCTCGAAAGCTCTGTTCCCGGTTGTAGATAATCCAGGCGCAACCTGGGGCTCGGAACCAATATTCAATGCCACGCCAGAGCAGATACAGAAAGCCAAACGAACCGGCGGCTATCAAGTGCTGGAAGCCTATCCATTGGCGGATCTCGCGCGTGGCCAGCCGATCGATCTCCTGCATATCGACATACAAGGAGGAGAGACGGATTTCGTGAAATCCAACTTCGAAGACATCGATCGTCATGTCAGTCGCATGCTGATTGGTACGCATTCTCGCATGATCGAGGGCGATCTCATGCGGTTTCTGCTCGACAAGGGCTGGACGCTGGAAATGGAGCGGCCGTGCATCTTCGATCTCACTGACGGCAAGCCGCAGATTCGAGTCGACGGCGTTCAAGGCTGGGTGCACAGGCGCCGAAGGATGGGTTGGCGCTGAACGATCCGCGGGCTGAACGCCCCATCGTTCGCCGGCCTATTTCGATAGGCAAACGGTTTTATCGGCCGCAAGACATACGGTGCTAATGCCAAGGCCGAGCGATCGGCCGTCTGCCGATTGTCCTGCCTGCTTGGGCGAGAGCGCGTCCGGAATCGAGAACTCTATATCGACGCTCGTGGCGCCTTGCGGAACCTCGACCCTTTGCAATTGTATCGCCGACGAAGGGGTATAGACCCAATCGGGGAGCGCCTTGCCGTTGACGCGGATACCGATCCTCTGCTCCTTCAGACTACCGGCGATATAGCCGCGCGTACCGAACTCGAGTTCGTAGGAGCCATTCAGTTCAGGTAGGGCAAAATGAAGCTCGGCCATTTTGCCGTCGGTCCAGCGCCCCCAGCTTTCCGCGCCAGACCAGCCCGACCCGCAAACGCTGTCCGGCTTCGAGAAGGGCAAGGGCACGCCTTGCACAAGCGCCGGACGCTGTTTCGCTGTTGAATTAACGCATGTTTCCGTGGCCTTCCACCCTGCCGCACGATGGCCAGTGTCTTTCCCATATGCCAGCCGCACAAACGCAAAGTACTTGGTGTCTTTCACCGTGAACAAACCAGACGCCGTCAATTTCTCAACGTAAGGCCGCATTGTATCGTACAAATCGAGGGGATATGGCCATCTATGTGCTGCCCACAGCATATTCATGTAAGGAATGGCCACAACATCGACATCGCCGTCTTTCAAGATAGTCGCTACATTCGATACGAAATTTGGACCCGGCGCCCCGAATTGGAAAGCCCTCATTGTCCTTGGCCAAGCCCTCATGGCAATACTCAGATTTTTATCGCCCCCAATATTATATGTTCTTATCGCATCTCTAGACGATATGAAATTGACAAGAAAATCATTATTAAAAGGAGCGAATGCTACCATTTCGCCCTTTACAAAATACTTATCAATATTTTTTGCAAATTTATTTATCCCTTCTATCATTTGCCGGTTATCGATATATTGCCTGATATTCGATATTGACGGCATATTAAGCGAAAGCAAAGCAAGAACGACGGCGATAGTGACGCCTGTTTGTGTCCGTCTGTTACCGACATGAACCGCCAAAATGGCCCATGCCCCAAATACCCCTAGACCCGCCCAGCGATAGCTGGCGCGCATGTTATCGAAGCCTGGCACATAGCGAGACAATAAACCGGTACCCGTATGCCATGGCGCATAGTTACTTGCCATCATGTTGGTGTGTACATCGGCCGGACGTAGAACATACCACTTAAACGACGGACCAAGGGCCATATAAAAACCCACGATGGCAATTAACCCGAAGATGACTTTCGTCCGTTGCGCCCCCCTTGATGCCAACGCATAGATGGCAGCAACGACAATACCCAAGGAAAATGACGTCATAAAAACGGACGGATCGGCAAAATAACTTGTTGCGCTACGTGCTTCGCTCAACCCTAGAATATCCGGCAGTAGCAATATGCCGCGTGTAGGAACAAGAAAGAATTCTATGTCTGCGCCGTAGGCGCGGAAGAAGTCTAGACTATCCTTAGGAAAGGCAGCACGACCTATATACATAGCATAAAGAACGTAGGCAGTGCCAAACCCGAGCACGAATATGGGCACCCAAATCTGGGCAATCCGCCTCCGCTCCTCAGGTTCGACAATAAATTTGACCGCTCCAATTCCGATCGAACCGACTGCAAAAAACATGAAGCTATAGCCGTCCATAAAGACGCTAATGATGCAGCAACCCGCAAAGAAAGCCGCCGACCAGACAGATCGACATCGCAAGAAGCGGAGTACAGAATAGAAGTAGGTTGGCAAAAGCGCGAGGCCAAGAGATAGCATCGAATATCCGGAGTGCGCCCAGATAACGGGAAACGTGATCCAGACCAGCGCCAGAAGCAAAGAGATTCCAGGTCTTCCACCCAGCAGTCGCACAAAGCTGAAGGCGCCGAAGTAAGCAACTGAAAGCCAGATTGCGAATATCAACGCGTAAGTGTCAGTTGAAGGCATTCCGAGCTTCAGCAAGACACTCATTGGAAATGCTGCGGAAAGTCCAAAGGAAATGGCCGCGGGCGCCGGCAACCCGAAGTTGATCGCATAGATCGACCCGCCATTCGCGAAGGATTGCGCGAAACTCAACGTCCATATCGCCTGACCTGTCGTAGGCGCCATCCAGCCGGGTATTGCACCGTTGACCAGTAATCCCGTCGCAAGAGCGACCGTTGCAAACAAATACAAGCCAAAACGATATACGGTCATACTTTGCTTTCTATTCCGGCCAACAACTCCCTGAGGAGCGGTCCTTTAGCCGTTGAGCGAGCGCCTACCCAAGGCACCTCCCATCAAATAAAACACCAAATCGCCCAGCACCGTCACCGCACGGCCGATCACGACGGCGAGCAGGATGACGGGCGGGCTCCCTATGCCGCCGAGCAGGAAGAGCAGCACGGCCTCGCGTACGCCGATGCCGGCCGGGGCGCCCGGCGTCACCAGACCGGCAAGCCAGGCGAGCACGTAGGCGCCGGCAACCGGGAGAACCAGCGAACCGGACAGTTCGCCCCCGGCAATCCGATAGGTGGCGGCAAAGACGATCCCCGACACGGCGAGGAAAGCCATATAGCGGCGCGCGGCGGCGCCGAGCGCCGGCCCGCCCAGGCGCGCGGCCAACCAGATTGCGAGCAACGTCAGCGCCACGAATACGGCAGCGGCCGCCGCCGCGGTGCCTCCGGCAGCGTGGCCGACGAAGAGAGGCAGGACCAATGGCGAGAACAGGACGCCGCCTCCGATGAGGAACGCCAGCTCGAGCGCCGTCGATTTTGCCAACGGACCGTTGCCGATGCCGGCCGCAACGCCGATCGCCTGCCGCCCGGCGAACTGGAAGATGTTGCCCGGCACATATTTCGCCAGTTGCGAGGTCGCATAGGTGCGCAACGCCCAGCCGCGCGTGGTCTCGACACGCAGATGCAGAAGGATGCGCCACCAGCCGAGAGCCAGCAACAGGTTGGACGCGCCATAGACGAGCGCCAGGGCGGCAAGTCCCAGGAAGCCGGCGGGCGTTATCCGGTCCGCGTCGATCTCGCCGGCATAGCCCTTCAGCCGAAGTACTACGAAGACGACGCCCGCCAGCCCGAGAAGCGCGCCGATGCCGTTCAGCCACGTCCTGGCCCTGCGACCTGGAAAAGCGGCGGCAGCGGCGGTAGGCAGGTCCGATTTCGGCATCCGACCGGGCGCTATCGCCGGCGCCGGCAATGCAGCATCGTCCACGGCAAGGGCGACAACACCTCGACCACATCGAAATGGCGGCGCGCCAGGGCGGTGATGCCGCTTTTCGACCAATGCTGCAGATGGCCGGGCGTGTTTCCGAGCGCGCCTATATATTTGCCGCGCGCCAGGTTGAGCGCGCGCCAGATCGGCTCGCGTGGAACGCTGATGATCAAATCGGCGCTGACAATGCCCGAAAGCGCCTCAAGCGCCCGCTCGGGCTCCTCCAGATGCTCCATCACCTCGCAGCAGACGACAAGTTCGGCGCTGTCTTTTTGCGGCGTCACGTCATAGATGCTGCGCACGGCGAACCGTTGCGAATCGGCGCCCCGCGCCGAGGCGTTGGCCTTCGCCATCGCGATGACCTGCGTGGAGAAATCGGTTCCGCGCGCGTTGATGCCCTCATCCAGCCAGCGCATGACCCAGTAACCCTCGCCGCAGCCCACTTCATGCAGGGCGGCCGGGTTGATCTTGCGTATCAGCCCCGTCAGGGCGCCATCGAACCCCTCAACCAGGCGTCGCGCGAGCGGATTCGTCGTGCCGTATTTGTCATAGGTGTTGCCGATGACGATCCCGTCCTCGGCACGGCCGCCGGCCACTTCCATGATCAGCTACCCTCCTTGACCGCCGCAAGCCGCGCCTCTTGTAGCGCTCCTTGGGACGCAACAGGCACATCGGTTCCCAAAACCGCTCTCTGGGTATAGCGGATATCCTCAAGAAGCCGCCGGTTGGCGGCAATCACGTCGGCAAGGAAAGCCACCAGCAGGCTCTGGAAGCCCATCGTCAGCAGGACGCTGGCGAGAACGACCGACTGGACATGGCCCTGCCCTTCGTCCGCCAGCCAGAAATAGAGGAAGCGCAGCCCCAACAAGAGGCCGAGGCTGAACAAGACCAGCGCGATGGTGCCGAAGAAGCGCGCCGGCTGGTAGACGACGAAGATGCGGATGATGGTCAGGATCGAACGGCGCAGATAGGACGGAATGCTCTTGACCAGCCGCGAAGGCCGCAAGTCGCCATTGACGCGGATCGGCACGCTCAGCACGCGCATATTCTTGCGCCCGGCCTGGATGATGGTCTCCAGCGTGTAGGTGTAATTGTTGAACACCACCATTTGCTGCGCCGCCTCGCGGGAGATCGCGCGGAAGCCGCTCGGCGCATCCGCCACGTCGGTGCGGCTGGTCACGCGGACCACCCAGCTTCCGAGCTTTTGCAGCATCTTCTTGACCGGAGAGAAATGCTCGATTTCCGCAATCGGGCGGCTGCCGATCACCATGTCGGCATGCCCCTCCAGCACCGGCAACGCGAGCGCGGGAATATCGGCCGCCTGATACTGGTTGTCCGCGTCCGTGTTGACGATCACATCCGCCCCATGCTTGAGGCCGGCGTCAAGCCCGGTCATGAATGCATAGGCCAGGCCGCGATTGCGCGTGTGGCGCACCACATGGTCGACGCCATTGGCGAGGGCAATTTCCGCAGTATCGTCGGCACTGCCGTCGTCGATAACCAGCCATTCGACCGTATCGAACCCGTCTACCTTGCGTGGCAGGTCGGCCAGTGTGATCGCAAGCGTTTCAGCTTCATTATAGCAAGGGATCTGGATAATCAGCTTCGGCAATCTTCACTGCCTCGGTTCATCGGTCTTCTTTCAGGGTTAATAGGGCCGTCCGGCTCAAGTATGGGCTCTGACTCGCCCCAACTCATCATCAAGCATTCAGGCATCCGGTTCCGGCTTACCTGCGCTCACTTCCGAATACAAGTGCGTATAGGCTACGCCCATCCGCTCGGCACTGAACATCTGCAAGAACCGGCTGCGCGCGGCCTCGCCCCAGCGCGCAGCCCTTGCACCGTCGCCGGCGATCTCCTCCATCGCGGCCGCAAGCGCGCGCGGGTCGTCCGGCGGCACCACGCGGCCCGTTTCGCCGTCACGGTTGATGTAGCTCGTGCCGGTTCCGATCTCGCAGGAAATCATCGGCCGGCCGAACATCGCCGCCTCCAGCAGCGCCAGCCCGTAAGCTTCCGAACGTTGGTTCGAGGGAAAGACGAAGGCGGTGCATGCCTGAAACAGGGCCGCTTTTTCCGCCTCGCCGATCGCACCGACGAAATGGACGTTCGGCGGCGCAGGCAGTTGCGCGCCCCCCGCGACGACCACCGTCCTGCCGCTTATGCTTGCGGCTTCCATCAGGCTACCGAGGCCCTTGTAGTAGCGCGGCACCCCGACGAAGAAAAAGAAGCCGTCGGGATAGCGGCGACGGATATCCTCCAGGAGAGCCGGCTCCGGCGCCGGATAGGCCGAAGGGTCGAGGCCGATCGGGATGATGCGCGTCTTTTCGCGATACCGCGCCAGCACCGAACTGCTGTCGCGATAGTTCGGCGAGGTCGCGACGATCGCATCCATCGAGCGCAGGAAGCGACGCCTCAGCGGGGCGTAAAGAAGATTGAGCGCACTCTGCCGCACCACGTCGGAATGATAGGTGACAATGCTCGGCAGCCTGTGCCTCACGCTCAAATGGAGCACATCCATGAACGGCCAGGGGAAATGATAATGCACGAGATCGGCGCGCGCCGCCGCTTGCCTGAAAACAGAAAATGCCTCGCGGGAGAAGCCGGTCGACGCGATGTCGAGATCGAGCTTCGCCTTCGTCGTGCGATAGCCGCCGAACCTGCCGGTATCCTCCCGCGGCTTGCTGCTCAGCGACATGACCTCGCTCTGGACGCCGTGTGGGGCGGTGGAGCGGGCAATGGTATCGATCGTCCGCTCGATACCGCCGAACGTGTCGGGCCAGAACGTCTTGAACACATGGAGAACGCGCATGGCCCTATCCCGCCGCCCTGCGTGCAGCCACAGCCCTTTCGAACACCGAAAGCATCTGCTCCCCGAAATGTCGCCACGTGAAGCGCGCGGCGTTCCCCTCGGCCCTTGCGGCAAGGCCCTCCCGCAAGCCGTCGTCGGCGATCATCCGCGCCAGTCCCTCGCCTATCGAGGCGGTGCTGCCGGGGTCGACCAGAAGCGCCGCCGCGCCGCCGACCTCCGGCATGGACGATCCGTGAGAAGTGAGCACGGGCTTGCCCGAGATGTTGGCCTCGACGATCGGAAACCCAAAACCCTCGTAGAGCGACGGGAATGCCGCAAACAGGCATCCCTGATAGAGCGCCGCCAGTTCGCCGTCGGAGACCCGGCCAGCCAGCCTGATGTCGCTCTCGAAACCACGGATGCCTCGCGCGAGGTCGGCATTGCCCCAGCCGGCGCCGCCGGCCAGGACCAGCATGCACCGTCGGCGCAGCGCCGGCTCCAGTGCGCGGTACGCCTCGATCAGGCGCGGCAGGTTCTTGCGCGGCTCCGGCGTCCCGACAAAAAGCGCGTAGGGCCGATCGATGCCGAACCTCGAGCGGATATTGATTTGGGGATCGGCCCGCAAGGCGACCACTCCGGGATAGATCCGAACCGGCGGGCGCTTCTGAGGCCCGAACTCTTCCGTCAGGCTCTGGCGTGTCGCATCCGAATCGGCGACGACCATGTCGGCTGCTTCCACCGCACGCCGCATGAGAACCCGGTCGCCCAACCATGTCTGCCTCCGCATGGTCTCCGGCGCATGGCGCCAAACCAGATCGTGGATGGTGACGACGCGGGCCATCTTGCCGACGACGCGGCCGGGCAGACGGTGCGCAGGCCCCCACAGGACATCGACGCCGCGTGAGGCAGCCTGTCGCGGAAGCAGCGTATGGCCCCAATATGTCCGCAGAATCGGCCCGTGGCAGGCCGACACGGTCGCGTCCACATCCGCAAGGCGGTCTTTCATATCCACGTGGGCAGCCTGCGGCAGGAACAGATGCACATTCGCGCCCTGGCGGTGCAGTTCTCCCACCGCCCCTGCGACGAATCTTCCGAGCCCCGACATGCCGGGCACGAGGTTGCGGGCGTCAATGCCGACAAGCATGGATGGCCGGACCTCCGGGGGCCGATCGCGGGAAGACCATTACGGCTGGACCGCCGGCAAAAGCGGGATCAGCCATCATCTGGCGGGCGCTTCGTCTGAAAAGAGCATCCCTTTTATGGATCAGGTCCTGCCGTAGACGTCCTCCAGCCGGACGATGTCGTCTTCACCAAGATAAGAGCCGGATTGCACCTCGATCAACTCAAGCGGAATCTTTCCGGGATTCTCCAGCGCATGTACCTCCCCCAGCGGGATGTAGACAGACTGGTTTTCCGTCAACAGGATCGTCTCTTTTCCTTTCAGCACCTTGGCGGTTCCGCGGACCACGACCCAATGCTCGGCGCGATGATGATGCATCTGGACGGAGAGCTTGGCACCCGGTTTGACGATGATGCGCTTTACCTGATCGCGTTCGCCCGTGTCGATCGAATCGTAATGGCCCCAGGGTCGGTAGACCTCGCGGTGGCTGGCATATTCCGAGCGGTTGAGGCCCCTCAACTGATCGACGATCGCCTTCACGTCCTGGCTCTTCTCCCGGCCCGCCACCAGCACGGCATCCTTGGTCTCCACGACAACGAGGTTTTCGACCCCGACCAGCGCCACCAACCGGCTCTCGGCCCGCACCAGAGTATTCCTGGTGCCCGTCGTGAGCACGTCGCCAACGAAGGCGTTGCCATCCCCGTCGCGGTGCTGAACCTCCCACAGGGCCGACCAGGAACCGACATCGTTCCATTTGGCATCGAGCGGCAGGACGACGGCTTCGTCCGTATTCTCCATCACTGCGTAGTCGATCGATTCAGCCGGGCAGGCCCGGAATGCGTCTTCGTCCACGCGCAGGAACTGCATATCGGAATTGACACGTTTGGAAGCCTTCGCGCAGGCGGATGCGATGTCGGGGCGATGCCGCTCAAGCTCGCTCAGGTAGCGGTCGGCGCGGAACAGAAAGATGCCGCTGTTCCAGTAATATTCGCCCGAGGAAACGTAGGCCGATGCCGTCTTGAGATCGGGCTTCTCCTCGAAGCGGTCCAGGATATAGCCGTCACCGATCTCCTTGCCGCGCCGGATGTAGCCATAGCCGGTCTCAGGCCCGGCCGGCACTATCCCGAACGTCACCAGCCTGCCCTGTTCAGCCAGCGGCACCCCCCGCCGGACCGCCGACCGGAAGGCCTCGACGTCCTCGATATGATGATCTGCGGGCAGGACCAGGAGCACGGGATCGCCGCCGGCGGCCAGCGCATGGTGCGCGGCGATGGCGATCGCCGGCGCCGTGTTGCGTGCGACGGGCTCGAGCAGAACATGGGCGTCGCCGAATCCGATCTGCCGCATTTGCTCGGCGGCGATGAATCGATGCTCTTCGTTGCATACGATCACCGAAGGCTGGGCTTCTAGCCCTTCAAGCCGGAGAACAGTCCGCTGCAGCATCGTGTGATCGCCGCTCAAAGCGTGGAACTGCTTCGGGTAGAGATGACGAGACAACGGCCAGAGCCGCGTGCCGGAACCTCCGGCCATGATGATCGGCGTCAAATTCAAGCCATTCGCTCCTGGGTTCCGTGCCGTTTCAAGAAAAAAGAAAGTGCTGTGATCGGCACATTCTAGCACAACCAAACATTGATTTTGCCACCCGCCGCCTACCTTTTCGAGGGAGGGCCGTATCCGCTTTAATCACCTGCGGGCCTATCTATGCGCTTTCCCCTCGGGGTGCGAACACAAAATATCTACCGTAGCCGACGAGCGTGATTGTGCTTGCATGACACGCTGTTTATAAGCGGTCGCCAACGTGCGACCAAGCGCGCCTGGTGGGGCGTAGCCAAGCGGTAAGGCAGCGGTTTTTGGTACCGCCATTCCCAGGTTCGAATCCTGGCGCCCCAGCCAAACTGGACTCCCTGTTGATATATCGGCCCGCTGAGCATCTGTTGCCGCCGCAGATGCGACTGTTTCCGAAAGTAAATCAAATGGTTGTCTGAAGGCGGCATGAACCTCTCCCCGGTCCCATTGGCAGTTCGACAGCACCAGATTCAACAGTCGTTTCTTCTCGTGCGCCGGCTGTTTCACAAAAAGCCGGCTGGCATTGCGCGCCAGTTCCAACAGGCGGATGCCGTCCTCCATATATGATTCCTCGGCGCTACCGTGGCGCTCGATTTCGCGCAGCAGCCGCATTTGCTCGGTTCGCCACTGCGCCGACATCCGGTCGTAAAAGGCATTGTCGATGCGGCCATCGAGCTTGTCGAGGTACATGGCATGCAGCCGGTCCTCCAGCCGCTTGTGCTCGACCTGGCATCGGTGGATCGCCTGTTCATGCTCGCGGCGTTCGTCGGCATGGCTGGCCATCAGGGCCGCCTTTACCCATTCCAATATCGCCTCGTCGAAATACAACCGGTCGAGCAGGTTGGTGAATGTCTGATCGAGCACTTCTTCGCGGACATACTTTCGGCGGCAATCGGCATATCCGCCCCGGCCTTTGTTGGCGTGTCCTGTACAGTGATAGTAGACGTATTTGCCTTTCTTGATCTCCGCCACGACGGCGCAACCGCACTCGGTGCAGGTCATCAAGCCGGTGAAGGCAAATTCGTTGGCCAAGGGATGGGTGGGCACCGAGTGCCGGCCCGTCAAGACGCCCTGGACCCGTTCCCACAACTCGATCGATACCAGAGGCTCGTGCTTGTCCTGGTGCAGCTTGCTGTTCCATTGGAACAGCCCCGTATAGAGGCGGTTGCGCAGGATCATGTGCACAGTGCTGACTGGCACCGGGTTGCCGCTCTTAGGATAGATCAGCCCGTCGCTATGAGCGGCTTGAGTCAATGCCTTGAGCGAATATTGACCGGTCGCGTAGCGTTCGAACAGTTTCGTGACGATGGGCGCTAATTCAGGGTGAGGCTCGATGACCTTCTTGCCATCGCTGGCCGTGGTGTTGACATAGCCCAGCGGCGCCTTGGTCGGCCAGATCCCCTGCTCGGCCTTCTCCATCTGTCCCTTGCGGGCTTCTTCCGACAGGTTGTCGATATAGTTCTTGGCCATCAAGACCTTGATGCCGTGCATGAACTTTTCCGATGAGCGGGAGTCACGCAACAGTGTCACACCTTCCTTCGCAAGGTGGATTTCGACATCCAACTCGTCGAGCGTCACCCAGTCCTTCAGGTTGCGATAGAGCCGGTCGGTCTTCTCGACCAGGATGGTCCGTATGCCGGGATGCTTGCGCAGGTATTTGACCATTTCGGTGAAGTTGGTTCGGCCGGTGGTCTTGGCCGTTTCGACATCGATAAATTCCTGCGCAATGTCAAACCGCTGTTGCAGGGCGTAGTCGCGCAGCAGCTTGCATTGTGCCGGGATAGAGAAACCTTCCCTATCCTGCTCCTTGGAGGAGACGCGCGCGTAAAGCAGCACCTTTACCGGGCCAACAGGCCGCGTAATCTGGATCTGTCGCTGGCTTATCCTGGGGTGCCTCCTCGTTCATCGCGGTTGCGGTCGCACAAGCGAAGGCCATCAGGTGAGCATGAAGCGCCAGCTATTTGCCTCGGTCAATCCGATCCCATTCGGCGAGGATGCGGAAGAAGCCGCTAACATTGTCGACGATTTGCCTTGCATCCTCCGTTGACAGGGGCTGCCCCATGCGGGCCTCGAACAAGCAAGCCGTTCGTTCAAGGAACGCCTCGTCAATGACACGCCGACGCGAAAACAGCCCGGTATCGGCATCGCGCTCAACGCCGCGTTCTATAACGCGTCGCGCAACTCTCACCGTTTCCGTCCCGAACATATCTGCATCGGGACAAGGGTCGCCGAAATCGCCTCAGCGCCGAATAGCCGTTATGTGCGCCTGTCTTTCTTTTTCTACTCCGTGTAAGTTCCGAGGATAGCCCCCTCCCCCAAGTTGACCCTACCCGCCTGCTTGCCAAGGCCGACCAAATCGGCCGCCATTGCCTGATATCGCCGACAATCCGCCTGAACGACGGATCGGCCAGGCCGCTCAAGCGGCACGCTTCCGGCGATTTCCTTCAAGTCATGCAGGACCGACGCGATATGCGGCCAGGGGAAATCCGTTGGATCGTCGATGTCTCGATCAGCGCCAACGATGATTTCGAGCTTGGCGACAATGCCAAGAAGCGATCGCGCGGGCGTGTGGGGAAGTTTGTCCTGAAGCTTTAAAGCCGCTGTCGCAGCCTCGACTTCGGCCTGGTAGGCGATCGAGTAACCAACCTTCTCATCCATCGCTTCCGGGCACGCAGCGTCGATAACGCGCTTTTCCAGACGTTGTTGCAGACGACACAGGACTCGCGAAACATGCTGCGCCTGCAACCAGTCTCCTAGCAGTGCAAGAGCGGGGTCTACGTCTTCGAAACAACCTGACCCATTTGCAGTCTGCCGTTGGCCTCGCATGTGCGTGACGGAAGGCAAAGTCGTGCTATTGTCGGAATCAGCCATGATCCGAGCTCCGGTAAGCTTGGGCGTGGTCAGGCTGCTGGAGGTGGTCTCAACACCGTCAGCAGCCGCAGCAGTTAGTCTCCACAATTCGTATCAGGGATACGATAGCGCAGCCACCCGTGCAGATCAGCGAAAATCGTATCGACGTTACGAAATGAACGTAATCTAATGCAAAATGGCGCGGGCGGCGCTTGGCTGGGGGACGAGGGATTTGGCTCGGAATGCCGGCGTTTCGCCTGATACCGTCGCGCGTTTCGAACGAGGCGAACAGCTTAAGGGCTCGACGATAGCTGCGATACAGGCAACGTTCGAAACCGCAGGCATTGAGTTCATTCCGGAAAATGGCGGTGGCCCTGGCGTGCGCTTGTCACGCGGCATCACGAAAACTTAGCCTAACGGGTCGCCTGCGGTCGCCACTAAGATCGTCGGTTTGCCGATCAATGTCAGCTATGCGCCTTGATTGTTGTCGTTCGAAGTGCGTGCTGCAGTTCCCGAAAGCGGCCATCAATTCACAACAAATGAGTGCGGGCGCTAGGCAATGTAAGTCTCTAACACCACAATCCGGCCCACGGTTTTATCGCCCGCCACCACTCGACTGGCGTGAGAATACGGAGAGGAAGGTCCGGCAGAAGGTGACGCCTTCTGATGATCGTCTTGTGATCGCGAGTGCAGAACACGTCGCAACCCATACCGATGGCGTTGCCCAGAAGTTCGCGATCGCTCGGATCCGGTAGCGCGCCAAGAAGGGCGCTGTCGCTCAGGCGGCGACCCAGATCACGGCCGCGTCGGCTGCCTTCGCTGACCTGGTCGACTACTTCGATCGCGTAGTCGAGCAAACGCTCTCTGACGGCATCGTCGGGAGTGTTTGAGATCTCGTCGACCGTTTTGGCCGATGCAGCGAGATTCCAGTAGGCACGCTGACCCGTATAGAAGACGTGCATTAGTGCTTCGATGTCGTACCCGGTTGTTGATTTCCGCCGAGAACTGACCCGGGATTGAGGGATTTTTCCATCGAGAAGTGACCCATGTTTGAACCCGCCCCTGCTGGCTGATTGCAGGGGATTTTGGAGTGATAGACATGGCGTTACTGAG